>Ga0307421_1000412_pt1 | contig 27455 bp, 24 predicted proteins | sample SalMarWE160270MG_FD_202163 | JGI IMG/M metagenome (GOLD analysis project Ga0307421, IMG submission 202163) | Salt marsh sediment microbial communities from the Plum Island Ecosystem LTER, Massachusetts, United States - WE1602-70 | ecosystem: Environmental > Aquatic > Marine > Intertidal zone >... | reverse complement strand
CGGGTGTCGTTGACGCCTGCGATCAGCGCCCATTCCAGCGATACCCTCCGTCCCCTGCTTTGGTGGAAAGCGGTGGCTGCAGCCAGCAAATCGGCGATTGGGTAGCGCCGATTCAGGGGGACGAGACGGCTGCGCAGGTCATCGTCGGCGGCGTGGAGGCTGAGGGCCAGAGTCAGGGGCCAGGGCTCCTCGGCAAGGCGCAGCATTCCGGGAATGACGCCCACGGTGGACACCGTGATCGACCGGGCCGAGATGCCCATCTCCACGGTGAAACGGCGGATGGCCTCTCGCACCGAGTCATAGTTGGCCAGGGGCTCACCCATGCCCATAAACACCACGTTGGATAGACGGTCGGGACATCTCGGCAGGCCGACACTGCGCAGCCATGCTGAGGCGTAGGCCACTTGGGCGGTGATCTCACCTGCACTGAGGTGGCGCTCGAAGCCGAACTGGCCGGTTGCGCAGAACGCGCACGACATGGCGCACCCTGCCTGCGAGGAGATGCAAAGGGTCGTCCGGGAGGGGTAGTCGATCAGCACGGCCTCGATGGTGGCACCATCACCGGATCGAAACAGCCACTTGACCGTCTTGCCGCGGTCGGCGATCTGCTCCTCCTCGACGGCAAACGGCCACAACGTGGGCTCGATGTGGTCCCGCAGCGTCGCGGGCAGATTCGTCATGCCGGCGGCGTGGAGAACCGGGGTTTGATAGAGCCAGGCACGCAACTGGCGGACCCGAAAGGGCGGCTCTCCCGGCAGCAGCGACGCCAGATCCTCAGGCGGCGTCAGATACGGCAACGGGATTTTCAGTGCCCGGCCAGGCCGCCTGCCTGGGTGATCCAATCGCGGGCGCGTACCTCAGGGACCTCGGCAGCTGTGGCAACGTCCGCCGCGTCGGCAGTGGCCAGAGCGCCGAAGCTGGTGATTCCGGCGGCAGCGAGCCGAGCCCGGTATACGGGGCCGATGCCCTTGACGACGGTCAGGTCGTCCGGCGGTTCGGCGGCCGCCGTTTTTGCCCTGGGCCGTGGCGGCGGCGCAGGCGGGACTCTCACTGGTTCGACGGAACCAACGGGTTTGGGGGCGGCAAGGCGATCCTTGAGCACCCAGATGGCTACGGCGGCGGCGGCGACGGTAAGGATGCCTGCGAGAGATGAACGTTTCACGTGTCCTCCAGCGCCGATTGTACTGCCGGGTCCCCGTTGTTAGCCGTCGGGGCGGTGGATGCGCCGGTTTACTGCATCGAGCACGGCGCGCACTGTGGCCTCGCTGTCATCGCCGGTGCTGAGGGCCGAGCCGACGGCGACTTCTTCGCCGCGGGTTCCCGTGCTCACCACCACGGCGATGATCACCGTGCGCATGCCGACGCCGGGAGCCCCTATTGCGTCGAGGGCGAGGGGATCGCCGGCGATGATGGCCTCGCTGGCGCGAAGTGCAGCCTCACCCACCAGGCGGAGCCGGGCCGACGGGGCCGCCGGCCCGGATGCCGTTCCCACGTACTCTTCGTTGTGCCAGCGCAGGGTGACCGCCACAGTGGTACGGGTGCCTTCGGGTATCTCGTGAACACCGATGATGGCGGGGCGGTCTTCTTCGGCCCGTATGAGGTCGGGTCCAATCTGCACCACCGAGATAACCCGCCGATCGAGGTCGATGCCGAAGCGGGCCAGGGCCAGGGTCTGCACGTCGCGGACCACCTGTTTGGCCGCTTTGTCGGGAGCAGCGAGAACATGCACTTCGCGTACCCGGGAGCGGTCGCCGCTGACACGAACCGCGTTCACCGAGGGGAGACGAGTCAGTGTCTCCTCTAGCTCGCGGTAATCCATGCTCCGCCTCCACCGTGAGGTGCCCGCCACATAGCGTAGCCGGGGTAGCGACAGAACCAGGTACTCTTTGCCAGTCGACCCCGTGTCGATTGGGTAGCACCGGGAGGTCGCGCATCGGTGAAGACCGACGCGCAACGTGCCGAAGAAGCACATGCGCGGGTGAACTCCTGGAAGGGGCCGCCCGGGTCACAGTACGGCCAACCTTCGACTCAGCGGAGCGGAAGAATGGCGCCGGATTAGCGCCGGCGTCGAATCCGTTGGAAGGGAAGCGGTAGGTGAGCCGGATGGTCGCATCTGCAGGAAAAGCGAGACCCGGGGCGCCTGTCGTTCTCCGCATGGACTGCTGGAGAATCGGATAGACGCCCGACCCGGGCGCCCGCTGCCCATATGGAGACAAGAGCACAACGTCGGACTGTGCTAGGGGTCGGCTTTGCCGGCGCCGGTGTTTGCGCGCTCGTCGGACTCTTCCTGGTTCAGGACCTTCCCGAACCGTTTTGGCTGTGGTCCCTATTTGCCGTCTTTTTTGTTGCCCTCGACTACTCCGCCGTGGAGGTCAACGACCGCCTTCTTGTGTCTTCGGCGGTCATGGTTGTGTTTGCCGGCGCGGTTGTCTTTGGGCGGGAGAGCGCCGTTCTCGCCGCGGTGCTCATGGTTGTGCCCTCGATCCTGCATCCTCAGGATCTGAAGCGGCGGCAATGGGCTCTGGCCTTGGCCAACTTCGGGCAGTTTGTGGTGTCGATGACACTTGCCATTGCCGTCTTCTCGCTTTTCCTGCCGGTCGGCGAGACCACACGCGGCGACCTGCCGCTGATCATCGCCGGTGCCGCCCTAGCCGCCATCGTCTACGACTGGCTGAGTTTTCGTATCGTTGCCATCGCTACCAGTGTCCTGTACCCGGAGCGCGAGGTACGGCCGTGGACGCAGCTACTGCCCAATCATCTTGCCCTTTCCGTGCTTGCCGTGCTGGGGGCCGGTCTTGGTGTGGCCTATCTGATCGTCGGCCCGGTGATCCTTCCGATTGGGGTGTTCGCCTTTGGTGTCGGGCAGATCGCCTTCGCCAGCTACGCCCAGCTGAGGGAAGCGCACGAGGCGACGATTCGTGGTGTGGTGAAGGCGGTGGAGGCGCTCGATCCCTATACCCGGGGCCACAGTGAGCGGGTAGCCTACTTCATAGACATCAGCGCTGCCGAACTCGATCTTGCCCCAGAGACCGTGCAGCGGCTGCGGTGGGCGGCTCTCATTCACGGCATGGGAAGGGTGGCGGTCCCCCCTTCGCTGCTGCACACCGAATCGCGGCTCACCGCAGATGAGAATGCCCGGGTCGAGCGCCATATGAGAGTGGTGGAGGAGCTGCTCTCCGACGTGCAGTTCCTGGCCCCCATGGTCGAGATCGTCACCGGAAGCCGTACGCTGGCGGAGCGTCCCGACGGTTCACTCGAGGAGAGGCTGTTTGCCGCCGCCGACCGATTCGACACGCTGACGACGGCCCGTTCGTACCGGGCTGCAGTCACCCAGGCTGAGGCCTTCGACGAGCTGCGGCAGCATGCGGATGAGTTTGGGTCCGAGGTCGTGGAAGCTCTCATCGGGGCCATTACCGGGCGCGGTGAGGTCTACGGGTCCCCCGACGAGGCCACCGCCGCCGAAGTGGAACGGCTGGTGAGAGATAGGGCAATGCGTGCCTAGCTGGACTCTTCTTCGGGTGACTCTGCTGGCGGGATTGCCCGCGGCGGGATTGGTTGCGGCGGCACTGTGGGGCGACCTGTTGGCGGTTCTTGCCGTTGGAGCTGCTTTTCTGGCGGGTCATGCCGCCGCTATGCCGAGCCGGGTGACGAGGGTGCAGCCGCTGAGTTCTGCAGTGGCGGTGGCGGCGACCTTGACACTGCGTTTCTCTATGGCGACGCTCGCTTGCGCCGGTGCAATCGGAATTCCCGCAGGCTGGTTGTTCATCCGCATTCGCCACGGCATTCGTTCAGCAGACGACCTGCTTCCCGCCCAGCTCGCCGGGCTGGGCGTGTTCATTGCGGTGGCTGGCGGCATACACGAGTGGATGCCGCACTCTCACGGTGCCGGATGGCCGCACCTCTCGATAGTGGTGGCGGCGAGCGTCGCCTGGTACCTGATGTCGGTGTTCGTGCGGGCGCTTTTGTCGGGCACACATCAGCGCCTGACCCGAAGGCTGGTGTTCTTTTCGGGGCTGGCCGACTGGCCGGCCCACTTTGTGCTGCTGGCTTCGGGAGCGATCTATGGTGTCACCGAGCCGGACGTGGGGTGGTGGGCCCTGCTTCTGGCGACGGTGCCCTACGGGTTTGCCCACGTCTCGCTGCGCCGCCTGGCGGCAACGGAGGAGACGTATCGGCAGACCATCCGGACCTTGGGCAGGATTCCCGAGGCCGCCGGGCTGACTCCGCCGGGCCATGGAGCTCGCGTGGCCGACGGCGCGGTCGCGGTGGCCGGTGAGCTTGGGTTGAGCCGCGGCGCCACGGAGCGCATCGAGTTTGCCGCTCACCTGCATGACATTGGGCGGGTTGTTCTGGCCGACCCGGCTGTGGCGGGCGGCGGGCACACCGACCGTGATGTGGCGCAGTGGAGCTCGGCCATCATCGCCGAGGCGCCGTATCTGGAGCCGGTGGCGTCGATCGTGAGCGAGACGCACCGGGGCTACCGTCGCCCGGGGGAAGTTCGTGACGAGGATCTGCCCGTTGCGGCACAGGTGGTGAGGGTGACGGCGGCTTACGACCTCGCCATCTCCGAGGGCATGGAGCCCGTGGATGCGCTCGAGGTTCTTCATCGTGGGGCCGCCTACGACTACGACCCGGTGATCGTGGCCGCGCTGCGCCGCGTGTTGCAGCGGCGCGGCGTAGCAGGCACCTAGCCTGGACCGGTATGCTCGCCGGACCAAGCCGGGAGATCCGTGCCGTGCCGGGCTACCGATATGCCGCCCCGAACCTCTAGGGAGCAAATGTTGGCCGAATGTGCTCCTGGGCCCTCAAGGTTGGGGGGTGGTTCGTGACCTGGGAAGCCTGGTTCACCCTCGGCGTGGTTGTGCTCACCATCGTGGCCGTGGCGCGCGAGATCACCGCGCCGTCGGTGCTCATCTTTGGCGCGACCGTGGTGCTGCTTGTGTCCGGAGTACTCGAGCCGGCGGAGGCATTCTCCGGCTTCAGCAATCCGGCTCCCATCACCGTTGCCGCCCTCTACGTCGTCGCTGCGGCCGTGGAGCGAACCGGCTTGTTGGGACCTCTGCTGGATCGAGTGCTGGGCAAGCCCCTCGGCGAACGGGCCGCTCTGGCTCGTGTGGCCTTGCCCTCGGCGGCGACTTCCGCATTCCTCAATAACACGCCGATCGTCGCCACCCTCGTGCCTGCGGTGTCGCGTTGGGCCGACAGGAATCGGCGCTCGGTCTCCGGGTTCCTCATGCCGTTGTCTTTTGCCGCGATCCTGGGCGGCATGGTCACCGTCATCGGCACTTCGACAAACGTGGTGATCTCCGGACTGCTGGAGGAGACGGGCAGGGATGCACTCGGGTTCTTCGAGATAGGGAAGGCCGGCCTTCCCATCGCCCTGGCCGGGCTCGCCGTTCTCCTGGTGCTGGCCCCGATCATGCTTCCGATACGACGGCCGGCACGACGCGATCTCGAAAGCGATATCCGCGAGTTTGTTGTCGACATGACGGTGGTGCCTGGGGGGTCAATCGACGGCGCCACCGTACGCGATGGTGGCTTGCGTCATCTCTCCGGCCTCTTCCTGGTGCAGATCGACCGTGGAGGCCAAGTGATCGCGCCGGTGTCGCCGAGTGTCGAGCTGCACGGCGGAGATCGCCTCCGGTTTGTCGGCAAGGCCGACGACGTGGCCGACCTCCACAACACAAAAGGACTTACTGCCGAGGCCGGGGACATGGAGGGTTTCGATACGGCACGTCTCGTCTTCTTTGAGGCGGTGGTGGGGTCGGCATCGCCACTGGTGGGGCGATCGCTTCGGGACGTTGGTTTCCGGGCCCGCTACCAGGCTGCGGTGGTGGCCATCCACCGGGCAGGACAGCGGGTGGAGGGCAAGCTCGGCGAGGTACGGCTTCGGGTCGGTGACACGCTGCTGCTGCTGGCCGGTTCCAGCTTTCTGCCGCGCTGGAGGGACCGCAGCGATTTCCTCGTGGTGTCCCGCCTGAGTGGAGTGGAGCCGGCCCGTTCCGAGAAAGCGATGTTCGCCGGGCTCATCACACTCGGCGTTGTTGTGGCGGCGGCTTCGGGGCTCGTCGGCATCCTCGAAGCTTCGCTGGTGGGAGCCCTTGCCATCTTTCTCACCGGAACGCTTACTGCGGGGGAGGTGCGCAACGCCATCGACCTGAACGTGCTGCTGGTGATCGGATCGGCGTTCGGCATCGGCGAGGCTGTGGCCAAACACGGCCTCGCCGACAAGATCGCCGAGATCATCGTGGATGGGTTTGCCCCCCTCAACGAGCGCGGGGTGCTTTTGGGCCTCGTGCTCGCCACGATCTTGCTGACGGAGCTGATCACCAACAATGCTGCCGCCATCCTCATGTTTCCCATCGCGGTGGCGGCTGCTGCCGGGCTCGGGGTCGAGCCGCGTGGCTTCATTGTGGCCGTCGCCTTGTCGGCATCGGCATCGTTCCTCACTCCTATCGGGTACCAGACCAACACGATGGTGTGGGGGCCCGGCGGCTACAAGTTCTCCGATTACGCACGACTCGGCCTGCCGCTGACCATCATCACGGTGGGTGGTCTGGTGGCGCTGACTCCGGTGTTCTGGCCGTTCTAGGATCTGTCTCCCACGGTTGAGAGCAGCTCTTCAATCCGATCCGCGGAGAGCTGGCCATACGCCACGACGGCGATGGTGCCGTCGCCGTCGATGAGGAAAGTGACGGGCAGCCCGAGTATCGGGTAGGCGTCACCTACTTCGCCGGAATCATCCGCGCCCAGGGGGTACATCACACCGATCGTCTCGGCAAACGCCCGAGCCGCCTCTCTCGTGTCGTCGACGGCGATTCCCAGGAAGAACACGTTTGGATGCTCACCGGCTGCAGAGTCGATGTCCGGCATCTCGTCCCTGCAGGGATCGCACCACGATGCCCACAGATTCAGTAGCACGGGGCGGCCGTCGTCGGCTAGATGCTTGTTCAGGCTGAACTCGGTGCCGTCGAAGAGGGTGACGCTGAAGTCGGGGGCCAGGGCAACTTCAGGGTCCGGCTCAGGAGGAGCACCCTGCGTCGTGGCGCTTCCGGAATCCGGATCGGTGGTTGCTGTCGTCGTCGTGTCGTGGCCGACGCTGAGCACAATCACCACAGTGACGATCACGACCAGCAGCAGGGCTGCCGCCAGGAGAAACCAGAGGCAGGTGTGGTCGTGCCTCTTCTCGTCGTTCATCGGCGGAACGGTATCAGTGGGCCGTCCCTGTTCGCCTTCTACCGGCCGGCTTCGGCCTTGTGCTCGGCGGCCATGCTCAGCAGAACCGAGTGGAGTATGCCCCCGCGGCGCAGGTACTCGACCTCGACGGGCGTCTCCACCTGGGCGATGGCATCGAAGGAGACCTCGGTGCCGTCATCTCTGGTGACACGCACCGGCACGGGCTGGCGAGGCTCCAGGGTTTTGTCGAGGAGAATGTCGTAGCTCTCGCTGCCATCGAGTCCGAGGCCATCGGCGCTCAGGGCGGGGGGGAAGGTCAAGGGCAGCACTCCCATCATCACAAGGTTCGATCGGTGGATTCGCTCAAAGGAGTCGGCGAGCACAACTCTCACTCCCAGCAGGAAGGCTCCTTTGGCCGCCCAATCGCGTGACGAGCCCATGCCGTAGTCCTTGCCGGCGAGCACCATCAGGGGAATGCCGGCTGCGGCGTACGAGAGGCTTGCTTCGTAGACCGTCTTCACCTTGCCGTCGGTGAAATCGGTGGTGAAACCTCCTTCGGAGCCCGGCGCCAACTCATTGCGGATGCGAGTGTTGGCGAACGTGCCGCGAGTCATCACGAGGTCGTTGCCGCGGCGTGATCCGTACGAGTTGAACATCGACGGCTCGATCCCCCTGGAGATGAGCCACCGGCCCGCCGGAGTGCCGGGGGGAATGAACCCGGCCGGGCTGATGTGATCGGTGGTGACCGAGTCCCCCAGCTTGAGAAGAACACGGGCCTCCTTGATGGGGGCCAACAGATCGGGCTCTTTATCCAGATCCAAAAAGAACGGTGGCTCATGTATGTACGTGCTCTCCGGGTCCCAGGCGTAGAGGTCGCCGGCGGGCACATCGACGTCTTTCCACTGCTGCCGGCCCGTAAAGAGCTCGGTGTACTGCTCGGTGAACTGATCTCTGGAGACGAAGGCGCCGACGATGGCGTCGATCTCGAGTTGGCTGGGCCATATGTCCCGCAGGAACACTTCGGCGCCATCGGAGTCGATGCCGAGCGGCTCGGTGGTCAGGTCGATGGCGACTGAACCGGCAATGGCGTAAGCAACCACAAGCGGCGGCGAGGCCAGGTAGTTGGCGCGCACATCGGGTGATATGCGGCCCTCGAAGTTGCGGTTGCCCGAGAGTACCGAGGCCACAACCAGCGAGTGATCGTTGATGGCCCCGGAGACCGGCTCCGGCAAGGGGCCCGAGTTCCCGATGCAGGTGGTGCAGCCGTAGCCGACGACGTGGAAGCCCAGGGCCTCGAGATCGTCCAGGAGGCCCGATTCGGTGAGGTAGCGGGTCACCACCGTCGAACCGGGGGCGAGGGAGGTCTTCACCCAGGGCTTGCGGGTTAGGCCTCGTTCTCGGGCCTTGCGGGCCAAGAGTCCTGCCCCGACCATGACGTCGGGATTCGAGGTGTTGGTGCATGAGGTAATGGCGGCGATAACGACGCTGCCGTGATCGAGTTCAAAGTGCTCTCCGTCCAGCTCGACCGGTGTGGGCGCCGGCGGGGGCGAGCCGAAGGAATCGTCCAGATGACGCTCCCAATCGGCCTTCATGGCATCGAGATCGATGCGGTCCTGGGGCCGGCGAGGACCGGCGAGAGAGGGGCGCACCGATCCCATGTCGAGCTCGATGGTTGAGCCGTACCTGATGCCGCGGGCATCGTCCTTCCATAAGCCCTGCAGCCGGCTGTAGATCTCTACGGTCTCGACGAGGCGCTCATCGCGTCCGGTGAGCCGCAGGTAGCGGAGCGTCTGTTCGTCGATGGGGAAGAACCCGACCGTTGCGCCGTACTCGGGGCACATGTTGGCGATGGTGGCCCGGTTGGCCACCGGCATCTCGGTGAGCCCGGGTCCAAAGAACTCGACGAACTTGCCGACAACACCGTGTCGGCGCAGCTGCTGAGTGACGGTCAGCACCAGGTCGGTGGCGGTGGCTCCCTCGGCAAGCCGGCCGGTGAGGCGGAACCCGACAACCTCGGGAAGGAGCATGGAAATGGGCCGGCCCACCAAGGCCGCCTCGGCCTCGATACCGCCGACACCCCAGCCCAGCACACCCAGGCCATTGATCATCGTGGTGTGCGAGTCGGCGCCGACAACGCTGTCGGGGAAGAGCATGCCGTCACGGTCCGTGACCACCTGGGCCAGATGCTCGAGGTTCACCTGATGCACTATGCCGGTGGCCGGGGGCACCACCTGCAGGTTGTCGAAGGCGGATTGCCCCCATTTGAGGAACTCGTAGCGCTCCCGGTTGCGGGTGAACTCATTCTCGCTGTTGATGGCCAAGGCCTGTGCCGAATTGAAGGCATCGACCTGGACCGAGTGGTCCACGACGAGGTCGGCGGGAATGCGGGGATTGATCTGCTTGGCTGCGGCCTTGTCGCCGGTCATACGGACCAAGGCCGAGCGCATGGCGGCGAGGTCGACCAGAGCAGGCACACCGGTGAGATCTTGGAGAACAACCCGGCTGGGCACAAAGGAGATCTCGGCGGGTACGACGCAGGCGGCGTCATAGGAAAGGGCGGCAACAACATCTGCACAGCTGACGGCGACACCGTCGCAGTTGCGGGCTGCCGCCTCGAGCAGCACCCGGATCGAGTAGGGGAGCCGGTCCAGGTCCGCCTGATCGGCAAAGGTGTCCAGGCGGTAGACGGCGCGTCGGCCCAGCGGGGTATTGATCTCCTGGCGGGCAACAGCAGGGTCTTCGATCATGTGAGGGCTCCTGGAGGCCGGGCTGGAGCATACCGGCGCCGGAGAGCCACCAGCATGCCGGCGGGAGGGCTAGATCTCGGTGACGCAGCTGTCGTCGGGTCCGCTGCGGGGGTTGAAGACGGCGCCGTCGGCAGCGTCCACCGCGTCGAGCAGGCCCTTGATGATGCCCTGGTCGAGGCGGCACACGATCTCGGGGTGATCGGCGGCCGTCTGGTGGAAAGGACAGTCCCTTGTCACCAGGCGGCCCTCAATGTCTTTGACGCCGGCTCCGATTCCGGTGAGGGCCCGCACCACCGCGCCCATGGTGTCGGAGTAGCCGTTGTCACCGGGCATACCTACGGCAGCAGCGACCTCACGGCCGTACTTGCGGCCGACATCCTCGGCCACTTGGGGGGCACGCTCTGGGGAGAGGCGCTCGACCACCTGCACGAGAAGCTCGGAAAGGAGGTCGTAGCGGCGAATCGGGTAGGCGACGCTGATCTCCTTTCTGGTGGCGGTGTACCCCTTGGCCGGGCGTCCCACCTTGCGCGGCTGATCACCGGGCGGCTGTGAGGTTTCTGCCTGGAGGTACCCATCCTCCGCCAGGCGGTCGAGGTGGTGGCGAGCCACGTTCGGGTGAATGTCGAATGCCTTGGCGATGTGGGCCGCGGTCATGGGCTGGGCCGATTCGCGCACGGTTATGTAGATGCCGCGCCGGGTACCGTCGCCGAGCGTGGAGGCAAGGTCGCCGAGCGTCTGCCCGAAATCGTGCTGCTCCATACCGCCGGGAGGGTAGAGCGACCTGCGTCGCTATAGTCCGAATCCCGCCCTCTTAAGGAGCTTCGTGGCCGATCAAGCTGCCATCCTCGCCGTCTTGGAGGCTTTGCCGCACCCCGATCTGCGCCGCACACTTGGCGAGCTGGGTCTCATCCGCTCTGTCGAGGTAGCCGCAGATGGCACGCAAAGAATCTCCGTCGCGTCGCCGGGCATCGATCCCGAGCCGATGATTCGTGCCGTTCGCACCGCCGTCTCCAAAGGCGCCGAGGCGGCCATAGACGTCGTACAGATGGGCATGGACGAGCAGTCGGAACTCGTGGAGAAGCTCCGCAGTGGTCGGCCGAACCGGCCAGGTGGCAAAGGATCATCCACCAGGGTCCTCACCGTTGCATCGGGCAAAGGGGGAGTGGGCAAATCGTCGGTGACGGTGAACCTGGCGGTCTCTATGGCCAAAGCCGGGCACGACGTCGCCGTTGTCGACGCCGATGTTTGGGGGTTCTCGGTACCGCGCATGCTAGGAGTGGACGGTTCACCAGCGGCTCTGGGCGGGGAGGAGCAGGGATTGATCGTGCCGGCCCGGGCCCACGGGGTCAGGGTTATCTCGATGGGCTTTTTTGTTGGTCCGGACCAGGCGGTCATCTGGAGAGGCCCGTTGCTCCACAAGGCTCTGGAGCAATTCCTCGACGATGTCTTCTGGGACGAGCCCGATTTCCTGCTTGTTGACCTTCCCCCGGGCACCGGAGATATCGCCATCTCACTGGCGCAGTTCCTGCCCTCCGCGGAAGTGGTCATCGTCACCACGCCGCAGCCGACGGCACAGCAAGTGGCGAGGCGGGCCGCCCTTATGGCGCGGCAGGTGGAGCAGGAGGTCACCGGGGTAGTCGAGAACATGTCTTGGTTCACCGGGGACGATGGTGTCCGCTACGAGCTGTTCGGCTCGGGCGGCGGGGCGGCACTGGCCAATGAGCTTGGTGTGCCGCTGCTCGGTCAGATACCGCTTGTGCCCGCGCTCCGCGAGGGTGCAGACCGCGGCGAGCCGGCTGTGATGACGGCGCCCGACTCGGAGGCGGCGCAGGTGTTCGATACCATCGCCGCTCGAATTGTGGAATCCCGGCCCCGGGTGCGCCGGCCCCCGGAGCTGGTCATCGAGTAGGAGGTACAGAGGGTGCGGGTGAAGATCGGCATGAGTTTCGTGCCGCGAGAGCTCGACCTGGAGGTCGAAGACGGCGAAGAGGTCATTTCCGCATTCGAGGCAGCGCTCGCCGAATCCAAGCAAGTGTTGTGGATCACCGAGCTGGATGGGAGACGATACGGCCTGGTCGTCGACAAGATCGTGTTCTGCGAGGTGGAGCCGGATCGAGACAAACGGATCGGGTTCGGCAGAGAATGAGTTCGGGGCCCGCAGGTGCGGGCCCCGAAACATTGGCGGACACGGTCAATCAGCTGGCACGACGGCGACGCTCTGCGAGCCAGCGCTTGCGCAACCGGCGACGCTCATCCTCGGCGTACCCACCCCAGACCCCGGCCTCCTGATTGGTGGCCAGGGCGTAGTTGAGGCACTCCTCACGGACCGAACAATCGATGCAGATCGTCTTGGCAATCTCGATCTGGTCGATGGCCGGTCCCGTAGTGCCGATCGGGAAGAACAGGTTCGGCTCGGAATCACGACAGGCGGCGATTTCGCGCCAATCGGTGATCGTCAGCATATTTCCGTTGTCTCACTCTCATATCAGGCTTGCGAATGTGAACGTATTCACAAGCAGTCCGTGAAAAGATAGGCTCTGCTACTGGGCGGGTCAAGTGGTTTCTGCAGGCCGGAGGACGCCGGGTCTTTCCGGCTCGATCGGCACCGTTGTACTCTCTGCTCGATGTCGATACATGAAGAACTGAATGCCGAGCTGGAAGATGCCCAGCGCCAGCACGACAGACGTCGTATGGATGTGATTCGGCAGGTGAAGACCGAGGTCTCGGTGGCGCGTGCCGAACCCGGTTTCAAGGGCGAGATCGACGATGATCTCTACGTGCGCGTCATCGGCGCGTTCGTCAAGAAGATGGAGAAGGCGCGCCAGGAGTTCGACGAGCTCGGGGAACCGGGCCGGGCGCACTCCACAAAGCTCGCTTTCGAGATCGATTACCTGGCGCGCTGGCTGCCCGAGGCCTTGACCGACGAAGAGACCCGGGTGCTCGTGCGTGCCGCCATCGCCGAGCTCGCCGCCAGCGACCCGAAGATGGCTGGCCGGGTCACCGGCCATGTAATGAAATCCGGCACTGAAGGCCTCGACGGCGCCGTGGTGGCCCGCATCGTGCGCGAGGAACTTGGGGCCGACTGACAGCGGGGCCGTTCCAGGTGGTCCGCATGCGCCTTTGCCGGTTCGTTCCATACCGGGCTGACGTTCGTTTGGAGCCGTCGGAGGCGGTTCGGCTAGCGTTTACGGACCCGTCCGGAGAGCACTTCGTGGCAGCCGAGACCGAAGCCCCCTTGCTGCCGCCGCCCCAGGAGGCGCCGGCTCTGGAGCGGCGCGCCCTTGTGGTGCTGGTTTCGGCAACGGTGCTGCTGATCGTCTTCGAGTACTGGGGCATCGCCGGGGTGTTCGAGGATTCGTGGCTGCACCGGCGGGTTGCCGATGCCCTCGGCGACGATTATGCCCAGTACTACAACCTGCTGCCCTACCAGTACTGGGGGATCTCGTCGGTCCTTTTCAGGGTTCTGGTGCCGCTCCTCATCATCCTGGCCCTGCGCGAGTCACCGCGGGACTGGGGTTACCGGATCAAAGGGCAGTGGCGCCATATCCGCCCCTACGTCGTGTTCTACGCGGTGATGGTGCCGATTCTGTTGTGGGTCTCCGCCTTCCCGTCGTTCCAGGCCAAGTACCCCTTCTACGCGGGTGCGGTGGCCGGGGGCTGGCACTACTGGGGGTTCGAGCTCTTTTACGGGCTCCAGTTTCTCGGCGTCGAGGCCTTCTTCCGCGGCTTCCTGCTCTTCGGGCTCTTTCCCCGCCTCGGCTACTACGCCATCCCGGTCATGGTGGTGCCCTACGTGATGATCCATTTCGGAAAACCCGCTCCCGAGACGTTTGCCGCCATCGTGGCCGGTTTCCTGCTCGGCTATCTGGCGTTGCGTTCGCGCTCGTTCCTCTGGGGCGCCGCCCTGCACTGGTCGGTGGCCATGACCATGGACCTGTTCGCCATAGGCCACGAGATCGGGTTCGGGAAGATGGTGCGGGCGGTGTTTTGAGAAGAGTCCAGGATCCAGAGTTCAGAGTCGCGCTGGACCGATGCGGAATTCTGGATTCCTTCTCTCCCGCGCCCTCGGCAGGATTCGAACCTGCGCACCCGGCTCCGGAGGCCGGTGCTCTATCCCCTGAGCTACGAGGGCCGCCGTTGATTGTATCAAGGCCATCTCGCCTGGCCCTGGGGCTACGATGCGGCGCCGAAGATGTTTCCTGAGACTCTCTACCAAGCGGTGGACACGGCGCTGGCGGCGGCAGCTGCTGCAGGCGACCTGTCCGACCTGGGCCGGATCGACTTCGTGGTCGAGCGGCCCCGAGATCGGAGCTACGGCGACTGGGCCGCCAACACTGCTCTTTTGGCGGCAAAACCGGCGCAGATGGCGCCGCGCCAAGTGGCCGAGATCATCGTGCGCCACCTGCCCGAGATCCCGTACCTGGAAGCCGTCGATGTGGCCGGGCCCGGCTTTGTGAACTTCACCCTGGGTCGCAGCTGGTACCTGGAGGTGCTGCGCCGCGCCGCCGCAGGAGGCCCCAATCACGTCTCGGGCGAAGCTGGACCGGCCGAGCGCATCCAGGTGGAGTTCGTGTCGTCGAACCCCAACGGACCGCTGCACATCGGGCACGGCCGGGGGGGGGTCTACGGCGACGTGCTGTGTCGCCTGCTCGCCTACGCCGGGCACGAAGTCGAGCGGGAGTACTACTACAACGACGCCGGGGTGCAAATGGACCGGTATGCGGCCAGCCTCGCGGCCAAATACCTGCAGGCGCTCGGGCGTGAGGCAACCATGCCCGAAGACGGGTACCAGGGCCGCTACATCGAAGAGTGGGCCAGCGAGCTGGCCGCCGAGGTGGGGGAGAATCTTGCCGACTTGCCTGAGGAGCAGCGGCGCGATGAGATCCGCGCCTGGGGCCTGCAGCGGGCGATGCGAGACATCGAGGAGACGCTGGAGCTGGCCCACATCCCCTTCGACACCTGGGTGAGCGAGACCGAGCTGCATCGTAAGGGTGAGGTCGAGGCTGCGCTGAAGCTGATCGACAAACGAGGGCACGTGTATCGCCATGACGGGGCGGTGTGGTTTCGTACTACCGAGTTCGGCGACGAAGTGGACCGGGTTCTGGTCAAATCCGACGGCAGCTACACCTACCTGGCTCCCGACGTGGCCTATCACCTCGACAAATTCGGGCGCGGTTTCGACCGGCTCATCAACGTGTGGGGCGCCGACCACCATGGCTACATTGCTCGGCTCAAGGCCGCAGTGGCCGCCTTGGGATTTGATCCCGATCGTCTCGAGATCGTCATCACCCAGATGGTGAACCTGTTCCGGGCCGGTGAACCGGCACGCATGTCGATGCGAGCGGGCGAGTTCATCACGATGCGCGACATCATCGAAGAGGTCGGCGCCGACGCCGCCCGTTACTTCCTGGCTGCGGTGAGCCCCGACACCACCATCAACTTCGATCTCGAAGAGGCGAAACGCCAGAGCATGGACAACCCGGTTTATTACCTGCAGTACGCCCACGCCCGCATGTGCAGCCTCGAAGGTTTTGCCGTTGAGCAGGGGGTGGTCCGGAGAGAGCTTGATGTGGTCGACCTGGAGCTGCTGACCGATCCCGCCGAGATCGAGGTCCTCAAACAGGCCGACCGCCTCCGTGAGGTGGTGGCCGACGCGGCGTTGCATCGGGCGCCTCACCGCATCGCCGCCTACGGCCAGGAGGTGGCCACGGCGTTCCACCGCTTCTACACCGACTGCCGCATCGTGACCGACGATCCGGAGCTGACCCAGGCCCGTCTCTGGCTGGTGGAAGCGGCCAAGAGCGTGATCCTCGCCGTGCTCGGCATCCTGGGCCTCTCGGCCCCGGAGCGTATGTAGCCGAGGCGGCTACCGGCGGTGGCGCCGGGCTCTGGGACGAGATGCGATTGGGGGCCCGGCCCGGCCCGGTAGCATCGGCGCAGGAGGAGTGATGGCAATCGGAATTGGGTTGCTCGGCGCAGGCACGGTCGGCGGCACGGTGGTTCGCCGTCTCACTCAAGAGGACAACGCCGTGGCCGCCAAGACCGGGCTCGAACTCGAGGTGCGGCGGGTGGCGGTGCGGTCGCTCTCCAAGAAGCGCGACTTCAGCGTGCCCAAAGGAGTCTTGACCGATCGGCCCGAGGAGGTGGTCGGTGATCCGGCCATCGATCTGGTCGTCGAGCTGATGGGAGGCCGGCACCCGGCAGGGGATCTCGTGCTGGCCGCCCTGGAGGCCGGAAAGCCGGTGGTGACCGCCAACAAAGAGCTGATCGCCGCCGATGGCCCGGCTCTTTTTGCCGCAGCCGCGCGCTCCGGCGTGCCGCTGCTGTTCGAAGCCGCCGTCGGCGGGGGCATTCCCATCATCCGCCCTCTTGCCGAGACCCTTGCCGGCGAGCCGGTGGGCAAGGTGATGGGGATCGTCAACGGCACCACCAACTACATACTCACCAAAATGTCCGAGGCCGGTCAGAGCTACCAGGACGCGCTCGGTGAAGCCCAGGCACTCGGCTACGCCGAGCCCGATCCCACCGACGACGTCTCCGGCGCCGACGCGGCCTCGAAGGCATCGATACTCGGCAGCCTCGCCTTTGGCACCTGGGTGGGGCCGGAAAACGTGTACCGGGAAGGCATCGAAGATTTTGATGTTGTGGATCTTCGTCATGCCACCGATCTCGGCTACGCGGTCAAGCTGCTCGCCATCGCCGAACGCAGCGAAGGCGGGGTGAGCGCCCGGGTGCACCCGGCCCTGGTGCCCGTCGGCCACCCGCTGGCGTCGATTCGGGGTGCCACCAATGCCATCTTCATCGAGGGACCCTCGGTGGGGGAGCTGTTGTTCTCAGGCCCCGGCGCCGGGGCCGAGCCCACCGCAACGGCAGTGCTCGGCGACGTCATCGACGCGGCCCGTGAGCTTCTTTCCGGCTCGCAGGTGGCGCCGAGAATCCGTTTTGCCCCGGGTTCCGTGGTGAATTTTGCCGAGGTGCCGACCAGCTGGTACCTCCGGCTCGAGGTGACCGATCAGCCCGGCGTGCTGGCCCAGATCGCCACAGTGTTTGGCGATGCCGGGGTCAGCATCAAGTCGGTCTGGCAGGAGGGCCGTGGCGACTGGGCCACTCTCCTGCTGATCACACATGCCGCCGCCGAGCGGCAGCAGCGCGCCGCCGCGGCCACGCTGGAACAACTGGACGTGGTTCGAGAGGTGGCGGCCGCGATCCGGGTGGAGAGCGAGGAAGAGTGAACGCCTGGCCCGGGCTTATCGAGGCGTACCGAGACCGTCTTCCCGTGAGCGATACCACCCCGGTGATCACGCTGCTGGAGGGCAACACCCCCCTGATACCGGCGCCGAGGCTCTCCGAACGTGTGGGCCGGGAAGTGCTCCTCAAGTACGACGGGGTCAATCCCACGGGATCCTTCAAGGATCGGGGCATGACTCTGGCCGTCTCCAAGGCGCTGGAGGAAGGGGCGCGAGCGGTGGCATGTGCCTCGACCGGCAACACCTCGGCTGCGGCTGCCGCCTATGCTGCTCGAGCCGGCCTGGAGTGCATTGTGGTGCTGCCCGCCGGCGCCGTCGCCCTGGGCAAGCTGGCCCAGGCGATACGCCACGGCGCCCGGGTGGTAGCCGTCGGGGGGGCCTTCGATGCCGCTCTCGAAGTGATTCGCAAATTCACCGCCGACTACGACGCTGTGCTGGTGAACTCGCTCAATCCGTACCGCATCGATGGCCAGCAGACCGCGGCCTGGGAGATCGTCGACGTTTTGGGCGGCCCGCCCGCGGTGCACGCGCTGCCCGTCGGCAATGCCGGCAACATCACCGCCTACTGGAAGGGTTACCAGGCCGTGGGGGCGCGGCCCCGCATGTGGGGTTTTCAAGCCGAGGGCGCCGCTCCCATCGTGCGCGGCGAGCCGGTGCTGGACCCGGAGACCATCGCCACCGCGATTCGTATCGGCTCTCCGGCCTCGTGGGACGGGGCGGTGGCGGCGCGTGACGAATCGGAAGGCATCATCGAGGCGGTCAGCGACGAGCAGATCCTTGCCGCCTACCGGTTCCTGGCCGAAGAGGAAGGTGTCTTCGCCGAGCCAGCCTCTGCGGCATCGGTGGCCGGCGTTGTCGCCTTCGCCGAGCGCCTGCCCCCAGGGAACGTGGTGTGCACGCTCACCGGGCACGGCCTCAAGGATCCAGAGACGGCTCTCCTTGGCTTTCCCGATGTCGAGGTCATCGAGGCATCGATTGCCGCTCTGGCTGCCTGGCTCGGCTGGTAGAGGCGCCGATTGATAACATCGCCCGGCATGACCACGGCCGATGATCACAGGTTCTCCATCGGTGGACGCCTTGAGCGCTGGGAGTGGTGGGGCTTGGGCCTCGTCCTGGTGGCGTTCCTTCTGGTCGCCACGCTCATCGTGCGTTTCGGTGCTCCCCTGGGCTGGGACGAGTCGGTGTATGCGCTCCGCGCCCAAGCCTTCCACGAAGGCGTTCCCGCGGGCAACTACTGGCAGAGCTACCGGGCTCCCGGCCTGCCCTGGGTGGCCCATCTGTTCTGGATCAACGGCCCCACGGTGCCGTACCTGCGAATGGTGGTCGTCGGGTTCGGCCTCCTGCTCGTGCTCTCAACCTGGGCTCTGGCCCGGCGCCTCTTCGGCCGGCGGGCCGGCGTCATCGCCGCCGGTGGTCTGGCCCTGACTCCGGCTCTGCTGGGCGCGACGACTCAGTTCTGGCCCGATGTGCCCGGTGCCGCGGTTGGCTTCACCGCTCTCGCCGTGTTTGTGTTCGCCACCCACGGGCGGCGGGCGTCGTGGTGGGTGCTGACGGTGCCGGTGCTGGTGATTTCGGCCACCTTCCTACGCTTCGGAGCGATCCTGCCGATGTTTGTGGGTTTTGTCGGCATCGCCATATGGCGCCGCCGAACCATTCTCCGCAGCTTGCTGCCCGTTGGCATTGCCGGCGTGCTGAGCTTCTCCGGGGTGGCTGCGGTTCTGTTTTTGCCTTGGCTCACCGGCTCCGATGTATCGCCATTCTCGGCAAGGGTGTCTCGGATCCGATCCTGGTTTCAGGGCTTCGCCGATTATCTGGGCGAGAGCAGGGACCTCATTGGATCGGCGGCGATCGTCATCGCCGTCATCGGAATCGTTGTCGCCATTCTCTGGGCGCGGCGCGGGGACATTGATGCCGGCGCCTTTTTCACCTCGGCCGGCATCGGGCTCGTCATGTTTCTCGTCATCGCCACCGTGCTGCACGGTGAGGTTCGCTATCTGTCGCCGGTACTGCCCTGGTTGTGGGTTGCCGCGGCCCCGGGTTTGGCTCTTGCCGCCGAAGCCTTACCGCCGCTGGGCCGCCCTGCAGTGGCGGTGGCGCTTGTTCTTGTGCTGGTGGCCGGGGGCACCGATTTCGGGCGTGAACGCAACCGCGACGACAACAAGGCGCTTTCGGTGATGCGCCGCGCTGCCCTGCAGATATCAGAGGATGCCGGGGGCCGGGATTGCCTGGTGATGACCAATCGGGTGGCACAGGTGAGCTGGTATTCGGGCTGCAGTACCCGGGGGTTCAACACCAGCGACCTGGTTCTGCCCGAACCTGGGGACGACGTCGTGTACATGCTTCTTGTCGAAGCCGACCGCCGGCAGCCGGAAGGCGATCTGCGCGAGGCCTACATCGCCGAGGCCGAAGACCTGCTCTTTGTGCTCAAGCAGGGCTGGAGAGACGCCGAGGTCTATCTCGTATACGAGCCGATAGGCTCCGGATAGGGGCAGCGGCCGCGCCGCAACTCCGGCCGGGTATCGGAATTTGGCGACGCGCCTTGGCTCTCGTCGCCGAACGTTCTACAATCACCGCCGGGTCTTCGACCCCACGTTTCCCGACAAGCGCCGGCCTCCGTCGCGTGCATGCGCCGGCTCGACGGGTACAGCAGCTCCCGGTTCATGGAGGCACTATGAGACTGTTCCTCGACACGGCCCACTTGGCCGACATCCAGACCGCTCACGACTGGGGCGTGCTGGACGGGATTACCACCAATCCCTCGCTCGCCGCCAAAGAGGGCCTTGCCTTCAACGACCTCGTCAGAGCGATAGCCGACATCACTCCCGGACCGGTGTCGGCCGAGGTCGTGGCCGAGGGCCGCGATGAGATGGTGGCCCAGGCACAGGAACTCGTGAAGATCGCCGACAACGTGGTCATCAAGGTGCCTCTCACCCGGGAGGGAGTCGCCGCCGGAGCCAAGCTGACCGAGATGGGCATTCCCATCAACGTGACCCTCGTCTTCTCACCGGCCCAGGCGCTGCTTGCCGCCAACATCGGCGCCACCTTCGTGTCTCCATTCCTGGGAAGGATTGATGACGTCGGCGGCGACGGGCTCGCATTGCTGAGCGAGATCGTCGACATCTACGCCGTTCAGGGATACGCCACCGAGGTGCTGGCGGCGAGCCTCAGACATCCCCAGCACGTTGTCGATGCGGCGAAGATCGGCGCCGATGTCTCCACCATGCCGTTCGCCGTCATGGAGAAGTTGTTCAATCACCCGCTCACCGATATTGGGGTCGAGCGGTTCAATCAGGACTGGGAGGTCTACCAGCAAACGCTGCAGAAGTAGGCCACCGAAAGGACCATATGACGAGCAGATCCAAGCTCCAGGAGAAGAACCTCGACGAGCTGCGCGCCATTGCCGCCGGGCTCGACGTGGCGGACCACGGGAAGTTGCAGAAGTCGAAACTCATCGCAGCCATTCTCGACGCCGACGGGTTTGATGCGAGCGCCGAGCCGGAACAGGTCGAGCTGCCCGCCATCGAAGAGGTGCGCTCAGGCGACGGCGAGGCCGGGAAGGTCAAAGCCGATACCGCCGACGCCGACTCGGGTGATCCCGAGAAGGCGGAGGCCGAAACTCGGACCACAAAGGCCCCGCCCAGGTCTCAGCAGCAGGCCCGGGATTACGGCGGCGACGCCCAGGCGAGGAAGCGCCGTCGCCGCAGCGGCGGTGGCGGGCCGCGCGAGTACGACGAGTCGGAACTCGAGGTGCGTGAGGGCATCCTCGACATCCTTCCCGAATCGTATGGATTCCTCAGGGTCACCGGCTATCTCCCCGGGGAGAAGGACGTGTACGTCTCGGCCAGCCAGATCCGCAAGTTCGGGCTGCGCAAGGGCGACGTGGTCAGCGGCCCCATCCGTCCACCGCGGTCCCAGGAGAAGTTCCCCGCCCTCACCCGCATCCTGAGTGTGAACAACGCGGATGCGGAGGAGATGCGCAAGCGCCCCAAGTTTGGTGATCTCACCCCGCTTTTCCCCGATGAGCGGCTCCACCTCGAGGTTGACGGGCAGCCCAATCACGTTTTGGCTCGTATCGTTGATCTGATTGCGCCCATCGGCAAGGGCCAGCGTGGCCTTATCGTGTCGCCGCCCAAGGCGGGCAAGACCACGGTGCTCAAGGAGATTGCCAACTCCATCTCCAACAACAATCCGGAGTGCAAGCTCATCGTGGTGCTCGTCGACGAGCGCCCCGAAGAGGTCACCGACATGCAGCGCTCGGTGAAAGGTGAGGTGGTCTACTCAACGTTTGATCGTCCTGCAGAGGAGCACACTCAGGTTGCCGAGCTTGCCCTGGAGCGGGCCAAGCGCCTCGTCGAGATGGGAACCGATGTTGTGATCTTGCTCGACTCGATCACTCGTCTGGCCCGTGCCTATAACCTGGCCACCCCGGCCAGCGGCCGCATCCTGTCCGGCGGTGTGGACTCCACCGCCCTGTACCCGCCGAAGCGTTTTTTCGGCGCGGCGCGCAACATCGAAGAAGGGGGCAGCTGCACCATTTTGGGCACAGCCCTCGTCGAGACCGGCTCGCGTATGGATGAGGTTATCTTCGAGGAGTTCAAGGGCACCGGGAACATGGAGTTGCGGCTCGACCGCAAGCTTGCCGACAAGCGTGTCTATCCGGCCATCGACATCGAGGCGTCGGGGACCCGCAAGGAAGAACTGCTCTTTGAGCCCAACGAGCTGGTGCAGGTGTGGAAGCTCCGCCGGGTGCTTCTGGCGCTTGCAGAACCGGCGGCGGGTCTCGAACTCCTCATTGACCGGCTCAGGAAGACCAAGTCGAATTCAGAGTTCCTCGCCGACGTGGCCAAGTCGGGTACCGGAACGACGTAGGATCACGGGCCGCAGAGGAGATTGTGTGAAAAAGGGCATCCATCCTGAGTACCGGGAAGTCGTGTTTGTCGATACGGCGTCGGACTTCAAGTTCCTGACCCGATCCACCATCGAGACCGACGAGACCATCGACTGGGAGGACGGCAACACCTACCCGATGGCGCGTGTCGAGATATCGAGTGCCAGTCATCCGTTCTACACCGGGAAGCAGATCCTCGTCGACTCCGGAGGTCGGGTGGAGCGATTCCGCCGCCGCTACGGGCGGACGTCGTTCACTCGCGAGGGCGACGAAGGAGCAGCCGAGGCCGACTCCAACACGGAGGCATAGGTGAGCCGCCCCCCGGGCGCGACCGTCGGCGGGCAAGCCGTAATTGAGGGTGTGATGATGCGCGCCCCCAGTAGGTGGTCGGTGGCGGTGCGGCGACCCGACGGCGTAATCGAGGCGGTCTCGCATGAGCTGCCCCGTCTTTCGGCTCGTTCCCGTTGGGCCAAGGTGCCGTTTGTGCGCGGCGTGCTCGTTCTCGCCGAGTCGCTGAATCTTGGTCTTCGCGCCCTGTCGTGGTCGGCTGGCAAGGCAGGTATGGAGGATGGCGAGGAGATCACACGTCGGCAGATGGCGTTTTCTCTCGTAATGGCGCTTGTGCTTCTCGTCGCCATCTTCATGGTCCTGCCGCTTCTCGTCGCCAAGGGCGCCGAGAAGCTCCTCGGCGAATCCTCGATCCTCTTCAACGTTGTCGACGGCCTCGTCCGCATTGCCATCTTTGTCGGATACATCTGGGCCATCGGCCGCTCCGCCGAGATCCGCAGGGTGTTCGAGTTCCACGGTGCCGAGCATCAGACGATCCACGCCTACGAGGCCGGCGATCCGCTAACCGTTGATGCCATCGAGGTCTACAGCCCGAGGCACCCGCGCTGTGGCACCAACTTTCTGCTCCTCGTCGTGCTCATCGCTCTGATTCTGTTCACCATGCTCGGCCGGCCGGCGTGGCCCTGGCTCATCACCAGCCGGATTCTCGGGATCCCGATCATCGCCGGGCTGGCCTATGAGGTGCTGAAAGCGGCAGCCGATAGGCGCTGGATGCATTTGGCGTCACGTCCCGGGATGTGGCTGCAACGGTTGACCACCCGCTCGCCTTCGGACGATCAGATAGAGGTCGCCGTGACCGCTCTGCTCGCCGCCCTCAATGAGGAGGAGCGCAAGGATGTGGCCCAGCGGGGCCCGGTGGCGGCTGCTGCTCTCGAGGCGGAGTACCACTGATGGATGCGCAGATGCTGGCTCGGCTCGAGGAGGTCGAATTGGCGCTGGCCGAGGCCGAGGAGCAGCTGGCGGACCCCGCCGCACTCGAAGACCAGGCGAGGTACACCGAGATTGCCAGGCACCACGCCGAGATGAGGCCGGTAGTGGCTGCTTTTGCCGCCTGCCGGGAGGCGGAGAAGGAATCTGAGGACGCAGCCGAGCTCGCCTCCGAGGAGAGCGACCCGGCAGTCAGAGAGGAGTTGGAGGCACTTGCCGCCGAGCGGGCCGCCGATGCGAAGGAGCTTGAGCACCGGCTTCGTCTGATGCTGGTTCCCCGGGATCCCAACGACGACAAGGACGTGATCGTTGAGGTTCGGGCGGCTGCGGGCGGCGACGAGGCCGCCATATGGGCTGGCGACCTGTTCCGCATGTATGAACGGTATGCCGAACGCCGCAGCTGGGAGATCGAGTCCATCTCTTCGTCCATTTCGGAGGTGGGTGGATTCAAGGAGGTCACTTTTGCCGTGAAGGGCAAGGGGGCGTACTCGCGTCTCAAGTTTGAGGCGGGGTCGCATCGGGTACAGCGGGTGCCCAAGACGGAGTCCCAGGGGCGGGTGCACACGTCGATCGCCACCGTGGCCGTGCTTCCCGAAGCCAAGGATGTGGAGATCGAGATCAACGACCACGACATCGATGTGGATGTCTTCCGCTCCACCGGCCCCGGCGGGCAATCGGTCAATACCACCGACTCGGCGGTCCGTATCACTCACCGCCCCACCGGGCTGGTGGTCACCTGCCAGGACGAGAAGAGCCAGCTGCAGAACAAGCTGAAGGCAATGCGGGTGCTGAGGGCTCGTCTGTACCAACTGGAGCTGGAGCGCCAGATGGCCGAGGTGGCGGAGAACCGCCGTTCCCAGGTGGGGAGCGGCGAGCGCGCCGAGAAGATCCGTACCTACAACTTCAAGGAGAATCGGGTCACCGATCACCGCATCGGCCTCACCATCAAGCGGTTGCCCGAGATCCTCGACGGGGACCTGGACAATCTGGTCGATGCGCTGACCGTCGACGATGAGGCCCGCCGTCTCAGCGGTTGAGCGTTAGAGCCCTTCCACCTCCACCGGCTCGATGTCGCCGGCTGGCTCGAATCCAAACACCTGGGCGTAGAAAGAGAACTCGGCCTCCAGGGCTCGAATCCAGTTCTCTGCCTTGCGGAAGCCGTGGCCCTCTCCCTCAAAGGTGATGTAAGCCACCGGAACGCCGTTGCCGCGCAGCGTGTCTGCCATGATCTCTGCTTGCTCCGGCGGCACGACACGGTCGTCCAGCCCCTGGAGGAGAATGACCGGGCAGCTAATTCCGTCGGCGTGATGCAGGGGGGAGCGATCCCGGTAGAGATCCTCCTGTTCCGGGTAGGGGCCGATGAGCCAGTCCAGGTAGCGCGACTCGAACTTGTGAGTATCGCGGGCCAGCAGCGCCGGATCGGCGACACCGAAGTAGCTGGCTCCGGCAGCAAAGGTGTCGGTGAACGCCAATGCACCGAGTGTGGTGTAACCACCGGCGCTGCCTCCCCGAATAGCGAGACGCTTGGGATCGGCCCGGCCGGTGTCGACCAGGTGTCGGGCCGCCAGCTCGCAGTCGCGGATATCGACGATGCCCCAGCGGAGATGGAGCCGTTCCCAGTAAGAGCGCCCGTAGCCGGTTGACCCTCCATAGTCGACATCGACAACACCGAGGCCGCGGCTCGTCCAGAACTGCATGTAGAGGGACAGGGCGAGGGTCGTTGCCGAGGTGGGCCCTCCATGATTGAACACGACAAGAGGAGGGAGTTCGTCTTTGGGGCCGGTGTATCCCGGGTTTGTTGGTGGGTAGTAGTAGGCATGGGCGCTGGCGTCGGGAGTGCTGAAGACGATGTGCTCGGGAGTTGAAAAGAAGGCAGAGTCGATCTCGGCGTGCGCCGGGGTGTGGAGCACCTCGATCTTGCCGCTGCCGGCGTGAATTCGGGTCAGGGCAGGTATTTGGTCGGGTGCCCCGGCGATGACGTACACGTTCTCACCAGCCGCGGCGAATGTGTGCGCCAGTGATGAACCCGGGGATGGCAAATCGGCGCTGGTGCCGTCGGGATGGTGTATGGCCAGGCGGGCTCCCGCCGCCGAGCGGTAGGCGACGGCGAGCGATCCGTCACCGGTGAAGGCGAAGCAGCGTCGGCGGAACGTCCACTGAGGCAGCCCGGCGTCGGCCTCGGTGGGCGCAACCGGCACCGTCGGCCCTTCGCCGTAGCGGTAGAGGTTCCACCATCCGGTGCGGTCCGAAGCGAAGTACAGCTTCCCGTCGGGCGACCATTCCGGCTGGAACACGGACTCTTCTGCGCCGCCGGCGACGAGTTTGGGCTCGGCGATACTGCCGTCGGCCCTCATTGCGGCGATCCACAGGTGGGTGCCGTTCCAGGGCATGTTGGGGTGATCCCAGGTGAGCCAGGCGAGGGTGCGGCCGTCGGGGGAGAGAGTCGGTGATGCAAAAAAGTCGTGGCCGGAGGTGATGACCTCAGGCGCGGCCGAGCCATCACGCGGCAGGAGCACGAGCTCGTTTGAGGGTTCTGCATCGGCCCTGTGGCGCTCCCGCACGCAGACGACGACACCGTTGCCAAAACACAAGTCGGCGTAGCGGTCGCCGGCGGCGATTGCGGGTTCTGGTGTGATTGGCCGCGGTTCCTCTCCGGGGCGCTGGCGGTAGATGCGCTGGTCGGCGAAGTTGATGAAGAAGGTCTCGCCGTTGTCGACGGCGTAAGCCCCGCCGCCGTACTCGTGCACCCGGCTGCGAGCGTCGAACCCGGGCGGAGTCACGTCCTCGGGTGTGGTTTCGCCGGAACGGAGGCGAACGACGACGCTGCGGCCCTCCTCTTGGGGACGGCTTTCCACCCAATACACATCGTCGGCTTCGACCTCGATGCTGTCATCGAACCGGACGCCGCTGCTGGCGACCAGATCTGTGGTGATCGGCGACTCCCACGAGCCGAAGGGTGCGGTGTTCACCATGGGTCCTCCCGTCTTGGTTGCCCACGCTAGCGATTCATTCTCTCCGGTCTCTGCGAACATGATCGGGTGCCGATTCCTCGCCACGAGATGGAGCGTCTGATGCAGGCGGTGACCGGCCGGCCTCGGGCCCGGCTGGCCCTAGATCGACGGCTGGGCGAAGAGGAGCAGCGACGCCTGGGGGAGATGGTGGCGCGGAGGCTGGCCGGAGAGCCACTCCAGTATCTCGAAGGGACAGTCGCGTTTGGCCCGATCGAGATACACGTAGATGCGAGGGCGCTCATCCCCCGTCCCGAGACCGAACAGGTCTGGGAGACGGCAGTATCCGTCCTGCAGCAGGCGGGAGTCGGAACGCCGATTGTCGACCTCGGGAGCGGCTCGGGGGTGCTGGCGCTGGCGCTCAAGCACACCTTCCCATCCGCCTCGGTGTACGGCACGGACGCCAGCGAAGAGGCATTGGCGCTGGCAAGGGAGAACGCCGCAGCCGGCGGCCTCCAGGTCGAGTTTTTGCACGGTGATCTGTTTGATCCGCTGCCAGGCGATCTGCAAGGACACGTTGAGCTGGTGGTGTGCAATCCCCCGTACGTGTCCGAGGCCGAGTTCGAACGGCTCCCCCTTGAGATCCGTGATCACGAGCCCGTGCAGGCTCTCGTCGCCGGTCCCGACGGCACCGAAATGCTGGCCCGAATTGCCGAAGAGGCGCACCCCTGGCTTGCGGTCGGGGGGTGGCTGGTGTGTGAGATTGGAGAGCAGCAGGGTGGTGCCGTGCTCGATCTCTTCGGCGCCTATCAGCGTGAGGTGCAAAAGGACCTGGCGGGCAAGGAGCGGATTCTGGTGGCGCGGAGGAGCGCGTGACGGTTGTGGGCAGATCCCCGAGCGGAGGATACGGAATATGGGATGCAGCAGGCTGCCGCATGTCGGAGGCGCATTCTGCCCAGTGCATTCTGCATTCTTGGAGGATCACCGATGAACCCTGAACTGCAAGCTGCCCTCGACGCCCTCTCCTCCGGACTCCTCGTCGGTGTTCCCACCGAGACGGTCTACGGCATTGCCGCCGATCCCTTCTCCGCAGAGGCCGTCGATGGTCTCTTTTGCCTCAAGGGGCGGCCCGAGGACCGTCCGCTCCCCATCCTGGCCGCCGATGCCAAGGCTG
>Ga0307421_1000409_pt1 | contig 27693 bp, 33 predicted proteins | sample SalMarWE160270MG_FD_202163 | JGI IMG/M metagenome (GOLD analysis project Ga0307421, IMG submission 202163) | Salt marsh sediment microbial communities from the Plum Island Ecosystem LTER, Massachusetts, United States - WE1602-70 | ecosystem: Environmental > Aquatic > Marine > Intertidal zone >... | reverse complement strand
GGGGATTATTTATCTGCTTTTTGGGGGTGTTTAAGAGGGGGCAAAGCCCCCTCTTTTCCTTAAAGAGGGTAGGCGGGCGGGAATAGATATAAGGGGGGGGTATAAAGTTATTTCACGTTATATTTCTTGCGCAGGCTATCTTTAATTATTTTAGTTGTGTTGTCCAGTGTTTTAATTAAAACTGGTTGTATCCGATTGGCAGGAATTGCTAGTGATATACCGCTAGGCCATAATTGGCCTGATTTACTCTCCATAGTCTTTGAAGATAACATTCCAACAACTTGACCATCAGCCGCTAAAAATACAGGAGAACCACTAAAGCCCCCAGCGTATGCCGAATCTAAAGCTAGCCTAAATGTCTCCTCTCCGCCCTCCAATTTTAGCTCTAGACCACCAGCTATTATTGTCTTACTCCAGAGAGGCCTGATTATATTACCCTGAAGTAAATTGCCCATTGGGAAACCTATGACACCTACTTCGCTACCCCACGGATAGGTTTCTTCATGTGATAAATGTAGAGGTGGCGTCGGGACTCCGATAGCACGATATATGCATACGTCATTTTTCTTATCTGAACCACGGAACCATGTACCCTCTTCAATCTCCTGCCATGTATAAGTATCAATCTTTGTCATGCGAGCTATTCTAATTTTGTTATCTATTAGTTGGTATTTCTCCTCCAATTCTTCTTTTGTTAGTTTATTAAGAGTGTCTTCTGTCTCTGCTACGTGCCAGCAGGTGGCAAAGCATTCTGGTACTTCGAGTCCGAACCCTGTTCCAACGATATTTGGTTGGTTATCTAGGTTTTTCCCAATAGCTATTGCAATCACAGACTTTGCTACAGAGCTTGACGTTTTTTCGTAACTATATACTTCCATCCTTTTTTACCTCCTCTCACATCTCCATCAAATCAAACCCGCTTTCGGGGTCGGGCAGGCGGGCGGCCTTAGCCCCCAGAATCTCATAGATTACAGCCTCCCCCACCAGCCAGGTGGCCACGCCGGGGCGCAGGCAGCCGGTGAGGGCTTTATCGGAGCGCCCCAGGGAGGCGTGGATGTGGAGGGTGGGCTTGCCGTCCTTATCCGGGGCGATTATGCCGACGCCGACGACCTCGTGGGCGCCGTTGACGGGGAGGAGAACGGGTTCAGGCGGCATTTCCTTTGAGTCTTCGGGGCCGACGACAATCTTACCGCCGCCGATGCCGCCAATAAGCACCACCTGCCCTACAGATATAGCTTTTTCGGCGGCAAAGCGCTCAATGCAGTCGGGGATGACATCGCCGTCCTCAAGGCGCAGGACAAAGACCCGCCCGATAGTGCCTTCACTGGCCTTCATCGCTTTCTCCTGCGGTATCTACTTCCTCGGCTATGCCGATGCGCTGCACCGAAAGCGGCACATAGTTTACCATCTTGAGTTCTATCAGGTCTTTCAGCCTCTTTTCGTCCTCGGTAAGGCGCGCCTTGCCCGTCTTCACCTCAATGAAATCAATGCCCTCATCGTACTTAACGCCGACGAAGTCCACCGGCTCGCCCAGGTAGAAAAGCCTATCGTACTTGGTCAGCTCAAAGGTTGCCAGCAACTCGTTGAGCTTGCCGGTGCGCTTGCCCAGGCTGCGGGTTATCGATTCTAAAACATCGTGGGGCAGCTCTTCCAGGGCGTCCTGAATCTCCTTGACCGAGGCCGCTGAGGCTAAAGCAAACCTGAGCTTGGCTTCAAGCTCGTCTATGGCCGGCAGCTGCACCTTGCGGGGGCGGAAAAGCAGCACCAGAATCACGACAAGCAGAATAAAAATTACGACATAGAGAGCAATTTCCATGGGGGACTCCTTTATTTGGCGGTGAAATACCCAAGCGCCAGCCTGATTTTTTCTTCGAGGCTCAAATTCGGGTCGGGGGGGAGGGCGGCCACGGCGTGGGAGGCTTCCCTGACCGAGTAGCCCAGGGAGGTGAGGGCGGCTAAAACCTCGGTGTTTTCTTCGGCAAACTCGGGGGGTGGGGTGGTAAGCCAGCCGGCGGCTATCTTCTCTTTAAGCTCTAAAATAATGCGGTTGGCCGTCTTCTTGCCGATGCCGGGAATCTCGGAAAGCAGGTCGGCGCCGCCGCTGGCGATAGCCATGGCCAGTTTCTCCACGCTCATCGCCGAGAGCATGGCCAGTGCCAGCTTAGGGCCCAGTCCAGAGACCCCGATAAGGGTCTGGAAAAGCCCCAGCTCTTCGGGGGCGGTAAAGCCGTAGAGGGTGGCGTTGTCCTCCCTGAGATGAAAATGGGTGTGTAGTTCTACTTCATCGCCGATTGCGCCCAGCGTGGACATGGTGGAGGTGGGCATATAGACCCGGAAGCCGATGCCGTGAACATCAATGACGGCCCCGTCGCCGGCCAGCGCCTGGAGGGTGCCCTTGAGGCTGGCTATCATTGCTGCCCTCCCTGAGCCAGCAGGCTTTCTATATGAGTTTCTTGGAGGTGGCAGAGGGCCACCGCCAGAGCGTCGGCGGCATCGCTGGACGGGGGGACTTCGGCAAGGCCCAGCTGGAGCTTGACCATCTCCTGAACCTGCTCCTTGGTGCTGGCGCCGTAGTTGGTCACCCTTTGCTTTACCTGGGTGGGGGTGTATTCAAAGGTTGGGATGCCCTTATCGGCGGCGGCCAGTATGGCGATTGCTTGGGCGCGGCCCACCGCCAACGCCGCCTTAACATTTTTGGCCATGAAGGGTTGCTCTATGGCCACGGCATCGGGCTGGTGGCGGGAAATTATCTCCAGGAGGCGGTGGTACATAAAGCTGAGGCGCTCCCCGATAGGGGAGCGCTCCGTGACGGTTAAAGCATCGCTTTCAATCAGGGTTGTCTTATCGTCCCGGGCCTCGATGACGCCATAGCCCATATTTATCGTTCCCGGGTCAATGCCTAAAATCCTCATCGGGGCGGGCTCATGCCTGGTATTTCTCCAGAATGGCGTCGGAGAAGTCGGCGTTGCTGGAAACATGCTGAACCTCGTCCAGCTCCTCCAGCTTGTCCAGCAGCCTTAAAGTTTGCAGGGCTACCCTTTCTTCCAGCTCGACCGTGGTCTTGGGTATCATGGACAGCTCCGCCGAGGCGATGGTTATATTATTCGCCTCCAGCGCTCCCCTGACCTTCTCCAACTCTGTGGGTTTGGTATAAATCTCCACGTAGTTGTTCTCTACATTGACGTCTTCGGCGCCGGCGTCTATAGCCTCGAGGGCCAGCTCTTCGGCATCCTTGCCGTTAGTTTCCACCGTAATCAGCCCGCGGGAGTCGAAGAGCCAGGCGACACAGCCGGCCTCCCCCAGGTTGCCGCCGTTGCGGGTAAAGAGATTCCTTACCTCCTGCAGGGTGCGGTTGCGGTTGTCGCTGAGCGCCTGCACCAGAATGGCCACCCCGCTGGGCCCGTAGCCCTCTAACGTCATCTCCACCAGGCTGGCGCCTTCGGCCTGACCGCTGCCCCGCTTGATAGCCCGTTCTATATTGTCTAGGGGCATGTTGTTATCGCGGGCTTTCTGGATTACCAGCCTGAGCCGGAAGTTGCCTTCAGGGTTATCGCCACCCTCCCGCACCGCCACGATAATCTCGCGGGCGAGCTTGGTGAAGATCTGCCCCCGCTTGGCGTCAGCCACCCCCTTCTGCCGTTTAATCGTTGACCATTTGGAGTGTCCCGACATAGTTTGCCTCTTGCTAGAATTCTAGCATTTTAGCTGGCCAGGGTAAAGGGGGTGGGGTTGATTATCTGGTATCCCCGCTGACGAAGGCGACAGCATATTCCCTGGAGTGGGAGAGGGTGACCGCCAGCTTATCCAGTCCCATCTTTTCAGCCTGCTGCTGCGTCCTGCCGTAGAGATTGACCACCGGCCGGCCGCCGGGGTCGGACAGTACCTCAATCTCTTTAAGGCTGATGCCCTCGGCCGGTTTGCCCAGGGCTTTTACCGCCGCTTCTTTTGCGGCGAAGCGGGCCGCCAGCGAGGGCAGCTTTTTGCGGTACAGCTTTAGTTCCGAATCTGTATATATCCGCTTCAGGAAGTCTTCCCCGTGGCGGGCGATGGCCTTTTCCAGGCGGCCTATTTCAACTATATCAACGCCAATGCAGTGCATATTAACCCTGTTAACATAAATAGCTTGCTCTGGGATTATAGTTTATTTTGGGGGGTGCCTTCAAGCCTAGTAGTACCTCCTCGTTTTAGAGGTGTGTCTTGCTTCCCACCCTCCCGCCCTATAGAAGTGATACTTCTGTCAATTTCTTTTTTACGGGGGATGTGGGGAGTATTCCCTCCTAAAGGGGGTGGGGTAAAAAGGGCTTTAGCTATGAATTCAGGGGGTTTAAGGGGGACGAAGTCCCCTTCCTTAAAGGGTGGCGGGTGGGAAAAGATAAAAAATGGGGTGGGGTTAAGAGAGTCCAAGAGGGTGAAACCCCTGTAGGGTGGGAGGGTATGGGAAATTGAGCATTCTTTAAAAGGCAGTGCCGCAGTACTGCCTGAGCCTGTCTGATTTGGAAATCTACCGCCTCTAATGCTAAAATTAATGGATAGATATGGAGGACTGATGAAGTATAAGCTGTTAGTGATAGATATAGATGGCACCTTACTGGGTAGAGAAAGGAATATCTCGGCCGAGAACAAGGAAGCGCTGGACCAAGCCCGAAAATCGGGGGTGGGGGTTGCCCTGTCCACCGGGCGGGCGCTCCTGGCCTGCCGGTCTATTTTAGACCAGCTGGCGCTGGACGGCCATCATATCTTCTTTGACGGCGCTTTAGTCTCCGGCCTGGGCGAGGAGGTCTATGCCGAGCCGCTGGATAGTGAGGTGGTCAGGGAGGCGGTTGATTTTGCCCACCAGCATAAAATAGAATTTGAGCTTCATTCGGCGGGCCAGTACTTTGCCGAGCGGGAGAACTGGTCAACCGATGCCCACCGGCATTACTTCGGTATAGAGCCTACCATCGTGGATTTCAAAGACCTATGGCAGCGGGAGAGAATTATTAAAGGGGGATTGACCTCGGTCAATCCCGAGCAGTTGGCTAAAGCCAGGCAGTTTTACGCCCGGTTTGAGGGTAGCCTTCACTTTTCCCTGGCCCGGTCGCCGGCTTTCCCCGATGTCGAGTTTGCTAACGTTGTTGCCCTTGAGGTATCCAAGGGGAAGGCACTGGAGGCGCTGGTCCGGCACCTGGGGATTTCCTTGAGCGAGGTGATGGCGGTGGGAGATGGCACCAACGATATTACCCTGCTTTCCCGGGCTGGCCTGGGGGTGGCTATGGACAACGCCCCCGACGAGGTCAAGGCGGTAGCCGACTATATAGCCCCTCATGTTGACCAGAGCGGGCTGGCGGTAGCGATTGAGCGCTTTTTGCTTTGAGCCAAGGAGATGGGTTTATGATAGTTAGAAATATTGACCACCCGGAGGTAATCCAGACCCGCTACTTAGCCCATAATGGGGCTGAAGCCTGCATGCTGCTGGATAGGCGGTTACTGGAGGGCCTTTTGTTCTTTGCCCACGCCGTTCTGAAACCGGGTAAGGAGATAGAGACGCACCTAGACCCCTATGAGGAGGTCTATTACCTGCTTTCGGGGCGGGGGGTGATGACGGTCGGCGATGAGCGACAGAAAGTAACCGCCGGTGACGCTATCTGGCTTCCCTGCGGGGTGCCCCACGGCCTGATAAACGATGGGGATGAGGACTGCGTAATACTGGTGGTGGCAGCGGCGATTTAGCGGTTTTAGTTACAGTTTGGTATCTGGCTGACGGTATCTAGAAGCCGGCGTGGGTGCCGATGAAGGAATTGAGCGGCCAGAGGTCTATTATCAAGTAAGCGGCTGAGTTCCACAGGACAATGCCGAAAAACGCGAAGTTCAACAACCACAGGAGTTTTTCTTTCCCGAAAAAGTAGAGGGCGCAGGCCAGCGCTACCGCTATCAACCCCTTGAATAGCAGGCTACCGCCGATGCCCGTCATCAGCGGGTTAATCTCTATTGCCCCCGCCGCTAAACTTATCTTGGTTAGATAAGCGTCCGCAATATTCAGTGCTACGAAGGTTACCGCTGGCATCATATTTAAACTCCAGCTTCCTGACTGACCGGACGGGGGTACCTAGTAAAATGGTAACCCGCCAGATAGCCAGGGTCAAGGTGCCTTTTCCTATCATAAGCGACTGCCTTGGAACGGCAGCGGCGGGCTTGACCATGACTATTTTCCTAGTACTAACGTATCCCTGCATAGGTACTTTCAGGTGATTTACAGTTTGCCTGGCTATAAAGCATAATTTGAGCAAGATTGACATATACCAACCCGTTTTTAGCGGTTTTAAAGGAGACTTAAACTATGCCGGTTAGTATCAAGGGCGAGACCTACTATAGAACCTCGGAGGCCTGCCGTATGGTGGGGATAGGTAGGTCTACTTTCTTGAGATGGCTTCGAAAAGGTACCCTGAATGATGCCTCCCACCGGGATAAGCGGGGATGGAGGCTGTTCACAAATGCTGATGTTGACAGGATTGCCAGGGAAGCCAACCACATTACATAGGGCAGGCCAGGGTAGGCCAAAAAGGAGGACGGTCATATGGCAAATGTAATTGATGAGGCAGCGAAGGAGCTTACACAGACGAGCGATGTTTCCGATGAGATAAGGCAGAGGCTCAGCCTGATTATTGAGGAAGAGGGGAGCAGGATGAGGAAGGAGGCGGACCGAAAATCAGCGCACATTATTGCTGGGGCTAGGGATGAATACCGACAGCGGTTAATCGATGTTCTGGCACAGGAGCGGGAAAGGATCAGGAGAGAGGCAGAGCAAGAATCGGCGGCAATTATCGCCAGAGCCAAACAGAAAGGGGAGCACCTGATTACTGAAGCCAGGACAGAGGCTCAGAGTCAATCGGAACAGATTGTCACTGAGATAAGAGGGCAAGCTGAGCAAGAGGCACAGAGGTACATTGACGAAACCAAGGAGAAAACTAAAGAGGTAGTAGCTGAGTTCGAGAGTACCATTAAGGAACAGACTGAACAGAAAGCGGAAGGGATTGTTGCTGAGGCTGAGGCGAAAAGCGCGCAGATTATTGCCGAGGCTACGGAGAAGGCAAGGAAGCAAGCCGAGCAGGAAAAACAACGGGAGAAGAAACTCTTTGTTGAGCGCGCCAGGGAGGAAGCGGCTGATATTATTGCCAGAGCGCAGCGGGAGGCCGAGAAGGAAGCCAGCCAGATATTGACTGACGCTCAAAAAGAGGTTGAGGAAACGGCTAACAGAATTCTCAGTGAGGCTAAAAAGTCAGCCAAGCAGGTTACCGGCGAAGCCAGGGGGATTGGTAAGAAGCAGGCGGAGGAAGAGCTAGCTAAGTTCAGGGCTGAGGCCAAGCGCGAGTCAGAGTGGGAGGCGGCTCAGATTATTTCGGCGGCTAAACGGCAGGCAGAACAGATTATCCGTGAGGCCAAGAAAAAGCAGAAATAACCGCTTTAATATTTTTGAATAGATATTTGGAAAGATTGAGAGGGGACTTTAAGTCCCCTCTCTTGTTTTTTATTTTTGATTAGTAGTAGTCACCGCCGCCGCCCCTCCGGCCGAGCCAGAAGCCTACGAAGAAGAGCACCAGCGCCCCCACCCCTATGAGGACATAAAGCAACCAGCCGCCGCTTAGATCGAAGTCAAAGCTAAAGCCGAGGGTGAAGGTGCCGGCGCCGGTCCAGTCGCTGGCATTGGAGGCGGCATCTACCGCCCTTACCCTCCAGTAGTAGTAGGGGGTTTCTTTACTGGTTTTCTCCAGCGCCTCCTCTTCGGTGAGGGTATATTCCGAGGTCTCAAGGCCTGTCTTATTGGCCACTCTATTGGTGAAGTTCTCGTTGGTGGATACCTGGAGGTCATAGGTTATGGGCAGGCTCTGTTCGACAACGCCGTCAATATTGGCGGTGACATCTTCCCAGTCAAAGTATGCCAGTGATTTCGCTTTACCGTCCATGTAGGGCTCCAGGGGTTGCGGTGTCGTCGGCGGTGTTGACTCCATGAAGAAGTTTACTGACATACTGCTGACGCCGTCACTGGCGGTTATGGTGTGCTCGCCGGACTGGCTGGGGGGAACTTCTAAGGTATAGGAGAAGCTGCCGTCCGATTCACTGGTGGTGTAAAACACAACTGGTGTGCTTTCGTAGGTGATGGTTATCTCACTGCTGGGCTGGAAGCCGGTGCCGCTTATTGTTAATTCATCGCCCACATAGCCGGGGGAGGTGGTGGTGGTGGTTGGGCTGATGCTGACATCGGTGCTTATGGTGAAGGTAGCGCTGGCTGAGTTATTATCATCGTCTTCAGCCTCGACATCATATTCTCCGGCGCCCAGCTCGGGCACATTAACATGAGTCTCAAAGCTGCCGGAGCCACCAGTCGTATCTCCCCCCACCTCCTCGCCGTCAAAGGTGATGGTAAAATCCTCCATACGGGCGAAGCCGGTACCGGTGACCAGTATCCTGTCATTTACCGCCCCCTCTACGGGGTCAATCTCTATATCGGGCTCAACGGTGAAGTCAGCTTCGGCCTCGTCATTGTCAACCTCAACGGTTACGGTGTGGTCGCCGGCGACGCTCTCGGGGACGAGGAAATAGCTGGTGAAGGAGCCGCTGCTGCTGGTTTCATCATCGCCCTCTATATCATCGGTCATATCGGTGGAGCCGAACTTTATCTCAATGCTTTCTCTATCCTCAAAACCGGAGCCGGTAACCGTGACCCTGGTGCCCACCGTTCCCTCGTCGGGGCTTATGGAGAGGCCGATGACGATGACACGGAAGTCATCCTTGGCGACTATCACGTCATCATCAGCGTAGGCGGCATAGACATAGTATTCGCCGCTCTCGACATCTTCTCTATCGCCATCGATGAGTCTATCGGGCACGTCGAAATCAATCTCGAATGCCGAGTCGTGGTCGGCATATTCTATGGCTATAATCTCGTATGCATCGAGGTCGTTAACTTCATCATCTACATCAATCTCTTCGCCGGAAAAGTAAAAATAGACGTCTTCCGTTAACTCAGTAAAACTAGAGCAGTTGATTTCGATATAGTCGTCGATTTCACCGCTGGTCGGGGTAACTGTAATACGTTCCGCCGCCAGTACCGGACTAACCGGTATGACTGCTATCAGCATAGCCAGGATGATTGCCGTCGCCAGAATTCTTAAAAATCTGTTACCTTTCACCATCTACCTCCATCATTTTTAAAACTGCCTTGAGGGTTTGCCCCATATTTATAACGAATATAACAAGAAAAAGTTATGAATTTGTTAAGAAACCCTAAAGTATTTTGGGACGTTCCAAACTTTGGGGTAATTTCCGCCGCTTCCATCTTTTTCGCCAAACTGCAAACCTGCCTAAATAATAAACTATGGCTTGCTACCCTGTCAATGGTACTTGTAGTACTAAAAGGGCGACAAAATGTCATTGACCGATTAGAACAAATGTGCTAATATCTCATCACGCGGCGTTTTAGGAATTAGAGATGGATTTTGACGATTTTGAACTGGATTTGCCGCCGGAGTACTGCCACTACCAGGATAACGGGTGTGAGTTTGCCGATTCCTGCCTTGACTGCCCTTTTCCCGAATGCCTCTATGCCCAGCCCGGGGGCAAGTAGCGGTGGCTGAAAACTTTAAGGGACGAAGCGGTGTTAAGGCTGTTTACCGACCAGGCTAAGAAGGTGAAGGAGCTGGCCTTGATGTTCGGTGTCAGCCGGCGCACCATACAGCGCATATTAAAGCAGGCTAAGGATGTATCTACCCCAAATTTAAGATTTCAAAGGGGGGCTAATGGATAAGAACTCTATTACCTCACAGTTGAACCGCCAGGATATTGACCGGCTCCGGGGCTACCGGGAGCGGCTCGATTTCTACCACGGGAGGCAGTGGGAGGGGAGAGAGAGGCGGGGAGAGAAAAGGCTGACCTTTAACTACGCAAAGGTCTTTATCGATAAGGTTACCTCTTATCTTATGTCCGGGGTTAACTTTGCCGTGGACGCCATAGAGGATTCGGCTGAGGCTGAAGCTAAAGCCCGGAAGGCCGAAGCCGCCCTGCACCAGGTCTATGAGGAAAACAACCTGGAGCAGTTGGACCTGGAGACCGAGATTGACTGCGCCGTCCTGGGCGATGCCGGCTACAAGGTTAGCTGGGATACCGAGGCTAAAAAGGTGAGGGTTACCGCCCCCGATATCCAGGGGGTATATGTCTGGTGGCTGGGGGACGATACCTCCCGGGTGTGGCGGGTTGCCTCCAAGTACAGCCTGACCGTCGAGGAGAGCCAGTTACTCTACGGGGTGAAGCCCAGGGGCAAGCAGGCGACTGTGGTTGAGCTGTGGAGCGACGGCGAATTTGAGCTTTACCTGGATGACGCCCTCATCGAGAGCAAGCCCAATCCCTACGGCTTTATCCCTTTTATTATTTACCCCAACCTGAGGGAGCCGAAGCAGTTCTGGGGTATATCTGATTTATCGGCGATTATGGAGTCCCAGCAGGAGCTTAACCGGGCGATGTCGCAGCTATCGAGAATTTTAGAGCTATCGGGCAACCCCATTGCCGTGCTGGAGAATGTGGAGGAGGCCGAGGATATCGCGGTAAGGCCGGGGGCGGTCTGGAATATACCCGAGGACGCCAAGGCTTACCTGCTCGACTTATTGCAGGGGGGTGGGGTGGAGTTGCACATAAACTATATCAACCTGCTCTATAGAATCCTGCACGATATTTCCGAGTCTCCCCGGGCCGCCTTCGGCGGCACCGAGCGCGACCTGTCCGGGGTAGCCCTGGAGATTGAGCTTAACCCGCTGCTGCACAAGGTGAGGCGGAAGCGGATTATCCGCACCGCCGCCTATAACCGGCGCAACCGGATGATTCTAAAGCTGCTGGAGAAGTACCAGGGAATGGATTTTGGGGAGAACCGGCTGCGGGTAATCTGGAGCCCGATACTGCCCCAGGATATAGCCCGCCTGGTTGCCAACGAGCAGACCCTTGTCCAGAGCGGTATTCACTCGCGGCGGGGAGCCATGGAGGAGGTGGGCATCAAGGACCCGGAGGGTGAGTTCAAGCGGTGGCTGGAGGAGAGGGAGACTATTTTAAGGATGAATAAAACGAATAACGCCAGGTCTACCAAGGGCGGAGAGGGAGAGAGAGCTTTAGCCGGGGAGACAGGCGCTAGCGAATCTCCACCATAAGGAGGAAAAATGGCAAAAGATAACAGTTTACCCCAAAAAACAGGATTTTCGGGGGCCCCAGAGAACAATCAAAACCAGGAGCAAGAGCCCGACGGGGGGGGAGTTGGAAGCGCGGCTGGCTGAAAGCGAGGCGGCGCTGGCGGAGAAGAGTTCCCGCATCTCCGGGCTGGAGCAGGCTCTGGCCGAGAGGGACGACCAGATTAATACCTTAAAGCAGTCGCTGGCCGAGCTGGAGACGCAGTTGACCGGGTTGAAGGACGGCCAGTCTCAGGCGATAGCCAACTACCGGGCGCTGGTGGTCAGGTCTAACCCCGAGTTGCCCGAGGAGCTGATAGCCGGCGACAGCGTTGAGGAGATTGATAAGTCCCTGGCTGGTGCTCAGGCTCTTATCGATAAGGTGAGGCAGCGGCTGGAGACCGAAATAGCCGGGGCCAAAATACCGGCGGGGACACCCTTGAGGACGCCGGCGGACTTATCCGCACTGTCCCCGCAGGAGAAGATTCAATACGCAATGGGTGAAAGGAGATAGAAAATGGCTTTAACATTGGATGAGGCAGCCAAGCTGTCCAACGATATGCTGCTCCAGGGGGTGGTCGAGACCATCGTCAAGGACTCGCCCGTCCTGCAGCAGATGCCCTTCATCGAGATTGTGGGCAACGTCATGACCTACAACCAGGAAAAGACCCTGCCCACCATCGATTTCTACGATGTCGGCGACTCCTGGTCCGAATCCACGCCGACCTTCGAGCAGAAAACGGCCACCCTGAAGATTATGGGCGGCGACGCCGATGTCGACAACTTCCTCAAGGCGACCCGCAGCAACATACAGGACTTAGAGGCGGCCGTGGTCGAGCTGAAGGCCAAGGCGCTCCGCGACAAGTTTGAGGAGACCTTTATCTACGGCGACTCCTCGGTCAACGCCAAGCAGTTCGACGGACTGATAAAGCTGATTGACACCGCTACCGCCGGCGACCAGCTCATCGCTATGAGCGATACCGGTGCCACCCTGACCCTGGCCAAGCTGGACGAGCTTATCGACGCCGTCAAGGGCGGCAAGCCCGATGTGCTGCTGATGAGCCGCCGCTCCCGGCGCAAGATTAACGCCCTGGTAAGAGCCGCCGGCGGCATGATTGAGACCGACAGAGACCGCTGGGGCAATTTCGTCCAGCTCTGGGACGGTATCCCCATCGGCGTCAACGACTGGATACTGGATACCCATGTCTTAAGCGGCGGAGTGGAGACGGCCACCACCGGCGGCACCTGCTCCACCATATACGCCTTCCAGATGGGGGAGGGGGCGTTGTGCGGCCTGACCGGCCCCGGCCACCTCACCGTGGAGCCAATCGGCTCGCTGGAGACCAAGGATGCATCGCGGACCCGCATTAAGTGGTACTGCTCGCTGGCGCTGTTCAGCTCCATCAAGTCAGCCGCTTTAATCGGGGTCAAGGACTAAACTAAAGCTAATTTCGGGGGGGCCTCATGCCGGCTCCCCCACGGGAGGAGAAAATGAAAAATAAAGATACAGCCCGATGGCTCTGCCGCTGCCGGCTCAGCAAATACCGCCAGGATATCACGCCCTACCGGGGGGAGGAGGCGGCCTTCCATGAGCGCTTCCGGCCCTACGAGGTGATAGAGGGTGAGGGTAACTGCCTGCTTAACACCGGCATCGACGAGATGTGGGACCTGATTTGTGGCGGTTCGGCCAATCACTTCGATAATACCTATGCCCAGGTGGGCGTGGGCGATTCCACCACCGCCGCCAACGCCACCCAGACCGACCTCCAGGCGGCCACCAACAAGACCTACAAGGGTATGGAGAGTGGCTATCCCACCTCTACCGACCAGAAGGCGACCTTTAAGGCCAGCTTCGGCGACAGTGAAGCCAACTACGCCTGGAACGAGTGGGTGGTCAAGCAATCGTCCAGCGCCAAGTGCCTCAACCGCAAGGTTGAATCCCTGGGCACCAAGTCCAGCGGCACCTGGACGCTGGAAGTAAGCATAACTTTGAGCTGATAGCCGCCGGCAGGCGATTGGGGATAGTGCGACCGGGTATTGGAGGGATAGAAATGCCACCAGTAGTAACAGCAACATTCAACAGCTCTGGCACGCATACTAAAAACGGCTGGCTCAAGGTGAGGTTTGACTTGTGCTACGGTCAGGGGGGTAAGACGTACCCTCTCCACTATGTTGACCACTTTGACCGGGAGCCGACAGAGGAAGAACTGGCCGATGAAGCTCGGCTGGCCCTGATTCCAACTCACAAAGAACTTAACCCCACTATCTGCCACTTTATCACCATTGACCCTGAGACTACCAGAGATGAGTTGGAGGCTAAGGTCAGGGAGATTTTTGATGCCGATACCTTGAGCCAGCTTGATAACCTGCTTTCCGACGTGGAATGGCTGGATGCTACTAGATGGCGGGTTAAAGAAGTCAGCTTGAGGCAAGTTGTCCAGCTAATGAATGCCAGTGCCAAACGGGGAAGCGGCGGGATAGTCCCGTACTCCACCGACATCCAACAGCTTATTGAGGAAGTCAACGCCCGTTTGGCCGGTTTGGAGGTTGAAGTTGGCGATTGATGTTGGGGCAGAGGCAATAAATAGGTCAAATTATACTACCAGTGGCTTCACACGCTTGGCTTTGGATAACCTTGCTAATGCCGATGGGTCACTTGACACAATAGAAATCTGGGCGAGTTCAAATATGTCGGGGACTAAAGTAGGAACGCTCTATTTAGTTTCTGGCACAACATACGAATGCCGTGATAGTGAAACTATAGGTGACGTAACCGCAGGTTCAAAACAATCTTTTACAGGGCTTGACTGTGATGTAGTTACCAACGATGTTGTTGCTGCTTACTGGTCTGGTGGCTATATGGAACGGGACTCCAGTGGTTATGCTGGTGTCCGTTATGTATCTGGAGACCAGTTAACAATTGATAACCAAGCCGACTATTCTGCTCTTATGGCCGATGATGCTATGTCTCTCTACGGGACGGGGACAGCCGGGGGAGGGGCTACCGAGAAGACTGGCTCTGATACTGGAGCCGGTGCCGATGCTAAAGCATCGGGGAGTCCTTTAGCGGCTATCAACGGCAGCGAGACCGGCAGCGGTGCTGATTCGCTGCCGTCCCGGGATATTACCCTGCCCGAAAGCGGCTCCGGCGTTGATGCCCTGGTTTCCCTGCAGACGCCGGCGGCCAAGACCGCCTCTGATACCGGTTATGGGGTGGAGGGCACACCGCTGTCCGGCGCTACTCTGGCTGCTGTTGATACCGGCGCTGGTGTTGACGCCTTGGTTTCGCTGCAAATGCCAGCGGCCAAAACCTCTTCCGACGCCGGTTCCGGTGTGGAGGCTGTGCCAGTCTATAGTGCTGTCCTGGTCGGCAGTGAGAGTGGCTCCGGCGTTGAGGCCTTTATCGCCCGGCTGCTGGCTGCCGCCGAGGCCGGCTGCGGCGCCGAGGCCAGTGAAATCGGGGGTGGGGGTCTGCTCAAACACCTCTTTGCCAGCGAGCTGGGGGAAGGCGCCGACGGACTGACCGCCAAGATTGAAATACCGACCAAGGGGGGAGGCATGAGACTATGGACTTGAGCACGATGAGAACTATTATCCGGCGCGATTTAAAGGACGAAGACGCGCAGAACTACCGCTGGAGCGACGACGAGCTGGACCGGCACATCACCCGCGCCGTAAAGGAGTTTTCCGATGCGGTGCCCTTCCCGGCCAAGGCTACCCTGCTCACCACCGCTGACTCCAGGGTTATCGACATCTCCCCGCTGACCGACCGGGTTATGGTGGAGGCGGTGGAGTATCCCCTGGGCATCTTCCCGCCCTCCTACCAGAAATTCGCCCTGTGGGGGCACGCCCTGACCCTGTTCGGGGAGGAAACCCCCGATGGCTCCGACTGCAACGTCTATTACGGCGTGCTACACACCCTTGATACCGAGGGGTCAACCATCTCCAGCAGGCACGAGGACCTGGTTGCCACCGGCGCCGAGGGTTATGCCGCCGTGGAGTGGGCGAGCTATGCCATCAACCGGGTGAACCTGGGCGGCACCGCCACTCCTAAAGAGTTCCTCGGCTGGGGTAACCAGCGGTTGAAGCAGTTCCGCAGCGAGCTGAAGCGGCTGGGGAGAAGGAACCAGGTCAGAATCCGCCAGCTCTACCGCCAGTAAAGGAGACCAAGATGAAAGTGAGAGAGGCCTTGGCTAAGACCAAGGACGATTTGCCCGGGGAGGCGTTTGCCATCGTTGGCGACGCCGCCGACCCTGAAACCTGGAAGCTGCCCCACCACAAGAAAAGCATCCTGCGGGCTTTGAAGGGGAGGCTGGACATAGAGAAGACGGTTGACTGGGAATTAATGCCGGCGGCGGTGGCGGCGCTTTCCCCCAGGGGCTACCGGGGGCGGCGGGTTGAGGCCACTCCGGAGCAGATACTCCAGGCCGCCAAGCACCTGGTCGGCCACTACCTTAAAGCCGATAAAGCGCTGCCGGATACCCTGGCGGCGCTGGGATAAGGGAGTAAAGATGATAGAAAAACTCTACCAGTGGCTGTGGAGCCGTATGGGGGGCAGGCCCTGGACCTATATCATGCGGGATAATCAGAAGAAACACCCCCTGCTGTGGCTCCTGGGGTTCGGCGCTCTGGGCATCGTGCTGGGGCATATTTTCTGGTAAAGGAGGCCCTGATGAGACAGCTAAGCTCGACACTGCTCGCTGCCCAGAAAGAGGCTTCCCGTGTTCCCTGTGTTAAGGTGGAGGCCAGTAATAAGCACGCCGGGGTGGTCAACCTGCGCTGGGAGAGACTTTATAACGGCTCTGAGGACGATTACTACCACGCCGTGACCATGCCCGGCGACGGCTCCCTGATCAGGGTCAGGGTAACGCCGCCCTCCGATGCCCGCAAACTCTACCGCCAGCGGGTGGCCAGTCCCACCCCCCAGTCCGATTTCAGCCAGTGGGTCTATACCAGCCAGTATGACGTGGTTACGGTAGCCTGCTGCGCGCTGGGGGCTGAAGTATCCATCTTCTGGATTAAGGGCGACCGCAAGCTCTACCACCTCAAGAGCACCGACTACGGGGCCAGCTGGGGAAGCCCCCAGCTGCTGACCTATACCCCCACCACCGCCATCAACGGTCTGGCCTGTGCCTACAAGGGCAACGGCGATATAGCCGTCTTCTTTGCCGACCAGGCCACCCTCTACGTGATGAAGCGGGTAGATGATAGCTGGCAGGGAAAGGTTGCCTGGGATAAGTCAACCGGCGACCTCTCCGGCGTGGCCGCTGTTTATGGCGACGACTGGAACCTGTTTGTCACCGGCCAGGATAGCGACGATAATTTTAAGCTGTGGTCGCTGGTCTATGGGGATGGCGGGGACGTTGCCGCCGGAAGCTGGTCGGAGTTAAAAGAGTTTGCCTCGGCGCCAGCCGACGGCGATTTTGAGTACCGCACCGCCTTTATGACCGGGCCCGATGTCTACCGCTGTTTCTTCGTCGAGAAGTTCGATGGTAATGAAGCCTACAGCCGTCCCGGCTGGTCATGTTCAATCCCGGAGAGCAAATTCGTCGATAACCTGTGGCACGAGCCGGTGCCCTTCGACCTTACCAGCCAGTACGGCCTGGCTATCGCCCATTATGGCGACTATTGCTGGCTGTCCAGCCCCTACGGGGTGTGGCGGGCCGAGTTTAACCCCCAGAGCCTTGATTTATCCGCCGATATAATTTCATTAAGAGAGGAGCTAAACCCCTCCGGGGGCAGCCTTAATGTGGAGCTGCGCAACGGCGACGGCCGTTATGCCTCGCCGGGAGAAGGCGATTTATCCGTCCTTGATATCGGCTGCCAGCTTGATTTCAGCCCCGGTTACGTTACCGCCCAGGGGAACGAGGTAAGCTCGGGGTTGGCTTTCAGCATTGATTCCTACGAGCATACCAGCGCCGGCGGCCAGTCCAGCCTGGTGCTCCGGGCCGCCGACGGCTGGAGCTTAATCAAGGGCTGGAGAGCGCGCCACCAGTTCCGCTGGAACAAAGACACCGAGGAGACGAGCGTAAAGCAAATCCTGGCCTTTGTACTGGGCAGGGTGGGTTTAAAGCTGGAGGTGAAGTCCCAGTCTTCGGTTATGTCCGGCTACTACCCCGATTTCACCATCAACCCCGGTAACAGCGGCGATATCGTTATCAGCCGTTTGCTCTCCTTCGTCCCCGATGTTTTGTTTATTGAGGGCGACACCGCCTGCGTGGTCAATCCCCTGTCCGCCGATAGTTCCGATTATGCCTACGGGCAATCACACCCCGTGTTCGAGGGGAGGTACCGGCAGGCGGGGTGGGGGCTTAATCATGTCCAGGTGGAGGGCTACGACCCGGGGCAGGGTGAGGCCATAGTGGTTGATGCCTTTAGCTGGGGGCAGGTAGACCGCTTCTACGACAGGCTGAGGCGGGTTGAAGACAGGAACCTGGATACGGTAGCCAAGGCTGAGGGTAGGGGAGAGGCCTACCTGAGGCAGGCGGAGATGGAAGCGGTTGACGGCGCTATACTGGCGCCGGTGAACTGCGGCCAGCAGCTTTACGATGTGGTTGACATAACTGATGACCGGGCCGGTCTCTCAACGGCCAAGAGACGGGTAATCGGGCTGACTCTGGTTTACCACCCCCGCCGGGGAGAATATCAGCAGCGGCTAATTTTAGGGGGAGTATAGAAAGAGGGGTAACCCCCCCACTTTTTTAACGTAACTTTTATTTCCCACCCACCCGCCCTTATAAGCTGCGCTTCTAAAACTTGCTGCCCCGCCCCTCGTTAGGGTGGAAAAGGGGTCTTGCCCGGTTTTAAGAGTGCGTTTTGCTACTCGCCCACCCGCCCTCAGAGGTTTGGCCTCTAGAACTCCAGTAAGGTGGGAGAGAAGGGGGTTTCGTCCCGCTTTTAGAGGGTATTTGTCTACCCACCCTGACCCGCCCTACAGAAGTGATACTTCTATCAATTTCTTCTTAGGGGAGTGGGGATAAAGAGATGGAAAGAGGCGGAGCCTTTTTGGGTGGGAGGGTATGGGTATAAAAACACCTGTTAAAAGAGGGGAGGGGAATTACGATGAACCTGAAAAAAGCGATACTGAAGAGCTTTGATTCCGGCAGCTACACCGCCAGCTTGCAGCTTACCGGCAGCCGTAAAGCCTACCTGGAAGGGGTTACTGTGGCGCGCAACCTGCCCGCTACCGATATGGTCCTGGGGAGAGGGGTGGCTGTTATCTTATTTGACGAACATAACGCCAAAGATGCCGTGGTGATAGCCGTCTATACCTAGAACCTCCGGCGGTACAAGTAGATAGCAACTGCCGCTGCTGCCACGGCGGCGGTAATCCCGCCGATTAACCACCAGTTGAAAGGTTTGGTCGGCGTTGGCTCAGCCGGCGCTGATTCACCTGGCGTTGGTGTAGGAGATGGCTTTGGCGTAGGGGTAGGTGTGGGTGTGGGTGTTAATGCGGGCGTTGGTGTGAGAGTAGGTGCCGGCACTTCTGGCTCATAGCCAAGGACGGCCAGGTCGTTAAAACGGCCTATTTTAGCCGTAATTGTGTGGGCTTCGGTATCAACCGCGCAGTCCAGCTTCATCCACTCTCCGGTTGCCTCGTCACTGAGGGCTATGACCAGGCTTTCCTCAGCGATGCCCTCAGGTATATCGTTTAGGTCATAGTTATATATGATGGTGGCTGGGGGGGTAAAGGCGGTAAGGTCGGGGATGACATCGTAGCAGGCGCCGATAAAGTGCGCCCCCTCTGGTGGAGAAGGTAGGCTTGTCATTTCATGTATGCCGATGCACCTGGGGCATTTGCCATCGGGGGTTAAAATAACGATTCCTTTATCAAGGAAGAGGGAGAATTTTTTATCAAATGACCTGATAGTAAAGTCCTGGAAAACCAGACCGCCGCTGGTTGCTCTGCCGCTGGTAGTCACCTCTCCCGCCGGACACCTAGGCTCTCCCCCGGGTAAGCCGCCTCTTGGTGGGGTATAGGCCGGCTGGGCAGTGATGGTAACGGTGGCTTGCTGGCTGCCCTCCTGCCCTAAAGCCAGGTAGGCAGGGATGTTACCAGCCAGAGCCAGTATTATAATACCGATAATAGCATAAACTACTCTTTTCACCACCTAAAACCCCTCGTTACTATTTCATTGCTACCAGCCACCGGCAGGCAAGCTCGGTCTGCACCATCCCCGTCTGGGTTACGTCCTTGACCACAATCTGGAACTCCCACTTCGGCGGTGCTTCAGCGTCCCCGGGCATCTCCACGGCTATGAGTATATCTTTCGTCTCTTTTGCCGCCAGCACCGGCGCCGGTTCAGCTATTATTACCCAGTCCTCGGCGGTGACGGGTGCTGGCTCATAGCCCTCGGTAATGTTATCGCTTACCCGGTAGCTGACCGAGAATTCCGCAGGCTCGTCGCTGCCATTGTGCAGGCTAATCATATACTCCGCCCTGGCCCCGGGGTAGAAATTGCCCACCTCTACCTTGCCCGGGCTAACCCAGGTCTTATCGTATAGCTCGGGTGGCGGGGTTATTGTTGGTGTTTCAGTCGCTGTAGTCTCCGGGGGTGGAGAACAACCTGCCAGCAGCAGCCCGGCTATCACTATAAGTGCAACCAACCATTTCATATTATTTCTCCGTTGAGTCTAGGCGCTGGGATACTACCCTGCGCTTTCAGCCTCAATTGCAGGCTTTCCACCTGTGCTAAGCCGGATTAAACTTGCGATGCTGAGACGGTTACCGTTGTTTGCTGCTTGTCTCCATGAGTGAATGAGCTTGGTGTGTTCAACTGCAATCCCCAGTCAGCAGTGCCACCATCCGCTGCTATACTGGCTATCAGGTCCGTGGGAGTGGTGTTATCGACGTAGACATCGTATGTCTCATCACCATCGCTTGCGTTCAGAAACGCCGTATTCTCAGCCACTGGTGTCCCATAAGTCCAAGTGCCTGTACCAGTTGTGGGAGACCAATCAGTACACACAACTTGTATTTTGACAGCTACGGTGCCGTCATTAGTGATAGTGAAAGCAGTTCCTCCAGTAACCGGGGTGTCGCTCGCTGCAACTACCCCAAAGCCGTAGAGACCTTGTGAATTGCTGATGCTGATGTAGGTGGGAGTGGCCGTAATCGTCACGTCCTGCGAAGGAAGAGCCAGGGCACTGCCCACCGGAATGACCGTCAGCGCTACCGCCAGCAGGATGGCTAAAAGTGTTTTCTTCATTATCTTTAATCTCCTTTCCTTATAGTATTTATTAAACGCCTGTCGACCTCAGGCGAGGGTTGCCGTAAGGGTTATGGTTGAATTTTTTTCTACTCCATCGGTAAAGGTGCCCGTCTCCAGCTTGAGTTCCCACTTTTTGCTTTCAGATGCGGCCAGGCTTGATATGAAAGTCTGGTCACCTGTGGTGAGCGTAACCATCTTGCCTTCATCATTATCCCCCGATTTACCCGCTTTCATTCTGGCCTCGCCTACCCCAGGGCTTGTGGGTACCAGTGTCCAGTCATCTCCCCCGAAGAAGTGCGTTGCTCTGATTGAGATGCCCACCGCGTCGGTGCCGTTATTGGTCATGGTGAAGTAGCACTCCGGGTCGTCCAGGGGGAAGATGGGGGCAGTAGTTCCACCGTTCGCCCAGTAGGCCGTGTTTTCGTTGACGAAATCAAAGTCCTTGGTGGCGGGGGTATTAAATATGTCCGGCTCTTCGCTGCCTACAGTGGCCATCGGCTCTGGTTCCAGGTACCGCCTCACTCTAAAGTTGTCCCACCAACCCCTCGCTTGGGCCGCAGCCAGGCCCAGCCTTCCGGCTGAGGTGTGAGTGGTATCGCTGACGCTGATATCTGGTGTCTGGGTGTTGTCCTTGTTCCACCAGAACTTCTGGTTATTCCCGAACAAGGCATATCGGAAGGTGTGGACCTGATTGAAAGACCAGTAATAGTCGCTGGCCTCCGAATATATGGTGTTGCTCCTTTCGCCATTGCTCCAGCTATCCACGGTTATACCGGGTGAGTCGTAGCTGCCGTGGGAGAAGTCCAGATAGTAGTGGCTGGAGGATGTGCCGGGGTTCTCCAGCCTGCTCACCAGAGCTATGGTGGCATTGGTGGGATAACTGGCGTCAGCCCAGAAATCGACCTCCATTGAAAAATCGGTCATGGTGAGCCCTATGGGGTACATGTCCGAGGCGTAGTTATCGCCGGTGTCAAAGGCTACCCTCTGGTTGGCTGCATCATAGGTTGGGGCGGTGTAGTAATCGCCGTGTATATCAACCCACTTGGCTGTGTCATAATCAGCCAGCGTATTAGTAGAAAAATCATCAAAGAAAACGAAGGTTGCTTCCCCATCGCTGGCACTGCCGGCGGCGGCGTTGCCGTAGTATATGTAAATTGTTGATGTTCCCGGTGTCGTTACCTCGGCCCAGATTTTTGAGGTGCCGGTGTTATCCCAGGATTCCACCCAGTAGTCCTGAAGTGCCGACCCATCTGAGGCGGTAAAGCGAATATCTGAGCCATCTGACTTAACATTGGCGTAGGGGTTGCCCATTGTACCGGTGTCGAGGGTGACCAGGACCTGATAATCGGCGACGGTTGTTGGCGTGTCTAAAGATATCTGTCGGCGGTAGTTCCAGCCGGATAGCCAGTCGGGGCTGGCATAGGCAGCCTCGGAGCCAACGGAGAGGGTAACCGCTGTCTCAAAGGAGAGGGTGCCAATACCCTCGATTGTCACCTGCCGGGCAGGCACCAGGATACCAGCCAGAATCAGCCCCGCCACCACCGGGATAACTATCAGCAACTTCTTCAGCGGCTTCACCTTGCCTGCCTCACCTCATTTTCCGGTTGTGACCTGGGCAATGCCACCCACTGGGCTTTAACCATCAATTCTAATTTGCCAACTGGCAACTTAACCTCTGTGTGTTTAACTTATTTAAGATTAGTTTAAGTTAGTATGTTTTGAGATAATTTACTATAAATTCTGCCAAATGGCAATACCCCTGTGCGCATGCGTAAACCTTTAATGTTTAAATTTTAGGCTGCCGGGCTTAAATACCCATAAAACTGGCGTTAAAGTTTCATTAAGCTCTTTTCTTGACGGCTGAGGCTGGTGGTTATAAAATGGCTTGGTTTGAAAAGAATGCCCCGAAAATACGATGTTGTCATAGTCGGCGGTGGTCCGGCGGCTATTTTTGCCGCCCTGGAGCTGTCTCAGGCTTCCGGCCTGAGTATATTGCTTATCGAAAAGGGCAGGGACATTGATAAGCGCCAGTGCCCGGCCCGGGACAGCGGTGGTTCCTGTATCTCCTGCTCAATCTGTAACTTGGTCTGCGGGCTGGGTGGGGCCGGTGCTTTCAGTGACGGCAAGCTGACCCTTACCTCCCGGGTGGGGGGGCGCTTGAGCGAATACCTCGGTGAGAGCCAGACGGAAGCCCTTATCGGCTATGCCGATGGAGTGTACCTTGGCTTTGGTGCCCCGGATAAGCTCTATGGCACCGGCAGGAAGGTTGGCCAGTTACAAAAAAAGGCAGAAACCGCCGGCTTGAAGCTGATTCCGGTGCCCGTCCGCCACCTGGGTACCGACCACTGCCGCCTGGTGCTTAAAGCGATGTGGGACTACCTCAGCCCCCGAATAGAGTACCGGCTGGAGACCGAAGCCTGCAATATCAGCGTTAACGGGGGTAAGGTCAGGGGGGTGGAAACCGGGGGTGGGGAAAAGTTTGAATGTGATTACCTTATCCTGGCGCCGGGACGGGAAGGCGCCGATTGGCTTACTACCGAAGCGGAGCGGCTTAAACTAACCATGCACAGCAACCCGGTTGATGTCGGCGTGCGGGTTGAAGTTCCGGCCACGGTAATGGCCGAACTAACCAACTACCTCTATGAATCCAAGCTGGAGTTCATGTCCCAGAGCTTTGACGACCGGGTCAGGACCTTCTGCATGTGCCCCGGCGGCGAGGTCATTATGGAGTCCACCGGCGGTGGCGACCCGGTAATCACCGTTAACGGGCACAGCTATGCCGAGCGCAAGACCAAAAACACCAACTTTGCCCTGCTGGTGAGCACCGCCTTTACCAAGCCTTTTAACCAGCCTATCGCCTACGGCAAATATCTGGCCCGGCTGGCCAATATACTGAGCGGCGGTGTTTTGCTGCAGCGCCTGGGTGACCTGAGGGAGGGGCGGCGCTCCACACCGGAGCGCATTGAGCGGGGTGGGGTAAAACCCACCCTGAAGGATGCTACCCCCGGCGACTTGAGCTTTGCTCTGCCTTATCGCTACCTGACCGGCATCGTGGAGATGCTTGAGGCGATGGATAGGCTGGCTCCGGGCGTGGCTTCACCCCATACCCTGCTTTATGGCATTGAGGTTAAATTTTATTCCAGCCGACCCGAACTGAGCCCCGGTCTGGAGACAGAGGTCGGCAATATGTTCGCCGTCGGCGACGGCGCCGGCGTCAGCCGCGGCCTGATACAGGCTTCGGTTTCCGGCGTGGTCGCCGCAAGAGAGATTTTAAAGAGAAAACAGCCTGGTTGACAGGTGATTTAGAGCCGACTAAAATTGTGGAGTCACGATTACTGCTGGCAAAGAAGCCGCCAAGAGACGCAAGAGCGCCCAAAGGCCTAGAAGGGTGTAGATAGTATGGCAAAAGAATCCGCATTAAAGCAGAAGCTGGCCGATGACCTCAAGCAGGCAATGAGGGACGGGGATAAGATTAAGCGTTCGGCAATACGGCTGGCCATGGCCGCCATTAAGAACGCCGAAATCGCCCGCCAGGCCGTTTTAGAGGACGGCGATGTACTGGGCGTCATTGCCAAGGAGATAAGGCAGCGTAAGGAGAGCATCGAAGCCTTCAAGCAGGGCGACCGCAAGGAACTGGCGGCTATAGAAGAAGCGGAGATGGCGGTCCTGGAGCAGTACCTGCCACAGCAGATGACCCGTGACGAGATTACCGCCGAAGCCCGCCGTGTTATTGAGGAAGTGGGGGCGGAGAGCATCCGGGATAAGGGCAAGGTCATGCCCCTGCTTATCGCTAAACTGAAGGGCAAGGCCGACGGGCGGGATATAAACGAGGTCGTAACCGAGCTGCTGGGTTAAGCTAAAGCCCTAGACAGCTCTAGTTCAAGCTGCCCTGCTTTGGTCCCCGAATCTATCACATCCCAGGGCAGTTTTTGTTTGATGTCCCACCTCTGGTGAGCGTAGAAATCCACGTCTATGTTGTGCCTGGCTGCCGCCTTGCGCCAGCCGGCCAGAGATATTTCTTCTATATCGGCCAGCACTCCGGCCAGTCTGGCGTCACCCCGCGCCAGCACCCCCTGAACCTGGCTCCAGGCCGGGCTTTCCGCCTTAATTTTTATTCCTTTGGGCATCAGGCCCTTTTTGAGCCGGGACAGGCGTCGGTTTAGAACGGTGGGCTGGGCCATCGGCAGCCACTGGAAGGGGGTGCCCGCCTTGGGCACAAAGGGAGATATAGTAGCGGCGATGCGGCCGCCGGTCTGCTGCCTATCAAGGATGCCCTTGTATCTTAGGGTAAGGTTTATAATCTCCTCTATATCTTCATCGGTCTCCGTGGGCAGGCCAATCATAAAATAGAGCTTGAGCAGTCTTATACTTCTCTCAGACAGCTTGTCCATTGATTCCAGGATGTCGTCCTCGGAGATGCTCTTTTTAATAAGCTGGCGCAGGCGCTGGGAGCCAGCCTCAGGGGCGATGGTAACGGTCCTGGCGCCGCTCTTGGTCAGTTCTCTCAATACTATTCTAGAAAGAGGGCTTACTCGCAGCGAGCTTATGGAGAGTTTAGCCCCCATATCACTTAATTTGGTCATCAGTTCTTCGATATGGGGGTGGTCGGATACGGCAGGCCCGACCAGTCCCAGGCGCTGGCGATATTTCAGCCCCTGCTCCGCCTGGGCGACTAGACTCTCTAGGGAGCGATAGCGCATGGGGCTGAAGGCTTTATTGACCAGGCAGAAGCGGCAGCCCCAGTTACAGCCCCTTTCTACCTCAATTAAATACAGGTTGCCCAGTTCGGTGTCCGGGGTGAATATTACCGAGGCTACGGGAAAGTCGTCCAGGTTCTTGGCCCACTGCCGCGCCACCGGCTTTCCTGAATAGAATTGCGGGACATAGACGCCGGGCAGGGAGGCTAGAGATTTGAGCAGGTCACCGCGTTTGCCTCCGATGCCCTCGGAAATAACGGGCAGTACCAGCGGCACTATAGGCTCGGCCTCGCCGATACAGAGGCAGTCAAAGAAGGGGGATATGGGCATGGGGTTGGCCATAACGCAGGGACCGCCGGCGATAACCAGCGGGTGCCGCTCGTCGCGGTCGGCGGCATATAAAGGGATGCCGCTGGCTTTTAAAATATGGGCGACATTGAAATAGTCCAGCTCATAGGAGATAGAGAAGGCGATAACGGCAAAATCGGCCAGTGGCCGCTGAGATTCCAGGGATACAGGTGGCGACTGACCGTTTTCTGTTTCCCAGAAGGCTCTCTCGGCGACAACCCTGTCACGGCTGTTGAGCAGTTTGTAGAGGGCGTGGATGCCCAGGTTGGACATGCCCAGATAGTAAGAATTGGGATAGACCAGGGCGATGGGGGCTCTGCCTCCCCAGTCCTTGATGACGGTGCCCTGCTCCCGGGAGAGGTGCCGCCTGGCTTTTTCGGCCTGCTGCCAAGTCATTGCCTTATCTACCCCACTATAAGGTCAACGAAGCGGTTGCTTTTAAGATTAAACAGCCCCGAAGAGCAGATTCGGAGGAAGGGTATAGCCGGGGTAGGGAGGGTGGCTATGGTAAGGCTGAAATTAGGGAACCTGCCGCCCAGCCCGGCGGCGGCCTTATGGATACGGTTAAACTTATCGGCTATGGTTTCCATGGGCTCGGTGGAGACGATTCCCCCCACCGGTAAGGCTATCTCCGCCACTATCCTGCCGCCGGCGCAGAGCACCTCCCCGCCCCCCATCTCTTTAACCCGGTTTACCGCCAGCGCCATATCGCTCTCATCGGCGCCGACCACTATAATATCGCCGCAGTCCCAGACATCAGTGGTGGCCACCGCCCCCTTTTTAAGCCCCAGCCCCCTGATTAGGCCTGTAAAGCTCTTACCTGTACCGTAAGCCCTCTCAATAGCGGCTACCTTTATTATATCCTGGCTGACATCGGCTTTTAGCTGGCCGTCCGTCACCGGCATATTGATTAACTCTTCCCTGGTGACCAGATTGGTGACCTGGTCTATCAGCCGCGCCTTGACCTGACTGCCTTCCGCCGGGATGGCGAAGTCATCGGCGGTAAAATCTCTGGCCAGATGCATGGTGTTCAGCATTGACCGGGGATAGCGGTGCTTCCGGGGTGGAATAAGCACCCGGCCGTTTTGGCTAACCACCTGCCCGTTACTGATAACATATTCTGTTTTGATGGTCTTTAAGTCGGGGATGATAGCGATATCAGCGTATTTACCGGGGGCGATACCGCCGATATCGTCGTCTATGGCGAAGTGCCGGGCGACGTTTATCGTGGTCATCTGTATCGCTCTAACGGGGTTAAAGCCGAGGTTGATGGCTTTCTGCACGATGAACTCCATGTAGCCGCCTGTAATAAGCTGCTCCGGCTCCACACCGTCGGTTGATATTGCCAGCCGGTTAAGGATGGCGTAATCGTCTTTTATGGGAGCAACGGCTTCCAGTTCCCGCCTCACTGCACCTTCCCTTATCAGGATAAAGAGCCCCAGTCTTACCCTCTCCCTGACCTCTTCGGCGCTGATGGGCTCGTGGCAGGAGGAGACGCCTGATGAGACATAGGCCTGGAGCTTGGCTCCGGTGGCGCCGGCGCTGTGCCCTTCCACCTTCTTGCCCCATTTCAGGGTCTCGGCGATAAGGTCAAGGACTCTCTGGTGGCCGCTGACCACGTCGCCCCAGTAAACCTCGCCCAGGCCGAGGACATCTTTGCGCCGCAGCAGGCGGCGCAGCTGGGGAACGGTTATGGCGTGCTCTTCGGTCACCGGGCTTAAGGTGATCAGGGGCGGGACGGTAATAAATACCTTTACCGGCTGGTTTTTGCTGGAGGCTAAGAATTGCATTACCCCCTCATAACCCATAATGGAGCCAATGTTGGAAATCTCGGTAATAATGGTGGTGGTGCCCCCCTTGATGGCAAATCTAAGGAGCTCGCTTGTGGAATAGATGGTGTCGATATGGGTGTGGCCGTCGATAAAACCGGGGATGAGCGTCTTGCCGTTAGCGTCAATAATCCTGGTTGATGGGCCGATGGCCTTACCCGTGTCACTGCCTACGTAGGCTATCCTGTTTCCCTTAATGAGGACGGAGGCTTGTTCTACCTCCCCGTTATAGACATTGACCACCGAGCCGTTAACTATGGCTAAATCGGCTTCCGCCTCCCCCAGCGCCACCCGCATGAGTTCATATCTTTTTTCCTGGTTTTTGGGCATACCATCCCATTATATCGCCTGCGGGGGAAAAATGCGAAAAATTAGACGGGGTGAAGCTCCGCTTTTAGAGGGTGTTTATCTTCCCACCCTCCCG
>Ga0307421_1000408_pt1 | contig 27712 bp, 26 predicted proteins | sample SalMarWE160270MG_FD_202163 | JGI IMG/M metagenome (GOLD analysis project Ga0307421, IMG submission 202163) | Salt marsh sediment microbial communities from the Plum Island Ecosystem LTER, Massachusetts, United States - WE1602-70 | ecosystem: Environmental > Aquatic > Marine > Intertidal zone >... | reverse complement strand
GGCAAGTCGGAACGTGTTGTTGGTGTGGTCGACCATGGCACTCACTTGGACGCCATTGCTCTCGCCGCAGGAGCTATCGCCGTGGCCGAAGGGAGCTATGGACCCGGAGCCCGGCTACCTGCGGACAACGCCGAGGCCTATCTTGCCGCCGCCCTGAGGATCGGTCTCGAAGTAGCCGCATTCAGCCTCGACGGCTGAATATCAGCTACCCGCCATCCGTCGAGCTTCCGGGGCTTCCGGCGGAAGGGCCTCCGTCTCGCCTGTTCCTGGGGCGATCATCGGCTTCACGTTGGGCAGCGGCCGAACCCGCTGCTCCTTAGTCGGCCGCGGCGCAGGCGGTGGAGTCCTTCTCGTCACCCGCTGACCCGTGGTCTCCTCGAGCACAACAAACTCGATTCCGCCGACGATGTCGGAAATGAGGTTGTAGACAACGGCGGCAAGGGTAAAAAAGCCGGTCATCATGATCGTCCCCATAAGCGCCAGCAGAGCCACGATGCGGAAGTAGACGGCTCCCTCAAAACTGAGGCCGTTGCTCAATCCGATCTCGATGGCGAGATCGTTGAGGCGATCCGGAATGCCCGCATTCACAAATACAGACCAGAAGACGATCATGCCCAGCACAAAAACCAACGCCATCACCGCGTTGAACACAAACGAAACCTTTAGAACCGTCCAGGGATCGACCTTGCGGATCACCCTACGGACTCGCTGAACCGGCATAATCTCCGGCTGATCGGCAACTCAGAGCAGTGTAACGACGCCACCCCAAATAGGGCACCATTGCCGCTATTCGTGCTCCGCCAGCTCCTCCTGTGGCACCAACGCAAACGCCGACAGCTCGGCACCCTTGGTGACGTTCATCACCTTGACCCCACTGGCATCCCGCTTCTGACGACTGATTGTGTCGGTCTCGGTCCGAATCACTACGCCGTCCGACGAAGTGACAAAAATCTCGGCTCCCGCCGAAACGGCCCGTGCCCCCACCAGGGTCCCGCGTACCCTGGTCAATCTGATCGCCCTGACGCCAAGGCCACCCCGCCGCTGCTGCGGGAACTCGCTCATCTTCGTTCGCTTGCCGTACCCGCCCGACGTCAGCAGCAGCACATTCATTCCATCTTGATCAGCCGCCGCAGAGACCACCTCATCCTCTTCGCGCAACCGGATGCCGCGCACTCCCATCGTGTCCCGCCCGGTGGGCCGGACCCCCGTCTCCTGGAACCGGATCCCCTGGCCATTGCGAGTGAACATGAGTATGTCGTTGTTGCCACCGGTGGTCATCACTTCCACCACCTCATCCCCCTCGACGAGTTTGATGGCGATGAGCACCTGGTTACGTGAGTCATAGTCGCCGAAGCGGCTCTTCTTTATTTGCCCCTGGCGGGTCACCATCACCAGGAACTCCGAACTCTCATAATCCCTCGTGTCGACAACCGCCTCCACCACCTCGTCCGGCTCCATCGGGAGCACACTCTGCACCAGCACTCCCTTGTGGGTCCGCTCCTTGCGCGGGATCTCATGCGCCCTGACTCGATACACCTTTCCCCTGTTGGTGAAAAAGAGAAGGAACGAGTGGGCCGTGGTGTGCACCACCTTCGTGATGGCGTCGTCCTCGCGCAGCTCCGCGCCCTTTACTCCCCTGCCGCCCCGGCCCTGCCGCCGATAGGCACTCGCATTGACCGCCTTCACGTAGCCGTTGGCGCTGACCGTCACCACCACGTCCTCGTCCGCAATGAGATCCTCCAGCGAGAGCTCGCCCTCATCGGGAACCAAACGGCTCCGGCGCGTGTCAGAGTACTGCTCCTTGATCTCGCCCAGTTCCTTCGCTATCAGGGTGCGCCGCTTCGCCGGGCTTCGCAGCAGGCTCTTCAGGTTCTTGATGAGCATTTCGAGCTCGGCATGCTCCTCCCGTAGTTTGCTGGTCTCGAGCGCAGTCAGCCGCCGAAGCGGCATGTCGAGGATGTGCGTCGCCTGCACCTCGGAGAGATCAAAACGCTCCATGAGGCTGTTACGCGCAGCATCGGTGTCCTCCGACGACTTGATGATCTCCACCACCTCATCGATGTTGTCGAGAGCGATCAGCAGCCCGGCAATGATGTGCGCCCGCGCCTCTGCCCTCTCCAGGCGGAACTGAGTGCGCCGTTCCACTACCTCCATCTGGTGATCGAGGTAATGACCCACCATCTGCTCGATGTTCAACGTCCTGGGCACCCCATCCACCAGGGCGACCATGTTCACCCCAAACGTCTCCTGCAGCTGCGTGTTCTTGAATAATTGGTTGATCACAACCTGCGGCACTGCGTCCCGTTTCAGCTCGATCACCAGCCTGGTTCCGGAACGATCCGATTCATCCCGGAGATCGGCGATGCCTCCGAGCCGTTTCTCGCGCACCAAGGTTGCGATCTTCTCCATGATGCGATCGCGCGAAACCTGGTAAGGAATCTCGGTGACCACGATGGCGCTCCGATTCTTCCGGATCTCCTCGATCTCAGTCACGGCCCGCATCCGCACCGAGCCGCGTCCGGTCAGCAACGCCTCCTTCACCCCCTTGTTGCCGACGATTAGCGCTCCCGACGGAAAGTCCGGTCCTTTGACAAACGCCAACAGGTCTTCTGCGGTCGCATCGGCGTTCTCGAGTTTGTGAATAGCGGCATCGATAACCTCACCGAGATTGTGCGGCGGGATGTTGGTGGCCATGCCGACGGCGATGCCCGTTGAACCGTTGGCCAAAAGACAGGGAAAACGTGCCGGCAGCACAGACGGCTCCTGCCTCTCCCCCGAGTAGTTATCCTGGAAATCGACCGTCTCCTCGTCGATACCCTCGAGCAAGTGACCGGCCAGCTTCTGCAGACGACACTCGGTGTACCTCATCGCCGCCGGAGGATCATCGACGGTACCGAAGTTGCCCTGCGGCTCGATGAGCGGATACCTGCTGGCATACCTTTGCCCCATCCGCACCAGCGCGTCGTAGATTGCATCGTTGGAGTGGGGATGGAACCAGCCCATGACATCGCCCACCACACGCGCACACTTGCGGAATGGGCTGCCGGGCCTGATGCCGGCGTCATGCATTGAATAGAGGATGCGCCGGTGTACCGGCTTCAATCCATCGCGCACGTCCGGCAATGCTCGTGCCACGATCACCGACATGGCGTACTCGAGGAACGAGGATTTCACCTCGTCTTCAATATCGATGAGTTCTACGTTGCTGGTGTTGTTCTCGTCCATACGTCAAATATCGAGGAAACGGACATCGCGAGCGTTCTGCTGAATGAAGGTGCGCCTCGCCTCCACGTTGTCACCCATGAGCGTGTGGAACACCTCGTCCGCCGTTCCCGCATCTTCGAGTGACACCCTTAGCAGCACCCGTTGCTGAGGATCCATCGTGGTCTCCCACAATTGACCGGCATTCATCTCACCAAGACCCTTGTAGCGCTGTAGAGAGGCGCGTTTGCCGTCGAACTCCCCCTTGATCTCCTCCAGATGCCGATCGGTGAACGCGTAGTGAACCTCCTTGCCCACCTTCACCTGATATAGCGGCGGCTGGGCCACATAGACGTAGCCGGCATCGATCAGCGGGCGCATCTGGCGGAAGAAGAAAGTCAGCAGCAACGTCCGAATGTGAGCGCCGTCCACATCGGCGTCGGTGAGTATCACGATCTTGTGGTACCGGGTTCTCTCCAGATCGAACTCATCCCCGATTCCGGTCCCTATCGCCGTGATGAGCGCCTGGATCTCATTGTTCTGCAGAACCCGGGTGAGCCGCGCCTTCTCGACGTTGATGATCTTGCCTCTGATGGGCAGGATCGCCTGGAACTCGCTGTTGCGGGCCTGCTTCGCCGAACCCCCAGCTGAATCGCCCTCCACTACAAACAGTTCGCTTGCCTCGGGCTCCCGCGATGAACAGTCGGCCAGTTTCCCGGGAAGCCCGGTGGATTCCAGAAGGCTCTTGCGCCGAGTGAGATCACGAGCGGCCCGAGCGGCCAGCCGCGCCCGTGATGCAGCAAGACACTTGTCCACAATCTGGCGGGCCTCGCCCGGATGTCGATTCAACCACTCCGGCAGCATGCGGTTGAGGACGACCTCTACGTACGACCGAACCTCCGTGTTTCCCAGCTTGGTTTTCGTCTGACCCTCAAACTGAGGCTGCCGCACCCGAACGGATACGACGGCGGTAAGACCCTCCCTGATGTCCTCTCCTGCCAGATTGCCGTCCTTCTCCTTGAGAGCGCCTCTGTCCCGAGCGAACTCGTTTATGGCTCGGGTCAACGCTTTGCGAAATCCCTCCTCGTGTGTTCCCCCCTCATGCGTGTTGATGTTGTTGGCAAACGAGAGAACGTTCTCCGTGTACCCGACAGTCCACTGCAGAGCCACATCTATCTCGGCGCCCTCACTGGCGTCTTCCAGGCTCGCCACATGAGCATGCAGCGGATCCCTCTTGGCATTGAGGTGCTTCACAAAATCGACGAGCCCGCCGGAATACTTGAAGGTGTCGGTGGCCTTCTCCTCCCGCTCGTCGGCCAAGCGGATCTCGAGACCCTTGTTGAGGAATGCCATCTCCCGCAGACGGCCGGCCACGGTCTGGTACAAGAACTCGACCGTCTCCTCGAACACTTGCGGATCCGGCCAAAAGGTGACGGTTGTCCCCACCCGGCGGGCCGCCTTGACCTTCTGCAGCCTGCCGACAGCTTTGCCCCGCTCGAACTCTTGCCTCCACAGAGCCCCGTCTCTCACAACTTCCACCTCGAGACGAGCCGACAGTGCGTTGACCACCGAAACCCCAACTCCGTGAAGGCCGCCGGATACCGAGTACGCCCCCGAATCGAATTTGCCCCCGGCATGAAGAGTCGTGAGCACGGTGGTCAACGCCGGCAGCTTGGTCTTGGCGTGACGATCCACCGGAATACCCCGGCCGTTGTCCTCCACCCGGACCCCCCCGTCCCCCAGAAGCGTTACCCGTATGCGAGTACAGAAACCCGCCATCGCCTCGTCGACAGCGTTGTCCACAACCTCCCAAATCAGGTGATGAAGGCCGCGCGGGCCCGTCGACCCGATGTACATCGCCGGCCTCCGACGCACCGCCTCAAGACCCTCCAGAACCGTGATGTCCTTGGCCTCATATGACTGATTCGCGCGCTTGGCGTCGGCCACCAGATTCCTTCGGTTGGGGATCCGATCACATGATCGGTGACCCGCACCCATCTGCGCCGATGAGCGCCTGGGGCCACCACTCACACAGATGTAAGTATAGCTGAATGCGGGGTCACTTCCGACCTAAATTCAGACGCAAAACACCATGTCAGAGGCACTTTTTGGGCTTGCCCACAATAATTCGCACAGATTCGATGAGACGGCCCTCGAGACCCTGTTCCAGCCTCTCCAGAAGCATGTCGGCCTGGTACTTGAACAGCGTGGCATCGGCGCCGTCTCCCACTGCCACGACCAGCTTGCCGTCGCGCAGACCCACCGGTTCGGAGCGGGAAGCCCACGGCTCCCCGGCCAAATCCGCCCACTCCTCCACCAACCGGGCCAAGTCGGGCACCACCGGCATGCCCAACCGTCTCAGAAGCCGATCCAGGCCACCCCCGATCGGTTCCAGGTCGGTCATATCGATCCTTCTCGTCGCACCACGCCGTGTTCAACGATCCAACGCGCGCCGTGTACCGGCATGTCCTCTTCGCGCGCCGTCGATACAAAAACCTGACCGTCCGGCAGCCGCTTCACCAGATGTGCTCCCCTCTCGGCATCGAGTTCCGAGAACACATCATCCAACACCAATACCGGAGTAGTTTTGCGCTGCCGCCGGACAAGATCGTATGCAGCCACACGAAGCCCCACGGCCACCGTGCGCTGTTCTCCCTGGCTCGCCCGAGTCCTGGCATCCCTCCGTCCAACCATAAGGATGATCTCGTCCCGGTGTGGCCCCACTGACGTGCTCCTTCTCTCCGTGTCCGTGTGCCGGGCGGCATCAAGCGCCTCCTTGAGCCGTTCGGCCAACTTATCCGCGTCCCCGTCCACCCCGATGGGTCCTAAACCCGCCGCCTCATATACCCATGCCGTCCCGTCCACCTCTCCGGCGACCTCTCCACAGAACTCGGCGAGCACCGGCCCCAGTTGGCCCAGCGCGGCAACTCGTCTCATCAGCACTCTCGCGCCGAGCTGAGACAACCTCTGATCCCACACCTCGAGAGTTGCCCCGTCGACATCGCGACCCTCCTGTCGGAGTAATACGTTGCGTTGTCGAAGAGCACGCTCGTACTGCTGCTGATCATCAGCAGCAGCCGGCCATAGCTGTACCGCCAAGTCATCCGCGTATTCGCGGCGCAGCGCCGGACCTCGCTTCACCATCTCGAGGTCGTCCGGCAGGAACGTAACCACCACAACATGTTCTGCTACGGCCGCCCGGCTCTGTGCCCGTTTACCATTAATCAAGAGCCGGCGACGGCCGTTTCGTGGAATCTCGATCTCAATCCGAATGCTGCTCTCGCCGCGCTCGAACTGACCCCGCACCACGGCAGCCTCCGCATCCTCATTCACCAGTGCTGCGTCGGGTGAACCTCGAAAAGACCGAAAGAGCCCCAGATAGCCGAGAGCTTCGAGGATTGAAGTCTTCCCCGCTCCGTTCCCACCGACCAGTACGTTGGTGCCCGGAGCCGGCTCATATTCCAGAGTCCGGTGACACCGAAAGTTGCCGAGCTGAAGCCAGCTGAGACGCATGCCGCCTACAGGCGGACCGGCATAAGCAGGTAGAGAAAATCAGAAGTCGTGGCGCCACTAATCACGCCCGGCTTCAAAGGATCACTGACGTCGAGTACAACCTCGTCATCGTCAACAGCACTCACGCCATCGTTGAGATATCTACTGTTGAAAGCAATGGTCATCTCTTCACCCTTGTAGTCGGCTTCGACATACTCGGTCTCGCCGCCCACATCCTGTCGTGACACACTGAGCTCCACACCCCCGTCCTCAAGGCGCAATCGCACCGGAATGTGATCTTCGGCAACAAGTGACGCTCTATCAATTGCCTCGAGCAAATCATCCCGCTTGATGGTCAGCCGGCTTGGGTACGAACTCGGTAGCAACTGACGGTAATTCGGAAAAGTGCCCTCGATCAGCCGCGCCACCAAACTTCCCCGGTCTGAGGTGATCTTGGCCTCACGCGAACCCATGCCAACCACAAGCTTCTTACCTCCGATCGTTCTCCCCAGATCGCGAAGTGCTCTCACCGGTACCAGTCCGGAGATCTCGGTCTTGACGCTCGCTAGATCACGGACAGCCAGTCGATAGGAATCTGTCGCCACCAGACGGAGCCGGCCCTCATTGCTTTCAAAAAACACTCCAGTCAGCACCGGTCTAGCGTCATCAGTCGAAGCGGCTACACACACCTGGCCCAGTGCGTCGGCAAAGGTATTCCCATTGACTTTTACTTCGTCCTCGATGCCCACGTCAGGGAGTTGCGGATAATCATCAATTGGCAACTCCCGCAAACGGAAACACGGACCGCTACCGGTGATCTGTACTTCCCCGTCACCGGTTTCGATCTCAACCGCGCCGGCCGGCATCTTGCGCACAGCTTCGGTGGCCAGACGCCCCGGAATGACCGCTCGTCCCTCCTCCCCCACCTCAACTTCCAGCCCAGTGCGCACTGTCACATCAAGATCCGTCCCCGTCACCTGCACTGCAGAGCCTTCAACCACTACAAGAAGCCCTTGAAGAATGGGCAATGGTGACCGTGTTCCTATGGCACGGCCGGCTCGACTGAGAACATCTGCCAGATCGTCACGCTCGGCTCTTATCCTCACAAATCGGTCCCTTCTTCAATTATGAGGTTCTTTAAGATTCAGTATGGTCGTTGTAGTAGGCATTGTGGATTGGGGACAAACGCGGGAACCTGCTGGTCGGAGATGAAAAAGAGCAATCCTGGGGGTGGGGACAAGACACGTATTGTGCCCACCCATTGATTACCGGCTCTGGTGTGTGTTGAGAAGTCACCGACTTTCCCTCAGGTTTTGCAGAAGGGCCATGACCCGATCGAAGAGGCTTTGATCGGTCTGCATCAACTCTTTGACGGTCTTGATGCCGTGCATGACGGTCGTGTGATCTCGATTGCCGAAAAGCGAACCGATCTTGGGGAGAGAAAGGTCGGTGAGCTCCCGACACAGGTACATGGCGACCTGTCTGCCGCGGGCCAGCGGTTGGCGTCGGCTTGGACCTTCTAGGTCTGTGATGGTGGTATCGAAAGCACTTGCTGTGGCCGCGAGAATCCGGCCGGGCGCGATCGGTGCAGTGCTGTGTTTCGGCACAAGATCCTGGAGAACATCGGCCGCGATATCGAGATCGATGGTTTGGTGTGTTAGGGCGGCATAGGCGGTGACGCGGGTCAGGGCGCCTTCGAGTTCTCGGATGTTGTCCACGACACGGTCGGCGATGAATTGCAGTACCGCCTCGGGAACCTGTTGCGGCGCGAACGCGGCGTTCTTGTGCAGAATCGCCAAGCGGGTCTCGACATCGGGCGGCTGGATGTCCGTAGTCAATCCCCATTCAAAGCGGCTTCGAATGCGGTCCTCAAGATTGGCGAGTCCTCGGGGAGGCCGATCTGAGCTGAACACCAGCTGGCGACCTGCCTCATAGAGGGTGTTGAAGGTGTGAAAGAACTCCTCCAGGATCTGCTCCTTGCCTTCCAGAAACTGCACATCGTCGAGGAGGAAGATGTCGATGCTGCGATAGCGGGCCTTGAACTCGTCCATACGTTTCCGGCGGATGCCGTCGATGAAGTCGTTGACAAAATGCTCGGAGCTCATGTAGCAGACGTTGAGATGGGGATGGAGGTCGCGAGCATGAAGAGCGATCGCCTGGAGGAGGTGAGTCTTACCTAGGCCGGCGGCGGCGTAGATGAAGAGGGGGTTGTATTGGCCGCCGGGTTGTTCTGCGATGGCCATGGCGGCGGCGTGGGCGAAGCGGTTCGAGGGTCCGACAACAAAGTTCTCGAAGCTATAGGTGGGGACGATGCGTGACGGAGCTTTGAGATCCTTGCTCGGTTCCTGAACTGCACCGGGAAGATCGTCGTACTCTTCGTCACCGTCCGTGCTGGGGTAGTCCGGCGCGGGCCGTGAATACATCTCAAGCATTGCGTCATCACCAAAGACGGCATGAACCGCAGCAACGATGACTTCGTGGTGTTTGTCGTTCACCCAGCGAAGGTGGAACTCGCTGGGAGCTGTGAGGTAGATGGTGTTGCCGTCCATGCCATCAGGCTGGAGATCGGCCAGCCAGGTTTGCCAGGTGATAGGTGTGACACTGCTGCGAAGGATTTGGCGGAATGGTTCCCATTTGTCGGTTGGCGAATGCGCCTCCACGCTGTCCTCCGTGTACCCGCACAACCACTTGAGGCTTTTCCACAGCCCTATCCACATCTGTGGAGAAGGGCGCATGTCCCGTGGTCCCGCGACGATCAGCTGTTCCCTACGGCCACATACCGGTCATAGGGGAAGTGCTACCGGAACTGCCGCGCGACAAACGAGTGTAGGGATGAGAGAGATGGTCCGACAAGTGGGACAAAATCACGCCGGAGAGCCTCTGCCGATGACCGAATTGCGGGTGAAAAGGCCTGTGAATCAATAGTTTTCGAGCTTGGAGCCTAATGTCACGGTCCGACAACCGACGGGATTTTGATGAAGGCAATCTTTCGCGAGGCAGATGCATTTTCCGCGATCCTGCTGTCGGGTTGTATACGCATCACTGCTACCTTTGACAAGGTGGACGGGCCTTCGTAACCTGGCGGCCCGACGCACCGATTCGTGGCGGTATTCCCTATGAAACGCACATATCAACCAAATACTCGTCGTCGCAAGCGGAAACACGGTTTTCGGGCTCGTATGGGTACACGGTCCGGTCGCGCCGTCATTAGAAGGCGGCGGCAGAAGGGGCGCCGGCGTCTCGCCGCGTAGAGGTCGTCCCTATTCGTCGCTTCGGGGGAGAGTTGATTTTCGGAGGGTGCGTCAGAGCGGGTCTCGCTCCGAGGTTGGGGGCATAGTATTGATCTCGGCGCCGGGTGAGGGTGTTTCATCGCGGGTGGGAGTGGTCGTCGGACGGCAAGTTGGTGGAGCGGTAGACCGCAACCAAGTGAAGCGCAGAATACGGGAGGCAATGGCCCGGACGCCTCTGAAGGGCAATCGAGACTACATCGTGATCGCCACCGGACGAGCGGTTGGGGCATCGGTGAGCGATCTCGCAATCTGGGTGGCCGCAGCGATGGAGGTTTGAGTGCAGCAGGCGGTGACAGCAAGGCCATATCTGCCGAGGTGGTGGCTGCAGCGGCTGATTTGCTTGTATCGGCGTCTGGTATCGCCCCTTCTCGAGCCGCGATGCAGATATTTGCCGACGTGTTCCGAGTATGCGCATAAGGCGGTTGGCGAGTACGGGGTGGTGAGGGGAACCTGGCTGGCGGTCAAGAGGGTCGGACGATGCCATCCATTTCATCAAGGCGGTTATGACCCCGTGCCGAGGAAAGCGAAGTAGGCCATGCCGGGTTGGGAATACCTCCTCAAATTTTTTGGTTCGGCAATCACTGTCTTCTATCAACTGATTCCCAGCCTCGGCGTCAGCATCATTCTCTTGACCATCGCGGTGAACATGCTCATGTTTCCCCTGACGTTGAAGCAGACCCGGTCGATGCGCAAGATGCAGGAACTGCAGCCGGACATAAAGCAGCTGCAGCGCGATCTGAAGCACGACAAACAGGCGTTGCAGCAAGCGACCATGGAGTTGTATCGGGAGCGTGGTGTCAACCCGCTGGCCGGCTGTTTGCCGATGCTGGTGCAAATGCCAGTTTGGTTCGCTCTCTTTCAGGTTCTGCGTTCGTTTGCCCGGATCCCACCAACAGCGTACGTAATTAATGGCTGGCGGCTGTTCACGGACATAACGACTTGGCAGGCGGCCGCGGATCAGACGACCGGTGTAGTCGCAAGTTGGCGAGATTTCCTCTGGATGGACTTGGGAATTTCTCCCAGCCAGGCTTTCGCCGACTCCTTCGTTAGAGCGATTCCATATCTGGTCACTATTTTGCTGGTGATGGGGACCGCCTACTACCAGACGGCGCAGACTCAAGCAAAGCAGAAAAGCCAGGCAGCGGATGGTGAAAAGCCGCCGGGTCAGGCTCTGATGAAGATTATGCCGTTCTTTTTTGGATTCATTTCTTTCTCATTGCCGGCGGGGTTGGTGGTCTACTTTGCGGCAAGCCAGATTTTCCGCATCGGGCAGCAGGGATTCATCATTTGGCTTGATGAGAGGCATAAGGCGGAGGAGGGAAGCGTGGAGAAGGTGGGTAGAAAGGAGAAGGGTGGGGGGCCGGCCGTGGAGCGGCCGGCCAAGGCGGCCGAGACGGCGCGGCAGCCGCGGCCGAGGCCGCCACAGGGGCGGGCACGACCCAATGTAGCGGAGGGGGGTAACAGCCGGTCGGTGAGCGATTATTCAGAAGGGGGACAGAAGGCGCGGGGCAAAAAGCGCAAGAGGAGATGATTGAGATGGAGGATTGGGTGGAGGTACGGGCCAGGGGTATTGACGCAGCGGTGGAGCACGCGTTGAAGGAGCTTGGTGTTGCCTCGAGGGAGGCCGTGGAGATCGAGGTTATTGAGGAGCCATCGCGGGGCTTTCTGGGTGTCGGGGGGCGTGATGCCGTGGTAAGAGTGAAACCGCTTCCGAAAAAGCGGCCGCCGCGGCGTCGGCGTCAGAAAGGCGGAGGCAAGGATGCCGGGGCGGGGCGGGTGAGCGGGAAACCGGAAGAGAGCAAAAGCGGCGGATCTGGACGACCTCGGGCGAATAGCCGGAAGACCGAATCCAAGAGGGATGACAAGGGCGGGCCCAAGAGGGACGCGAGGACGGCACAAAGTGGCGGGAGGGGGAAACAAGTGCCCAAGGAAAAGGCAAAGGTTGAGGGGAAGCCGCGGTCGGCGGAGGGAGAAAAAGTGGACGTCGAGGAGCAGGCTGCAGTTGTCTCCGATTTCCTCGATGGGCTGCTTGATGCGTTTGGCATCGAGGGGACGGTGCAGGTGAGGGTTGATGGGGACATTATCTACGCGGATGTTTCAGGTGGCCAAAGTGAGGCGTTGGTGGGGCAGAAAGGGGCGATTCTGCAGTCGGTGCTGGAATTGACTCGGACGGTGGTTCAGAGGAAGACGCAGGCCGGGGCCCGGCTCAGGGTTGATATTGGCGGATATATGGAGAGGCGTCGGGAGGCGCTGAAGATATACGCCGGCCGTCTGGCGGAGAGGATCGTGGCAGAGGGTGGTGAGGTGATGCTGGAGCCGATGAACCCGGCGGACCGGAAGGTTGTGCACGATGCTGTCGCCGAGGTGGAGGGTGTCAGGTCGTTCTCGGAAGGGGAGGAGCCCGATCGGTCTGTAGTGATTGCGGCAGAAGAGAGCGACGACTAGACCCTTCGTTCATTTGGTTTCACGTGAAACAGCGGAGGGCAGCCCTATAGCGTCGTACCATGACGCCTCATGGAGAACGGGTCCATCGCCCTAAGAGCTGCCGAATGGGCCGGCTTTGACCTCAGTCACGATCGTCTAGAGACTCTCGAGGAGTATGCGGCGTGGCTCGCCGAGGAAGCCATTCCCGCCGGCGGCCTCGGTCCTCGAGAGGGAGGTCGTCTCTGGAGTAGGCATATTGGTGATTCTCTAGTGTTTGCCGCTGGCTGGGACGGCGTCCCGTCAGAAATCCTTGATATCGGCAGTGGGGTGGGCTTGCCGGGCATCCCCTTGGCAATTCTGTGGCCGGAATGTCGAGTGACGCTGCTTGACCGGGGAGCCCGTCGTATCAGGTTGCTGCACAGGGTGGTGCGGATACTTGCTTTGCCCAATGTGGTGATCACTCAGGGTGATGCTTTCGCGGTATCAGATGAGTGGTCTGGTCTGGTATTCCGTGGGGGTGTGAAGGCGCCGGAGGCGGTCGGCCTGTCAGCCCGCCTCCTGATTCCCGGGGGACGGTCGGTGCTGGGCCTGAGCCGCCGAGCAGAGCCGCCGGAACGGAGCGCCGACCTGGTGGTGATGGCCGAAGTGATGGGCTTATCGGCTCAAATGACCGAGGTACCCACAACAATCCTTGACGGTCCGGCGTGGCTCCTTATCATGCTGTCTAGTGCTTAGACATCGTCACAAACACGGGGTCGTCGTCGCCGTCGCCAACCAGAAGGGTGGGGTGGGAAAATCAACGACGGCCATCAACATGGGGGCTGCTCTAGCGGCACGGGGTGAGCGCGTTCTCATTGTGGATATTGATCCACAGGCAAATGCAACCTCGGGACTAGGAATAGAACACGCTGCAGTAGTACACAGCGTGTACGAAGTCATGATGGAGGAGACTCCGATTGAGGATGCGATTGAAGCGACAGGGGTGAAGGACCTTTTCCTGCTGCCCTCCTCGATTGATCTTGCCGGAGCAGAGATTGAGCTTGTTGCTCACCTGTCTCGCGAGCGGCGGCTGGCGTCGGCTCTCGATGGAGTGCCGGACCAATACGACACGGTCCTTATTGACTGTCCGCCATCACTTGGGCTGATCACGGTCAACGCGTTGAGCGCGGCTCATGAGGTGCTGATACCGATCCAATGTGAGTACTACGCGCTGGAAGGTCTGAGTCAACTACTACGTAACATACATCTCATTCAGAAGAACCTTAACCCTCGACTCAAGATCGAAGGCGTAATTCTCACCATGTTTGACGCCCGGACCACTCTGGCCGGGCAGGTAGTTGACCAGGTTCGTGAGCATTTTGGGAAGGTGGCATATGAGACGGTGATTCCCCGCACGGTGCGCCTCGCCGAGGCGCCCTCGTACGGAGAGCCGATTGAGTCGTTTGATCGAAGGAGTCGTGGAGCGGCGGCATATCGGGAACTCGCGGAGGAATTCAGGAGGAGACATGGCCGCACGTAAATCAGGACTAGGTAGAGGGCTCGAGGCCCTGATCCCCTCCGACGAATCGCCAAAGGGCTACGTGAGCCTGCCTCTCGAGGTCATAGACCCGAATCCTCAACAGCCGCGTGATGTGTTCCCTTCCGAGAGTCTGCAATCCCTGGCGGCGTCCATTCGTGAGGTTGGCGTGTTGCAGCCGATTGTGGTGAGAGCGGGAGCTGACGAAGACCGCTACATCCTTGTCGCGGGAGAGCGGCGCTGGCGGGCGGCTCGGCTGGCGGGGCTTCGTGAGATTCCTGTGGTGGTCAGGGAGAGTGACGACGTTCGCGGTCTCACTGAAGCTCTGGTGGAGAATATTCAGCGAGAGGACCTGACTCCTCTACAGGAGGCAGCGGCCTATAGGCAGTTATTGGAAGACTTCGGCCTTACTCATGAAGAGGTGGGAGCGCGCGTCGGAAAGAGTCGCCCTGTTATCACAAACACGTTGAGGCTCCTGGCGTTGCCGGCCGCGGTGCAGGCGCTGCTGGCGCAGGGGGAGTTGAGTGCAGGCCATTGTCGGGCGTTGGTGGGCCTGGAGGACGAGAAGTACGCGGAGAGTATCGCCCGGAAGGCGGCTCAAGAGGGTTGGCCGGTTCGGCGGATAGAAGAAGCGGTCAAGGCACGTATTGGAGATAAGAAGGCGGTGGGCAAGGGGCGGAGCCGCAGGGAGCGGCCGGCGGAGATACTGGCTCTCGAAGAAAGGCTGAGTGATCGCCTCGGGACGACGGTTCGCATCGACTATGGGGACCGGGGCAGTGGCAAGGTGGTTATTCGGTTCGGCTCAACTGAGGAGCTGGAGCGCATCTACCGAGCGGTATCGGGTTCCTGAGGAGGCCGGGCGGATAGCCAAGTCTCGATAGCTTGAGCGACTCCGGTGCCAAGGTCAGAATCGAGGTGGGGCATAGTCACCACGATTGTCGGAGCGCGCGTTTCACGCAGGATCGGGGTAGTGCGGCCGAGAGCCTCCACACCCAGAGCGCAAGCGACGGCTTCTGCAAGGGCTTGACCGGCCTCGCTTCGACTCATGGTGGAGCAGAAGAAGTAGACGCCGGGGATGTCAGTGCCCGGCAGTGAAAAAGACACAATGACGTCGACCGCGAGGTGATTGGCGTGGCGAGCCCGTGATCGCTCGGCAGGATGGGTATCGGCACTTCGTGACAGAAGGGCCTGAGCGCCGAGATGACGTAACTCCGACGCGGCGGCAACGGCGGTCTCCCATGCCAACCGTGCTTCGTGTTCATCGCGACAGAACGGATCTATGAAGAGGCGTTGGCCGGCGACGGTGGTCGGAAGGGAGCGGAGCCAGGCCCGCTCGCGAATGATGTGTCGACCGAGCTTTTGGGTGGCTCGCACTAGGAGGGCAAGCTCGGCGACAACAGCCGGTCCGGCGATCCCGTCCGTGGCCATCCCGCGGTTCTCTTGGAAATCGAGCAGAGCCCGGAGAGTGGCAGCGCCAAAGATGCCGTCGACGTCGCCGGCATCGAATCCGAGAGCGTTGAGATCACGCTGCAGTGATGCCACATCGTCACCGTGAAGCATGGGCAGCTTGTGGTAGAGGAGGCGGTCGCCGAGCCGAAACCCGGCGTCTACCATAATTCGCCAGGTCTCACGGCCCACGAGCCCGTCCTCGGAAAGACTGCGTGAGATCTGGAAAGCCTTGACAGCGTCGGTCGTAGCCGATCCGAATTGTCCTTCCGGATCGGAGTGGGTCGGGAAGCCCAACAGGGCGAGCCGGCGCTGGATATCGCGGACCGGCTCGCCAAAATCACCTTCGCGATAGAGAGCCACGGCGGACCTTATGGTCGCAGAATCTCAGCGTAGATACTGGTCGAGTTGGGCAAGGAGCATGTGTTTGGGACGGGCGCCGATGATGCGGGTGGGAGTGGCGGATCCGTTGCGGAACACGATGAGGGTGGGGATGCTCATGACGTCGAATCGAATGGCGGTCTGTGGGTTCTCATCAACGTTGAGTTTGGCGACGGTGATGGTCTCAGGGTGATCTGCTGCGATCTCTTCAAGGATGGGACTCACCATCCGGCAGGGTCCGCACCACTCGGCCCAGAAATCAACCAGAACCGGCTTCTCGCCGGCAATCAGGTCAGCAAATGTATCGTCGGTTGCGGTGACCAGGTTGCCTGCCATGTATGTCGGCCGAAGCCTTCACCTCCTAGTTGCTCTCAGTTGCCCAATCGGAAAATTGTCAGGTTCATTCGGCCGCTTCGAGCCAACGCTGTGCATCGAGTGCAGCCTGGCAGCCCATGGCGGCCGCGGTAACGGCTTGCCGGTAGACATGATCGGCAACGTCGCCGGCGCCGAATACCCCGGGCATTGATGTTGAAGTGTCGCCCAGAGTCTTCAGGTAGCCCTTCTCATCAAGCTCCAATTGGCCTTTCACCAACTCGGTGTTGGGGACGTGGCCGACGGCCACAAAAACCCCTTCGGTAGGAATATCTTTGCGTTCGGATGTCTTGACATTGCGAAGGCGGACTGCTTCGACGGTGTCCCGGCCGAGAATCTCCTCGACGACAGTGTCCCAGCGGACTCTGATCTTTACATGGTTGAGAGCGCGCTGGGCCAAAATCTTCGAGGCACGGAATTCGTCGCGGCGATGCACAATGGTGACCTTCGAGGCGAATCTGGTGAGGAACAGGGCCTCTTCCATGGCGGAGTCTCCCCCGCCTACGACGATTATTTCCTTCTCCTTGAAAAAGAAGCCATCGCAGGTGGCACAGGCGGAGACGCCGAAGCCGCGGAGGCGCTCTTCGCCGGGCACGCCAAGCCAGCGGGCCGAAGCCCCGGTGGCGATGATCACGGCGTCGACCTCATGGTCGTGGTCGCCAACGGAGATAACAAACGGGCGGGAAGAGAAATCGACGCCGGTGACGTCGAGGCGGTGCAGCTGGGAGCCGAACTTCTCGGCCTGCTGCCGAAGGAGTTCCATGAGTTCGGGCCCGAGAATCCCTTCGGGAAAGCCGGGGTAATTTTCGACGTCGGTGGTGAGCATGAGCTGACCACCGGCCTCGGCCCCCTCGAAGACGATGGGTTCCAGCCCACCCCGTGCTGCGTAGATCGCCGCGGTCAGGCCGGCAGGTCCGGATCCGATGATGGCCAAGCGATGGTTCATGTGGTTCCGTCCTCGGGTGGCGTCTTTCTGGTCTTTCTCGACCAGAACAACGCCCCGAGGAGCAGGAATACTCCACCCACAATGCCGTAGGCGATCTCCATGGAGTAGTCGCTGTCGTACAGGCGATCGATGAGTTCCTCGATGATGCGGAAGATCCCAACGAGCAGGAAGATGACGGCGACGACGACGAGGGCGGTGGCGACAAGGCCCAGAGTCGCGTATTTGATGACGCGCGCGAGTGGATCAACGGTGATTGCCCGAATACGTCTTGTCATCGATTCGAGCAGGTTGGGAATGCGCTTGGCGAAGTCCTCCACGATGACGTGAGGTTAGTCGGCGTGGATGAAGATACCGGCTCAGGGATGCTGGGCGTGGACCGTGCAGTCGGTGGGATCGAAGATGATGAGACTGTCCATCTCGGTGTCGTCGACCGATGTGAACCACACAATGACCATTCCGGAGGCCGTCAAAATCTCGGCCGAAGAGACCGAGAATTCACCGAGGAGGGCGACGGCCTCGGGCCGGCATGTGTCAAGGTCGGGGTCGGCTTTGGCGAATAGAACCACCGGATCTGCGTAGAGACGGGCAGCGAGATCGGACCACAATCTGGAGTTCTCGGCGTCGGCCCAGCCTTCGGTGGTGGTGGCGGGGTCGGCCGACAATCCAGATTCCTGTGGCGCCGTCTCATCGGCTGCAGGGACCATCGCCCCGAGAAGATCGCCACCGTCTTCTGCCTCCTCGCGGACGGAGACGGACGAGTAGTCGGCCGTTTCGCCGGCCAGGCTGTCGAGGTTCCGTGCGTCGTCGGAGGAGAACAAGGCGAGTGGCAGTAGAACGGCAGCAGCAACAACGGTGGCGGCGGCTACGGCAATTGTGGTCCACGGAGTCCTTCTGCGTCTGATTGAGAGGACGGCGGATTCGGAGTCGAGATGGAGCGCGGCGGCCACGGAGTCGCGCAGCCGCAAGCTTTCGGCCGCGGTCAGCAGGGCAGGCTCAGCGTCGCGCCAGGCAGCTAGCGCGGCCCTCTGTGCGGCAAGCTCCGCCGCGGCGGAGGGATTCGAGGCAATGCGGCGCTCGGCGGCGGCGGCCATCTCCGGGTCGAGGGAGCCCTCGGCCAAGGCGGCTATCAGGTCAGGGTCGTAGCTGGGCATCTTCTTCATCATTAGGAGGGTTAGGAGGGAGCCGCAGGTTCCCGAGGGCGTCGGCGAGCAGGCGCCTGCCTCGAAACAGCCGGGACTTGACGGTGCCTATTGGAATTTCGAGTATTTCGGCGGCGGTCTGGAGAGAGAGACCTTCTGCGTCGCAGAGGACTACAGCCGATCGGAATTCGGCGGGAAGCTCGGTGAGGGCAGACGCGATGGTGGGTCGCAAGTCGGCGGAATCGAACTCGTCGAGGGCGCCGGGGTCAGCGGGATCGGCGTTTTCGGGCAGCGCCTCGGCGCGTGTTCGGTGCAGGCGCCTCAGCGTGTCGTGGCAGGTATTTACCGCGACTCGATAGAGCCACGTGGAGAAGGCGGAACGGCCGGCAAAACGGTCCACCTTGCGAAACACCGTGATAAACGTCTCTTGGGTGGCGTCGAGAGCGGCTTCCCGATCTCTCAGCATGCGGAGGCAGACGGCAAAGACGCGGCCTTCATGAAAGCGCATCAGTTCATCGAAGGCGGCCACCTCGCCGGCGAGATATCTCGCGACAAGATCGGCATCCGTGTGTGCTCGGTCGCTCACGGTAAGAACGGTAATGACTCGGCGACCGATCCGGCTCAGTCGAGTCTGTAAGCGGCGGCCACGACCCCGGGGCCGGTATGGGTGCCGACGACGGGACCGAGCAAAGCCACGACATATTCGCCTGAGTAGACGCTGGCCAGAGAGTCCAGGAAGTAGTCAATATCGGGTGCCATTGAATGAACGATGGCTAGTCGGCGTATACGATCGCCGAGTTCGACGATGTGGTTGGCGATGGCGGCCAAGGCCTTGGCCCGAGTCCGGACTCTTCGCGCCGGGGCGACGGCTCCATCGGCAATCGTGATCAGCGGTTTCACACTGAGCATCTCACCCAGCCAAGCCGCGGCGCCTCCGATGCGGCCTCCACGTTTCAGGTATTCGAGAGTGTCAAGAGCGGCGAGGATGTTGCTGGAGGCCGAGGCCTGCTGCGCGGTGGCCACAACCTCACGCAGCGAAGCGCCCTCGGCGGCACGTTCTGCCGCCTCCATTGCGACCAATCCGAGGGCTGTGGACACGAGACGGCTGTCGATCACCTGCACCGGGACGCCCGAGGTGAACTGCTGCACGGCGGCCTCTGCGGCCTGTATGGTGGCGCTCAAGGCGGACGAGATGCAGATGACGACGATGCCGTCGGCGCCCTCGGAGGAGAGGCGGGTGTATACCTCGTGGAAGCGGCCGATGGACGGAGCCGCGGTCTCAGGCAGAACGTCTCCGGTCGTCAGCATGTGCCAAAAATCAGGGGTGCTCAGGCCCTCGCGGTCGAGGAATTCCTTTTCCCCAAAACGGATGGTGAGGGGGACCACTTCAATGCGGTGCTGCTCGATGAGATCGTCGGGCAGATCGCACGACGAATCGGCGACGATGCGGATCATCTTCTCCTCGCCTGTCAGTTGGGTCGACCCTACCGGGACAGGTCGTGGTCTGCTCGCCGTCGGGTCAAGACGATCTGTGGAGAACGGCGAGGCCTTCGTCGAGGAGGTGGAAGCCCTCCGACTCGTAGAGGCTGGTGGACGTGCGATTACCCATGGGGGTATTGAGGACGATGGCTTGGGCCCCCTGGCGCTCAGCCCAACGTGCCGAGGTTCTCACCAGCGAACGCCCTATGCCGCGACCTTGCCACCTTGGATCGACGGCGACCCGCTGCAGGTAGGAGATGGTGGCGCCGAGACCGGTTATGGCAAAGCCGGCCAAGCCGCCACCGGGCCTGCGCACGACGTGCATGGTGGAACGGTAGGTCGAGTTGAGTGCTTCGAGCATGGCGGTCCGGTCGAAGCGCCAGAAGGCTTCGAAGGCGGCGCTGTCGATGCGGAGAGCTTCGGCAAGATCAGAGAGATCACCGGCCGCGACCAAGTGGTCGGGTGGGGCGGGATGGCCCAGCTCGAGCCGCATGAGATCAAGATTGGCGTAGATGTCGAATCCGACATCGCGCCATGCCGACTGGGCCGAGGGGGGAAGCGGAGGGGAGAGCACGCCGTCCACACCGGCCAATCTGCAGAGGACACGGCTGCACTCGTCGATGAAGCTGTTGCTGCCGCGTTCCATCCTCAGATGGGCCATAGGAACGGACCGATTCCAGGGGCGCGAAAATGCACGCGCCCAGCCTTTGCGGAGGCGAATAGGCCCTGGCCACGTCCCGTCGATGCGAAGTCTCATCTGCTCACCGTGCTTGAGCATGCTATCGGACCCTGGTTCGGCTCCTGCTAGTCGGCCCCCGAGGTGATAGTCGCCCGGCAATGCGCGAGAGTGTGTGCGTGCGTGTTGCTCTGTACACCCATGAAGCGTGCTACCAGCACGACACCGGGCTCTGGCATCCGGAGCAACCGGAGCGTCTGGATGCTGCGGTAGAGGGGGCGCGGTCTTCCGGGATTGATCTCGTCGAGCGAGCCGCGCCTGAGGCATCACTGGAAAGCCTGCAAACCATCCACCGGCCCGAGTACATAGCCCGAATTCACAAGTTCTGTGCCGCCGGCGGAGGATCGCTCGATCCCGACACGGTCGCGTCACCGGGGTCCTGGGAGGCCGCTCTGCGCTCTGCAGGGGCTGGGCTGGCAGCCGTCGACGATCTGACCGCCGGGGCGGCCGATGCCGCCTTTCTCGCCGTGCGTCCTCCCGGGCACCATGCCACCTCGGATCAGGCGATGGGTTTCTGCCTGTTCAACAATATCGCCGTCGCCGCGGAGCATTTGACCCGCCGGGGGGAAAAGGTGGCCATCGTCGACTGGGATGTGCATCACGGGAACTCGACACAGGAGATGTTCTACAAGCGGGGCGACGTGCTCTATCTGTCGATGCACGAGTTCCCCTTCTACCCGGGTACAGGCTGGATAGACGAGGACGGCAGCGGGGCCGGCTTGGGGTTCAATATCAACCTTCCTTTTCCGGCGGGTACGGCGGGAGATGCCTACGAGGAAGCATGGATGCGTGTAGTCATGCCGGTGTTGAGGTCGATGAATCCAAGTTGGGTGCTGGTCAGTGCCGGATACGACGGGCACGCCGACGATCCGCTGGCGCACATACGGCTTCAGGCGCAGGACTATGGACGCATGGCCGGCAGGCTTTCTGAGATTGCCCTGGGGCATCTCATCTTCTTCCTGGAGGGCGGATACAGCATGGAGGCCATTTCGGATTCGGTGGCGGCGACGCTGCGGGGAGTTGCCGGGGAATTTCCCGATCTGGATAGTGAGACATCTCCAGCCCGGGCGTTCCACATGCTCGAGGTGGCCGCGGCGCAGGTGGGGCAGTTCTGGGAGACGGTTTGAGGATCAAGCACCGCTGGAGAGCAGCCGATAGACACCTCAACCGTGACACGCGATCTGCCGTCGATCGAAGAGTTGCTGTCCGGGGCCGTCAGCTCCGGCGCATCCGATGTCCACCTGAAGGCTGGACGTTCTCCTGTCATTCGTATTGATGGAATCCTCAACGCAGCTCAGCTGCCCGTTCTCGAGGAATTGGACGTTGAGGGCTATCTGAAGGAGCTGATCCCGGATCGGCTTGAGGTGGAGTTCAAGGAGCATGGCGAAGCCGACTTCGCCTACGGCGGGGACAACCTCGGCCGGTTCAGGGTCAATGCCTACCGCCAGCGCGGCCACATCAGCATTGCCATCCGTTCGCTGCGCTCGCCGGGTGAGACGTTTGAGGACTTGGGTCTTCCTGCGGTGTTGGGCCGGCTCATCGATGAGCCACGGGGGCTGATCCTCGTCACCGGACCCACCGGATCGGGCAAGACCACAACTCTGGCGGCGATGGTGCACTCCATCAACAAACTGCAGCGGATGAACATCATCACCGTCGAAGACCCGATTGAGGTGGTTCACGACGACCGGCTATCGATGATCAGCCAGAGGGAAGTGGGGTCCGACACCGACGGTTTCGGCGAGGCGCTGCGGCGAGTGTTGCGCCAAGACCCCGATGTGATCCTCATCGGGGAGATGCGAGACATGGAGACCATCGACGCGGCCCTCAAGGCGGCGGAGACGGGCCACCTGGTGCTGTCCACCCTCCATACTCTCGACGCTGCGGAGACCATCAATCGTATCCTTGACTTTTTCCCCTCCGAACTGCAGCGGCAGATCCGGTTGCTGCTGTCGGGGTCGCTGCGAGGCATCATCAGTCAGCGGCTGATTGCCAAGGCCGATGGATCGGGCCGGGTGCCGGCCGTGGAAGTGTTCATCAATACGGAGCGTGCCGCGGAACGTATCGCCGACCCGGCGCTGACTCACGAGATCCTCGACATCATCACTGAGGGTGCCTACTACGGAATGCAGACGTTCGACCAGTCGGTGCTGGCGCTCTTCGAGGAGGGATCGATCACGTTCTCCGAGGCAATGAGGAGCGCAACCAAGCCGGCCGATCTCAAGCTGCGGGCGCAGCAACTGGGCCTCATTCCTACCTAAACCCGGGCCTTCCTCTTCTACGATGGCGGCATGATCCCTGCCCGTCTGAAGTCATTGCTGCATGGTGATGGTGTGCCGATGCAGTTGGCGGAGTGTTTTGCCGCCTCCGATCGAGAGCTGTACCTCGTCGGGGGCAGCGTACGGGACGCCCTTCTGGACAGGAGGCAGGAATCCGTCGAGTACGACTTCGCCACCGATGCCCATCCTGATGAAGTGCGGGAGATATTGACCGGGATCGGCGAGATCTACCCGTTGGGAGAGGAATTCGGCACCGTTGGTGTTGTGCTGGCGGACACAACCGTTGAGATAACAACTTTCCGCAGTGATGTCTACCGGGAACACAGCCGCAAACCGCAAGTGGAATTCTCCGGCGATATTGAGACCGATCTGTCTCGCCGCGACTTCACCGTGAATGCCACCGCACTGCGCCTGTTGCCGAAACCGGAGATTTTGGATCCCCATGGTGGGCTCATCGATCTCGGTGCCGGCGTGCTGCGCACCCCCCTCGATCCGGTGATCGCCTTTGGGGACGACCCGTTGCGAATGCTGCGCCTGTTTCGTTTCATTTCGACCTTGGGTTTCACCGCCGATCCGGCGGCTCTGGATGCAGTGATGTCGATGGGGGAGCGGCTGTCCATCGTCAGTGCGGAACGTATTCGGGGCGAACTCGACAAGTTGATCGTGGGCAAGAACGTGGAGGTGGCGCTGAAGGCCCTTGTGGACAGCCGGCTTGCTGATCAGTTCATTCCCGAGTTGTCGCGGCTGGCCGATGCGCACGACCCCCTGCACCGGCACAAGGATGTCCTCAGCCACACCTTTGCCGTGGTGGCCCGGTGCCCACCGGACCGTATCGTTCGTCTGGCTGCGCTGTTTCACGATGTGGGCAAGCCGGACACCCGGGACTTCGGGCCGGCCGGAGTGAGCTTCCATCATCACGAGGTGGTGGGTGCGCGTATGGCCCGAGCCCGCCTGCGAGCGCTGAGGTACTCAAAGAGCGATGTCGAACAGGTGTCACAGCTCGTTTATCTGCACATGCGCCCGCACACCTTCAAGATGGGTTGGACCGACCGGGCGGTGCGCCGCTACGTGCGCGATGCCGGCGAGCAACTCGATCGCCTCAACCGCCTGGTGCGGGCGGACGTCACCACCCGCAGTAGCAAGCGGGAGAGGGTGATCATGCGGCGGATCGACGAACTCGAGGACCGTATTGCCGACCTTCGCGAGAGGGAGGAGCTGGACCGCCTTCGGGCTCCCATCGACGGGCATGCTGTCATGGCCCACCTCGGAATCGGGCCCGGGCCTCTGGTGGGCGAGGCGATGGAGATGCTCCTGGAGTACCGGATAGATCACGGTCCGTACTCGGAGGAGGAGGCCTACGAGAGGCTGCGGTCCTGGGCGGAAAAGAGGGGATTGCCGGAACCCGGCAGTTCGGGACCCGAGTCTTGACGCCGGGCCGGCGGATCGAACTGATCCCGGCAAGGACGACCCCACGCGAGTCCGCCGTCGCCGGCCTAGAGGGTGCTTCCGGGAGGGCCGATTGACGCCAGCACCCCACCCTGGACTCCGTCGGGAGGCCGCCCACCGGCGCGCAGCCACTTGTCCCAGAGAGGTGTCTGCCAGAACGGATAAGGAATCTCGTCGTCACCTTCGGTGTTGGTGAGGCTCTCGGCGCAGTACTTCCAGAACGATGCGTAGCCGCCGAATCGTTCATCAAGGTGGTCAATCAGATTGGAGTACTGGTCGGCTAGATGTCGGGCCGCCCAGAGGGGCAGGGTGGTGGCGGGGCCCGCATGGACCACACCCAGGACGGCGGCATCGAAAGGCTTGTCGATACCGAGGAATCTGAGGATGCGGTTGAGGAGTTGCAGCGGCTCGCGGGCGATGTCCTCCAGGAAGCCGACGAAGATGCGCTCCGCCGGGTAGAAGCGGCCCCAATTCTCCAAGGTCCGCTGGTAGTTGGTGTTGCCTATCGAATGGTTCAGGGCAAAGGAGGAGTGGTAATGCTGGCGGAGGTCGGTGTTCCCGGCCCGCGAGGAGCGCATGACGGCGGCCGACCAGGCCCGTTCGATGGGATTGCGCATGATGAAGATGATCTTGGCGTCCGGGATGACCTCGGCGGCTCGGTCGATGTGGTCCGGGTCGATGCCGGCATAGACCGGGGTGAACTCGCCGCTCACTCTGCCGCCGGCGTTTTCGAACAGTGACCTGTACCAATTGGGGGTGGGTCGGCGGAACAGGTACCGGAGTTGCCAGCGGAGCAGACCGGTCTGATGCTGGCCTCTTCGCGACCGACTCAGCCCTCTACGAACGTGTCGCCGCCACCGGACAAAGGGCAGGCGGTCACTGAAGAGGAGCCGCGGGATTGTGGTGCAGCGCCAATCGACTTTCTCGTCGAAGTAGTGGAGCTCTTTTTCAGGAGGGAGCCAGATGTCCGGGTGCCGGCTCAAGTGGACGTGAAGCCACGTTGTGCCGGCCTTTTGGGCGCCGATACCGAGGAAGTCGGGCGGCATTGTCTCCTCTGACGAGAAAAGGGGATGATGGCCGATGTTAGTGATGGGCCGAGAGACGCCAAGCGGCGCAGGGGCGATGGCGTGGGTCACTGTGGCCCGATGCACGCATCCGGCGCCGGCGACAAGGACGCGGAACACCTCATGGCAGCTGCCGGCGGCTGTGGTCGCGGACGGTTCAGGGTTGCCGGGGTGGCCAAGGAAAGAACGCGCTGGTGCGCTGCATGTACTCGGCGTAGCCGGGGCGGCGTGACGTGATGGTCTTCTCGAGCATGGCGACACCGCTGACCCTTACCAGGAGCACCGACATGACGAGGGGCCCGACAAATGTCCACCAGGTTCCGGCGCCTTCGAGGGCTACCAGGTAGAGGCCCCACCAGACGAGGAAATCTCCGAAGTAGTTGGGGTGCCGGGTGTAGCGCCACAGGCCGCGGTCCATCACCCGGCCCCGGTTGGTGGCATCGGCCTTGAAACGGGCCAACTGGAGATCACCGATGGTCTCGCAACACAGCCCGGCGGCCCAAATGAGACAGCCGACGACGGCGAGTACTCCTATGCCGGCCGGCTGCGGCGGCAGCTGTCCCACCTGTACCGGAAGCGAGACCACCCACATGAGGGCCCCCTGGAGCAGGAATACCTTGAAGAGACTGATGATCCAGAAACGCTGCGGCGAGCGCTGGCGCATTGCCACGTAGCGGTAATCCTCGCCCTTGCCCAGGTTGCGCCAGGCCAGGTAGATGCCGAGGCGGAGACCCCAGATCGTGGTGAGAGCCACCAGCAGAAGGCGTCGACCGGCGGCGCCCGTGGGAACGTCGGCGAGGGCGGTCCAGATGAAGACCGCCCAGGCGGTCAGCACAAAGCCGGGTCCCCAGAAGATGTCGACGATCGAAGCGTTGCTCAGTGCCAGGCTGATCAGCCAGAGCAGGAACACGGCGGCAAGGATGGTTAGGGCCGCGACTAGGAGTGTGTTGGCGGCCCCGGGCACACGCAGCATGGTGCTGCTGGCTAGGAACACAGGTACTCTCTTTCTTCGGCCGCAGCGGCCATACGACACGCCATACGGGGAAAGATATGCCGGTGGAAGGGTGTCATGAGCCACCAGTAGAGCCTGCCGGCCAGCCCGCGCGGGCGGAAGGTGGCGGTCTGCACCAGGTCGGATCCTCCATCTCTGGGTTCGATTTCCCACTGCAGCCACGCTTCACCGGGCAGTTTCATCTCACCACGTAGGCGGAGGGTGCGGTCTGTGGCGATGTGGTCGACTCGCCAGAAGTCGATGGCGTCTCCGGAGCGAAGCTGTTCCGGGTGGCGGCGGCCTCGACGTAGTCCTCGTCCGCCAAGAAGCCGGTCGATGAGTCCTCGCAGGCGCCAGGCCCAGTTGAGGCCGTAATAGCCGACCTCTCCACCGATTCGGCTGAGTGCCCAGAAGACATGGTTGGCTGAGGCCTCGGTGGGGACAACCCGTCGGTCGACGTAGGTCTTGCCCCCGCTCCAGGCAGGGTCGCCGGGTGCCGCGGTGGCATCGGCGTCGGCCGGTGCCGGCAGTCCCGCGGCAAGGCCGAGCGCACGACGAACGGCGGTTTCGAAGGACACCGGCTCGCGGGTGAGAAGCCGGGCGGCCTCGTTGTTTCGAGCCAGCATCTCGTAGCGCAGGGTCTCGACCAGGGGCCGGGCGACGCGAGCAGGCAGTGGGGTGACGAGACCAACCCACATCGACGAGAGGCGGGGGGTGAGAAGGGGAAGGGGGATGATGAGGCGGCGCAGTCCCGCGATACGCGCGTAGGTGAGCATCATCTCCTGGTAGGTAAGAGCCTTGGGTCCGCCGATCTCCACAATGCGGCTGTCGGCAGACATGTCCGCAACGACGGCCACCAGCAGATCGAGCACGTCGCCGATGGCAATCGGCTGGCAGCGGGTCCGTACCCAGCGGGGGGTGGTCATGATGGGAAGGACCTCGGTCAGGTGACGCAGCATCTCGAAGGAGAGAGAGCCGGAGCCGATGATCATGCCGGCGCGCAGCTCGGTGACCGGTACCGGCCCCGCAGCAAGCTCCTGTCCTACTTCGTGCCGGCTCTTGAGGTGCGGCGACAGTTGGTCATGGTGTGGTCCAAGACCTCCGAGGTAGACGATGCGGCGCAGTCGCGCCGCGGCGGATACTTCGGCAAAGTTGGCGGCGCCGGCTCGATCCAGGTCGGAAAAGGATGAGCCGGCGTCCATCTGGTGCACCAGGTAGTAGGCGGCATCGCAGGCCTTGACCGCAGCGCCGAGGGCGGTCCGATCTAGTACGTCCCCAACCGCCACCTGTATGCGGTTCAACCAGGGCTGCCGATCGAGCGATGAGGCGCGACGAGTGAGGGCGCGAACCTCGTGACCCGCGCTCAGCAGTCGGGGCACGAGCCGGCTCCCGACGTAGCCGGAGGCGCCGGCGACGAGAATTTGCATGATCGCCGCAGGCTAGGCAGGGTGCCGTGGATAGAGGCGGCGTTGTTGTGGATCGAACTCCGGCTGGTGGTGAACCTTGATGA
>Ga0307421_1000407_pt1 | contig 27732 bp, 18 predicted proteins | sample SalMarWE160270MG_FD_202163 | JGI IMG/M metagenome (GOLD analysis project Ga0307421, IMG submission 202163) | Salt marsh sediment microbial communities from the Plum Island Ecosystem LTER, Massachusetts, United States - WE1602-70 | ecosystem: Environmental > Aquatic > Marine > Intertidal zone >... | reverse complement strand
GTCTGTCCATAAAGTCCCATTTGCCGCGTTACGCTTGTCCGAAAATTGCTCATTTACGACTAGTAAACTCCGCGTTTCCGGACCGCGCGAGCCTTGCAAATGGAACCTTCTGAACAGACACATGTACCGTTAAACATTATACCAACTTTATAGACAGACTCTATTTAAGGCCTAAATATATAAAAAAGTGGTCAGTATGGAAAGGTTCCAAGAGTATTATAACTCAGGAAATTTTTATTAATAATTTAATTATATTATTTACAGGGAACAGCAGGATACCGGCTATTCTCCGGATAAAAGTTTTTCAAGTTGTTCCAGGATTGGTATTTGCCCTTTGCATATCTTTTGTTTTGCCATGCCAATAGAAAACCAGCCGGCTTTATCCACTTCAGGAAAAAGTTGTTTATTCTTGCTGTTCGGAGGCCATTCCATTTCAAAGCTGTTGCTTTCTAACGCGTACGGATCTGCATCTCCTTCAACTGCCCATGTATAAATGATTTTACCACTTTGCTGTTTTACCGGTTCAAGGGAAGTGAAATCACCCTCAATCGAAAAACCCGTTTCTTCATGAAATTCTCTTTGGGCTGCCCGGAATAATTCTTCGTTTTCCTCAGGCTCACCTTTTGGAACTGACCACGCGTTATCATCTTTATTTCTCCAGTATGGTCCCCCGGGATGTACCAGCAATACTTCAATATTTTCTCCCGGCTTTCTGTATACCAGTATGCCTGCACTTTTCTTTATCATAGACCAAATATATGAAAAGTAAATGTGAAGGATACATTTTAAATGAAGTAGTTTATTTACTATTTTTGGAAGTATTAAACAGGACGGTGAATGGATTTAAATTTCACCATTCTTGGAAATAATAATAACATATCCTAACTTACCTCTTCGAACAAAAGCGCTTTTAACGTGGTTATAAATGATTGTGGTATTTGTTTTCAGCTTTTTGATAATGTTAATTAGTGTCTGTCCATAAAGTCCCATTTGCCGCGTTACGCTTGTTAAAAAATTGCTCATTTACGACAAGTAAACTTCGCGTTTTCGGACCGCGCGAGCCTTGCAAATGGAACTTTCTGAACAGACACACGACCAGTTATACATTTTGTAAGATATTTTGTTTTTTTCATGATATGTTCAGGAAACAATTAATATATTTTTTTGTCGAAACAGCTAATCTTACCAGATTTGCTGTATCGGCCACACGGTATTTGTTCAAAAGGCCTTTTGAATTTAAAGAATTTCTGAAGCAATCCTATGTCGCGGGAAATAAATCCTTTGCCCTTGTAAGTATAACAGCATTGATCATGGGGTTGGTCCTTACCATTCAAACACGCCCTGTACTGGCAAAGCTGGGAGCCGAGTCATGGTTGCCGGGTATGGTTTTTCTTTCTGTTGTAATGGAAATCGGGCCTGTTATTACATCACTGATCTTTGCAGGGAAAGTGGGATCGCGTATAGGAGCGGAACTTGGTTCAATGAAGGTTACCGAACAGATTGATGCTATGGAAGTATCGGGTACTTATCCTATGAAATATCTTGTTGTAACCCGGGTACTTGCTACTACAATAATGTTGCCTTTGCTTGTTATTTATGCCGATTTTATTGCTTTGCTGGGTTCATACCTGGGTGTAAGCCTGCAGAGCAGTGTTTCTTTTTCACTATATATTAGTGATGCATTTAAAGATTTGCATTTTTATGAGTTGTTTCCATCTATTATTAAAACATTCGTGTTTGGATACAGCATTGGAATATTGAGTTGTTACCAGGGTTATTATACAAATAAGGGTGCGGAAGGAGTTGGAATGGCAACGACCTCGGCAGTGATCTATTCCTCACTTTCCATTTTTATCATTGACCTGATTGCTGTGCAAATAACTGAAATTGTTTTATGAATTTAAATGATCAATCATACAGAAAAAAAGTAATTGAGATCCGGAATATTAATAAATCGTATAGTAATGTAAGTGTTTTAAAAGGGATTGATCTGGATTTGTATGAAGGGGAAAACCTGGTGATCCTTGGCAGGTCGGGAAGCGGAAAGACCGTTCTGATCAAATGTATTGTGGGCCTGGAGGAACCAGATTCGGGCACCATACATGTATTAGGGACGGGTATTCACAGTCTGAATGAATTCAGGCTGAATGTCTTACGAAAAGATATAGGTTATTTGTTTCAAAGCGGAGCATTATATGATTCAATGACATTGAAAGAAAATTTACTTTTTCCCCTAAACCGCGGTGCAGTGAGCTTTTCAGAAGCTGAAAAGGAGGATCTTGTCAATGAAGCCCTTAGAAATGTGGGATTGCAGGATGCAATGGATAAAATGCCTTCTGAATTATCGGGGGGGATGAAAAAACGGGCCGGACTTGCACGAACCCTGGTATTAAGACCCAAAGTTATTTTGTACGATGAACCCACTACAGGGCTTGATCCTCATACTTCGCGTGAGATCAGTGAATTGATCATGGATATTAAACACAAGTACGATACCTCGGCCATAATTGTGACACATGATATGATGTGTGCCAGGATCACGGCCGACAGGATAGCAATCCTGAAAGACGGTGAGTTTGTTGGTGAAGGCAGCTACCAGGAACTGACAACGAAGGAGGACAATTTTATTAATAGTTTTTTTACAAATAAATAAACAGGAGCAAGGAATATGGCAATAAGACGAAGCAGTTCATTACGCCTGGGAATTTTTGTTACCCTTGCAATAGGGTTGTTCATTACAGCTTTGCTGATCCTGGGAAGGAAACAAAACCTGTTCCAGTCCACTGTACGTATTTCAACAGAATTCAAAGACGTTCAGGGGTTGAAAATAGGTAACAAAGTCCGGTTTACAGGGATTGAGACAGGCAATGTGGTTAACATGACCATAATAGCCGATACTTCGGTTTTGGTTGAAATGTCTATTCAGGAAGAAATCGTGCCTTATATAAAGAAAAATTCAGTAGCAACCATTGGTAATGAAGGTTTGATGGGGAATAAGATCGTTATAATTATGCCCGGGACACCCGGGGCAGAGTCAGTAAAAAGAGGAGATAAAATTCCATCCATAGAACAGGTAGAGATTGATGATATTATGAATGAGGTTATGAAATCGGGACAGAAAATTTCGATTGTTGCTGATAATCTGATTAATATCACAGATAAGATCGATAAGGGAGAGGGAATTTTCGGGAAAATATTTACAGATACAAGCTTTACACGGGATCTGGATAAATCTGCCAGAAATCTGACATCCATTACACATGAACTGGACGATATCCTGGGTAAAGTAAACCGTGGTGAAGGAGTACTGGGTAAAATATTTGCAGATACACTTTTTGCCAGGAAGCTGGATTCTGCCAGTTACAGTATTGAGGAAATATTTCAAAATTTTGAAGATATCACAAGAAAGATCAATCAGGGGGAAGGTATATTCGGCCGGTTATTCACAGATACTACTATCAGTAATAATCTTTATTATGCAAGCAGGGATCTGCAGCAAATTACCGGTAATCTTGTGGAAGTGACTTCAAAAATTAACAGCCAGGATAATGTACTGAGCAAAATTATTGCCGACCCTGCTTTTGCAGATTCTCTTGAAGTGATGATGCAACGGTTGAATGAGGGGCTTATTGAAGCAACCGAAGCTTCTGAAGCGATTAAAAGAAGCGGTTTGATAAGATTATTTTCTAAGAAGAAAGAGAATGGGAAAGGGAAAAAGGAGGACGAGGAGCAGTAATGTTCATTAGTTAGAGTCCGTCTATAAAGTAGTCAAAATGTTTAACCGTACATGTGTCTGACAATTATTTAAACAACATTCATAAAATAATAAAACTATGAAAAAATCATTATGTATTTCGTTAACAGCTTTACTGTTGATAATTGTTCAGGGTTGTTATATCGATTTACCTGACAGTGTAACCGGTAATGGTAACGTGATTGCTGATGACAGGGCCGTATCCGGGTTTAATGGTCTTAAGGTAAGCTCGGGGATCGATGTATATATAACACAGGGCAGTGAAGAAGGCCTGACAATTGAGGCGGATGAGAACCTTCACGACATTATAAAAACAGATGTTAAAGGAGGTATTTTAAACATATACAGTACAAAGGGCATACGAATGGCCAAAGCTAAAAAAGTGTATCTGGATTATATTGATCTTGATGAGATAAGTATTTCCAGTGCCGGAGATGTTAAAGGACAAAATTTGGTGACAGCGGAAAAACTGAAACTCAGTCTTAGCAGTGCCGGTGACCTGGTGCTTGATTTGCATGCTGAGGAGGTGGATGTTAATATAAGCAGTTCGGGTAATGCACGTTTGTCCGGTACAACAGATTATTTACGGGCTAATTTGAGCAGTGCCGGTGATCTGCATGCATTTGACCTTGTTGCATTAAATGGAAATGTAAGTGTATCAAGTGCAGGTGATGCCAGGGTTCATATTACTGAAAAAGCGCGCTTCAGATCAAGTAGCGCCGGAGATATCGTTTACATGGGAAAACCGGAAATACTTGATATTAATACTTCCAGCGCGGGTAGTGTGAGGAGGAAATAAAACAGGATTGTTTTTAATTCCTTCCCGCGAGCCGGGTTTCGAACTGCCTTGCAGGCAGTTCGACCTTCTTTTTACTCCCTGACGGTCGTGAGACCACCGCGTTATGCTGGCTGCCACCCTAAAAGTAGGCATAAAGGTCACCGTTCAGATATTCAAGTCATTTAAACAAATTAAATTAACTGAAGAACGTTCAAAATAATTCAGGGTCGACTCGCTACAGGTAAAGATCAAAATCTGCCTGTTTTCACCGAATTCCCGGATTATCTTTGCTGTTTGCCCTGCCCGGTGAGGATCAAAGTTCACCAACACTTCATCCACGATCAGGGGCAAGGGCTCAGCCTGCTTTTCATATTCTTCAATAAAACCAAGTCTGAGACTGATGAGCAGTTGTTCCCTGGTTCCCCTGCTGAGCTGATCAATCTTTTTTGATACTTCCTTTGGATCATAAACAGCTACATCCCTTTCATCCAGAGATACACGTATTCTTTTATATCTATGACCAGTGATACTGCTGAAAAAATTACCCGACTTTTTTATAACTTCCGGCTGTTTTTCTTTCTCATATTTTGATTTTACGTCTGTCAGAATTTTCAGTGCAAGCTTTCCGGTTATCCATTCATGGTAAGCATTTTTTAATTTTTGTCTTTCTGTTTCAAGCCCTGTTAATAATTCCGCGATTTCTGATTCACCTTCAATTCTTTTGATTTCATTTTTCTTTCCTCCCAACTCGTCGGTCCTATCTTTCGATTCCCTTGATTTTGTCTTAATTTCACCGGCAAGTCCGGTAAGCTTTGATTCAATATTCTGCTTTTCATTTGCTTCTAAATACGCGATCACTTCATCAGCCTTATTGTGACCGACAAATTTTTCAATGGTTTCAATTGCCTGATCTCTTTTCTCTATAAGTGTTTTTACCCTGTTATTATCATCATATTTTCCGCGGAAATCCTGCCGGTCATCAGTATGAACAGAATTCAATAAATTCTTTATGTCTATTTGAATTTGCCCGCGTTTCGATTCCGTGTTTTCCAGGTCCTTTTTCTTTCGCTTTAATTCTTCTTCCAATCTGATCTTCACCTGAAACTCATCCTCAGCGGATTTAAATTCACCGGCAATCCTGTTTACTACGATTTCTGTTTTTTCCTCAATCAGGTTATTTTCAAGGATATCTTTGACAAGGGATACTTTATCTTCCAATTCCCGGATAAACGGGAGCCTTTGTTTATCCACCTTATCTGCCAACCGGTTTCTTTCATTAATCTCATTTTTAATGTAACTTATACTCTCAAAAACAGCCAATGCCGCGTCAATTGACAGTGATTTTGAAATGTTCAGCGTTTGTTCAAGGTAATGCCCGTATTCTTCCCTGATCTTCTGCTCAATCCTGTTCAAATTATCAATTTCATTTTGCAGATAACTATCAGAATCTTTTTTCACAAGCAATTTTTTACTGAAAAATAAAAGCAATGCTATAAATACCAATGTCGCGCCCAAAACATATAAACCATAGTAAAAAGCAGGTATGGAGCCTGTAAGAAATATGATCGCGGTAAAAACAGTCATGTTATTTATATTCAGCCTGCTATCTTTTGCACGTGTTGCTTTAAGCTCTGCTTCTGATTCTCTTTTCTTATCTGCTAATTTATCAAGCTCTTCCTTATATCTCTCAAGTTTATTCCTATGAATAGCTATATCTGTGAACCCGGTTATATTATGTTCGGTCCACTGTCCGCTGATATTGGCAATTCCCTGGTTTATTGATCGCTGATAATCTTTAATTCTTTGTTCTTCTTCGTCCTTATCGTTTATCGTCTGGATATATTTCGGAAGGTTGTTACGCAGGTACTCGACCGTATCTTTATTGCCCAATAATTTTGAATTGACTGAAATATCCTTAATAGTTTCTTCCAATTCATGTATACCCTTCTGATCTTCTGTACCATCACTTAAGCCTCTTATCCTGTCGATGAGTTCCTGCTCTTTTTCTTCCAGTTTATCAAGCTGTTCTTTCCCCTTTTCAGGATAGTTTTGAAGGCCTGGCAGTTTTTCCAGTTCCTCCTCCGATCTGGTAATCTCAATAAAACTGTCATAACATTTGAGATAATTCTCCAGTTTATTTTTTTCATTTCCGTATTCTTCAATCTCCCTGTCAACTTCACGTATATTTTCTTCCAGGTCCTTCATTTCAAGGTTCAGACTTTTATACTTATGCAAATTTTCCTGGATCCGCTGAACTTTTGATCTCTTATCTTCAATTCCTTTGAGTATACACGGGATTAACTGATTACGTCCTCTCCGCGTGTATATATTATCGACCCGGCTCTGAATATTTCTTTCGACTGTCCCTACGGATATATTACCCAAACCCAGCCCCACACTGAATATTTTATCTTCAACACCTGATTCTGTAAGAGATCCAAGGTCAACCAGTTCATCCAGTGAGAAAGCATAAACATTATTGTATAAATCTGCAGAAGCATTCCCGAGTAATTGAGACCACTGGCTTTGATTCCGTGTCTCCTGGCCGTTATATAAAAGATTAATGCTATCGTTTCCGGATCTGTTAAAAAGAACTTCTTTGCCTGAGGATAGAACAGCCTTTATTCTGCCGCCGTGATTTCCCCCGTTCAGGGGAGCCATACGCTGATCCTTAAAACGCGGATATCCGAAAAGTGTATACCTTAAAAACTTTAACAGGGTAGACTTACCTGCTTCATTATTTCCATGAATAATATGCACACCTTTATCAAGTGTGGTCAATGAAAACCCGTTAAATATCCCGAATCCGTCAATATGGATCTCTTTGATTATCATTCCTGTTCTTTAATTAGCTGGTCAATCAGGATCCATTTAGCCTTTTCAAGGATCTCTTTATGATCATCCTCAGAAAGCTCTTTAAGCTCCCGTTTTGTCTGGGGGCTGTTAAAATCACTTTCTGCATCTTTTATTAACCCGGCAATCTTCCCCGGCTCACCTTCAAATTTTTCAATGGTTTTTAAAATCTCCGCTGTAAAATCCGCCCCCTTTTTTATTTGTTCTGTATCGATCACAGGGCGGGTCTTAACACGAATGCTGTCAATCCATATATAATTCATTTGATTCAGCTGACCTTCATTGAAATAATGAACAAGCTGTTCAACTTCCTCTTGTTTGTTTAAAAGGGAATGCAAGGGCGTTCTGCCATAAAAAGAAATCCTTAAAATGCAGCTTGTATTTTCTTCATAATCTTCTAAACTGCTAATAACTTCTTCAATTCTACCTGATAATCTGTCAATTTTTTCTTCTCCAGTCAGATCGATCCGTACATCTTCAAATCTGATAAGCTGGGTAGGAATAAACCTGATCTCAGGTGTTTTATTTTTGGCGATCTCAACCATATAACATCCTTTTGCTCCTGTTTCTCCAAAATCCCTTCCCTGGGGATTTCCGGGATATACAATTACAGGATACCTGTCCCTGATTATCTGCCGCTTATGAATGTGACCCAGTGCCCAGTAATCAAAACCTTTTCCTGTCACATCTTCAACTTTAAAAGGAGCATAATTCTCATGCGAACCGGGGGCACCGGTTGTACCGTGCAAAATTGCAATGGATATAAGAGACTGATCATTTGTTAAATTATATTTAAGAGCTAAATTTTCGTTTACCACCTTATTTTGAAAACTAATCCCGTAAATATCAACAAGAGGCTTATCATTTTTCTGAAATATATAATTTTCTACTTCTGCAGAATCAAATCTGAAGGTGTTCCCGGGCATCTGTATGCTTTCAAGCCATGAACTAAGGGGATCATGATTCCCACATACAAAATATACAGGTATTCCTTTATTGGAAAGTCTTTTCAGCTCGTCGACAAATTTTAACTGTGCTGCCAGGCTTTTATTCTCACTATCAAATATATCACCTGCAATTATCATAAAGTCGGCTTTCTCCTGTATGCAAAGGTCAATAATCTTTCTGAAACTATTGAATGTAGCTTCTTTTAACTTTGAAGCCAGATCATCATTCCAGAGTGAAAGCCCTTTAAAAGGCGTATCAAGGTGCAGATCTGCCGTATGGATAAACTTGATCATACTCATTACTGATGAATAGATATTAACAAGGTTTGCCAATAAACATTTACAACTGTATTATTCCTTCATCAGGTTTAAGGCAGAAGCAAGCCATCGAAAGCTGAAGCATTAGCCCGACGAAGCCAATAATGCAGGATTAATATTTCCGGCTAAAAAAATATCAATATAGAAAATATATAAATAGATATCAAGTGCAGGCGGGAATAATTAGTGTCTGTCCATAAAGTCCCATTTGCCGCGTTACGCTTGTCCGAAAATTGCTCATTTACGACTGGTAAATTCCGCATTTTCGGACTGCGCGAGCCTTGCAAATGGAACCTTCTGAACAGACACATGTACGGTTAAACATTTTTACTGCTTTGTAGACAGACTCTATTTATTTCACCTGTTACTGGCGCAAGGCTCCAGCCTTGCGCCCGTAACAATTATTTTACTCTTTTTCCTCCAAAACAAAAATAATCGGCATTGTAAATTGTGAACGTACATTTTTGCCGTCTTTTTGAGCCGGGGTAAAATCGCCCAATAAATTCACCACCCTTAGTGCTTCAGCCTCCAGGTCAGAAACCGATTCCGGATCTATCTCCGGATTATCTCCTGTTTTATACCCTTTTACTTCAACCTCTTTAGTTACACTATCTATAATATCAGTCCTGAGAACATGCACATCATTGACATTTCCTTTTTCATCCACAGTAAACTGAATATATATCCATGCTGAAACATTATTATTATTATTATGCGCTAAAGCCTATTGGATAAAATCCAAAATAAATAGTCTCGGGATGATATTATCCAAATAAATCAATTAAAATCAACCTCTTAAAATTAAGTTCACAAGTAAGTTTCAATAACCAAATATATAACTTATACAATGACAAAAAAATACCCCGAATTTAGGCCTTTTCGGCTATTTTCGGGGTTTTTTCCTGCCTTTGATTAAATATTTCTCACGTGTTAATGTCCCTAAAATAAACTGAAACAAATAATTAAACAAATTTAAACAGCTTCTAAATATCTTTTGTAATTAATGATTTTGAATATACTTTGTTTATACCTTAATTTAGGGGAGAAATATTTATTCTTTTATAAATTTACCTTTATATAAATTGTCACCATCTTTAACTTCTAAAATATACATGCCGGTTTCGAAATCGTCAACATCTATGAAAGAAGAATTAATAACTTTTTCAACAACCTGCTGACCAGTAATATCATATATCCTTATTACTGCATTTTGAAAATCCTTGCTTAAATTCAAAACATTTTTAACAGGATTTGGATAAGAATAGAGATTTAAAGATTTTTCTTTTTCTGAGATATCCGATGGTACTTCAAAAGGCGTATCTTCAACATAAGCATAATCTTCGCCAACGGCATTAAGGTCGTGTCCATTACCGGTGGCATCTGTAAGCACTGTATCTTCTCCTTCTTTATTGCACTTGTAATACATCAATAATCCTTCTGAAGCCGGGTCAATTTCCTGTTCCATATTATCCATAATATCTTCTTCGGTTCTTGCTACATTCCAAATCCTTATCTCATCCATGATGCCAATGACTGTTCTCGCGGGTTCAGCGCCTAATCCTGCGCCAACCCGAATATTGTCTCCTAAAGGAAGCTCTGCTAACTCATAAGATTCATCCACCGCTGTTTCTACTCCATTAATATAAAACCTTGATTGGGCTTCAGTTACTGACATAACAACAGCAACATGCTGCCATTCATCTATCGTAACAATATTGTCGGCGCCTTCATAGGTCCACTGTTCATTCCATTCATAACTGGTGGTAAGATTTTCGTCAACCGTTCTAAATATAAGCGCTTTAGAACCGCCACCTTCCGCATTACGAAAATCAACCAATGCTGTAAAATCATCTACAGTAACAGTACCGTCAAATTTAACCCAACCTTCTATGGTGACATCAGAAACTAAAAGTTCTGACATACCATCCTTATAAAACGATGTTCCGTCTGTTGTAATTTGCAGTGCATAATTTTGAGCATTTACCATATATGACATCATACATGTAATTGCCGTTAGTAATAGAATTTTTTTCATAATAATTGTTTTTAGATTAATAAATAGTATTGTATTTAGAAACTGTTTAAATTCATTATATTTCTCTTTAAAATTCAAATTCTAATAATTTTATCACTTCTTACTTTGCTTCTGGTTTGAACAACTAAAAATGAAAATAACAAGACAACCCAGAAAATTGAGATTCTTTGTTTCATAATCTATTTTTATAAATAGTCAAACAAGTAACAAATATACTAATTATCTTTTATGACAATATTTCTTCATAAAAAAAAACTAATGTATACAGAAAAATATAAAAATACATCATTTCTTTTTGAATTTTTTCAATATCTTGATGATAATTTCTAAAAATCGCATATTCGTCTTTATAAAAGGTGGATTTCTATGTTGGATTAAAAACGGATATTAGTATGATTAAATTCAGGATTCGCGGTATATTGATATATACTGTCTTTTTATTTGGAATGTATATTCCATTAGCAGGCCAGAACCTGGTGGTAAATAGTGATATGGAACAGGCAGATGCCTGGACAATCTATCATATGGGCAGTGAAAATCATGCTAATTACGAATTCGGTTATACAGATGACGGCCCTTTATATGGAAGCGGCGGTTGTTTAAGGGTGACCAGTGATAAAGCCACGAATATACTTTTTTGGCAATCACTTACCATGGAGGCAGGTAAAACTTATGAAATAGATGCAGCAGTCAAAACGGGATACGTGGAAAGTTTCTGGCTTGAATTATATTTGAGTACAGTTTTCCCACAACCGGATGAGGATTATTCCCCCAACAACAATGATGACAGGGAGTTAGGATTGTCAACATGGGAGGGTTGCGGGCCTGATGAGGATGGCCTGATGTCTGAAATATCCTGTTTGGGTGATAATAGTTATACAGTACCGGGCACCGGGGGTGAAAATGTCGATATATGTTTCGGTATAAAGACCGGCATCTGGAACGATATGGAAATGATAGAGGTATTGATCGACAGTGTGACAGTGAAGCTGGTTGAAGACTGGTATTTGCTGGGGACTGAAGATGGTATCCTGGACCATGAGAATAAAAAGATCACCAATGTCGCACCTGTCCTTAGCGTGGCTGATTTCTACGATGGGCTTGAAACATCAGCTACAGCCTCCGTACAAATAATAGGGGTAAGTTCCGGCAACAGCATTCCTGTTTCTCCGGATGCCCTGATATCCGACACCATGCTGGTCAGGGTAAGCGGTAACCTGGAACAGGATTATGAAATTGAGCTCAGGCCTGTTGGCACGGGAAACGATATATTGTATGCCCTGGGTAGCACTATTAACAATACGGACAGTACAGTTACAGATTTACCAGGCAATGCCACTGTCCTTCAATTGATAACCTCCATAGAGGTATCTCCCTATGCTACTTATGAAGTGTTGACTTCTGATGATCAGACACCCGAAAATACAGATACCATTTCCGGTGATTTGAAAATTGTCGTCCTTGCAGAAAACGGGGATGATAAAATATTCTCACTGGAAACAGGTAATGATATGGCGGTAAAGCTGATCGCCGATTCAACCGGTACCATTCCTTTTATCAAAGATGAAATTATTGAACTTGAAGGCAGTATTAACTGGCATATCACAAGGGAAGACAATCCTTTACAGGGAAGTATACTTAACCTGAAATCGGACGATATATGGATATATTTCGACAGCATCAGGCCACAGCAATTTTATGATGCATATATTGATCTGATCAGGATCAATAATGAAGAACTTGAGCCGGGTGTAAATGCACGCCTTGTGCAATACGCGATCGGATGTGTACTTGTCAGTCACCCCGAAAATTATATGCCCCTGGAAATATTCTCAGAAGAAGATCTGGGCGGAACATCCATGGAACTGGGGCTTTATACGTATAACAGAAGCACAGAGCTGGGAGGCATGGAAGACAATATCAGATCACTCAGGCTTAATAAAGGATATATGGCCACACTTGCCCGCGATACAAAGGGCACTGGATATAGCAGGGTCTTTATTGCCGATGAAGATGATATTATTGTCGATTCCCTGCCCGATGGCTTGTATGACGCTGTTTCGTTTATCAGGGTGATCCCCTGGAGGTGGACCACCAAAAAAGGAAGAGCCGGGTCATGGGATGATACCGGTCATGAAATCAGCAGCAGCCTGAACTGCTCGTGGGATTATGACTGGGACAATGTCAGGGTTTCCGGTTTGAATGTTGAATATGTCCCCATGAGGCATAATCCCAACTGGAATGCATACAGCAATATCAACAGCAAGAAAAACAGTACACATGCATTACACTTTAATGAACCGGACAATGAGGTTGACGACGGTTACAGCACCGTTCAGGGAGCCATTGATCAATGGCCGGAGATGCTGGAATCAGGACTGCGGCTGGGATCACCTGCACCTACTGATGGCGGCAGGGAATGGCTGTATGATTTTATAAAAGAATGTGACAAACTGAACTACAGGGTTGATTTTGTTGCAATACACTGGTATTGGGGATGTTCAAACCCTCAGGCCATGTACGATTTCTTAAAAAATGTACATGATAATACCGGCAGGCCTGTTTGGATCACTGAATGGAATAACGGGGCAAACTGGACAGGTTGTTTACCAACATATGAAGAACAGGCTGAAAAAATAGGAGAATTCATTTATATGCTTGATACAACCAGCTTTGTAGAACGGTATTCTATATACGAATGGGTAGAGGCTGAACGTGAATTATTTTACCCGAACGGAAAACTGACCCCGGCCGGTATAGTATACAGGGATAATGCTTCTCCAATGGCATTTAGTCATGAGAATGAGTTCTATATTGACTACACTCCCCTGCCGAATGCCATTGCATCTGCAGATATCGATCAGGCTAATGTAATTGCATATCCACAACCCGTATCGGATGTGCTTTTCCTGAAGGGCCTGAAAAAACCTGAAACAGTGAATATCTATAACATTACAGGGAACAGGGTACATTCCGTGATAACGAACGGAAAGGTAAATACGGAACACCTTCCGGACGGGATATATATTATTATTATTGACGGGCACAGGCCGGTTAAGATCTCTAAAATGCAATAACCGGGAGCTAAAGTAATCAATTCTTTATAAACCTCAGTATCTGATCCCTTTCTCCCATTTATAAATATAAAAGATATACACCCGTTTGTAAAGATGCCACATCGATTTCCGCGGGAAGTGATTCAACAGATTCTGATCTTACAAGATCACCATTGATATTAAATACATTTAACCTTACCCGTTCAGGTTCACCTGAAATACCCAGATTATGCATTACCGGGTTGGGATAAACACAAAGATCCGCGTTGTTCATATGGCTCCCGGCCGTTACTTCTTCCCTGACCGTTTTGGCAACATCGAACGAGTCTGTGGCATTATCCAATACTTCCGGCATCCTTAATATATATACAGGCTGGGGAGGCAGATCTTCCTGTGTTTCCCCATCGCCCTGTCCCATTCTTTGCACAAAGATATCCAGCTTCAGGGAGTCTTTCCAGAGGTCTGTGTCATACGACGGTTCCCAACTGTCAACAGGTGATAGTGTAAGATCATGCTCAAACCATCGCGTTGTATCCGCTTCGAGATTATAACACACATTTACCGATACTTTACTGTCATGTTCAACATCGCGGTATACCATGTAAACAGCTGTCTGTTCATCTCTGTCATTTACCACCACCTGGGGCCTGGAAATGGGTATTTTTTTGGTACCCCCCCCGCTAAGCGAAAAAGATGTTGTTCTGTTGGATATCCGAAAGGTTTCCCATTCTGAACTATCATTCAGGTATACCAGGTGATACTGTGGGGTATTCGACCCGGCAGGTTCCCAGTAAGAAACAATATAGGGCCTGCTTTCAGCATCGGCATACATGCTTGTCTGGTTAATGAGTTCCTTATTTTGACTTATTTTACAAGCATATTCGGCAGTGGATAAAGTAACGGGGATCGAGTATTTTTCTCCTGTTGATTTATACCAGTTGACACCACCGTCAGGTGACCGGGCATAGCACATATCATGATTGGTAGCAACATCCCATGTCTCCCGCCATACCCATGATACATGAATGACCCCGTTAACGTCCACACAGGATTGCCAGTATGCATTTCGCTGGTTTTGCCCGCTGATCAGGTTATTATGCAGGCGTATCCATCTTTTTTCTTCAGCAAGATATTTGTTGATCACCATATTGCCATTACCGGAAACTCCGTATCTGTATATAAACAACAGATCGCCATTCGGCAACCTGAAAAACTCAGGATAGGTTACATCATCTTCCTGATCACCTGTCATCACTTGTTCTTCACCCATCTCTACCGAACCGGGATCAACACTCATACAATATCGCAGAGCATCGTTATGATGGTCCCATGCCATGTGGAGAAAACCGTTCCCGTCAACAGCAATACTGATAGAACAGTGTGCATCTTCAACGTTTCCCTTATAGTGGGTTTTCAAGGTGTCCCAGGTTTCTGATCCCGTTTTTCTTTTTGCCAAAATAACATTTCCAACCGAATCATAGTAGGCCGTGTATTGCATACCTGCATAACTGGCAACGGAATTTTTCCTGAACACGGGAGCATTAACAGAATTACGTGCCCATCCCAAACCGATTGTACCTGCCTGGGCTACTGTATGCATTCCCGCGGTTGTTATCAAAATAAAAGAAAATATCCATGTAAATTTGTTCATGATCATATTGTATTTAGTGTCTGTCCATAAAGTCCCATTTGCCGCGTTACGCTTGTCCGGAAATTGCTCATTTACGACAAGTAAACTTCCATATGCCGCAAGTCTGTGACTTGTGGCTCTCCTCCCGTGTAAACTTTCTTAACCGGCTTATTTCGTGCGCTTTTGATTAATAGAGTTCATGTTCGTTTCATAATGTAAGTCTTACAGATGACAAAATAAAATATATTTTACAAACAAGTAATAAAACTTCCATTCTTTTGAAAAATAAAACCTAAATTAACATAATGAAACTAAATATCATGAACAAAGCAGGATTAAAAGCCTTATCGATCATTACTTTAGCGGTTTGCATGGGAACAGACAATAAACCTGGGGCTCCGCCGATCAAACCGGGTGAGGTATGGCCGGACAATAACGGGGTACATATCAATGCACATGGCGGAGGGATATTAAAAGCAAATGGAAAATATTATTGGTTTGGTGAACATAAGACACCGGGGCGTAAAGGAAACAGAGCCCAGGTAGGTGTGCAATGTTATTCATCTGATGATTTGATTAACTGGAAGGATAAAGGTATTGCACTGCCGGTGGTTGAGAATGACCCGGCCCATCCCATTGCCAAAGGATGTATCCTAGAAAGGCCAAAAGTAGTTTATAATGAAAAAAACGATAATTATGTAATGTGGTTCCACCTGGAATTGCTTAATGAAGGCTATTCAAGCGCGATGACAGGTTTAGCTGTAAGCACGGAAGTAACGGGACCGTACAGGTTTGAAAAAGCGCTGAGGCCCGATAAAGGCGTTTGGCCCGCGGGATATCCTGAAAATCTGAAAAACAAACAATACCAGCCGGATAAACTGAAACCCTGGTCGGAAGAATGGCTGGAAGCAATCAGAGAAGGCATGTTTTTGCAGCGCGATTTCCCTAAAGGTCAAATGAGCCGTGATATGACTGTTTATGTTGATGATGACAAGAAAGCATACCATATACATGCCTCGGAAGAAAATCTTACATTGCATATATCCGAATTAACAGATGATTATACTGACTTTACAGGTATATATTACAGGGTTCTGCCTGCCGGACATAATGAGGCACCGACCATGTTCAGAAAAGATAAAAAATACTATATGATAACATCAGGGTGCACCGGGTGGGATCCCAATGCAGCCAGACTACTGATGGCTGATTCTGTCAGCGGCAAATGGGAATATATTAAAAATCCATGTACAGGGCCCGATTCTGCTTTGACATTTCATTCCCAGGGTACTTTTATTTTAAAACTTAAAGAAAACAAATATATATTCATGGCTGACCGCTGGAAACCTGAAAATCCTGTTGATGGCAGATACGTGTGGCTGCCGGTACATTTTGATAAGGAAGGATTGCCATTTTTAAAATGGTATGACGAATGGGGGATCAGTGAATTATAAAAACACAAGGCTATTTTTTAGAATAGGTTTATTTTTAATTCCTTCCCACGGGCCGGATTTCGAACTGCCCGCATGGGGAGCGGTTCGAAAAAATCAGCCCTTGATGGGCACTTTTTATATAACAATCATAATCTATAATTGTAACTGTATCATTTTTTTTTCGTAATATTAAAATATTGGAATGATATTTACTTCTTTCCACTTTTACTAACCATAACCCGGGTAATCTTTAAAAAAAAATTAAATGATAACTGATTATTTGTGATTTCTATGTTCATTTGTTTATCATTTACCGTGCATTATTCATGTGTCAGGTTTGAGGCAGATAACCTTAACCGGCGCATTTTGCAATAGTGAATAATACATACTTAAAATTATAATATACTTTTTCATTAACTTTGTTTGCATATTTTCATGGACCATTTAAAAATTTCCTTACTTACAGTTTGCTCCCTTTTTCTGGTTACCGGAATTTTTTCCCAGGATAGTATTAATCATTGGGAAAGTGTTGTTTTACCCGGTGATAACATTAAATTTTTTCCCGGTGAATCGGCTCCTGATGCCGAATGGAAAGAATCAGGGTATAATGACGACACCTGGCCGGATGGTATATTTTCCATTGGTTATGGTGATGACGATGACAGCACGGTCATTGATCAGGTATTATCCTTATATGTACGGCATGAATTTTTCATTGTTGATACATCAAACATTTTCCTGGCTGTTTTACATATGGATTATGATGATGGTTTTGTAGCTTACATCAATGGTATGGAAATAGCACGTTCAAATGTGGGCACAACAGGGATCGAACCTTCCTGGAATGAACCGGCAACATCAAATCATGAAGCCTTAATGTATCGGGGTAACCTGCCAGAGGAATTTTTAATTTCACAGGAAAAACTGTCGGCATGCCTTCAGCCCGGCAACAATATGCTATCAATTCAGGTGCACAATGTAACGATCACCTCATCCGATATGTCATGTATTCCCTTTTTATCCCTGGGTATCACTGACGAAACATCGAACTACAGAAACACTCCCGGCTGGTTCACACCACCACAGCCACCATTGCCACCCCTTGAGTTCACTTCATCCAACCTGCCTATTCTCATTATTGACACGGAAAACGGTGTAAATATACCTGATGAGCCAAAAGTAGAAGGATTTATGAATATCGTTTACAATACAAACGGGAATACAAACTTTGTCACCGGACCCTTTCATGAATCATCAGGCCCTATAGGAATTGAAACCAGGGGAAATGTAACACAGTCATTTCCTAAAAAACCATATGGCCTTGAAACCAGGAACCCTGTTGAACAAAGGGATAGCCTGGGAGAAAACAGGAATGTTGAAATCCTTGGCCTCCCTGCTGAAAATGACTGGGTATTGAGGGCCTGTTGGATTGATAAAACCCTTATGAGACATGCCATCGCCAGCCAAATGTCTATTAATATGGGCAGGTATGCACCACGCTATGCTTTTTGTGAAGTGATAGTAAACGGGAGCTATGACGGGGTTTATCTTTTTATGGAAAAAATCAAACAGGATAATGACCGTTTGAACATCGAAGAATTGCACCCCTGGACGACAGACCCGGATTCGATAACAGGCGGATATATATACCAGGTTGCACAATCGGGTGCAGATTTCGGGGAAAGACGCAGATATGTGTATCCCAAAGCCGATGAAATAAACAATGTTCAGACGAATTATATCCGTAATTATGATGATAATTTCAGATCGGTGATGGATAAAAGCAATTATGCCGATCCTACCTCGGGTTTTCCAATGGTGATAGATGTGAACGCATTTATTGATGAGATCATCATTCAGGAAGCCTGTAAAAATTCCGATGCTTACGGATGGAGCAGCTTCTTTCATAAAGACAGGGGGAGTAAACTTTGCGCGGGACCTGTATGGGACTTTGACCAGGCGCTTACAAACTCCACATTCAATGATGGTAACAGAACCAATGAATGGCTTATAAACAAAGGGGTCAGCGATGTGCCGTCCTTCTGGCCCAAACTTTTTAATGAGCCTAAATTCAGATATTTACTGAAAAAAAGGTGGTTTGAATTAAGGGAGAACGTACTTCAAACGGATATATTGATGGGGTATATTGATTCTGTCGCGCTATACCTGGATGAGGCACAAAAAAGAAATTTCCAGAGATGGCCTGTTCTTGGGGAAGAACTCTGGAGAAGTCTGCCCGGTTGGGATGAAAGAGATACTTATCAAAAAGAAGTGGATTACTTGAAAAACTGGTTTGCAGCACACCTGGAATGGATAGATACACAACTGGCTTCTGTTCCTGATCAGGCCATTGATATCCCAAGCCTTACTATCTCGGAAATTATGTATTCACCCATCCAGGGCCCTAAAATGGAATTTATTGAAATTGTGAATACAGGGAGCAACGAGGTTGATCTGACAGGTGTGTTTTTCTCTGATGGAATAGTATATACCTTCCCTGAGGGTAAAAAACTCGGCGCGGGTGAATATGCCGTAATTGCATCTAATGCAGAAATGTTTGAAACAAGGCATGGTTTTAAACCTTTAGGAGAATATTCGGGACTGCTTGATAACAGCGGGGAAAGAATTGCATTGCAAAACAGCCTGGGCTGTTTAATAGATGAAGTGGTTTATGACAATGAATCGCCCTGGCCGGTAATTACTATAAATAATCTCGGCTCTATCGAACTCCTTGAGATCAATATGGATAATACACTCCCTGAAAACTGGGCTGTTTCCAAAAGTTCACACGGAACACCTATGAATTTGGTTTCAGGTATTAACGAAACCCTGATTTCAGAAAACGGGATTAAGGTTTATCCCAATCCTGTTGTCAATAACCTGAATGTAATGTTTTCAGGATCGTATAAAGGCAAGCTTGAAATCGAAATTTATGACTTGTTGGGATCCTTAAGATTAAGGTCAGATCAGAAAGAATTTACAGGCGTGCAGTTATCACTGGATGTTAAGGACCTGCCAAATGGTTATTACATTATGAAAATAAGATCTCATAATTCAAGCTCAACGAAACAGATATTAATAACCAGGTAAGCAGTTAAGATAAGGCCGCGCGAATGTTCACGCGCCCTGATACCGAACATTCTGAACAAACACTACGAGTTTATTGACAAACTCTGTTTAACATAATGAATTTTTGGGATAATACTTCAACATTTCCATTCATCATCTTCAGGATATATAACCCCTCGTGCAGGTTTCCAATATTGATACGGGAAAGGCCCCGCGAGATCTCCTGTTGCATAAGCTTTTTACCCCTTATATCATAAACAACAGCCATAATCTTCCTGTCTTGTGATCCGGATTCATTAAAGGAGATATTAAGCACACCGCCGGACGGATTCGGGAATACCCGGGGTATTATATCCTTCTTATTATTATTATTATTATACACACTTGAAAGATCCGGATCTGCAGGTCCAATGCCGCTGAGTGTAGGCTTTACCTGGACAATGCTCCCGTCTTCATTAAATTGAAGCTCATCAATACAGACTTCGCGGTTATACCCCGCGGATGAACCCATGGTAATTCCTTTTGGCCGGGTAAACCTGTGATAGACAATATACCATTTATTACTGTCGGGGACATGTATAACACTGTTGTGTCCCGTGCCATATATCCCCCTTGAAGCATCTTTGGCAATAACCAGGTTATCGTCAGGAATATTAAGTCTGCCGGCCGGTGAACCGGAGGTGGCATAGCGTACCCGGTAATCGACACTACGTGTATCATTTTCCGACCATAGAAAATAATACCTGCCTTCCCTGTAAAATACTTCAATACCTTCCCTGAAAGTATTATCGGGAGTCATAATTTTTATCGTTCCTGTATTTATTGACAGCATATCCTCATTCAATTCGGCAAAAGCCATATAACTGTTTCCCCAGTATAAATAATACTTGCCTGAAACAGGATCATGAAAAACATCCGGATCAATCTGCTGACCTCCTGATACCCCGGGAGGCAGATCGGAGATTAATTCTTTACCCGAATCAAAAAAAGGTCCCGTGGGGGAAGATGCAGTGGCAACACCAATTTTCTGCTCTCCGCAGAAATAAAAGAAATATTTATAATTGCCTTCCACCTGTTTCTCAATTATAGTTGGCGCCCAGGCTCTGTAGGATGCCCAGTTAACATCTGTCTCCAGATCAAGAATAACTCCTTCATCGGTCCAGTCAATAAGGTTTTCCGATGAAAAAGCCTTAAAATATGTTCCCAACCAGTCAGTGATACCATCAGTGGTCGGATAAATATAATACTTACCTGTTTTTTCCGAATACAGGACTTCAGGGTCTGCATATAATCCGTTTAAAACAGGGTTGTTATTAACTTTTGCTGTAACCATGTATGTATTGCTGCCAACCCCTTCTACATTAACCGTATAAGAAACCGGTTCTCCCGTAAAGTCCTGCGGAGTGACCGGGGACACTTCAGAACCCGGAATTGAATATAATCCGGGGCAGAAAGCCGTAAGGTCAGTACCATTTTTTACCGGCAGATATACAGTTTTTTCAACGTGGTCTGAAACAATATTCTGCTTTTTAACCTGGTCAGATCCGGCAGACTCAATAAGTAATATATTCTCAGTTGCCCATTTTTCAGCAAGATCCTCAGCTTCACCCTGGGTAACAGGAATGACGGTTCCATGTCGCGGGGTAAAATTCATCGATACATCATTAACAACTTTGAAATTCAGCAAATCGGTTCCTGAAGTAAACTGATAGTGACCTGAAGTATAAACATCATACATTAAAATGTAGGTATCAGAATTAATCAGTTTAAAGACACATGAACCTTCAACTGCAGATGATGTCTGGTCAAGATATTGGTCATGCAACACATAGCCTTTTGTTAATGAGTCGGAAACAGCAACTTTAATACCTGCATCACCTCCTTCTGTCTTCATGAAAAGATAAAATTTATTATCCTTACGGACAATATCAGCATCGATAAAGGGCTGGCCGGCTGTGCCGAATAATAGCTGCCGGGGGACTGTTAGCAGGCTGGTAAAATCATCATTTGCATAGGAATAATAAATTTTATCAGGGTCATTGCCAAATTTAAGCGAGAAATAAACCATTAGCTTACCGGTTTCTTCATCATAAATTGTTTGTGGCGCCCACACCCTGTTCACTTCTGAGAACTCTGCACCAAAAGCGTTCGGAATATTTACCACCGATGATGTCCAGTTGATCAGATCGGCTGATTTTAAAAGCACCAGGGCATAATTGGACCAGCCCATTTCAGGAACATACAGATCAGTTACTACCATATAGAAATAACCATCGGGGCCGCGAAGAATATGCGGGTCGCGCACTCCGCCCGAGGAACTTATATCTTCTGAATTTATAACAGGTTCATTGTTGTTAAGTGCCGTGTAATGAAAACCATCATTGCTCAGGGCAAAACGTACAGCCTCCTCACCAACACCATTTCCGGTAAAATAAGCAAACAGATAGGCACTATACCCTTCGTCTTCCGCGATATAAATATCGAAAGACCTTGTATCTGAATAAGTTCCCTTAGTCACCGTGGCTGTTAAAACAACTTTCGTTTTCCCGGTACCTTTCTCCGACAGGCTTATTATCTTACCGGAATTTGAGATGAGGGAGGTATTCCCGGATTCCCATGAGATAATTGAACCCTCCTCCCCTGTTTCAGGTAATGAGAGATCATTCCTTAAATTATCCAGGTTTCCCGTAAGTGAAATACCGGCGGCATCTCTTTCCACACTTGTCTGATCATCAAAAAGAGGCAGGACAGTCATGAAAAAATCCCTGGTTACAAATTGCCCTTCTTTTGAAAAGCTTGCCGTGAGAACAACATCAACAGTATCACCTCCAATTTCCGGCCGGGTTACCAATCCTGTATTTGAAATTACCAAGGTATCCGATGAGCTCCATGATATGGTAATATCATTAATGCAATTGACTGGTAAAAATATATTTGATGTAACTTTATCATTGCCTGACAATACAAAATTTTCTTTAGCTTCAATAAGTTGTTCGGTGATTAATGCTTCATTCAGATCATTAATATCTGCAGCCAAAGCAAGCACTTCATTTGATGAAAGTGCCTTACTATATAATCTGAAATTATTTATAAGCGTTTTTTGTAAATACAGATCGCCATAATATGGTGATCTGCCGATATAATTATGCGTGACCGCTCCTAATTCTTTAGGTTGCAAAGTAATGGTGCCCGTTTTAACCGCTATACCATTCAAATATATTGTTCCCGTACTTTCTTCCTGTGTGTATGTAATATTTTGCCATTCACCCTTTACTGCTGCAGTTCCGTAATCAAGGACCGATTCTGCTTCCCAAAATGTTTTGGAAATTGCATAACGGGTTGATTTAGCACTAAAAAACATGTTCCCGTTCCTGTCTGTTGCCATATCATCAGAATTAGCAAAAGACCATAAAAAATTACCATTAGCATTAAGGTCAACGGAAGGGTCAATACAGACATTCAATGCAACTGAAAAATTTTCCAGTGTTTCAATAAGTTCGCCGATTTCAACGCCCATATCCAGAAACCCGTTATTCTCTCCAAGGTCAAGAACAGGATATGATCCTATCTTCCTCACATTAGCACCGTTTTCCAGTGCAGCATCATGACCGTTTTCCGACAGGTCAATTACCCGGCTGCTATCAGCATTTAAGGTATCAAAGGTATAATATACTTTCAGCATAGGATCAGCCTGAGCATATGAGCCTGTATTGACAATGATTAACCAAAAAAATATAAGAATACTCTTTAATATCGTCGGTTTCACAAAATTATCCATTATCATCCTTAGTTTAAGAGTGAATACTATTATTGCACAGTAAGATATAATCTTTATACAATAATATCAAATAAATTGTAAACCACCATTATTTATTAAGGTCTGCCGGTCTTTTTTATTTATATACGACAGGTAATCCTATGTCTTTTTATTAATGAAAATAACTGTTTATGAATATTAATCCGTCTATAAATTTAAAACCTCAACAGGGTTTCCCCTTAACCCGGTTAAACAGCACTGTATTTACATTGAACCAATAATCCCTTTCAAAAAGTACCAGGGGGTATTAAACAATAACAAAACCTGATTGTTAAGTTTTCATGTTTTTTTCCTGTATCAGTTTAATTAGAGTCTGTCTATAAAGTAATCAAAATGTTTAACCGGACATGTGTCTGTTCAGAAGGTTCCATTTGCAAGGCTCGCGCGGTCCGGAAACGCGGAGTTTACCAGTCGTAAACGAGCAATTTTCGGACAAGCGTAACGCGGCAAATGGGACTTTATGGACAGACACTAATTAGTTATTGCACAGCATGAATGTAAAAGAAAAGAAATTTGATAAAGCAGAAGAGGCCATTATACAGTGGATGGCCCGAAACGGAATAAGGTTATTAAGGATAAGCATCGGTATCGTCTTTTTATGGTTTGGCGGATTAAAATTCTTTGAAGGATTAAGTCCTGCCGAAGACATAGCTATAAAAACCATCGATACATTGACCTTCCATCTGCTGCCGGCAAAAGTGATAATATATTTGCTCGCCACCTGGGAAACACTGATAGGACTTGGTATGCTGTTCAATAAATATACACGGGTAACCCTGTTATTGCTTTTCCTTCAAATGATCGGAACCTTCACACCTCTTTTCCTGTTTCCGTCGGAAACATTTAATGTTTTCCCCATATCCCTTACCCTGGAGGGGCAATACATCATAAAAAACATTGTCATCATCAGTGCAGGCATTGTACTTGGGGCTACCGTGCGGGGTGGAAAACTAACTTTATAACCCGATCAGTCAAAGGAATGTTTCCCGTATAGGCCGGATGCAGTTTATCCGTGTATATATGACTCCCTGGATAATATTCAAAAGATTTTTTCCTTCGAATAATTGACAGAAAATAATACCATTCTTGTCAACAGAAATAATAATTGTTAATAAATAAACAATTTTTAAAACAAATTCTTCGATCGAACCATATAACTTGTTTTCTACCATAAAGTATAACGTAATTCCTATCATAACGTATAACTTTATTTATTAATAACACTTAAAACTTAAGCACATGTATCTTTTGCAAAGATTTACCTTAACGGTCTTCTTTTCCCTTATTGCTTTATCATGTTTTTCACAAAACAGAACCCTTGAAGGCATTGTTACCGATGAAAATAATAAACCTCTCAGTGACATTACAGTTACTGCCAAAGGGACGGATTTATCCACCAAAACCGATAAAAACGGGTATTATCTGCTCCAATCGGTACCGGATACTATTTTGACTTTAACATTCGAATACTCCGGTATGCAAACAGTAAGTTCATCTATTGGGATTTATGATAAAATAGATGTTCAAATGGCCTCTGAAGGATCAGACTTTATGACTGAAGTCTCCCTGGAGTACCTCTTAAACATGGAAGTTACAACGGCCTCAAAAACAGCCCAGAAAAGCTCAGATGCACCGGGTGCCATATCTATTCTTTCACAGGATGATATAGCCAGGTACGGGGGCGTAACCCTCAAGGATCTGCTGGAACGTATTCCCGGCCTGATCGGATCTACGGTATATATGACAGACCGCAGTATGATTGCATCCCGTGGTGATCAGGTTCCGGCATCATCAAGTCATGTTCTGCTATTGATCAACGGGCGCCCTGTGAGGGAATCCCTGGAGGGAGGGATAAAAAGTGAGATGTACGAAACATTCCCGGTAGGTATTATTAAAAGAATTGAGGTAGTAAGAGGCCCCGGATCGGTGTTATATGGTTCCAATGCCTTTTCAGCTGTTATTAATGTAATTACTAAGGAAGTTAATGAAACGGCAGTGAATATTTCAGGTCTGGCAGGCATACCCGGCAATTACGGGGCTTCAGCCGATGCTATGATAAAAGCTGGCGATATTGAGTTTATTATTGCCGGAAAATACCTTAAAAAACAAGACTGGAAAACAGAATGGCAATATGCCGATCCTGCTTCGTCATCAGGAATGACTGAACTGGAAGTTACTATACCCGATGAGGGAAAATCTTTATACATGGGTCTGGGTTACAAAAAAACGAGTTTGATGGCTTCCTATAATGAATGGGAAAACTATTATTACATACCCGATTACGCTTTTATTTTTCCGGCACATGGCAACGGCAACTGGAAAAAAGGTTTTGTTGATATTGGTCAGGGCCTCAGGGTTACCCGGGATTGGGATATGGATTTTAATGTAACATATACACGATCGACATTTAAAACACAAAACTGGCCGAATACAAACAGGGACTCCTATGAACTTGTAGGTGAATAGTTTAACATAATCAATCCCGTGGAAAAACTTGAGATCGTGTTTGGCGGCTTGTTCAATTATTTCGAAGGTGAAGAATGGGGGTTGACAGAAACAGGTGACAAAAACATATATACAGATGCCAACCGCTATAGCACCGGTGCTTACGCGCAGTTGAATTATGCCTTACTTTCCGGTTTAAATGTAATTGGCGGAGTGCAGTTAAACAAAGTTGAGGACATTGACCTGAACCTTGTTCCGAGGGCCGGATTAATCTGGTACCCGGCAGAAAAGGTCAATGTAAAAGCTTTTTACAGCAGTGCTTTCAGGGCTCCCAGCATCAACGAGTTCAGTATTAATTTCCCCGAGATGATGGGAAATCCCGATTTAACTCCTGAAAAGGTTAATACCCTGGACATTGGCGTAGGGTACCAGGGAGATAAAATACAGGCCGGGATAAATTTCTTTCACAGTCAAATGAAGAATATTATTTTCCAGAATCGTGATACCACGGTAGTTCCCGCGCCTATGTACTGGAACGGCGCAGAAGTGGATTTTACGGGAGTTGAACTCGAGACCAAATACTACATTACCAAAGAATGGTATGTGAACGGTTCAATGCTATATCAGACAAATGAAAATGCTGAAGGGAATGAAAATGTAACCCCGATCGCAAATTTGGGAATTAAAACAGGATTAAGTTACAAATCGGATAATGGTATAACTGCCAGTGTATTCAATATTTACCAGGGAGGACTGAATGAGAGGTATGATACCCAGTTGAATCCTTCGCCCGGCTCCTATAACATGTTAAATGTTTATCTGAATTTTGATATATTGAATCTTTTTGATATAGGCTAACAGGAAGGGCTTTCGCTTTTTATACAGGGTAATAACCTGCTGGATCAGGAAATATGGTTGCCGGCATGGGGCTTGCTACCCGGAACATCCATTCCGGCCAACAGGGGAATGTCAGTATACGCGGGTTTAAAACTGAGCTTATAGCATTAAGGCAATAAAACAGATTCGGGATAATAATCATTTTCCGCGATCAACGATATAACCGGGACTTATCTTAATAACGCGATTGATACGTTAGTGTTTGTCAATAAATTTGTAGTGTTTGTTCAGAATGTTCGGGATCAAGGCGCACGAACCGAACGAAGTGAGCTCCTGAACTCATTTATAAGATGGGTTCAGGAACTTATGTTTAAAGTGAGCTCCTGAACTCATTTATAAGATGAGTGCAGGAACTTATGTTAAAAGTGAGCTCCTGAACTCATTTATAAGATGGGTTCAGGAACTTATGTTTAAAGTGAGCTCCTGAACTCATTTATAAGATGAGTGCAGGAACTTATGTTAAAAGTGAGCTCCTGAACTCATTTATAAGATGGGTTCAGGAACTTATGTTAAAAGTGAGCTCCTGAACTCATTTATAAGATGAGTGCAGGAACTTATGTTAAAAGTGAGCTCCTGAACTCATTTATAAGATGAGTGCAGGAACTTATGTTAAAAGTGAGCTCCTGAACTCATTTATAAGATGAGTGCAGGAACTTATGTTAAAAGTGAGCTCCTGAACTCATTTATAAGATGGGTTCAG
>Ga0307421_1000406_pt1 | contig 27758 bp, 28 predicted proteins | sample SalMarWE160270MG_FD_202163 | JGI IMG/M metagenome (GOLD analysis project Ga0307421, IMG submission 202163) | Salt marsh sediment microbial communities from the Plum Island Ecosystem LTER, Massachusetts, United States - WE1602-70 | ecosystem: Environmental > Aquatic > Marine > Intertidal zone >... | reverse complement strand
TTAAATGTCGCACAATATTAAGACACTAGAATCTGTTATTTAGAAATAAATTGAAGTTTATTGCCATCGGGGTCAAAAAAACTAAAATTAGTGGCCCAATCTTCCTTGGTTAATTCCTTTAAGAATTTTATACCCTTTTCCTTAAATTGGTTATATGCCGCCTCAATATCTTTCGCTTCAATAAATAAGGTTTGGTATCCTGGGACTTCTCTTTCTTCTTGGGCCTGCTTGATGCCTAATCTACCATTCTCAAATTTAAAAGAAGCGAAACTACCTTCTTGGATATAATCAACCTCTAAACCAATAATATCTCTGTAAAAAGGGACCACTTTATTTAAGTCTTTGGTATAAAAAACTACTGAATGTATTTTCATACATTTTTATTCTACCAAAAAACCGCCTACTTGGCGATTTTATATTTATATCCCCTACTCTTCTGTATCCTTTGTCTGTTTTTATACCTTGTGAGACGCTAATTTTTAAGGCTATTTATGGTTTTGTGTCGTATAACCTTGGTTACGTGACTCTTTTCGCTTGATTGGTTCGAATCCTAGCCCCATGGCATCCTCGGTCTGGAGCCGAGATTTTAAGGGTAAATTGGGCAGTTTTAGCGCTGTCTCACGATGCCTCTCGGTCGGGGCTATTTTAAGCTAAAATGAGATTTCGTGTCTCATTTTAGCAAATTAGACCTTAATTTCGGCCTTATTTTTCACAATATTATTCTAAAATTTTAATTCTACCATTTTATCAATATCGGTTTTGTCTTTGATAATAAATTTCAACCCCGAAGCCTCTTTTGGAATTTCAAAAATAGCGGAAAATTTTCTTCCTAAGTTCGGTTGCATTGCGTCTAAATCGCCCGCAAACGCCCTGAGGGTATATAAGTTCTCCTGGCTATCTCTTAATTCTGATTGAAAATCAAAATTTAATGGAATTTTTCCCAAGTTCGTGATGCTGCCATCAACAGAAAGAAAGAATCCTGACGATGAAATTTCTTGTTCATCAATAGACATTTGAATTTCTGTGTCTATACTATCTATAACCATTGAGAAAACGTTGCCCCCGAACGTTAAATTAAATGGTTGTTTCAAATTATAATATTCGTATTGTTGTTCAGGGGCTGGAACATTAAATCCGCTTATTATCAAAAGAGTAAAATAAATTATGGCAAGAATTGCAACTTTTAATGCCTTGCTAACCCTGAGAAATTTTCTTGGAATAAATACAAGAACGGCGAGAATAAGGAAAAGGCCGCCTATAAAGATTTGGCCTGCCTGAATTGTAACTACTCCTGAAAAAACAAAGAGTGTCCCGACCAAAACAATAAATATCCAACGAATCACCACTCGAACTCCAATTTCCTTAACGGGTTTTTTATTTGCTTTTTCCATAAATTTATTCTACCAAAAAACCGCCTTTTTTGGAAGCTCCGCGGGCTGGGCGCGGTTCGAACCTGTTTAATGTGGAAATAAAACTTCAGCCAAACACCAAAGCAGCATAAGGAACCCCATTGCAGTAGATAAAAATACAAGAACAGAGTGATCTTTTTTTCTTATAATACCAATAATGCCGGTAAAAAAAGCCGCAATTCCGCAAACAAATCCGGCCAACATCGGTAAAGCTACTCCGGGCCTAACCATAATATCATGCGGTATTGTTTTTCCAGCTGGAACAGATTCATAAAGATCTACAAATGACATACCGATATAAAAAAATATTGGTATGGTAACAATTAATACAACTGACCATTTACCCAAAAAAGTTTCTGGCATAAAGTTTAATCTCATATATACTTTATCCTACCAAAAAATCGCCTTCTTGGCGATTTTTTATTCTTATTCTTCCTTACCCTCAACTTCGGACTAAATTTTGATTATTTTCCGAAACCAATCTTTTCTTGCCATTCATTTTCTCTTTTTTCGGGAAGCTGAGTTTCAAGTGGACCAAATTTCTTTTCGTATTCATTAAGAGATTCACCTAGAAGTAAATAAATTCGTTTTGCATGTTTCGGTGAGACCTGAAATTGACGACCTTGATTTCCTGAAATCAATAGAAAATCAAAAACTTCTTCCCCAAAGCGTATATTAACGTTAGAGAGCGCGTAAAGAATCGGGTCAAGATTAATTTTAATTTGTTTTTGTTCTTCTGCCATTTTTTTAAAATTTAATTTTAATTAATTCTTCGACTTTTTTTTATTATCCCCTACTCTCTTATTTTTTTGTCTGTTTTTATGCTTATTCTATCTATTAGGCGATTTTTGAGTCGCTATTGACAAGGTATCTTGCTATAATAAACTAAAAATGTAGGAGAAATCTTACTAATCACGCGGTCCTGCCCAAAGCGGGATTTTCGCTTTCATTGGCTAAATAATTACGTTTCCCAGTATATAATTTTCCGAAATCAAAATATTTATTTTTAATGTCGTGTAGTTCTCCTGGCATCCTCGGTCTAGAACCCCAGTTTTAAAGGGGTTTCAGGCGGTTTTGGGGGTGTTCCATTGACCCGTCTCGGTCGGGGCTTTTTAAGCTAAAATGGGACAAATGGGACACAGAGAGGAGATGTTCCGAATGAAACAGTGGAATATACCATTTCGAGAGTTCTTGAGATACCAACTTAATCGATTTTTAGTTAGCTAACCAAAGTCCATGAATATTGCAATACTCCCTGGCTACAACCTTCTCCTCTTTTATATCGAATTCTGCCTCTGGTTTATCGCCCGGTTTCAAAAACTTTCTATAAATTCTGCCCCTCGCCATTATCTCAATCCATTCTATATAATGCTCTTTTTCCATCGGGTGAGGAATTGAGCCAACTTTCACTATCATTCCCGTTGCCGTCTTTTCAATCACTGGTACATGTTTTTCCTGACTGAGATCTTGCGTCTTTTCAATCAACAATTCCATTGGCTGACCGCAACAGACTAATTCTCCTACTCCGGTATGCAAAACTTCCACAACATTCCCACAAATATTGCATTTATAAATTTGATTTGATTGCGTCATGGTTATTTTTAATTTATTTTGTTAATTCTTCAACTTCCTTTTTACCCTCATCTGATTCTTTTGCCTGCTCCCGATCTTCTCTTAAAAGAAGGGTCTCAAATTCTCCTAGGTGAGCTTTTTCTTCTTTAGCTATGTCCAATAAAACCTTCTTGATATTTTCATCGTCTGTTAGAGCAGCCATCTGCTCATAAAAACTGATGGCGTCCAGTTCAGCAATCATTCCAGCTCTTAATATTTCCTTGTTTAAATCCTCTTTTTTAACTTTTTCAAAATTGGTTGGTAATTGTGATAACATGTTTTTATTTTCATTTAATACTTTAATTATTCGACTTTTTCTAATTTTTATTCTACCAAAAAACCGCCTGATTGGCGATTAAACAAAAACTGCCCAGCGATGTGTGTTTTTACTTGAACGTAAATATCGCACAATATTATTTTCCGAATGTTTGCTGGCGGCTACTATATTCTCTAATGGCCTCATCTAAATCTTCTTCATTAAAATCTGGCCAAAATTTTTTTGAAAAATAAAGTTCAGAATAGGCTGTCTGCCAAAGTAAAGAATTTGATAATCTTTGTTTGCCGCCAGCCCGAATAATTAAATCGGGATCGGGCAAGCCAGCAGTAGAAATGTACTGATTGAAGAGTTCCTCGGTAACTTTTTCTGGTGAAATACCATCTTGAATAATTCTTTGGGTGGCTTGAACAATGTCCCATCTTCCTCCATAGCTTATTCCAAGATTTAAAAAAAACTTATTGTTATTTTTTGTAACTTCCTCAACTTCCCGGATAATTTTTTGGAGAGACTCAGAAAGTCTTTCTTTTTGACCTATTACTCTAATCCTTACTCCCAATTTTTGGTATTTTGGATTATTAACGTATTTTTTAAGGTTTTCTCTTAATCCTTTTTCTAAAAAGCGCATTAAAAAAGAAACTTCTCTTTTGGGCCGATTCCAATTTTCAGTTGTAAAACCAAAGACAGTCAAAATCTTCACTCCTCTTTTCTGGCACCACCAAAAAAATCTTAATAAATTTTTATAACCTTCGAAATATCCTTTTAAAGCTGGTAACCCCTTTTCTCCGGCCCAGCCCTGATTACCATCAGGAAATAAAACAATGTGATGTGGAACCTTGATTTTCATAATATTCTATCTTAATTGGTTCTTTTTCTTGTTGTTTGGCTACGATGTAGCCTGTAGCAAAAGAAAGTAAAGAAATTAAAATGACGCCGATTAGTAAAATTATATCGTTTTGGTGGTCTTTGACAAATTGTAAGATTTTTGCTAACATTTTATTATATGGCAAAGACTAAAGCAGCTGGTGCTACAAAGTTAGGAAGGGATTCCCTCCCAAAATATTTAGGAGTAAAACTCTTTGAAGGTCAGAAAACTCAACCTGGCAGTATTATTATTCGCCAGCGAGGTACCAAATTTCTTCCCGGTAAAAATGTTAAAAGAGGAAGAGACGATACTTTATATGCCTTGAAAAAAGGTATTGTTCACTTTGTGACAAAGAGAAAAAAAGGATTTGACAACTCACAAAGAGTCGCTAAAATCGTTGAGGTTGAATAGCTGCCTTAACAAACTCTTTAAATAATGGATGAGGCCTTAAGGGCCTTGATTTATATTCTGGATGAAACTGGGTTCCAACAAAAAAGGGATGATTTTTAATCTCAATAATTTCTACCAGGTTTTTTTCGGGATTTATTCCGGCCATTATCATTCCCTTTTTCTCTAATACCTCGCGAAACTCATTATTTAACTCATAGCGATGTCTATGGCGTTCAGAGGTATAAAATGACCTGAAAGCCCTAAAACTGACTGTTTTTGGCTTTATTTTACATTTGTAAGCTCCCAATCTCATTGTCCCCCCATATTTTTTTTCTTTCAAAAGAGCTTTTTGTTCTGGCATTACATCAATCACCGGCTCTTGACATTTTGACGAAAATTCAGTAGAGGCAGCCCTCCTCAAACCGCAAGCATTTCTGGCAAACTCAACTACAGATAGCTGCATTCCTAAACAAAGTCCCAGATAAGGGATTTTGTTTTTTCGACAAAATTCAATTGCCTTTATTTTTCCTTCCACTCCTCTATTTCCGAAACCGCCAGGAACAATAATACCATCAAATTTTTTTAATTCAGCTAAATTTCGAGAACCCTGCTCAGAATTTTCATATTTTTCTGCTGACAACCAATAAATCTCTGGCTTTCTTTTAAAAAACCAGGAGGCATGTTTAATTGCCTCAATTATTGAAATATAAGAATCCATTAAAGTAAAGCGGCCTGTCTCAAAGTACTTCCCAACTACCCCGATTTTAACTGGCCTTTTAGTTGTTTTGATTATTTTTACTAATTTCTTCCAATCTTCTAAATTTTGTTTTCTGGGTCTCAAGTCAAATTTTTTTAAAATTCGGTTACCTAAATTTTCTTTCTCAAAATTAAGAGGTATTTCATAAATTGATTTAACATCAGGAGCTGAAATAACATCCTCTTTGGCGACATTACAAAAAATTGATATTTTTCTTTTTCTTGGTTCATCCAAGAGAACCCGAGAACGACCTAAAATAATATCTGGTTGAATTCCTGCTTCATTTAAAGATTTGGTTGCATTTTGAGTTGGTTTAGTTTTCATTTCTCCAATCATTTCAGGAATTGGTAAATAACTTACTAAAATAAAAAGGACATTTTTGGGACGCGAAATTTTCATCATCCTAGCTGCTTCTAAAAACAGCATGTTTTGGTATTCCCCTACTGTTCCCCCAATTTCAACTAAAACAAAATCAGCCTTATTTTTTTTGGCTGCTTTTTTTATTCTGGAAATTACCTCATTGGGAATATCAGGAACAACTTCAACGCATCGACCTTCATATTCTAAATTTCTTTCCCTTAAAATTACTGCCTGATAAACTCTACCTGTGGTAATATAATTGTCAGTGGTTAGATTAGTATCTAAGAATCTTTCATAATTTCCCACATCTTGATCGCACTCTGTTCCATCATCAGTTACAAAAATTTCCCCGTGCTCAATAGGATTCATGGTTCCAGCATCGACATTAATATAGGGGTCAATTTTAATTGCTGTTACCTTAAATCCTTTTGACTGTAAAATTTTTCCAATGGAAGCTGTTGCCACTCCTTTACCAATGCCAGACATTACGCCTCCGGCAACAAAAATAAAACGAGCCATAGATTCTTATCGATGCTAATATACAAATTGATACTAATTATACGAATTAGTATCAATAGCATACATTAGTATATTGGCATCGTATTATTTCTCTTCGGTGACTATTATTCTTATTTCTACTTCTAAATTATGTTCAAATTTAATCTTTACTGGGAATTCGCCGAGTTCTTTGAAAGGTTCTGCTAAATTAATCTGGCTCTTTTTAATTTTGAAACCTAATTCTTTTAATTTCTCGGAAATTTTTTGGGCGTCTATAGATTCAAAAAGTTGACCTTCCTCTCCAATTTTAACCGGGATTACGACCTCCAAACCTTCCATAGTTGAAGCAAATTCCTGAACTTTTTTCAATTCTTTCTCCTCTTTTTTTGTCTCTGTCTCTTTTTGGGTCTCCAGCCAGCTCATCGCTTCTTTTGTCGCTAGTTTCACCAACCCTTTGGGAATCAAAAAATTCCTGGCATAGCCATCTTTAACTTCCTTAATTTCATATTTCTTACCCAGATTATCTATATCTTGCAAAAGTATAACTCGCATAAATTTTGTTTACAATTTTATTTTATCTCATCTCTTTTATTACTTCAATGGCTTTGTCCAATTGAGGATCCCTTTCCGCTGTGTAATCTTCTTCTGTCATTTCTACTTTTACATCCGGCTCCAGACCAATATCGGTAATGAGCTCGCCTGAGGGAGTTAACCATCTCGCCACTGTAATTTTAAGAGAAGAGCCTTCTTTTAATTTCTCTAATTCCTGAACTGAACCTTTACCAAAAGATTTTTCGCCAATTATTTTTATACCCCGATTATCACGAAGAGCTGCAGCTAAAATTTCCGATCCAGAAGCCGAACCCTGATTAATTAAAATCACTATTGGATATTGTAAAAGCCTGGCATTACCTTTGGCTTTATAAATCTTTTGTTCTGTTTCTTGGCAAAAATCCTCAATGACTACAGTTTGTCCTCTTTCTAAAAACCAGCCCGAAATATCCCGGGCAACTTCCAAATAGCCTCCGGGGTTATTTCGCAAATCTAAAATTATTTTTTCAGCCGGGCTATTCAGAATCTCAATTGCTGCTCCGATAAAGCCAGAACTTGCTTTCTCAGAAAAATGATAAAGTTTTAAATAAGCGATATTCCCTTCTTTTAATTCCCATTTTAAAGAAGGGACCTCAATAACTGCTCTAACGATCTTGATTTCTTTTGTAGTCTGCCATTGCTCTCGAAAAATCATTAAAGCAACCTCTGTTCCCTCTGGCCCCCGGATAAGGTTTACTGCCTCATCAATAGTGATATCTACTGTTAAAGTATCGTTTATCTTTATAATTTTATCTCCGGGTCTAAATCCTGCTCTTTGAGCAGGGGTTCCCTCCAGAGGAGCGATTACCTGGAGCTGTCCTTTTCTAATTCCAATTTCCATACCTACTCCTTCAAATTGACCGGTTACATCTTCTAAAAATTTTTTACTATCTTCGGGGTTTAAAAAGGTGGTATAAGGATCTTCCAAAGACTTTACCATCCCTGAAATTGCTCCATAAATCATTTTTTGAACATCGAGCTTTTCTGGGCTGACGAATTTTTCTTCAAGTTTCTTCCAGGTTTCCCAAAAAAGCGAAAGGTCAATATCCTCTGGTGGACAAACCGGGCAAACTACCTGAGCTTTTCCAAACCAAAATCCAAATCCAAAACTAGCCAGAATGGCGACAACTAAAAAAACTAAAACAAAATTTTTCTTGATTAAAAAAGCCATATCTAATATCTTATTTGATTATAGCAAATATTAGCCAAAAGTAAAAAACAGAGAACCGTTCTCTGTATTTTTGTTTATGCCCCCACTAGGACTCGAACCTAGACCTTGTCCTTAAAAGGGACCTACTCTACCAAATTGAGTTATGGGGGCATTTTATATTCCTTCTTCTTTCAATTTTTCTAAAAGTTCTTTTTGTTTTTTGGTTAATTTCTTTGGCGTCTTGACAATCAGTTTAACATAGAGGTTTCCTCGTCCATAACCTGAAAAATGAGGAATTCCTTTACTAGAAATTCGTAAAATTTTTCCTGATTCAGTCCCAGGAGAAACTTTAAGTAAAACTTTGGTTCCCTCAAGAGTAGGAATCTCAAGTTCTGCTCCCAAGGCTGCCTGGGAAAAAGAAATAGATAAAGAAATATATAAGTCATCTCCTTTTCTTTTGAAATGAGAGTGCTCTCTGACAGAAATTCGAACGTATAAGTCTCCTGTCTTCCCTCCTCTTCTACCTGCTTCTCCTTTACCTTCTACTTTTATCACCTGGTTGGTATCAACTCCAGCTGGAATAAAAATTTTAATATCTTGAACTCCTTTTATCCTCCCTTCTCCTTTACAAACGTTACAGGGAGTTTGTGGTTTCTGGCCTTCCCCTCCACATTCGGGACAAGTAACAAATCTGGTAAACGAACCAAAAAAAGTTCTTTTTATTTGCTGCACTTCTCCTTTCCCCCGACAAGAAAAACATTCCTTTATAGGAGTACCGGGTTCCGCCCCAGAACCCCGGCAACGAGAGCAAGAAATCATCTTTTGCAAAGAAATTAGTTCTTCCTTACCCTTTAGAGTTATTTCTAAGGGAATTTCTATATTAATCTCAATATCTTTTCCTCTTTTTAAATCTTTTCTTCTTCTGGGAGTACCGAAACCAAAAACTTCTTCAAGCATCTCGCCTAAATCTAAATCTCCAAAATCAAAATCTCCTGCTCCTCCGGGTCTTCCCCAGGACCACTGAAAACCAAAACCTGGCTCTCCCCCGGGCATCCCCTCAAAAACCCGACCAAATCTATCATATTGAGTTCTTTTTTCCTTATTAGAAAGAATCTGATAGGCTTCATTTATTTCTTTGAATTTTTTTTCATCTCCTCCTTTATCAGGATGGTATTTATGGGCCAGTTTGCGGAAGGCCTTTTTGATTTCATCTTGAGAGGCATTGCGAGAAATTCCCAAAATTTGATAATAATCCTTTGCCATAATTTTTATGACTTTTCTTTATACTTTCCTTCTTCGGTCTGGGGACCTTTGTCTTCCTTTGGTTTCTTTTCTTCTGCTTGGGTTTTCTTATAAAGTTCTGATCCTACTTTTTGGATAGCTTGTGAGAGTTCCGAAGTCTTGTTTTTTATTTCCTCTATATTATCACTATCTTTAACTTTTTTCAAAGCCTCAATTTTCTCCTCAATTCCTTTTTTGGAATCAGGGGAAATTTTATCGCCAGCATCTCTAAGAGTTTTTTCACAGGTATAAATCAAATTATCGGCCAGATTTTTAACTTCAATTAACTCTTTTTTCCTCTGGTCTTTTACAGAGTGCAATTCCGCTTCCTTTTTCATTTTCTCAACTTCTTCTTTGGAAATACCAATTGAGCCCTCGATTCTTACTGATTGAGTCTTTTGGGTTGCTTTATCTTTAGCTGAAACATTCAAGATTCCATTGGCGTCAATATCAAAAGTTACTTCAATCTGAGGAATGCCTCGAGGTGAAGGTGGAATACCGTTTAAAATAAATCTTCCCAGGGTTTTGTTGTCAGTTGCCATTGATCTTTCCCCCTGGAGAATATGAACTTCGACCGAGGTCTGATTATCAGCTGCTGTAGAGAAAATCTGGGTTTTAGTAATTGGAACAGTGGTATCCTTGGAAATCAAAACTGTATTTACTCCGCCCAGCGTCTCTATACCCAAACCAAGAGGGGTAACGTCCAATAAAAGTATATCTTTTATTTCTCCTTCTGGTTTGCGACCCTCATCTTTAGCCGCAAGAATCTCGGCTTGAACTGCCGCTCCAATGGCTACTACCTCATCGGGATTGATTTCTTTATTTGGCTCTTTGCCAAAAAGATTTTTAATTTCTGCTTGAATTTTTGGCATTCTGGTTTGACCGCCGACTAAAACTACTTCCTCAATATCCTTAGATTTAATTTTTGCTTCTTTTAGGGCCTGCTTAACTAATTCAATAGATTTATCAATGTAATCTTTGACTAAATTTTCCAATTGGGCTCGGTTTAATTTGTAATAGAGGTGCTTGGGGCCAGCAGCGTCAGATGTAATAAATGGAAGATTAATTTCTGTCTCTAGGGTAGAAGATAATTCAATTTTTGCTCTCTCTGCTGCTTCTTTTAGTCTTTGTAAAGCTATTTGGTCTTTTGACAAGTCAATTCCCTGCTCTTTTTTAAATTGGTCAACTATCCACTCAATTATTTTTTGGTCAAAATCATCTCCACCCAAATGAGTATCGCCGCCAGTGGCTTTAACTTCAACAGTATCTTCTCCAACATCTAAAATAGAAATATCAAAAGTACCCCCGCCAAAATCATAAACAACAATTTGTTGATCTTTTTTCTTGGTTAAACCATAAGCTAAAGCAGCAGCTGTTGGTTCGTTAATAACTCGCCTTACATTAAAACCTGCAATTTCTCCAGCTACTTTTGTGGCTTTCCTCTGAGAATCATCAAAGTAAGCGGGGCAAGTGACAATAGCATCGGTAATTTTCTCGCCTAATTTTTCCTCGGCATCCTGTTTTAATTTTTGTAGTATCTGAGCTGAAATCTCTGCTGATTTGTACCATTTCTCACCCATTTTAACTTCTACTCCATCCTCAGAAGATTTTCTGATTTCGTAAGGTAGGAGTTTTTTATCTTTCTGCACCTCTGGATCAGAAAATCTTCTGCCCACTAATCTTTTAATTGAAAAAATAGTATTTTGAGGATTGGTAATCTGCTGACGTCTAGCCAAAATCCCAACCAATCTTTCTCCGCTTTTTGAAATAGCAACAACCGAGGGAGTAATTTTTCCCCCTTCTTTATTTTCAATTATTTTTGGTTCCCCGGCCTCCACTGCAGCCATAGCTGAAAAAGTAGTACCGAGGTCAATGCCTAATATTTTTGCCATAGTTTACGCTAAAAATTAATTATGCGGTTTTTTTCTTTGACCTTTGATTATTTTGAAACCTTGACCTTGGCAGGTCTTAAGATTCTCCCTTGAATTAAATAGCCTTTTTGAACTTCTTCGATTATTGTACCAGATTCTTTGTCTTTTAGTTCAATTTCCTTTATTACTTCGTGGAAATTCGGGTCAAATTTTTTGCCTAAAGATTCTATTGCTTTAACGCCCTGACTTTTCAAAAAATCTTGCATTTGAGTCTTAATCTTAAGAATTCCTCTTATATTTTCGTCATTTTTCAAGTTTTCGGGCAATTTTTTTTCAATTAAATCAAAATTATCCAAAATTGGCAACATCTTTAAAATTAAACCTTCTCCAGCATATTTTAAAATTTCTTCAATCCTTTCCATCTCTTCTTTTTTATAATTTAAAAAATTTGCTCTTCCTCTCTGCCAACCGGCCAGATATTCATCTTTCAATTTCTGACATTCTTCAAGTTCCCGAGCGATAACGATGGGGGAAGAAGAAGATTTGCCTTCTTCGCCCTTTTTCTTTAATTCAGGGGCCCGTTCGCCGTTAGGCGAATGGGAAGATGTGGTGGGCGGGTTGTAGTCTAAATTTGGTTTGTTTTTTTCTTCTTGCATCTTAATATTATATAAAAGTTTTAAACTTTTTTCAATACCTTTATTATATTTATTTATCGGACAAACTTTATAAAATTTATTTTAGCAAATTAACAATAAAAATCAAGGGTGCTAATATTATACCAGTAGTAGATTAAACCTCTGGTATAGATTCTTTTATTTTAATCTGCTAAAATAACTTAATGGCTAATTTTCTGAGGAAAAACAAAGTTCTTCTATTTTTATTAATCATAATAGCTGTAGCTTCTTTCTTTAGGATATGGCAGCTATCTTCTATTCCACCAGGACTTTACCCGGATGAAGCTATCAATGGAAATGAAGCAATACTTAATCGGGGAAAGTTATTTTATCCTGAAAACAATGGTCGGGAGGGGCTTTTTATTAATTTAATCGCCCTATCTTTTTTAATTTTTGGAGTCTCCGTTTTCTCTCTTAAAATCGTCCCGGCAATAATTGGAATTTTAACTGTTTTGGGCCTCTATCTTTTAACAAAAGAGTTATTTACTCAATACTACGAGAATCGTTCTCGTAGTATTGCTCTTTTGGCGAGTTTTTTCTTAGCTATCTCTTTCTGGCATACAAATTTTTCCCGGATCGGCTTTCGGGCAATTTTACTTCCATTTATTTTAGTTTTTTCTTTTTATTTTCTATTTAAGGGATTCAGAACTAAAAAAATCCAAGATTTTATCTTTTCTGGATTAATTTTTGGCTTGGGGTTTTACACTTATATCTCTTTTCGAATGGCAGTTTTAAGTTTGCCTTTTATTTTAATCCCCTACTGGTTTATTTATAAAAAAAAGGTTTTGCAAAAAAAATTCATACTTCATACTTCATACTTCATACTTCTTGTCTTTGTTGTCGCTCTTCCTATCGGTATCTATTTTCTTCAAAATCCTTATGATTTTATCGGCCGGGCAGCGCCAATCTCAGTCTTTGCTGCTGAAAACCCAATCAAAGAATTTGGTAAATCTTTGATTTCCCATCTCGGAATGTTCAATTTTTTCGGTGACTCTAACTGGCGCCACAATTTTGCAGGTTCCCCTGAACTTTTTTGGCCAGTCGGAATACTGTTTTTAATCGGCATTATCTTTTCAACTAAAGAATTTATATTCTCCATAAAGAATAAAAATCGTTCATTATTCATTGTTCATTGTTCATTGATTAGTTGGCTTTTTATTATGCTGCTTCCGGGTATCCTAACTTACGAGGGCATTCCCCACGCTTTGCGAACGATTGGAGTAATTCCGGTGGTTTATATTTTCGCTGGGTTTGGGTTCTTTAAAATCTATCAGTGGTTTAATAAAAATACAAAGCGCAAAGGATTACTTTTTACTGCTATTTTTCTTTTCCTTTTAATGACAGGAGTTGTTGAATTTGATAAATACTTTAATAAATGGGCAAAGCATCCTGAAGTTGAAAATGCTTTTTCAGCAGATTATGTAGAAATTGGGAATTTTCTGAATTCATTGCCAGCTGAAACCCAAAGATATGTAATTGTTAACCAGCCAGGAGTTCCTGTCCCCTGGTCCGATGGCATTCCTATACCTGCCCAGACAATAATGTTTATTGAGAATGCAAAATTTGGTCAGCCCCAATCAACTTATTTATTGCCAGAGAACTTAAATCAGATTAAAATAAATAATAGAGAAGTAATAATTGTGCCAATGAGATATGATGAGAGTTTATTTATTAGAGTTCAACAAAAATTTCCCGAAGGGGAAATTCAAGAAAAAGACGGAACTTGGATATATAGATTAAAATGTCCAATTTCTAATCACTAATTTCTAATTAATGTCTAATCGTCTCACAAACATTATCGCAGCTTGCCTCTTGCTCTTTATATTTTTCCTGGCTGTTTTTAGCATGAAAGATGATTCTGCTACTATGGACGAGGTAGCTCACTTGCCAGCGGGATATTCTTATCTGACTCAGAAAGATATGAGATTAAATCCCGAACATCCTCCCTTAATAAAGGATTTGGCTGCCCTTCCCTTGCTTTTTATCAAAGGAATAAATTTCCCATCAGAACTCCCCGACTGGAAAGAGGATATTAACGGCCAGTGGGGATTTGGCTATCATTTTCTTTACAGAGCTGGAAATCCGGCCGATATTATGATTTTTTGGGGAAGGATTCCGATGATTCTAATTTTGATTTTATTGGGATTTTATATTTTTAAATGGGCAAGAGAATTATTCGGTCAAAAAGTTGCTCTTTTGAGTTTATTTTTATTTTCTTTTTCCCCAACTTTCCTTGCCCATGGAAGGTTAGTTACTACTGATGTTGGAGCGGCTGCCGGAGTATTTATAGCTACTTATTATTTTATAAAAGCCTTAAAAAATCCGTCTAAAAAAAGCATTATTTTAGCTGGAATTGCTTTTGGTTTAGCTGAACTTTGCAAATTTTCTGTGATTCTTTTAATTCCTTTTTTCGCTTTCTTATCTCTAATTTGGTGGTTACTTAAGTTAGGAAATTTGAAACAAACTTTGAAGATTTTAATTTTAGTATTTATTACAGGTTTTATTTTAATCTGGCCCGTTTATCAATATCATGTCTGGGATTATCCTCCAGAAAGACAAGCTAAAGATACTGAATTTTTACTTAGTTCTAATCTAATTAAATCTTCGGGGACGGTTCTTTCTTGGGCAGCTAAAAAGCCTATTTTACGACCTTATGCCCAGTATTTCTTAGGATTATTTTTAGTCTTTCAACGAGCTTCTTCTGGCAATACTACTTACTTTTTAGGCGAAGTATCGGCTGGCGGATGGAAAAGCTATTTCCCGATAGTTTATTTAATAAAAGAGACCCTGGTTTTTCATATCTTAACTTTAATTGCTTTACTTTACGCCGCTTTCCTAATTAAAAAGCCTTTTTGGCAAAATACTTTTCAACGAACCAAGGAATGGGTCAAGAAGCATTTTCCAGAATTCGCTATGCTCTCTTTTATTGGAATTTATTGGATAGCATCTCTTACCTCTGACCTTAATATCGGCGTCCGCCATCTTTTACCGGTTTTCCCCTTTACAATGTTATTGGTCAGCGCCGCCATCATAGAATTGCTAAAAGCACCTTTTTTAAAAAATAAATATCTAATTTTGGGAGGTTTAATTTTCTGGCAGGTATTTTCTATTGTTTCTATTTATCCCCACTTCCTCGCCTATTCTAATGAAATGGTTGGAGGACCTGATAAAACTTATATCTATACAGTTGATTCTAATCTTGATTGGGGTCAGGATTTAAAAAGATTAAAAAAATGGGTGGAGAAAAATAAAATTGATAAAATCTATGTTGATTATTTTGGGGGAGGAGATGCCGAATATTACTTAAAACAAAAGTATTCCCCCTGGCAAGGCACTCAAGACCCAAATGAGTTTCCTAAAAAAAATTATCTGGCGGTTTCAGCAACTTTTCTCCAGGGAGGCCAAGGAATGCCAGTCCCTGGTTTTAATCAACCTTGGGGTCATTATCTCTGGCTTAATAAATATAGACCTGTAGCCAAAATTGGCCATTCAATTTTTGTTTACTATATTGATGATTAATCCCGGTATTTGTAGGGAGCGAAATTCCCAAACCTTAAATCAACATACTCTAAATCCTTCCTTCTTTCGGGAGGAATTTCTTTTTCTAAAACCAAACTGAGCTTTGTTAACTGCCAATCAATGTCACCTGTTGGGTCAAAGTAGATTCCCCAACCCTCGGAAGTCTTGGCACTTATTTTTTCTTTTTCCAAAACAATAATTTCTTTAATATTTACCTTAAGGTTCTCCTTCAATTTTCTTTGAATTTCAAAAATTGATTCCAAGATATTCTTTTTAATTACTTTTTCTCCTAAAAAAGCTTGAGTTTTTTGTTCTTCTGATTTAATAATGAATTCTGTTTCTTGGGGATTTTCCTCAAAAATTATTCCTTCTCTATCAATATAAAAACAATTTTCCCCCTGGCACCAAACACCGAGAGGCATTCTTTCTTGAATTTCAACAATTAGGGTAGTTGGAAGTCTTCTTTTTAAAATTAAAGAATCTGCCTGAATAAATTTTTCTGAAAGAGACCTAACAATTTCATTTGAATTAACAAGAAAGATGCTTTTTGTTGGAAAGAATAATAATTTTTTGTTGATTTTTTCTTTTATTAAATTTTCGATATCCTGGGTTTGGATTTTTTGATTACCAGAAATCTTAATATCTTTAATTTGAAAGATTGAGCAAAAATAAGCTAAATAAAAAATTCCTCCAAAAATTATTAAAACTAAAACAGAGAGCCAAAAAAATCGATTACGAAATATTGACTTTCTTTTTTTAATTCGGTAGGGCTTTCTGTACTTTCTCATAAACCTCTTTTGGCTTTTCTTAATTTTTCAAAAATAAAAGTTAGCCAATATCTTTTTGACAAAGGAAAGTCCTGAGTTTTAACATACTCATAGGGTTTGCCACCAAAACCCATTTTAAATAAAGTAGGTCCTGCCCAAGGATGCTTGGGATTTTCAAAGGGATTAACATAACCCCAAAAATCATACAAAATACATTCTCTATTTTTCGCTTCTTTTATTGCTTCCCACAAAAGAGAATAAGAAATTGGGATTTTGTGATATTGAGGAAGCAGGGCGGCGTGATGATAAAAGCCAATGTTTGACCAAAACAAAACAAAAGCTGAAGCTACAATTTCTCCTTTATATTTTCCAAAGAAAAGCGAGATTTGGTTGTCTGGTTGAAAAGCTAAAAATTCATTTTTTAAATATTCTAAAGGAAAAGGAGTAAAATGCTGTTTTTTAACAACTTCTTGCTGAAGCTTATCAAAAATATCAATATCTTTTATCTTCTGGCTTTGATAAATTTTAACATCTTTATTTTTTTGAGCTTGGCGAATTAAATATCGAGTAGTTTTGCGCATTTGCATTAAGAGTTCCCCCTCTGAAGGCTTAATATCTAATTTCCAGCTAGCCTCTGGATGAGTGTGAATTGGAGCCGGTTTAAATCCCAATTTTTTGAAAATTTCATTATTTTCCTCGCTTCTCTCTAAAATCGGACTTATTCTAATAAAACTTGCTTTAGCTATTTCCTTTAATTTCTCTAATAAAATTTTTAAAATTTCAACTTTCAGAGGTTCGACCTCTGATTTTAGATTAGGGCTATGAGGGAGGAGCAAAAACGTTCCTCTTTTTGCCACTGTTTTTACTACTAAAGCAACAGAGAGTAGTTCTCTGTTATTATATACACCAAGTCGCCAAATTTTTTCTCCCATCATTTTATTAAATTCTCCCCAATTCCAGGAATTCAAGAAAGTTTTCTCTTTACACTTAAAAAGAAAATTCTCCCAAATAGATTTGTCATTAATAATTTTAACTTTCATATTGTTTTAAAAAATCTACGATTTTCTTAGCTTCGCCTTGAGAAATATTAATATGAGTTGGCAAATTTAAGATGGTTTTGGCTACCTTTTCCGCCTTTTTGCAACTGCCTCCAATATATTTCATTTTCTCGATATTTGTATCTGGGGGAACTATTGCGCTCTTGCGCCATCCGTCGTCTAAGTAAATCTTTCTTTTTTTAGCTCCTTTTAAAATCTTATCGGTATTTAAATTTGTTAAAATTGGATATCGCATAAAAGTGGGAATTATATCCTCTTGAGGTTTCATTAAAGGTAAAATGAAATCGGTATCTTTTAGTTCTTTTTCATAAAAATTGGAAATTTCTCTTCGGTGAGTATTAAACCTTTCTAATTTTTTAAATTGATTAAGGGCTAAATTAGCTAAGGCATCGGGAAGGCGTTTTGGAAAATATCCTGGAATCTTTCCCCTTTTTTCTTTTTTATAAACTGCTTTAGATAAAATTGAAAGTTTATGAAAAATTCCCAAAAAGATTCTTCCTAAATTAGCGTTCAAACCATAAGCTGGCAAAACTAAATAATTTGTCAAAACTGGATGTAATAATTGCTGAAAAATCCAAAAATTGGAGGGGTAATCTATTTTCTTTCGAAATTCTTTTATTTTTTCAGCTATTTTATCGTTATTAGTAACTGCCATTCCGCCAAATATAGAAGAAATTATTTTGTCTCTGCCTAAAGAGAAAAAGGCTGCATCTCCGAAAGTACCGCAAAATTTTCCTTTGTATTTTGCTCCCAAGGAATGAGCGCAATCTTCAATCAGATATAAATTATTTTTCTTTGTAATTTTTAAAATTTCCTCAATTCGAGCCGGCCAGCCAAAAGTATGTTGAATCATTACTGCTTTTGATTCAGGGGTAATTTTCTTTTTTAAATCATCCGGGTTAAGATTTAGGGTATCATCAACATCTACAAAAACTGGTTTAGCTCCTTTATTCAAAATTGGATTTACAGCAGCATTGCAGGTGAAAGCCTGAAGTAAAACCTCGCTGTCTTTTTCTAATCCCAATGAATTTAATATAGCTATCAGCGCCGAGCGTCCGCTATTAAAAGAAATAGCATATTTTATCCCTAAATATTTTTTAAATTCTTCCTCTAATTTAGTAGATAGAGACCCGGTTTCTGTCAATTCTCTTTTCCAGCGCCAAGGCTGAAAGAGTAGCTTAAAAGCCAATAAAATATCTTCTCTTTCTGTATTAGGTGATAAAGATATGAAAATGGGTCGAAAAGACATCATTATTAATTACTTGCCCCGTCTCCTAGGGGACTAATTGTTGAATTAGTTGACTTGGTACTCTACTTTCCAAAAGTATAACGTCGCCTCTGCGGCAAAAACTTTTAATTTTTTCAAAGATTTCTTTCGGCTTTTCAATAAATATAGCTTTTTCGCCGGCTCCTTCTTTTATTTCGTTAAATCTATCTTTTGTTGTAATTATTGCCAAATCGCAAACCTCACTAATTTTTTTACCAATTTTTTTGTGAATATCTTTTGAAGCTTTGCCTAATTCAATCAAGCAAGGCATTACAATTATTTTTTTACCCGACCAATTCTTTAAATATTCCAAATGAGCTATTACACCATCAGGGTTAGCGGAATAAGTGGCGTCAATAATATTTAAACCATTAATTCCTTTTTTTATTTGAATAGGGCTTTCTATTTCATTCAAAGTTTCTTTTATTTTCTCCCTGCCCACTCCAAGAAATTCAGCTACGGCAGCAGCCAAAGAAAAATTTTCAATATCCCAGGGAAATAAATTATTTTTGCTAAAGTTAAAGTTATAATTTTGCGGGTAAACAATTTTTTTGGGAATTTTTGTTTCCTGGAAAAGCTCTCGGCAGTATCTATTATTGCCATTAAAAACCGCCAATCCCTCTTCTGGCAAGCTCTCTATCAACTCAAATTTTGCTTCAATAATATTCTCCAGAGAACCAAAGGTTGAAAGATGTTGCTCATTGATGCCGGTTAGAATGCCGATTCTTGGCTGAAGCATTTCGCAAACCTGTTTTATTTTTCCTTTTTCATAAGCTCCGATTTCGGCAATGAGAATTTCATAATCTTTTGTTAATTCGTTTAAAATAGTCTGAGCAATGCCAATTTCAGCATTAACGTGTTTTTTTGTTTTTAAAACCCTAAACTTTTTTGAAAGAATTTCAGCTAAGAATTCTTTGGTTGAAGTTTTGCCATAACTTCCGGTGATGCCGATAACCAGAAGGTCTTTAAATTTTTTCCTTTTTTGTTGAGCTCTTTTTAGAATTTTATTTTTTAAAAGAGCCGTTGGAATTTGAAAAAATAAGATAAGTAAAGAAGAAATTGCTGGAGATAAAATGAGTAGGATTAGAAGCGAAACATAAAATGCGCTATCTTCTAAGGGGAAAATGTAAAAAAGAATCAAGATTTCCAATACTATTCCAAAAAACAAAATAGTAATTGTTTTTTTGGTAAATTTGGGAAGTTTAACTCGCCAGAAACTTGAAATTATTTTTTTCCATTTTTGGGTCTCAAAATGAGCACAGAATCTGCCCCAATGATATTCTTTTAACTGCCAGAGCCAAAGCCAAAAAAGAAAAACTTTAGTAAAAATCAAAAACCAGAGAATTGTAATAAATAGTTTCATTTTAGAAATTGTTTAACTTTTTGAACTAAAATTTCGGGATTTTCTAAATGAGGAGTGTGGCCTATTTTTTCTAAAATTTCAAGATTTGAGTTCTTTATTTTTTTAGCCATCAATTTTGCATCAGAAAGAGGAGTTATTCTATCTTTACTTCCCCACAAAATTAAAGTTTTATTTTCTATTTGAGCTAAATAAGGAGTTAAATCTTCATTTAAAACATTTTTGATAGTATCCTTCAAAAAACCCGATGCTTTTAGATAATCAGTTTTTCTTAAAATATATTTGTAGAAAATCTTTCTGAAAAATTGATAACCTGGTAAAAATGAAAATTTTTTTAAGAGAGAAGCTGTCTTTAAAATAAAAAGTCTCTCTTTTTTTATTCCGGCCGCTCCCACCAGAATTAAACCTAAAACTTTTCCTGGGTATTTTGTAACAAATTTTATAGCCACCCTTCCACCAAAAGAATGGCCCAATAAAAAAAACTGCGAAAGATTGTTTTTTCCGCAAAAATCACCCACCCATTCAACATAATCATCAATTGCCCAAACACGAGACAATAGAGAGTTTTCTCCAAAACCAGGGAGATCAGGAACAAAAACTTTGTATCCTTGATTTTCTAGAAGTTTTTTAACTCGACTCCAATTTTCAGCCCTTGACCCCCAACCATGGAGAATTAAAATATTGTCCATTTTTAACCAATTTTTTTAAAGCCAGTATATTTCTGTAAAACTTTTGGCACTAAAATACTGCCATCTTTTTGTTGGTAATTTTCGATAATGGCAATTAAGGTTCTGCCAATGGCGAAAGCAGTTCCATTTACAGTGTGGACAAAATTTAACTTTTTAGTTTTTAAATCACGATAACGAGTGTTTAACCGTCTGGCCTGAAAATCCGTACAGTTTGAAGTTGAATGGGTCTCTCGGTAGCGACCCTCCGAAGGTACCCAAGCCTCAATATCATACTTTGCGGCGGCTGGCCTTCCTAAATCGCCTGTACAAATTTGGATTATTCTGTAAGAAATTTTTAGAGCTTTCATTAAATTTTCTTCCATTTCTAAGAAAAATTGGTGTTCTTTTTTGGATTCTTCGGCATGACAGAAACTAAACATTTCCACTTTATCAAATTGGTGAACCCTGAAAATACCTTTAGTATCTTTGCCATAAGAACCAGCTTCCCGGCGAAAACAAGTGGAGAAACCGAGATATCGCCGAGGCAAATCGTTTTCTTTAAAGATTTCACCAGTATGCATTACTCCTATTGACTGCTCAGCAGTACCTACTAAATATAAGTCATCTTCCGGGAGAAAATAAGCCTCCTTTTTATCTGCTTGTTCGAAATACCCCATCCCTCTAGCCATTTCTGATTTAAGCATTACTGGAGGAATTACCGGTATAAATCCTTGTTTAATTAAAGTGTCGAAGGCGAAATTTATTAAAGCAAATTCAATCTGGGCCGCCTCTCTTTTTAAATAGCCAAATCTTGTTCCGGAAACTTTAGCTGCTCGTTTCACATCAATTAAATCCAGTTTTTCAGCAATTTCTAAATAATCTTTAGGTTTAAAAGCAAATTTTGTCTTTTTTCCCCATTCTTTTATAACTACGTTATCTTTCTCGTCTTTCCCTATTGGAACACCATCATGTGGCAAATTAGGAATTTGCAACATTAGATTATTAAATTCATTTTCCAGGTCTTTCAAGGGCTTATTTAATTTATCACTATTTTTGTCCAGTTTTCGCATTGCCGATATTATCTTTTGCTTTTCCTTTTCGCTCTTGGTCTCAGAAATTTTCTTTGAGGCCTTATTTTTTTGAGCCCACATATCCTCCAGGGATTTTAATATCTTTCTTCTTTTTTTATCAAATTCCAAAAGCCGGTCTATATCAACTTTGACCTGTTTCTTTTGACAACCTTCTTTAACAATTTGTGGATTTTCTCTAATAAATTTAATATCAAGCATAGAGCGAAAGCATTCTTGCTGAAGGGAGCGCTTCGTATTTAGAGGAGTAAAAGTGAGGGAAGTAATTTTTAGGAGCATCCGCAACCGAGCGGGCATGGTTCGAGCGAAGCGAGAGAGCGAGGCGAGGACTAAACGAACGAGCACGCTGGGTGAGTGAGTGGCTCCTAAAAATTAGCTTCCCGAGCGCTTCCGCATCGTTGGAAATAATATTACTTCTCTTAAACTGTGGGAATCAGTTAATAAAGCCACTAATCTATCAATTCCCATACCAAAGCCGGCAGCAGGTGGCATAGCATATTCCAGAGCTTCAATAAAGTCTTCATCTAATCTTTGAGCCTCTTTGAACCCAGATTTAAAGGCTTTTTCTTGTTCTTTAAACCGTCTTTTTTGCTCTAAAGGGTCATTGAGTTCAGAAAAGGCATTGATAAGTTCCCAACCAGCCACAGCTAATTGAAAGTTAGCTAATTTTTTAGATTTCTTTTCAAGTTGTTTAGCTAATGGAAAACTTCCCAAGGGGTGATTTATTACAAAAGTTGGCTGCCAGATTTTTGACTGACAATATTTTTTATAAATCGCATCAGCAATTTCAGCTTTTTTTTCTCCTTTTTCAACTCCAATTCCAAGTTTTTTAGCTTCTTTTTTAAGGGCTTCAGGATGAATATCATCTAAATTGATTTTTGTATATTTTTTGAAAATCTGAGAAAATTCTATCCTTGGCCAGGGAGTTTTAAAATTTATCTCCTTTCCTTCATATTTAATCTTTAATGTCTTAAAGACTTTTTTCAGCAAATTTTCAAACATCTTTTCAGTTAATCTCATTAAATCCTTATAATCAGCAAAGGCAAAATAGAATTCAAGTAAAGTAAAATCTGGATTATGGGATTTATCGACCCCTTCATTCCGGAAAACCCGGCCAATTTCATAAACTTTCTCAAAACCGCCAACTAAGAGTCGTTTCAAATAAAGTTCAGGAGCAATTCGTAAATATAAATCTAAGTCTAAAGCATTTAGATAAGTTTTAAATGGTTTGGCTTTGGCTCCCCCATAAATTGGCTGCAAAATTGGGGTTTCTACCTCTAAAAATCCTTCTTTCTCTAAAAATTCCCTGATTTCTTTAATAATTCTGGAGCGAAGCTCAAATTTCTTCTTCGTTTCAGGATTAAAAATCAAATCTAAATATCGCTTTCTGTATCTTTCTTCAACATCTTTCAAGCCATGCCATTTTTCTGGTAGAGGCAAAAGAGATTTTGCCAACATTTTAAAACTAGCTGTATCTATCGTCTTTTCTCCTTTTTTAGTCTTAAATAAAATCCCTTTAAGCTCAATGAAATCACCAATATCAAAATTATCTGAGAAAAATTTATAGCCTTTTTCTCCTAATCTATCTTCTCTAAAGAAAGCCTGAATTTTCCCGGTTCCATCTTCAATGTGCAAAAAAGTGGCTCTACCGTGCTTTCTTTGAGATTTAATTCTCCCAACCAAAATCACCTCTTTTTTTGTTTTAGATATTTTTGAGAAATTTTTAAGAGTCTCCTCGATTTTATGAGTTCTTCTAGTTTTTTCCGGGTAAGCCGAAAATCCGCTTTTTTCAATCGCCTTTAATTTTTTAAGCCTAATTTTTCTTAATTCATTAACCATCAAGTTTTTTTCTATAAAAAACGCAGATAAAGATGAAGGCTTGTCCTTCATCGCCGTGACCATGGATATTTTAATTTTACTTTATTTTTTAAGATCGGTCAAAAATTATGCTCCTGGGTGAAATACCACTCTAAAACTCCTTTTGCTACTGGCAAAGCAGCAGCTTGCATTCCTTTAACGTCTTCAATAACAATGGTCAAAACAATTTGGGGATTATCATAAGGGGCGAAAACAGTTACCCAATTATGATAGTAGTTTTCTCGCCAAGTTTCAGCGGTTCCGGTCTTTGAAGCGGCTTTGACTGGTAAAGAATTCAAGATAACCGAAGAACCATAGGTAACTGCTTCCCTCATTCCTTCTCTAACAATTTGAAGATTTTCAAGGCCAATAAAATCTCCTCGAATAACTTTTGGTTCAAATTCTTTTATTATGTTTTTTTCTTTATCTACAATACTTTTGACAACTTGAGGTTTTAATAATTCGCCTCTATTAGCTATTGAAGTAAAAGCGGTAGCTACCTCCAAAGGAGTAATTTTAAGATAACCCTGACCAATGGAAAGATTGTAGGTGTCTCCATCCCACCAGCCTTGACTCCAGGTTTTTTTCTTCCATTCTTTATCAGGAATAAAACCTTTTACTTCTCCCGGAAGATCAATGCCAGTCTTTTCTCCCCAACCAAAAAGCTCAAGATATTTTTTGATCCTGGTAGGACCTAAACCTTCCTGGTTCTCATATCCTCCCCCAACTGTATAAAAATAGACATTACAGGATTCAGCAATGGCTTTTTTCATATCTGTCCAACCATGAGTTTTCCAGTCTCTTTTAATAGTGGGAGAAGATGGATCCCAAGGATTGGGAATTATAATTTTCCCCTGGCAATTAATTTTCTTTTGAGGTGAAATTATTTTTTCTTCCAAAGCGGCTGAAGCAATTAATGGTTTTATGGTAGAACCTGTCAAATAACTGCCCGAAATCGCTCGATTAAAAAGAGGTTCAAGCGGGTTACTTAAAAGACTCTCAAGAGATTTTAGGTCTGCTTCTTTTTGAAACAAATTATTATCAAAACCTGGCAGGCTAACTAGGGCCAGGACTCCTCCAGTTTTTGGGTCTAAAGCTACTGCCGCTGCCTTTTGAGCCCCGACATTTTTGAGAACTTTTCCAATTTCCTCTTCAATTTTTTTCTGCAAATCTGAATCTAACCATAAAACTAAACTTTTTCCAGATTCTGGTAGCTGAATTATTTCTTTTGATATTATATTTCCTAAAGCATCTCTTTCAAAGCGAAGTTTCCCAGAGTTTTTTCTCAAAATCTCTTCATAAGATTTCTCAAGGCCAGCCTTGCCAATATAATCAAAAATCGAATAATTTTCGGGGTCAGCTGTCAATTCTCCAATACCTATCTGTCCAATGTGTCCAATTAGATGAGCGAAACTCGAACCTTCTTTATAATCTCTAACAAAATTTCTTCTGATTTGAAAACCGGGAAGTTCATTAGAATTAATTTTTGCCTCAAGTAAAATCAATGTCTGATGGTCAAGATTTTTAGAAATTAAAACTGCAGATCCCTCAGATTCCTCAATCTCCTCTCTCAACTCTTTAATCTCTTTTTTAATAATTAGAGAAACTTCCTTTAAAACTTTAAATTCCGGGCAGAGCGAAGAATCAGAGTTCAGCTCCAGACAAGTTCTTAATTTTTCAGCATCACTATAAGCTAAATCAAAAGAAGGTTTATTGAAAACTAATTGATTTCCTTCTTTATCATAAATTACTCCCCGGGTAGCCTGAGTTGAATAAATAATAAATTTATTTTCTTCAGCTAAGGCTGAAAACTTTTTGCCATCTATCAGTTGAAGTTGAAAAGTTTTGGCGAAAAGAATAAAAATTAAAATCAAAAAAACAATGTAAAAAGCCGAGAGGACTTTTTTTGAGAGAGGAACTTCAAATTTTTTTTCCGAGATACCGAAATCTTCTTCTTTTTTTCTGGCAAGTGTATCTAATAAAATTTCCTGGGGCTCTATATCTTCTTTAAATCTTGTTTTTACTCTTCGATTTTTAAGATATTTTTCCATAAAAAGCTATGCCCGGTTCTACCGGCTATGCCGAATGATTGGACGGCGGAGATAATTTCTTAAAATTATTTTTATGAGAATTGCCAATCCTGCCAAAATTAAAATATGAAATCCAATAGGTCTATTAGAAAAAATATCCCAAAAGAATCCTGAAATTACTGCTCCAAAAATGCCATTATTTTTTCGGGGCTCTTCTAAAAAATTCAAAAGCAAAACCGCAATTAAAATAAAATTAGGAGTTATGTTAAAAAAGCTAAAATGTATTAAAAAACTGGTTTGAAGAAGAGCTAAGATATAAAAAACTATAATTAGAACCAGAATTTTTTTCATAAGCTCCTGCAGAGACAGAAATTTTAAAAATCACTAATAATAAATACAGTTTCTAATTTTTTGATATCGAAAGCTGGTCTAATTTTTGCCTGTTGAAATGGCTCTATGTCACTTCTTAATACTTTTCCGATTTGTCCGACCAATAGCCCTCTGGGGAAAATTCCTCCCAAAGAACTAGTAATTACAAAATCTCCTTCTTTAATTTCTTTTTCCCGGGGCACTAAATCGAGAAAAAGCTGAAGATTTCCTTTTCCTTTGACTACCCCGGAAATATCGTTTTCTGAGTCTGAAATTTTGGCGTCAAAAGAGCTTTCTTTGTTGGAAATTAAGATAACTCTTGAAAAATTTTCATAAACTTCACCAATCTTCCCAATCAAAGTTTTTTGCTGCCCAATTACTGGCCAGTTTTCGGTAATGCCATCTTTAGAACCTTTATTAATTAAAATAGAATCCTGAGATATATCTTTTGAAATCACTTCGGCTAAGGACAATTTAAACTCTTTCTTCAAGCCAATTTCCAGAGCTTCCCTTAAAACTTTATTTTCTTTTTCTAATTCAATCAATTGGGCAATTTGAGAAATCAGCTCCTGGTTTCTGAACCTCAATTCTTCAGCTTCTTTTTTTAAATTTTTAATCTCAGAAATTGTCTCAAAAAAATCAGATACTTTATTTCCTGTTCGCCAGAGAATTTTCTGAATGGGCGAAGATATAAAATAAAAAAAGCCTTTTACCTCTTTCTGGAAAAAGTTTAAAGAAAAAATCACTAAAAGCCCAACAATTATAATTAAAATTAAAATTTTTCTTTTTGGCCAAGTAAATTTCATGGTTCGGATAATTATTTTATTTTAACAAATTTCAACTAAATTAAAAGGACAGGCTATTGTTTCCTGCCCTTTTTGTTCCGATTTGCGCAATAAAAAGCTCCAGATATGTATAGGGCGACGACCTACTCTCGCACAGATGTACTACCATCGGCTCTGGAGGATTTCACTTCTGTGTTCGGTATGGGAACAGGTGGAGCACCTCCGATATCGTCGCCTTATACAGACCTCGAGCCTATATAATAACAATGGTCATTAATTGCTAGCCAAAAGCTTGCTGTATGATTTATTAGTACTGCTCGGCTTAATGCCTTACGACACTTACACCTGCAGCCTATCAACCTCATAATCTTTGAGGAATCTATGAGTCCTAATCTTGGGGCCTGCTTCGTGCTTAGATGCTTTCAGCGCTTATCAGTTCCCGACATAGCTACCCAGCGATGCTCCTGGCGGAACAACTGGTAGACCAGAGGTCAGTTCAGTCCGATCCTCTCGTACAAGGACCAACTCCCCTCAAGACTCGCCGCCTGCGGTAGATAGGGACCAACCTGTCTCACGCATATTTGTCACTTATTACTAAGTGTATGGACTATATCACCACCCTATTTAATAAGGGGGCTGACGTATTATAAGTAGTTTAATCCTACTATCCCTTGATTTTTATCAAGAAGTCTCTACGGGGCTAAAAATCTTTCTTTTTTTAAAACCTTTTTAACTTCTAAAGAATTTTGTATTCGTTTTTTAGAATAATTTAATTTCTGAAATTTATCAATTTCTTCAGATAATTTTACAAAATCTTTAGCATTTTTAACTTTCTCTTTCATTTTTAATGTTTTTAACATTAGTCTTGCTTGTCTTTTCTTTAATTTCAGATATGGCTCTATACTTTCTAATAGGTTTTTTATGCTTTCTATATCTCCTATTGTATACTCAACGATTCCATCTTTTCTTTCCCTTATATAACCTCTACCAATCAAGTTTTTAAGCCATTGCATATATGACTTCTCTTTTTTTGACTGATAAAAGACTAATGATGGTGAGATTTGAAAACGAAATCTATAAGTAGAATTCGGTTTCAATCTTACATGAATACTTCCATCACCATCAAGAAATCCTGCTATATAAGCTTTTTGTTCTTTAGAAAGTTTCATAAAAAAGATTTCAGCTTCCCTCGGTATTATCCTAACATATGACAGGTTATTATGCAAGGACTTCACCGATATAAGTCAACTTTTACAATT
>Ga0307421_1000405_pt1 | contig 27789 bp, 28 predicted proteins | sample SalMarWE160270MG_FD_202163 | JGI IMG/M metagenome (GOLD analysis project Ga0307421, IMG submission 202163) | Salt marsh sediment microbial communities from the Plum Island Ecosystem LTER, Massachusetts, United States - WE1602-70 | ecosystem: Environmental > Aquatic > Marine > Intertidal zone >... | reverse complement strand
TCGCTTTAGCTGCCGCCGTTATTCCTTCAGCAACAAGTAATGAAATAGCCAAGTTATTCAAGGTATCTTTGAACCCGGATGGTTTCTTCATGGAAGCCCATGTAAAATTAAGGCCTGTTGATTTTGCCGCAGATGGCATTTTTCTGTGTGGGACGGCTCACTATCCCAAGCATATATCGGAAACGATTAGCCAGGCTTACGGAGCCGCCGGCCGGGCTGTAACCATTCTTTCCAAGGATTCAGTCACAGCCTCCGGTGCTATTTGTGAGATAAATGAGAGTGAGTGCGTAGGGTGTGGTAAGTGCCAGTCAGTTTGTAAATACGGTGCTATAGAGCTTCATGATACACCGCAAGGCAAAAAGGCCAGGGTTATTCCCGTCCTCTGTAAAGGGTGCGGTCACTGTAATACACAATGTCCAACAGGGGCTATTACCTCGAAACACTATACTGATGAGCAGATCCTTACTGAAATTGACGCAGCGTTTCCCGCCCTTGTAGAAGTCCACTAATGAAAAAAGCAGGGTTACTCTTTAGGAGTGAGCTAGAAAATGGTTGTAAGACACGGTTTTGAACCAAAGATTTTAGGGTTTTTATGTAATTGGTGTTGCTACGCGGGGGCGGACCTTGCCGGGGTCTCTCGATATCAATACCCCACTAATATAAGGGTGATAAGGGTGATGTGCTCGGGCAGAGTCGACCCGAAATTCATTTTCCGGGCTTTCTCAAGAGGAGCCGACGGAGTGCTTATCGGCGGTTGTTGGCTTGGTGAATGCCATTATGTAACGGAAGGCAATTACGAAGCAGAAAAGATGACAAACCGGTGTAAAAAATTAATGGAACAGATAGGGCTGAACCCGGAAAGATTGCGGATTGAATGGGTGTCTGCTTCTGAAGGAATTCGTTTTGCCGAAATCGTTACCAACTTCACCAAGCAGCTAAAGGAGTTAGGACCTCTCGGGGTAGGCGAAGGAATAGACCTGGAGCAGTTAAAACTAGATCTTGAAGCAGCTGAAAGCTATGCCCGTAAGAAGCTAACCTCATACTATATCGACCCGGAGAAGTGCCAGGCCTGCATGATTTGCCTTAAGAAATGCCCTGTAGAGGCGATCATAGGTGGCAAGAATCAGATCCATGTCATTGACCAGGAGAAATGCATAGGGTGTGGAATTTGCTATCAAAGTTGTCCCCCTCGCTTTGGCGCGGTACAAAAGATTCTTGCTGAGCCGGTTCCTCCTCCAATCCCTGAGGAGGCAAGAGCTATAGTCAGAGAGGGTGGGAAAAAATAAAGAAAGAAAATTGAATTTATCCGGGCGGCTACTTTAAAGGAGCCGCCCGCCGTGCTACCCCGGGGGCACCGTTACTGATTTCTCTCTCAGGCACCAAAGGTTGGTGCGACTACCTTTCCCGGGAGTATATTTTCCCAGCAATTCAGGAATACTGGCCGGTTTCATTTTCTTTTCCCGCCCGACTATATCATATAGTCTGAAACCAAACCCGGTAAGTAATTTCAGACATTCTTCAGGCTCCATGCCGGAAATTTTTAATCCGCCGGGCGAAAATTCCATTAACATTTTTACATCATTATTCTTCAAAAGCCCGGACATCCCCTGGAGCGCCTCACCCTCCGCTCCCTGTATATCCATTTTAATGAAATCAATCTTCCCACCGTAATCTTTGAAATAATCGTCCAGGCGTACGGTTTCAATCTCAATGGACTGGCGGCCATCCTGCGAATCATATATTCTGTGGTCTACCCTATTTCTCTTACTTAAATATAGCCTGATCTTCCCGGTTTTGTTTGAAACCGCCTTTGGTATCAATACCACATTTTTATAGCCGTTCATCTCCACGTTCTTCTCAAGCCATGAAAAATTAGTCGGGTCCGGTTCGAAAGCAAAAACTTTCCCCTCTTCACCGACCAGCCTGGCCAAAAGCAGCGTGTAATAGCCAATGTTGGCCCCGAGGTCTAAAACGATATCACCCTTTTTGATTTCTCTTTTAACGATTTCCGTTTCAAGCGGCTCATAAATACCAAGGATTACTGAACCGGTAATGCTTTCTGAACCCCAGAGCATTTTCTGCCCGTCAACCTCGATTAAAGACGGCTTCAGGCGGGAGATAAAGAATTTATTGACAGCCGCGACCGGATACCATCTCCCCAATCCGTGCCCGGAGAGGAGCCTGGCAGCCCTTCTGTACACTGTAAATAGTATTTTGCGCACTTTTAACAACCTCTCGGGCCTAGCCTCCACAAGCCGCCGGGAATATCACTGGTTGTATCCTACTCCCCCACTACCACCAGGTCAACTCTCCGGGCACAACACCGGCAACCATTTGTCACCGCATGGGCAAGCTGCTGACCCTACACATTCACGGGTGTGAATAAATTTCGGTGTCTTCATGCCAGCGGCCGCGGTTGTCAGACAGAGCCCATTATTGTTACAATTATAAAGATATGGAAAAAATATTCGGAAAGCCGTTCCAACCCAAGAAAATCGTGGATAACCCCTCTGATGAAAGCCTCCGGGCCTGGGCGCTGGAGCACGGCGGGGTCATAACGGAGTTCGGCAATCTATCGGTGGTCACCCAGGTGCGCCACAGAATGGCCAGGCTGACCGAGGTGATAATGGGCGCGCCGGAGCCGGACGACCTGGAGCTTGTCGATAATGTCCTTGGCTACCTCAAGGATAAAGAGATGATTATGCTCGACCGCACCATGTGCATGGCGCCGGGGTTCAAGAAGAGCTGCCGGCTCTATGTCACCAACCAGTACGCCCGGTTGCCGCTGATGTGGGGCAATACCATGTTCCCGTCGGAGGGGAGAGAGCCCGACTTCGTCACTATTGCCGTGCCCGAGTGGCCGGAGAAGAAGGTGCTGGTCTTCCCGGAGATGGGAATGACCATCGTCCTCGGCAGCGACTACAAGGGAGAGCAGAAAAAGGCCATGCTGCGCCAGGTGATGTACTGGGCCAAGACCGAGGGCAACCTGGGGCTGCACGCCGCCGGCAAGATATTAAGGGTAAAGAGAAACGGCAAGCTTAAGGACTTCGGCTTTCTGCTGTTCGGCTTGAGCGGCACCGGCAAGACCTCGCTATCCTGCCACTCTCACTGGCTGGGCTTCCCGGAAACGGTGGTTATCCGCCAGGACGATGTGGTTATCTTAAAAAAGGACGGCACCGCTGTCGGCACTGAAGACTCTTTCTACATCAAGACCGATAGCCTGGAACCAAGCTCCCAGCCACTGCTCTACGCCGCCGCCCTGAGCCCCAGAGCGATACTGGAGAATGTCTGCGTTAACCCGAAGACGGGTAAAGTTGACTTCTTCAATGACGACCTGACCTCTAACGGGCGGGCGATGGTCAAGAGAAGCGATATAGCCTTTACCGACGATACGATAGATACGGGCAAGATTGACTTTATCCTGTTTATCACCCGCCGGCATGATATACTGCCGCCGGTGGTGCGCCTCACCCCGGAGTGGGCAGCCGCCGCCTTTATGCTCGGCGAATCGGTGGAGACATCGGCCGGAGACCCGTCGGCGGCAGGCAAACCGCTGAGGGTGGTAGGCACCAACCCCTTTATCGTCGGCTCCCACACCGAAGAGGGCAACATGTTTTTAGATATCCTGCGCCACAACCCCGGAATCCAGTGCTTTATCCTCAACACCGGCAACGTGGGGGGCATGGAGCGGGGGCAAAAAATCAAGGTGCGGGACTCGGTAAAGATAATCGAGATGATTGCCAGGGACAAGATTAGCTGGCAGAAGGACGATTACTGGGGGTACGAGGTGCCCACGGAGATACCCGGTGTGGAACTGGAGCGCTTCCAGCCGGAAAGTTATTACAGCGACGACCAGATGGAAAGATTATCTGCCGAGCTTAAAAGCCAGAGAGTGGACTGGCTTTCCCAGTTCCCATCGTTAGACCCGGCCATTCTTAAGATAGTAGAGGAATGATAAGCTCGATGAAAATGATTATCCAGTGTGATTTTGACGGCACCCTTACCGTAGAGGATATGGGTTTCTTTTTGTTAGACACCTTCGCCGGGGGTGAATGGCGCCAGTGGCTTGAGCAGTACCGGGATAATAAGATAAGCGTCAGCGAGTTTAACGCCAGGGCCTTCGCCACCCTCAAGACAGCTAAAGAGGAACTGCTGGCGGCCACCCTGAGCCGGGCTAAACTGCGCGACGGCTTCCGTGAGCTGGTGGGCTACTGCCGGGAGAAGGGCTTCCGCCTGGCCATTGTCAGTAACGGGCTTGATTTCTATATAGCCTCAATCCTGGATGACGCCGGCCTGGGGGATGTTGAAACCCACGCCGCCACCACCCAATTCCACCCCGGCGGGCTCAAAGTCCAGTATATCGGCCCCGACGGCGTGCCGCTGGATAACGACTTCAAGGCGGCCTATACCCGGTTGTTCCTGAAGGAAGGTTATCAAGTGGCTTATGTAGGCAACGGCCCTTCGGACGCTAACCCGGCGTCTCTATCACAGCATATCTTCGCCTGTGATGGTCTTCTGGAATACTGTAAAGAGAAGAATCTGCCCTGCCAGCCCTTCAATGACCTCCACGATGTGATAAAGGGGCTGGAATCCCTCTAGGCTTTAGAGCTTTTGCTTAATCTGCTCTATCAATTCTTGAGCCGCTATTTCACCCTGGGAGATAGAATCGCCGATGCGGTGAAAATCCCCGTAGCCGATGTGGGGAAGCTTGGGCTCAATAACGATATCGGCCCCGGCCAGATTAGACCGGACCAGCGAATAGGTGGCGATATAGAAAGAGTGCAGCATGGACTGGAAGATGCCGGGCTCTTTAGTTTCTTTAGGCGTCTGAAGCCTGACCCCCATAGTGGGGATGACATTGACGGCGATAACCAGGTCGGCTCCCATCTTGCGCGCCGTGCTCACCGGCACCGGATTGACCAGCCCGCCATCGACTAAATACCTGCCCCGCCACTTGACCGCGGTAAAAATTACCGGTATGGAGATGCTGGCTCTGACCGCCTCCAGCACCGGGCCGTCACTGATGACCACCTCCTCGCCGCTGCCGATATCGGTAGCCACGCAGGAGAGGGGAATCTTTAATTCACTAAAGCTTATATCGCCCATAATCGATTTGAGCAGGTTCTTAATCTTGGCGCCCTCGATAAAGCCGCTCTTGGGCAGAGCCAGGTCAATCAGGGAAACCAGCCGCCGCCACCCTATATTCAGCGCCACCTCTTTTATCCGGGCAGCCGACTTGCCCTGGGCGTAAAGGGCGCCGACGGCGGCGCCGGCGCTGGTGCCGGCAATCATGTCAACCGGAATACCCTCTTTTTCCAGGACTCCTAGCACCCCGATGTGAGCCAGTCCGCGGGCGGCGCCGCCGCCCAGAGCCAGTCCGATTTTTTTCACGCTAAGCCACCTCTAATCCCACAGCTTTTCGATATCTTCTTCAGCTTCCTTCTGAGGGGCAAAATCCTTATAAGACTGGGCGGAGCCGTACTCGCGGGGCTGGAAGGCCACCGGCATGGGCACGGCATGGCCGAAGATGAGCGCCTGCTGCTTGGGCGCAAGCCGGGCCAGCACGGATTTTAGTTCGCTTTTGCCGGAGACTCCGGCCAGCACGCTATCGATGTCCTTCTCGTTGTCCAGCAGGCAGGTTATCTTGGTGCCCATCTGGGACATGACCTCCTCGTCAATGCCGCTGGGGCGCTGGTCAATCACCAGCAGGCTAACGTTATACTTCCTCATCTCGCGGGCGATGGTGCCGAATATGGTCTTGTTAGCTACCTCGGTGCTGAGGAACTTGTGGGCCTCTTCAATGGTGATTACCAGGGGGTTGGGTTTCATGGCTTCGTTGTCGGCGGCGATGGCTTCCTCCATGCGCTGCTGGTAGCGGTTGTAAATGCGCCGGCTGAGCATGTTCGCCACCAGCAGGTAGGCGCTGATTTCGCGGTAGCGCCCGAACTCAAGGACGACATTTATGTTCCGGTCAAGGCAGTCGAGGATGCGTTTCACGGCGTCTTCCGGGGCTTTGGGCACGACGAAGCCGAGCCGGCCGATGGTGCTTAAGCCCCGCTTCAGGCTCTGGAGGGAGCTTTCGTGGATAGCGGTGCCCTTGAGCGCTTCTTCTAGTTCCTGGTCATTGAGCTCGGTTACCTGCCGCAGCCAGCTCCTGCCCAATTTTTTGCGTAGCTCATAGGCGGCTTCCACCGCCAGCTCGGTAAGGTTCAGGGTAGTCCGCAGTATGGCGATATCCTCGGGCGTGATTTCATCGTAGCCTATATTCACCACAAAGTCGGCGCTGACCTGGCGCCTTTTTGAGCTTTCTTCGTCCAGGGTGAATACCGCTACCCGGCTACCAGCGAACTGCTTAAGGCCTTGGACCGGCGGGCCGTCCTCGCGGGTACCCTTCCAGCCGTATTCGTTGTGCATATCAAAGACCAGGTTCACCGCTTTGCTCTTCTGAAGAATACCGATAAGCAGAATCCGGGTGAGGAAGGTCTTGCCGGTGCCGCTCTTGCCGAAGATGCCGTTGGAGCGTTTGACCAGCTCCTCCAGGTCAAGGCAAAGCTTTACCTCCATATCCAGCGGGTTGCCGATATGGAATCGCTGCGGGTCTTCTTTGCCGAAGACGAGCTCAATATCGCTTTCCGAAGCCAGCTTGACCGCGGAGAAGTGGCCGGGGATGGTCTTTACCGGCTGGGGACCTTCCAGGATGGTTTCGGCGTCGCCGCCGATGGTGAGCATGGGGGTAACATGTATCGTCCCGAAGGTGCTGGTGCCGGCCAGGACCTCGGCGATAAAGGGGTCGGAGACATCGGGCGGGGTGAGGGTGAGATTTGGGTCGGTAACGCCCAGGCTGACATCGGTTATCATACCGAAGAAGCGCCGCTTTTGCCCCTCTATGGTTACGTAGCGCCCTACCACCATGTCCTCGATGGATGTTGAGCTGTCCAGCCTGACATCCGTGCCCCTCTCTAGTGAAGCCAGGGTAACGATGCCGAGTCGCTCAGTCATAGCTTAATCCTCCCCAGAATGGCGTTTAGCTGGTTAAGGTTGCCGCTGAGCAGGACGGCCAGCTCCCTGCCCGCCGCCACCAGAAAAGCCCGCTGGTCGTCGTGGGCCTGGCTCATCCGGCGCAGCGAGGCGGCAACCAGCTCCTCAGCCGGCACGGGCAGGTGGGCGTTTAATATTATGTTAAGAAAATCTAAGGACCTGCCGAAATCTTTGACCTCATCCGGAGAGCACTGATAGACAAAGCCGTGGATGCGGGCGGGCTGGGGGGGCAGGTGTTGATAGAGCTTCTCCCCTTCTCTGTGCCCCACCACCAGCACCCCGAACTGGCTACGGAGCAGCTTGGCCAGCTGAGGGCTTGAGCGGTAGATTGCCTCCTCGCTGTCCTCGTCCCTGCCGCGGGCGATGGGACGGCGCCCCGGCTCCAGGCTGGTAGTGGTAGCGTTATAGACTATGCCGTAAAGCTCCGCCGCCGAATCCCCGGTCTTTACCAGACTGCCTAAAGGCGGCATCTGGTACAGCTCGTAGCACTGGGCGGTAAATTCGGTGGTGCTGGCTTCAATAATCTCGCCGACTCTTTGAACTTCAGCCATTTTACTTCCCTTCATCTTACTTGGGCAGCGCCCTCTTGCCAACCACCTCGTGCTTGGTGTGCCACTTCTGGACAGCCTCAACCACCTCGTCAGGTTGGTCGCAGACTATCAGCAGGTCAAGGTCTTCCTGGGAAACACAGCCTTTAGCCAGGACGGTGCTCCCCAGCCAGTCGAGAAACCCCTTCCAGTACTGGCTGCCGAAGATTATCACCGGGAAGGGCTTTATCTTGTGGGTCTGTATCAGGGTCAGCACCTCGGTCAGCTCGTCTAACGTGCCCAGTCCGCCGGGCATGATGACAAAGGCGCTGGCATACTTGACCAGCATGACCTTGCGGGCAAAGAAGTGGTGAAAGGTCAGCGTCTTGTTGGAATAGACATTGCAGGCCTGCTCCTCGGGCAGCTCTATATTCAGCCCCACCGAGGTAACCCCGGCTTCGAGCGCCCCCTTGTTGGCTGCCTCCATTACCCCCGGCCCGCCGCCGGTAACGATAGCAAAACCCAGCTTTCCCAGCTTGTTGGCAATCTCCTCGGTCTGGGCGTAGAGCTTATCGTCGGTTTTGAGGCGGGAGGAGCCGTATATGGTTACCGCCGGCTCGATGCCGGTGAGGGTATCAAAGCCCTCCACCAGCTCACCCATGATGCGGAACATTCGCCAGGATTCTTCCTTGGCCAGCTCGTTGATTTCATACTCATTCGGCATATTATCCTCCCCCTATTTTATTCCGGCCCCCAGTGCACCCTTACATCCTTGACGGTTCCCTTGGGCTCAAACCAGATATTGCCCAGCTCTTGGCTCAAGTCATCCAGCAGTTCTTCCATCTCCTCCAGGTCTGCCTGCCAGGCTTCGATTCTGGCCATCTCCGGAGAGCCTTCGTAGAAGGTCCTGCCCTTGACCTCCAGGTTAAACAGGGCGACACTATCATTGAAATCGGTCAATACCTGCCGGTATGCCTGCCACTTCTGTTTATATTCCTGGTAGAAATTATAGTATAAGGCGTTGGCCCTGCCCAGAGGTATAAGGCCGTACTCTTTACCTACCTTGACATAGGCGACGGCATCCCAGCTTTCAGGGTTATCGCTTATAAATTCATAGCCTTCTTCGGTTTTTTCCAGATGAATGTTCAGCTTGTCGCTGGAGCTCTGCCCGGTGCAGTCAACATATACCAGCCCCATGTCTATAGTGTCAAAGGCGTTACAGGCGTGCCCATCCCCACCCCCCTCAAACTCCACGCTTACCGAGGCAGCCCTGATGCCAGCGGCTTCGGCGTTGTTGTGCACGTCCTCGGCAAAGTCGGCGCAGACATAGCCGATGAGCGAGTGCTCCAGGTAGTCGTTGTTATCGGTGGTATCCTGCTCGATGAAGGCGACCAGCTCGGCGTAGGTGGGGTTGGCGGCGTCGGGGTTGTCTGTCAGTATAATCGGCTCGCCGTCCCCGCCCACCAGCACCCTGCCGTCCTCATAGGTGTAGAGGGGGTTCTGACAACCCCCCACCGATATGACGAGCAGGAATACCAGCCCCAAAATTATATACTGGTATTTAGTCATTTAAGCTTTTATTTCTTTTTCTCTTTTTTCTGCTTGGGTTTCTTTACGTTTTTTCTGCCTTTGGTGCCCATTATTTGCCTCCCTTCAGGCTTTTATTTTGTGACCCTATCCCCTGTGTCCCCTTCCCCTTAATTGATGGGAAGGGGAATTATTTTTTATAAAAGAGGCTTCGCCTCTCTATGACTCTTTATTTTTTTCTCTAGCTCCCGTTAATAGCTTTCTCTACTGGCTGACCTGTCGGCTCTTGCTGTTCTTTACTACTTTTTGGAATACTTTTTCTCTTTTGCTGCTTCTTATCAGGTAAAGATATTTTAATTTTCTCTATTTCACCAAGTGCTGATTCGTTTAACATACGGCGAACAGCCCCAACAATCTCTTCCGGGGAAACTGTGACATCTGTTGCTTTTTTCAAGCTACGCCGAATTATTTTTATTGATTCCTCTGATATAATAGCTTTGAGCATGTTGCGTGCAGTTAGTACATTCCTCTTTTCCCATAAACGCACCAAACCATCCCTTTTAATATTCTTATAACTGATAAGTGCGAATTTTTCGGCCAATATTACAGGGTCATCATTAATAAGATTCCAATATTCAACGAGTTTTATCTGAGGGGGTTGGGTAAAAGAGATGTGGTAGAGTTTCCAATCCTGACCATTGGTCAATAATGACCACTCGCATCCCATATTGATGGCGTAGGATGTAACTTGTTTGAGATGCTTTGGCATGATATCAATGTTCACCCTTTTTAGTTCAACAAGTATTGTGGGCACGGATGACTCTTTGTTGTCTAGTTGAATGGCAAAGTCACAATGTTCGGTGTCACCAACACCATGAACTGCATGTTCCCGTGTAACATGCTTTAATACGTCGTAACCCATAAGGGATTCAAAAATACGCTCTACACGTCTACGCGTTTCAGCCTCGTTACCATCCGCTTTGGCAATTTCCTCTACCATCTTTCGTGCATTTAATATGGCTTTCCGAACCTCTTTGTCCAGCTTCTGCCTAGCCATGATTTATCCTCCTGTGATTTTGATGCTTTCACTTACTGCTTTCTTGGGGCGGTTCTCTCCATCTTCACCTCCCTCTCTGGGAGTCCAAGAGGGCGTTAGCCCTCTTTCTATTATACTCCCCCTCTCCTTTGAAGGAGAGGGGGTAAGGGGGTGAGGTAGTAAAATCACACCCACCTGGTCCGTTTGCTAAAGCTCTTGGCGGAGGTGGGGGACGGCATTTTCTCATCCACCATTAAAGACTCCACCAGCTGCCAGAAGCTCTCTCTATCAATGCCGGTCACCACCGCCTGCTCGTGGGCTTCACTTAACGCCACCGGGTAGCCCTGCCCCCGCCGGCACTGGTCCAAAACTAAAGCATGGGTCAGGTTAAGCAAATTCTCGTCCCGGGCCGCCCACTGCGGTATCTCGACGCGGGCTATCTCATCATCCACCCTGATATAGAAGAAATAGACCCAGTGCCCGCCGTAGTGCTTTTCCACTATAGAGGACTGGCTGGTAAACAGCGCCGACCTTTCGCCGGGCGCCAGAATACTGGCAAATAAATCCCGGTCCCGCACGCCGTCCACTTTATCGCAGTCTCTCGACTGGCATTCTTTACAGAGGCGGTCGGTATCGATAATCTCGTGGGGGCACAACGCTATCCGCAGGGCATTGACCACGTCGGTGGAGCGGGGGAAACTGATATAGCTGGCCAGCGCCAGCCGCCTGTCTTTATTGAGCTTTCTGATTTCCTCAAGGCAGCTTAAGAAGCCCTTATTAAGCAATGCTTCGATAACGAAATCGGGGTAAACCTTTCCCGCCAGGCCCCACAAAATCAGCGAGCCGTCGAGCAGCGCCAGGGCCATACTTTCTTTAGGCAGCTCCGCCGCCAGCCTTGCCAGCCCGCGGCACTCATCGACGCCGCGCTTGATACCCAGCAGGGCGCCCTCTATCGGCTGCTCCCGCCCTTTAGCCCCGTCGGGGGCAATGACCAAATCCTCATCGCCGAAATAGAGAACGGGGGAGCTGTCGAGAAGGGCTTCGGGCTTATTACCGTAGTGGAGCGTTACGCTGCCGATATTTATTAAATAGCAGCGGGTTGATTTATGGCGGTCAACATCAATGTTGGAGCCGTCGGTGGCAATAATAGAAAATTCCGGGGGGAGGGGCGGGGCTTGATAATGGGGGGAAAGCCCGTCGACCAGGCCGGCCACCAGCCAAGTGGTCTTGCCTTTGCTGGCTTCTATCTTCTTACCTAAGCGTTCGAGGTCAAGGGACTTGCCCTGGAGAACATCGAGGGCGTTTTGCAGGCGCTCCCGTCTCTCATCGCCGTCGGCTTTGAGCCTGGCGACCATACTACCCACCTGCGCCGCTACCTTGGTTAAATCCAAGGACATATCTTTTACTCAGCTACTTCAGGATACCTCTAACGATTACGTCTACCGCCTCGTTCTCGTCAAGGCCCCGCGCCATCAGCGTCTCCACCTGTTTCCTATCGATACTGCCGATAGCCGCCTCGTGGGTGACCTTGGCCGTGTCATCGGTCACCGAAACGATGGGTATCGCCACAGCGACGGCCTCTTTGCCGTTGACCAGCTCCATGCAGTCAACGTGGCCCCGGGCGTAGGGGGCGTTTCCGTAGGTCTCTCCCCTGACCTCGGCCCTGGCCTTACCGCTCAGCACCAGGCGGCTCTTGGCCATGCCCCTGGCGCCTCTGCCGTCGAGGTGAATCTTTTCCACTATCTTGATATCGTCGGAGCCCCGGCCGTAGGCCTTGACCACCAGCTCGGCAACAGCTTTCTCCTGGCAGAAGACCTCAAAATCGTAGTCCAGCTTGCCCACCAGGCCCTGACTCAAGGCAAAGGTGCTCTGCCAGACACCCCCCTTCTCCACCCTGACCCTGGCCCTGGGGATGACCTCGATGCCGCCGCCCTCGCCGTGATAGTGCGTCTCTTTATAGTCAAATTTGGCGTTAGCGCCGATATTTATATCGGCGTCCATCTTGTGTATAACTTTAACGGCGTTGGGGAAGATGCAGTGGGCGACAACGCTTACTTGGCTGTTTTCTTGAGCATCCACCTTCATGATGATTTCCTGCAGGCCTTCCTTGGGGAGGAGGCCAAAGCAGAGGTGGACGGGGCGGTCTATTTTGGTGCCTTTTTCTATGGTGAAGTTGACCCTGACCCCGCTGGCGGTTTCCTCGGTGTCTATTTTAAGTCCCTTGATGCCGTCGTTGGCCAGCACCTTATTTTGGTGGACGACCAGCTTGGCAGTATCCTGGCTCTTTAGAACGCTCTCATCCCCGCCCGCCTTCTGGTAGGCGTCAATCATCCCCCTGTATTCTTCTTCCACTGAGTAGCGAACCATATTACCTCTATTGCGTCGGCTCATTGATATGGGGGCAGGTCAGGCAGTTATTCTTGAACCACTGGCTGGTTTCCAGCGGGGCGCCGGTACTGATTATCTTGCCGGCACAAAGTATGGACACGCGGTGGGCTATTTCGGTCACTCTCTCGCTGTGGGTAATCAGCAAAACCGACGAGCCCTGCCGGTTCATCTCAATAATACCGTTAAGCAGTAGCGGCAGGGCGACGATATCTATGCCCGAGTCGGGCTCGTCCAGTATGGCCAGCTTGGGGCGCATGGCCAGCACCGAGGCCATCTCAATCCTTTTTCTTTCGCCGCCGCTTAAAGTGGCGTCGATGTCCCTGTCCATATAGTGCGCCGGCTCCATGCCCACCATCAATAGATATTGCTCAATCTGGCCGTTTTTAGCGCTTAAAGCCAGGTAGTCCCTAACCGTCAACCCCTCTACCCGGGCCGGCTCCTGCCAGGCTAAAGTTATCCCCTTCTTGGCCCGCTGGGAAACGGAGAGCCTGGAGATATCCTCACCTTCAAAAATAATCCTGCCGCCGGTGGGGCGGTAGCTGTTGGTACCCATTATCAGGTTGGCGATGGTGGTCTTGCCGGTGCCGTTCTCCCCCAGGATGCCGTGTATTTCGGCCTTACCGACATGGAGGTCAAGGCCGTTGATTATTGAGTTGCCGTTTAGTTTTAACTGGAGATTTTCCACGACCAGCATGCTCTCACCGCCTTAGATAACAGTATAATCCATAAGTGGCGTAAACTCAAACAGTTATGCTTTTTATTACCCCCTTTATCCCCCACTTTTAAAGTATGTTTGGTTTCCCACCCTCCCACCCTCATAGGCTTCGCCTCTAACACTCCGTATTTACCCCACCCCAAACGAGGGATTGGAGACATTCATCCCGTGGGGGTGGAAGGAGAAGGAGGAGCTAATCTCTCTCCGCTGGGGGGTGGGGTTCAAGAGATGATAAAGAGGTGAAACCTCTTTGGGCGGGTGGGTATGGGAAGAAAGAGAACCGTTAAAAAGGGGTGGGGATAAAAAGGGCTTTAGCCCTACCTTAAGGGCGGCGGGCGGGAAAAGATTAAAAGGGGGGCGGGGCAACGCCGCCTTGTTGATAAACCCGCTATATGTTATTATCAAACCAGCTATGTCAGTAGGCTATGTCTATAACCCCGTCTACCTCAAGCATGACACCGGCCGGCACGTAGAGGTTGCCTCCCGGCTGGAGGCAATCATCTCACACCTGGAACAGACCGGGCTTACATCACAACTGACTCTGATTGAGCCCCGCCCCGCCACCGTGGCCGAAATAGCCCTGGTGCACGCGCGGGAATATATTAAGGAGATAGAAGAAAAAGCCGCCAAGGGCGGTGGCTGGCTCGACCCCGATACGATAATGTCGGCTGGCTCCTATGAGGCCGCCATCTACGCCGCCGGCGGCATTATCCGGGCGGTTGAGGCGGTTATGGGAGGGGAGGTGAGTAGCGCCATTGCCCTGGTCAGGCCCCCCGGCCACCATGCTACCTCCCGACAGGCAATGGGCTTCTGCCTGTTTAATAATATTGCCATCGCCGCCAAGTATGCGCTGGACAAATATAAGCTGGAACGCATTCTCATCATTGACTTTGACGTGCACCACGGTAACGGCACACAGGAAACCTTCTATGATAATCCCCAGGTGATGTATATCTCCACCCACCAGTATCCCTTCTACCCGGAGGGTAGCGGGGGCATGGAGGAAACCGGCAGCGGAGCCGCTAAAGGGACCAACATCAATATACCGCTGCCGGCTGGCTGCGGCGATACCGAATATCTAAAGGCCTTTGAGCAGATTATCGTCCCGGCGGGCAGGCGGTTCAACCCCCAGCTTATCCTGGTCTCGGCCGGCTACGACCCCCACCAGGCCGACCCACTGGCCATGATGGAGGTGACTACCGGCAGCTTCGGCCGGATGGCGGGGATTATCAAGGGGCTGGCCGATGAGCTCTGTGGCGGCCGTCTGGCAATAAGCCTGGAGGGGGGCTACAACCCCAACGCCCTGGCGGCCTCGGTCAAAGCTACCTTCGATGCCCTACTGGGCAACAACGCCCGCGACCCACTGGGGCAAACGCCACCCGGCTCCGGGGCGGCTGACATTGACCGCCTGATTGAGGCGGTAAAGGAGATACACAAACTCTCCTAGCGGGGCTGGCAGAGGTCGGGGGAAGTGGAGCACTTCTCGCAGTTGCCGTCGCAGGGCTCAACATGAATGGTGACGCTGGTATCAGAGAGCCGCTTCTCTATCTCCTCTTCCAGCTGGTCGCACAACCGGTGCGCCCTCTCCACACTGAGCTGCCGGGACACCACCAGGTGAAAGTCAATCTGCCGCTGGCTGCCCGCCTTGCGGGTGCGTATCCTGTGGAAACCGGCTATCAGGTCAGTGTGCTCCCTTAGGCAGGCGACTATCTCGTCCTCCTCCGCCTGGGGCAGCTTTATATCCATCAGCCCGCCGAAGGACTTCCTCATGGTGAGGAAAGCGGTGCGGCCGATGAGCACGGCTACCAGCAGGGCGACGATGGAGTCCAGTATGGCAATTCCGGTGAACTGGACCAGGATTAAACCAACCAGCACCGCCGCCGAGCTTAAAACATCGGCGAACAGGTCGCGGGCGGTGGCCTCCAGGGCAATAGACTCGGTGGCGCGGGCCACCCTCAAGCTGTACCAGGAAACAATCAGGTTGGTGGCTATGGCTGCCGCCGTCACATAGATGCCCAGGGTTACCAGCTCTACCTCTCCGCCGGAAATAAGCCTGGTCACCGCCTGGTAGGCGATAATAATGGCGGCGACAAATATCATGGCGGCGATGACCACGCCGGCGATATTCTCCGCCTTACCGTGGCCGTAGGGATGGTCCTCATCGGGGGGTCGGCTGGCAATCCTGATAGCGGTGTAGCCGATGATGACCCCGAAAAGGTCGATAACGCTGTGGACGGCGTCAGCCCTGATGGCGATACTGCCGGTAACGATGCTGGCGGCCGTTTTAATCACTATCAGCAGGCTGACGGCAACAATAGCCAGCTTGGCAGCGCCTTCTTTAGTGGCCAGCATGATTTATGCCTCTTCGGTTTTGGTTCGGCGCAGGGGAATCAAATTACCCCACTCCCCCCTCTCCCAGACGATGAGCAGGGTGGGGGCAACGAACAGTGAGCTGTAGGTGCCGACAATAATGCCGATGAGCATGACCAGGGCAAAGTTCTGAATGGAGGCACCGACGAAGAGCAGCAGGGCCAATACCACGAACAGGGTGGTCAGACTGGTGTTCAGGGAGCGGCTTAAGGTATCCACCAGGCTGCTATTGACCACCATCTCGAAATCGGGGTGTACCCCACGCCGCAGGTTCTCCCGGATGCGGTCGAAAACAACCACGGTGTTATTGATGCTGTAGCCGATAACGGCCAGAACACCGGTAATGAACATCAGGTTAATCTCCCAGCCCATGATGGCGCCCAGGATGGCGAAGATACCGGTCACCAGCACCACATCATGCACCAGGGCGATGATGGCGCAGACGCCGTAGTGGAAGGGTTTGGGCATACGGCGGAAGGCCCAGGTAATATAGAGCAGTATGCCCACGGCGGCCACGGCCACGGCGATGATGGCGTTACTGACCGTCTCGGCGGCCACCATTGAGGACACCGAATAAAATTCCCTCTCACTCAGGGCGCCGAAGCGGACGCCCAGAGCCTCCTCCAGGTCCAACCTTTCCGCCGCCGTTAGCTCCTGGGTGCGGATAAAGAAATCACCGGCGCCGGTACGCTGGATGATAACATTGTCATAGCCCAGGTTGACCAGCTCCACCTTCAGCTCACTCTGTTCCACCTCCTGCTCAAAGCCCAGTGTGAGCAGGGAGCCGCTGCTGAACTCAATCCCGGGCTTGAGACCGAAGACCACCAGGGCAATAATGCCAATTAGAATAATAATCTCCGAGATAATCAGGAACACAGGCCTTTTACCGGTAATATCTAACATTATTTCTTCTCCCGATGAGCACTGAATAGCCAGGTTTTCTTGGCCAGAGGTGTGCCCACAAAAAGCCGCAGCAGGGTGCGGGTGACGATGATAGCGCTGAACATGCTTACCAGCACACCGATAAGCAGGGTCACGGCAAAGCCGGTTACCGGGGCGCTCTCCACGATGCTGCTGCCCAGCCAGATGAGGATAAGGCAGACTATAATGGTGGTTACATTGCTGTCCCGGATGGCCATCCAGGCACGGTTAAAACCGGCCTCGATAGCCGCCCCCAGCGTCCGGCCGGTGGCAAACTCCTCCTTCATACGCTCAAAGATGAGCACGTTGGCGTCCACCGCCATGCCGATAGACAAAACAAAACCGCCGATGCCGGCCAGGGTGAGGGTTACCGGAATCAGCTTGAATACCGCCAGCAGCACCGCCCCGTAGAAAATAAGCGCCAGGCTGGCCAGAGCCCCGGGCAGGCGGTAATAGACAATCATAAACAGCATGACCAGTATTACGCCAATCAGCCCCGCTATGAGGCTCATATCGATGAAATCGGCGCCCAGTATCGGGGAGATGGTCTGCTCGTAGATGGGGTTTAGCGGCACCGGGATGCGCCCGGCATTGAGCAGCTGCGATAGTTCCGTGGCCTCTCCCAGGCTCAAGCCATCAATCTGCCCCCGGTCGGTAATCTGGCTCCGAACGATGGGGGCTATGGGCTGTTCATCATCACCCAGCAGTGGCTCGCCGCTTAAGAAAATGGCCAGCGGCTGGTCGATAAGCCGGCCGGTTACCTCCCCGGATATCTGGCTCCCCTCCTCGTTCCATTCAAAGTAGAGCATTATCTGACCCAGACTACCCTGGCCAACATAGGTATTCTCCTTAAAATAGCCGCTGGTGAGCGCCTTCTCCTTGCCGTCAATGGTGGCGGTGGCCGGCACCCAGGCCGGGTTGCCCTCCTCATCTACTCCCTGCTCCCTGAACTCAAGCAGGGTAGTCTCACCGATAAGATTCTTGGCTTTCTCCGCCTCACCCACCCCGGGCAGTTCCACTATTATACGGTCTCCGCCCTGTTTCTGGATAAGCGGCTCGGTCACCCCCAGGATGTTAATCCGCCGTTCGATAACCGCTATGGCGCCGTCAATGGCTTCGTCCTCGGTGCCCGGCTCCACATCAGTAAAATCGGCCTGATAGACCATGTGAATGCCGCCCTGTAAATCCAGCCCCAGCCGCATTTCCTCCCTGTCGAACAGGGGATAGACCAGGGTGCAGACGGCAAAGGCGAAGATAGCCACTATTATAAAAAGGACTATCGTATTTCTTCTAACCATAATTATTCACTGCCTCGGTTTCTAGCCTTTTCCGGACGAACGCCAGCGCTTCTTCCCTGGTAGCCACCTCACCGGCAGCCTGCGCCTCGTGCACCGACTCCAGAAGCTGCCCCATCCGGGGGCCCGGCTTTATATTAAAGATATTGATTAAATCGTGCCCGCTGACCAGTTGAGCCGGGGCAACCAGCTTCTCCTGCTCGGCGTGCTTTGTTAACACATACTCTACCAGACGGGCGTGCTCCTGCCAACCGCTTAGATTCAAATTTGGTCCCCGGGTGGCCAGATGGTCGGCCAGGCTTAAGTAAAGGATATCAATGCCCGCCTCACCACAGTCGCGAAAGTAGCGATAAATAGCCCGGCGGCTGGGAAGCTCTTCCTGGGTCATCTGCCCCGGTCTCATGTGATACTTTATCACAATCTCTACTAATTTAACCTCTTTGCCGCTAAAGCGCAACCTTTCCAGAATATCGGCGGCTATGGCCGCCCCGTCTTTGGGGTGCCCCAGAAAGCGCGTCCGCCCGTCCTCGGCAAGGGCTTTGGTCTGTGGTTTAGCCACGTCGTGGAGCAGCGCCGCCAGCTTTAATAACGAGCGCCGGGTGCTGCCGCCGCTCACCGGCCGGGCAAAGTGCCGGGCTAGAAAATCCGACCAGGGAACCGCCGCCAGGGCCTGTTCATTGTAATACTCCCAGCTGCCCTGGTGGAGAATAAAGTCAACCGCCGCCACCGTCTTAAGGGAATGGTCAAAGACATTCCAGAAGTGCTCTTTGGGCTGCCCCACCCCTTTTGTCCCTACCATCTCGGGGAAAATGGCCGTAAGCAGTCCCAGATCATCAAAATAGGACAAAAACCGCCCGGAATCAGGGACGGCCAGCAGACGCAGCAGCTCCTCCCTCACCCTCTCTCCGGCGACAGCGGTAATAAGACGGGCGTGGTGCCTGACCAGGGCCTCGGTCTGGCTATCAAGAGTAAAATCAAGCTCAGCCGCCAGGCGCACCGCCCGCAGCAGGCGGGCAGGGTCCGATGAGAAGGCGGCCTCGGAAACAGCCCGTATTACCCCATTCTCAAGGTCAGATTGCCCATCAAAGGGGTCAATCAGGTGAATATCATCTTGAGCCAGCTGGCCGAGGTCAACGGCCATGGCATCTATGGTGAAATCGCGCCGGCTTAAGTCCTGCTCAATACTGCCCTCAAAGGCGGCAAAATCCAGCTGCCACCGGCTTCCGGAAGGCGCTTTTTTACCCGATATCACCACCCGGCCTACCTTGTTGGCCTCGTCCAGCCGGATAAACCTGCCGCCAAGGGCATCGGCTATACCGGGGGTAATCTCCAGGGCATCGGCGGCCAGGGCGATATCAATATCAGCGGTTTCCCGCTTAAGCAAAGCGTCACGGATAAAGCCGCCGACCAGGTAAGATTTTATGCCCTGCTCAATCAGAAGATTGTTTACCGTGGCCAATAATGACGAAGTTCCGGTCTCAAAAGATAGCTTCAAGTCTTCTTCCCCAACAACGCTCTAAAGCTACACTATACTACCACTGCATATTCTTATCAAGTGGGGAATTCAACCGGGGTTACCAAAACTTGATTCAAAAACCGGGGCAGGTTTCAGCGAGGGCTGATTGTCCCGTCCGGGGTGATACCCTGAAGGCGGCGCTTTTAGGGCTTCTTTTCTCTATTGGCGGTCTTGGCGATGCTGTTCAAGATACTGAGGATGCCAATGACGGCGCGCTGGACATCAATCGGCTCCTGGGCCAACACCCGGGCCACGTAGGGGTCCAGGTCCCCCCGGCTGCCATATTCAACGCGACTTTCCGCCACGCCGGCCTGCTGGGGAGACAGGTAGCCGGCCAGGGTGAACAGCTCGTCCTCTTCAAAGCCTAAAGGCCCGGCGATCCTCCGCAGCACCGAGCCCGAGGGGAAACGCTCGCCCCTCTCGATGCGCCCCAGGTGCGACGCGGATACGCCCGCCATAGAGCTGAGGTCACGCAGCGTTAACGGCAGTGAAATCCTTCGCTGTTTAAGTATTCTACCGAGATTGGTTCTTGCCTCTTCCATAGTTTAAAAATTATAGTTCGCCAATTGGCAAATGTCAATAGGGGACACTTTTAAAAAGTTAACCTTAATTTACCAATTCTCAAGTTCACATTAAAGCATACTAGTTGACAAAAGGCAAATTTAATGGTATACTATGTGCCAAATGGCATATTAGGGGGAAGCCATGGTACTAAAAACGCGAGTCTTTACCTTATGTGTTAGAAACTATAAGAACCTGTCCGAGCTGGCTCGGGCCATGGAAATATCGGTGAGCCAGGTTTACCGCGTCCTTGAAGGCAAGCGCAACATCAACCGCAAGTTTATCATCGGGGCGATGAAAGCCTTCCCCGGCTACAAGTTTGATGACCTCTTTTATTTTGTTGCAGAGACGCCAGTTGGCCAAAAATCGGCAGTCCGAAGGCCAGCCGAGAGTACAAGCAGGCAACCTGTCAGTATGGGGAAGAAGTCTTAAGCGCCAGGCCTGCATTAGAGCGGCGTGATTTCGGGTTCAACCTTATGCAGCTTATCCTGACTTTCCAGATGGTCGATGTAGAGTACCCCGTTCAGATGGTCAATCTCGTGCTCCAGCGCCTGCGCCAGCAGCTCCTCGGCCTTAATTCTTATCTCCTTACCGCTTAAATCCCTACCCTTAACGGTGACCCGCTGGGCGCGCCGTATCTCGCCGAAGTAGCCGGGAACACTCAGGCACCCCTCGGTCACCAGCCTCTCCCCTACCCGGCGCACTATCTGCGGGTTAACCAGGACGAAATCTTCTTCATCGGGCATGCCGATAACAACCACCCGCAGGGGAACGCCCACCTGCGGCGCCGCCAGCCCCACCCCGGAGGCGGCGTGCATGGTCTCAATCATATCGGCGGCCAGTTTCCGGATGGAGCCGTCAATACTTTTGACCCGCTTTGATTTCTGCTTCAATACAGGTTCAGGAACGGTACGAATGGTAAGAATGGTCATAATTATCCTCTATTTACAGTTTACTAGCTAAAGCCCCACCGGGTCAATGTCGGCCACCCAGCCCTGTGGGAAGGGCACCGGGGATAAAAACTCAGAAAGCCCCCGGCCGCGCAGTATAAGTTGCCAGCGGAACCTGCCCCGCCGGCGGTGGATAAAGGCCGGAGCCGGCCCGATAATCTCGATATCGGCGACACCTTCCGAGTCTATCTTCTGGCTGATTAACCTCTTCATTCTCTCCGCCTCCCGCTGACAGAGGAGGTCGTTGGTATGGCTGCAGGTAAGGCAGGCAAGGTGAGTGAAAGGGGGGTTGCGCAGCTGGCGCCGGTATTCAACTTCCTCATTATAGAAGGCAGCGTAGTCGTGTTGGGACGCCGCCTGGATGGCGTAGTGCTCCGGTGTGTAGGTCTGGATGATGACTTTGCCCCCCCGCACCCCCCGCCCGGCTCTCCCTGCCACCTGGGATAAAAGTTGAAATGTCCTCTCCCCGGCGCGGAAGTCGGGCAGGTTGAGGGCGGTATCGGCGCTAACAACCCCCACCAGGGTGACCAGGGGCAGGTCCAGCCCCTTGGCGATCATCTGGGTACCGATGAGAATATCGGCCTGGTGGCGGCGGAACTTAGCTAATATTTCTTCATGGGAGTACCTCCCCCGGGTGACGTCGGTGTCCCAGCGCAGCAAACGGGCGGTGGGGAAATTATAGCCCGCCTCCTGTTCCAGCTTCTGGGTACCCAACCCCAGGAATTTAAGGCTGCGGCGGGCGCAGCGGGGACAAGCTTGGGGCACAGGCATATGGTAGTTGCACTGGTGGCAGACCAGCCTGTCCTGGTCAAGGTGATAGGTTAAAGGGACTTCGCAGCGCCGGCAGCGGAGGACAAAACCGCAGCTACGGCACTGGACAAAGGTGGCCGCCCCCCGCCGGTTTAGAAAGAGGATAACCTGCTCATCGTTGGTTACCGCCTGGCTTATCGCCTCGGCCAGAGAGCGGCTGAAAAGGCTCCTTACCCCGGCTTTAAGCTCTTCTTTTAAGTCCACCACCTCCACCTGCGGCAGGGGCGTGCCGACGCGGGGGGTAACCCGCCCCGGCAGCTGAAGTAATTTATAGTCCCCCTGCTGGGCGCGGTAATAGCTCTCCACATCGGGGGTGGCGCTGCCCAGGACCACCACCGCTCCGGTAAGCTCCGCCAGCTTGAGGGCGACATCGCGGGTGTGGTAGCGGGGCGACTTATCGGGCTGCTTATATGTCCACTCGTGCTCCTCGTCAATAACAATAAGGCCCAGGTCGGGCTGGGGGGCAAAGGCGGCGCTGCGGGGGCCGATGACGACGTCAAATTTCCCGTCCCTGATGCGCTGCCACTCATCAAACTGTTCGCCCAGGGAAAGCTGGCTGTGCAGCACGGCCACCCTGCCGGGGAAGCGGGCGGCAAATCTCTCTATAGTCTGCGGGGTGAGGGCGATTTCGGGGACAAGGACAATGCCCCGCTTACCCATTTTCACCGTCTCGGCCAGCGCCTGAAGATAGACCTCGGTCTTGCCGCTGCCGGTAACCCCGTGCAAAAGAAAAACCCCACCTTTACCCCCCGATAAGCCGGACTTAATCGCCCCAAGGGCTGACCTCTGGGCGTCGGTAGGGGTCAGCGGTTGGGTTGGGGTTACCTTATGCAGAGCCAGCGGGTCACGCCTGACTTCAACCTGCTCAAAGGCGGCCAGGCCTTTATTAACTAAAGCATCGGCCACCGCTTTATTACTATTGATATTCTTTCTGGCCTCCGCCCAGGACACCGGCTGGTCATATTGAGCCAAAAATTCAAGCAGGCCGGCCTGCTTTTTAGCCCCTTTTTTATGCAGGCCGGCAGCCTCATTACGGGCCTGCTCTTCCCCCACTATCAGCTTTAGAAAAGGCTCTATCTTGGGTTTGGCCTTAATCGGCTCCAGTTCATAGCTCCTTGCCGCCAGCCCACGCCTTACCAGCTGGGCGACGACGCTTTGAGCCTTTTTCTTGCCCAGAACCTTCTCAATCCGTTTCAGGCTAACCCTCTCCTGCCCCCCAAGCAGCTGCCAGACTTGCTCCTGCTCCGGGGTGAGGGTGGATAAATCAAAATCACCGGGGACGGCTCTGGCGCTGATAAAAGTAAGTGGACGGCGCTCAAAGCCGGGCGGCAGCATCAGGGCCACGGCGTCAAAGAGGGGGGATAAATAATAGCGGCTTATCCAGCGGGCAAGCTGGACGTGGGCCGGTGATAAAACGGGGCGGGGGTCGATAACCCCGGCGATATCTTTGGTCTCCTCCACGGCGGGGTGGGGGCTTAGCTCCAGAACAACGCCCTGGAGCAGCTTATCGCCGAAGGGGACCCACACTGCCTGACCGATATCAATGCCCAGGCCGGGGGGTAGGCTATAGCTGAATGTCTGGCGCTGGGCTATCGGCGAATTGACACTAACCTCAGCATACCGCATCCCTCACCCTATTCTTTAACCTGTCTTTCCTTGGTCCGGGCCGCCTTGCTGCTCAGCCCGCGCATGTAATAGAGCTTGGCCCGGCGCACCTTGCCGTGCCGCACCATCTCTACCTTTTCCACCAGCGGCGAGGCAAAGGGGAAGGTATGCTCGACACCTATGCCCCGGGTGACCCGCCTGATGGTGAAACGGCCGCCATCGGCGCCGCGGGTGACCTTGATAACCACCCCCTGAAACACCTGGGTGCGTTCCTTGCCCCGCTCGGCAATCTTGGCGCTAACCTTCACCGTGTCGCCGGGGGCGAGGGGGGGGATATTTGGGTTTGCCTTGTTCTCGAATATCGTGCTTGTATCCATAATATTACCTCAATTTCTCTACTAACCGTTTTTCCTCCGGGCTTAGCTCGACCTTATCGAGCAGCTCGGGGCGGCGCTCATAGGTGCGCCGTACTGATTGCTCCCGCCGCCAGGCGGCTATACGAGCGTGGTTCCCGGAAAGTAACACCTCCGGCACCGGCCACTCCCGGTAGCTGTCGGGGCGGGTGTACTGGGGGTATTCTAAAAGCCCGGCGACATGGGAATCCTCCAGCGGCGATAGTTCCGAACCAAGCACCCCGGGCATCAGCCTGACCACGGCATCGATGACCACCATAGCCGCTATCTCACCGCCGGTAAGAACGTAGTCGCCGATGCTGATTTCATCGGTGGCCAAATGCTCACCTACCCGCTCGTCAACCCCCTCATAACGGCCGCAGATGATAATCATTCGGTCATACCGTGAGAACTCCTCGGCCACTTTCTGGGAGAAGAGCCGTCCTGCGGGGCTGAGCAGGATAACCGGTATATCAGCCTCCCCTTTTATCGACTCAACGGCCTCAAAGACGGGTTCGGGCTTGAGCACCATGCCGGCGCCGCCGCCGTAGGGATAGTCATCCACGGTATGGTGCTTATCGTGGGCCTGGTCGCGGAAATTATGCAGGCCGATGCCGACCAGCCCCTGGTCTATAGCCCGTTTGATGACGCCGGAATCAAAAGCGCCCTGGAACATCTCCGGGAACAGCGTCAAAATATCAATCTGCACTTATCTAATCCTTCCCCGCGTTAGGCCCAGCGGCGGGGTGCTCAGGCACTCTTCCTTTAATAACGTCCACCGCGTGGGGCAGCACCGGCATTATCACCTCCAGGCACTCGGCAACCGCCTTGGGGCTGCCCGGCAGGTTGACGATAAGGCACTCCTTCCTCATCCCGGCCACCGCCCGGCTCAGCATGGCGTTAGGGGTGGCGGCAAAAGAACGGGTTCTCATCATCTCGGCCAGGCCCGGCACTTCCTTATCGATTACGGAAAGGGTGGCTTCCGGGGTAACATCGCGCGGTGCCAGACCGGTGCCGCCGGTGGTCAGGATGATATCCATGTTGCCCCCGTCGGCCCACTGGGTGAGCTTCTGGGCGATAATATCGGCCTCATCGGGAATCACCTCGTAGTTGACCACCCGGCAGTCCGAACGAGCAAAACTATCCCGGATCAGCGGCCCGCTCTTATCGGCCCGCTGGCCCCTCGATGCCTTATCGCTGATGGTGATGATACCCAGATTAAACATAAAACTACCCCAAATAAGACAAATTCTATTGTATCACATAAGGATTATATAGCAAAATAAATAAATTTTTTAAAATTGGCCCAAAAGGGTCTTGACAAACGGGGGGCAGTATGCTGTAGAATGGTAAAAAGTGGTAAGTTGTGGGAGATTGTGGTATAGTAGGGTTTAATATATGTTTTTCGGTGAGTTTGAATACAAGCTAGATGAGAAGGGCAGGGTACCCATCCCGCCCCGCTTCCGGCGGCTGCTCAAGGATGGAGTGGTGCTGGCGCCGGGGGCGGAGATGTGCATCACCGTTTACCCCCTGGTGGAGTGGAAGAAGCTGGCAGAAAGCCTGACCAGCAGTGCCGTCAGCCGCAGTAAACTGAGAAGGCTGAAGCGGGCTCTTTTCGCCGCTGCTTTTAACCTCCGCATGGACCCGCAGGGAAGGATAGCCCTGCCTAATACATTGAGGGAATACGCCGAGATTGTAGATGAGGTGGTTATCGCCGGAGCCAATAACTATCTTGAGATATGGAATAAAGTACACTGGGAGGAAGAGAAATCGGTCAGCCAGGAGCAGGCCTGGCAGATTATAGAAAGCCTCGAGGAGCCGCGGTGAACCTGACCATGTCGGCGGCACCCAGTCACACCCCGGTGCTACCGGAAGAGACTATTGAGGCGCTGGCGGTCCAAGCCGGCGGGCGCTATATCGACTGTACCCTGGGGGGGAGCGGCCATGCCGCCGCTATTTTGGAGCACAGCTCACCCGGCGGGCAGCTACTGGGCATCGATGCCGACCCTGAGGCGATAGAACTGGCCAGGTCAAGGCTGGAAGCCTACAGCGGCTCAACCGTGCTGGTTAGCCAGAACTTCGTTAATCTCCGGTCCATCTGCGCTGAATATAATTTCTACCCCGTGCACGGCATCCTATTCGACCTGGGGCTCTCTTCACTCCAGCTCAACGGCAATGGCCGCGGTTTCAGCTTTCGCCATGACGCCCCGCTGGATATGCGTTTAAATCCCCACCAGCCAGTCACCGCCGCCGATATTATAAACACCTTCCCCGAGACAAAACTGGCCCAGCTGATAAAGACCTTCGGCGAGGAAAACCACAGCGGCAAGATAGCCCGCTATATTGTACGGCAGCGCCCGGTAAAGACCACCTTCGAACTGGCCGAGATAGTAGAGCAGGCCGCCGGCGGCCGCAGGGGCCGGATTCACCCCGCCACCAGAACCTTCCTGGCGCTGAGAATAGCGGTTAACCAGGAGCTTGAGCACCTGCAATCGGCCCTGGAGCAGGCCTGCGGCCTGCTAGGCTTCGGCGGCAGACTGGTAGTCATCAGCTACCACTCCCTGGAGGACCGCATCGTCAAGCACTTCATGCGCGAAGAGGCCAGCGGCGAAAACGCCCGCCTGAAGCTGATTAATAAAAAGGTTATCACCCCTTCTCTGGCTGAAATTCAGTTTAACCCCCGCAGCCGCAGCGCCAAACTGAGAGCGGCTGAGCGTATTACTATGCCCAAGGAGGCGAGCAGTGAGTAAACCCTCGATTGAGTACCAGAAGATGATGACGGAGATAGTCTATGTTAACCTGCCCGGTCCCGACGAGCCCAACCCGGGAATGACCGGAGGTGAGTTACTGCACGGTTTCCTGGCGGAACTGCACAGGGCGCCGAGCGATGACACCAGGGCTTTCGTCAACGCTCTGTGCGGCAAGTGGAACGTGCGCTACAGAGAAACCAAGGATTAAAATTCAAAGCGGAACAGAAATGCTACTAAAGGTGGCCTGATCTGTCGCTTTGCCATAAGTAAATGGGAAAAGCCACCGGAGGGGAGGTTGAATATGTGAAATGAACACTAAGAGAACAGAAACCGCAATCTGGATAATAAGGAGGGGTGATGAGTAAGCGAAATATTTTAAGTTCAATTGATGTTGGCACTACCAAGGTCTGTACCACCGTAGCCGATGTTGACGAAGCCGGTGGTATCCGGATTATAGGCGTGGGCATCGCTCCATCGGAGGGCCTGCATAAGGGGCTGGTGGTCAACATCAATGAGGCCAGAGAGTCAATCCGGGAATCAGTGAAGAAAGCAGAGCATACCAGCGGGCATAAAGTGGAATCAGCCTATGTAGGTGTCACCGGTAGGCATGTTACCTCGCTGAATAACCGGGCCGTAGTCGCCATCACTCGCAATGACCGGCTGGTGCGACCTGATGACCTGAAGCGAGTCCTATCCAGCGCCCGGGGAGTTAAACTGGCCAATGACCGAAAGCTGCTCCATGTAATCCCCCGTGGTTACGCCGTTGACGGCCAATTAGGGGTCAAGAACCCGATAGGGATGCACGGTTTCAGGCTTGATGTCGAGGCGCATATCATCACCGCCGCCGTGACCTCGGTTCAGAATCTAGTAAAGTGCATCCGCAGCATCGGTATAGATATTGACGACCTCATCCTCGAACCCCTGGCCAGCAGTGAGGCGGTACTATCCGAGGATGAAAAGCAGGTCGGTATCATTCTGGCTGATATCGGCGGTGGGACCACCGATATCGCTATTTTCAGAGAAGGGAGCATCTGGCACACGGCCATTCTGCCGGTAGCCGGCTACCAGATAACCAGGGATATCGCCATCGGTCTGGGGCTACCCTTTGACGTGGCCGAAGAGATGAAAAAGAAGTACGGCAGCGTTACCCCGGTCTATGAAGGAAAAGGCTCACACATCGACAAGGATACCCTGCTTACCAACGGGCACGGTGTCTCTCACCAGGACCTGTGCGACATTATCCGGGCCAGGGTAGAAGAAGTCCTGAGGTTGATTGTACTCGAGATGCCAAATTCGGAATATGAAACACTGGTCCCTGACGGTTTGGTACTCACTGGCGGTAGTTCTAACCTAGCCGGCATAGAAGCGCTAGGGCGCAATACCCTGCA
>Ga0307421_1000404_pt1 | contig 27948 bp, 31 predicted proteins | sample SalMarWE160270MG_FD_202163 | JGI IMG/M metagenome (GOLD analysis project Ga0307421, IMG submission 202163) | Salt marsh sediment microbial communities from the Plum Island Ecosystem LTER, Massachusetts, United States - WE1602-70 | ecosystem: Environmental > Aquatic > Marine > Intertidal zone >... | reverse complement strand
CTCCAAAGTTGTTTTCAATCAGCTGTGCAAGATCATTTAAAATGTCAATATCCGATGGATCGTTAATCAATAAAGTTAATTTTGAATCTTTTATACCGGCCAGGCTAAGAATATCAATAATTCTGGAAGCATCCGCCTTGTCTTTATCTTTAATGATCCACACTTTTGATCTTGCTTTTTTAACAAGTTTTGCTATTTTGGCCGCCGACCTTGCATGAAGGCCAAGGGGATTTGTAATCGTAACATTTTTTGAAAGTCCAGTAGCCGAGTTGTTATTAACCATAAAAATTTTTACCAATCCCCATGGTTTTTGTCAATCTGTAATCATTGACAAAACACCGAATAGCTGTTAGGGCTTCTTCGTCTAATATATGCAATATCCTGAATTTGTATGAAATTACTTTATATCTTTCCTCTCATAAATTTTAACTCAAGAAGGTAGGAACAATGGCTGATAACATCTTGATTTATGGCAAAGATACGTGACCTTACACAAACGCGGCTCGTGAAGCTTTCAACAAACAAGGGAAAAAGGTTGATTACTACGACGTTCGGCACGATGCCGGCAAACTGAAAGACATGCTGGGATATTCCGACGGTGTGCGTAAGGTTCCGGTGATTGTGGACCAGGATAAGGTTACCATCGGATTTAACGGCGGGACATGAGGCGTTTAAATAGTCGGCTGTATGCCGATAAGATTGATGGCTTCGTAAAAAGTCCAACTTCTGCGTTGCGCTTCATTTCGTTGTCATTGCGATGTACGATAAGTACGCCTCATGACACGAAATTCGCGCGCCTTGAATGTGGATCTTTTTACTTTGCCATCTATTAGATGACTTTTTACGAGTGCATCAAAATTGGACCCTGTGGTTTTATATGGATAAACAGTTTCTTGTTGACAACTTAAAAATAGGCGAATCGTGGCGTCTTTTCAGAATCATGGGCGAATTCGTTGATGGGATAGAAACGCTCCATGATATCGGACCTTCTGTGACTTTTTTCGGGTCAGCCAGGGTTAAGCCGGATGATTCAATTTACAGAAAAACTGAAACGCTGGCTGCTCTTTTTGTAAAAAACAATTTTTCTGTTATAACCGGTGGCGGCGGCGGAGTAATGGAAGCGGCAAACAAAGGTGCGGCAGAGGCGGGAGGAAATTCCATCGGCCTGAATATTATCCTGCCATTTGAGCAGAAACCGAATCCTTTTGCAAATATTAAACTCGATTTTAAATACTTTTTTATTCGTAAGGTCATGTTCATTAAATATGCCTCAGCCTATATTATCATGCCCGGCGGTTTTGGCACGCTGGATGAGCTTTTTGAAGCGGTCACACTGATTCAAACACGCCGCATAAAGCCGTTTCCATTAATTCTGGTCGACTCCGATTACTGGACAGGGCTCATTGACTGGATCAAGGATAGATTGCTTGCCGAAAAACGGATATCTCCCGAAGATTTAGAAATTTTGCAAATTATGGATGAGCCCGATGAAATTGTAAAAGCCGTAGAAAAAGTAATTATTTTATAATACTATCTGTTCAAAATAAATGGATAATTCTCAGAGCGCAGATCCTTCGATTGTCACCTTGGACTCCATGGAAGTTGCCCATGCATTCGGATACTGGTACTTTTCGAACAAAGTTCAACCCACAAAGGGAAAGCCGAACAACGTGGGTGCACCCCTTGATCTGGCCTTTATATTTAACATTGAAAATCCCAATGAATACCCGGTTAAGATGGAAAGCCTGAAGTTTACCATCGCTTTTGAAGAGTTTGATCTGAATACGGTCAGTTCTACGGATACCATGTGGATTCCGGCCGGCAAGACAAATCAGGCGCAATGCGGTATGTTTCAATGATACCGAAGCATGGTTCGAAGCCGACGACAACAGGAGTGTAACATTTAACCGGTTTAAAGAGATGGTCGATCGCCTGGCCTGCGGTTTGCAAAGATCCAATATTAAAAAAGGCGATCGCATCGGAGTGTTAGGAAAAAACAGCCTTGAATATTTTCTCCTTTACGGAGCGGCGGCGGCAATTTTATTGAGTTTGATTCTTTGATGATTAACCATGGTGATTTTGAAGTGGCTGATGTTTCCAATGATGATGGATTTGTCATTATTCATACCGCGGCTGTCGCAGGAAGACCCAGGGGCGCGCTGCTGAGTCACGGCAATCTTTTATGTGCCGGTTTGCATTTGAATTATTGCTTTAGTTTGACATCACAAGACGTGCATTTAAATCTATTGCCCATGTTTCATGTGGGCGGTCTTTTTATGGCCACAAACAGTTTTCAAGCCGGTGTACTGAATGTCAACATGAGTAAATTTGATGCTGAAAAGGCGGTTGAACTGATCGAAGAAAAAAAAGTGTCTTTATTTTTTGATTTTTCGCCCATACTCGCCTCCATCCTTGAAGCGCATGAACAAACAGGTAAAGATATCAAAAGCCTAAGGGCTGTCATGGGACTGGATACACCGGAGACCATCGAGAAATATCAAAAAGCCACCGGCGGAACCTTTTATAGTATTTATGGACAAACAGAGACAACCGGTTTGGTAACCATGGGACGTTACAATGACCGGCCAGGTTCCGCCGGTAAAATGATCCCGCTTGGAGAAGTAAAGATTGTCGATGATTATGATCATCCGGTTCCCAACGGGCAGGTGGGTGAAATCACCATGAAGGGACCTCTGATCTTTAAAGGATACTGGAATTTCCCGGAAGACACGGCATACACATTCCGAGAAGGCCGGCACCATACCGGAGATTTGGGCCGTTTCGATGAAGATGGATTTTTATGGTTTTCAGGCCGTAAGGCCGAAAAGGAGCTTATCAAACCGGGCGGTGAAAACGTCTATCCCGTGGAGGTTGAAAAAGTGATCCTCCAGCATCCGTCTCTTGAAAAAGCCGTTGTTTTCGGAGTCCCTGATCCCAAGTGGAAGGAAGGAATCAAGGCCGTCTGCCGGTTAAAAGCGGGTGAACATTTGGAGCCTCAAGCGCTTATAAAGTTTGTAGGTGAACGTATGGCCAGCTACAAGAAACCCCAATATGTGGAATTTATAACTGATTTCCCTTGTCTGGAAGATGGGTCGCCGGACAGGTCTAAAATAAAAGAGCTGTATGGAAACTCACAGGAAATTTAATGGACAATCCCTGTTACGGAGGTATAAAAAGGGAATTACCTATTTTGTCCAGTTTTCGATTTTGAGATTTAAGACTCTTTTAAATTCCGATTCGTTGTTGGTGATTAAAACGGAGTTTAACGATAGCGCATGTGCGGCGATAAGCATATCAAGAGAGCCAATAGGTGTGCCTTGGCGTTCTAAATCGGCACGAATTTTACCATAATGTTGAGCGGCGGCGTCATCGTAAGACATTATTTCAATCGGCGCAATGAATTGAGTCAATGCGAGTTTGTTTTGTTCCGGGTTTGTACTTTTCATCACGCCGTATTCGAGTTCACTTAAGGTTATTGAAGAAACTCCTATTTCCGAAACCTTAGCCTGCCTGAAACGTTTTATTACGTTTTGGGGTTTCTGCTTGATAATGTAAATACAGATGTTCGTATCGAGCATATATTGAATCATAAAGATTCTCTTTTATCTTTAACCGGTTGGTCCCTGGTTTGCATAAAATCATCCGTGAATTGATTGAGGCTGTTGATCAAAGGTGCCCATGGATCATCTTTAGGCAAAAGAACCACCATATTACCTATTTTTTTGATGTAGACGTCTGTCCCGGAAAACCTGAATTCTTTTGGTAAACGTACCGCTTGGCTTCTGCCGTTTGCGAAAATACGAGCCGTTTGCATCTTGACCCTCCTTTTGTTAAAGTAGATACCGTAGTATATACCTCTCAGAGTTGACTTGTCAACATTAAGTTGAAGAGAAATGGATTGAAGGAATGTTAGAGTGCTGGAAAAAAGATTTGTTTTGCTTATTTGCATACTTACAGTGTCAACGGGAACAACCGTTTTTATTGACTGTTACACTGAGTATCAGATATATTGACCTATACCATCAAATTACGATCACGTAGTAAATTATTACAAAACCCAAAGTAAATTCCTGAGAAAATACTTGGATAAGCCTGGTGAACTGGACGCGGAGAACTTCGGCTGTCTTGCGGGTAAGACCCGTGGGCGAGTCAGTTATTGCAAGGTTAAAGTCGGACAAGCAATCTTGGATGACATACAGAAAATCCAATAAGGTTCTGTCTTTTTTGCGGACCTGCGCAGGGTTTATCACGATGGCCGGTATCATGGTTTTCTTCCCATTTTCAGCCTATTCAGATGATGGCCTGCGCATCAGCGTAGTCTACAACAATGTCGCTTTTTCTGATGAAATGGAACTGGGCTGGGGTTTTTCCTGCGTTGTCCGGAGTCCTGCCAGAGTAATTCTTTTTGATACCGGCGGTGATGGAAGAATACTTCTTAAAAACATGGCAACACTGGGGATAGACCCTCGGGAAATCGAGGCCGTATTTCTATCGCATAAGCACGGAGACCACATTGGAGGCGTAACGGACTTTCTCCGCCAGAATCCGAACGTAGCAGTATACGTTCCAAAATCTTTTTCTTCTACCTTGCACGAGAAAGTCAAGAATCCATCCACCAAAATCATACCTGTGGGCGGGCCAAACAGATTATACGAAAACATCTATAGCACGGGTGAAATGGGGACATGGCTTAAAGAACAAAGCCTTGTGATGGATACGTCCAAGGGTGTGGTTGTTATTACAGGTTGTGCACATCCCGGCATAGTCAATATTGTGCGAAAAGCAAGACAACTGGTAAACAAAGACGTATGTCTTGTCATGGGCGGCTTCCATTTGCTAAATAAGAACGGTTCCGAAATTGACCGGATAATCCGTGCGTTAAAGGAAATGGGGGTTCAAAAAGTAGCGCCAAGTCATTGCACCGGTGAGGAAGCTATTTTACGATTTAAAAGAGCCTGGGGAGAAAACTTCATTCCCGGCGGGTGTGGTGCTGAGCTTAGTCCATAAGTATTTGCCGCCTTTTTGACGACCTCCCAAACCTTTTGGATCAAACCGTTCCTGCGATCTCTCAAAAAGAAAAAGTGACATAATATTCATAAGATGACTGAACATAGTTTTTTAAAGGGCCTTGAGAAATGTGAACTTTGCGAACACCGGTGCCGGGTAAATCGGATAAAAGGCGAAACAGGTGTTTGCAGGGTGACCCGACCTACCGTGGCTTCCGCCACGCTACATCCCGCACCGCCGGAAAGTTATACGGTGTTTATGGCCGGCTGTAATTTCAAATGCCTGAATTGCCAAAACTGGACGATTTCCCAATACCCGGACAATGGATTCGTGCAAAGAGGATTTATAGATCCGACTGAACTGGCTGAGGAATGCATCGAGCAGCTGAATTCAATTTTCGGCCGGCGAATGCGGGCGGATCGAATTTTCTTTTCAGGCGGAGAGCCGACCATCCACTTACCCTACATAGAAAAGATTGTTGAAGAAGCAAGGAAGATAGAGCCTATGACCCAAGTAAATTACGATACCAATGGATATATGACGGAGGAAAGTTTAATAAGGGTTTTAAATTTTACCACATCTATGACTTACGATTTAAAGGCCTATCATAACGAAATTCACCTTGCATTAACCGGGGCCTCTTCAGCGCCGGTTTTAAGGAATGCGGAATATATCGGAAAATATGCCAAAGACAAGCTGTGGGAGTATAGAATCGTTGTGATCCCCAAGATAAACGAAACCGAGATAAAACCCCTATCGGAATTTATTGCCTCCATCGACCCCTCTTTGCCGGTATCTTTTCTCGCCTTCAGACCGAATTTTGTTTTGGAAAATCACCCGGGCGCCGACCGGCAGCTTATGGAAAGATGTGTCGATATCGCCTGGCAATCCGGGCTGAAAAATGTCCACTGGGCCGGATACACCGGAATATCAGGCAGGGTCGCCGATATTGAAAATAGCCTTAAAGAAACTTATTTATTCGATGAAGCTCGGTTGGCCGGTTCTTATGCAAGTTATGCAGGCTGCCAGACCCATATAAGGAACTGTAAAGCTTGTTCTTTTAACCAGGAGTGCCGACTTAAAAAATATGTTGCAAGATTATCAACTTAACTTGAAGCCTAATTGATCGTAAACAAAATGGGGAAAATATATTATTTATATGGTTTACTTTGCATTTTCTATGCTCTCTCTTGCCTATTCCGGAAGTTGAGGTAATGGATGACGGATTGCCAGAGATGCGGGAAAAAGTTTCCCTTTTTCACAATTAGTGATGTAAGACATCCCAGTCCATCGAGAGACGGGTACTTGTGCAAGAAGTGCTATCAGCCGTATGGTCTTGTTTTGGAAAAATACTCGGCCAACTTGAAAAAAACCGAAACGGACCCAAAGGCAGCGGCATGGGTTGCTCTCTGCTATATCTTGGCTGCACAACGGGTTAATCTCGTGCGTACAATAACAGCCGCACTAATCGGGCTCACCGAGACCAAGAGCAGTTGGGAGGTGTGCCGGCAGCGGGCAATGGAACTTACCACTACGGCCACGACCATGGTTCCTTCTGATGCTGAAGGTCAAATTTTTATGAATGGCCTCCTCACTATGATTGAAAATATAACGGAATCTCCACATCGGGAAATACGAATCCAGCGATATGCAAGCGTAATGGGTGACTCTATACATGATATCGAGTACGAAGCTGTTGTGCGAAGCGGAATTTCAATGGATGAACTCAACAATTTTGTTGTATCGTTGCCAGGTCATCAATGGCTATTGTCCCATTAAGCCTCGACAGCTGAGAAATATGTAGAAAAGTTCAAGAACACCCACTATTGGATTTTTCAATCAGGCAGTCTTACAATGGTTCTCCCTTTGTGCTTTTTTTGAAGGATGAGATCGATTCGTTCGTTCAGTCCTTCCAAAGGTATTTCAGTGGTCAATAGTTCCAGACGCTCCAGTTTCCAGTCACTGGCAATTTTATTCCAGACTTTCAGGCGGGTGGGCATCGGGCAGTTCTGTGAATCGATTCCCATTAGGGTAACCCCCCGCAAGATAAAGGGATAGACGTTTAGAGGCAAATCATGGGACCCCACATTCCCACAACAGGTCACGGCACCGCCATCTTGCGTTGATTTGATGGTGGTCGCCAATATTTCACCCCCAACCGCATCAATGCCGCCGGCCCAAAGCCCATTAAGGAGCGGTCTGCCGCTGGAATCGGTAGCTTCTTCAATACTGATGACCTCTTTGGCCCCAATTTCCAACAAGAACTCTTTTTCATCCACGACCCCGTTTACGGCTACCACCTCATAACCGGCCTTGGTAAGTATGGAGACGGCGATACTTCCGACGCCTCCGGTTGCCCCGGAGACCAGTACTCGTCCCATATCCGGGGTGATGCCATAATCAACCAGCCTATAAACCGAAAGGGCTGCTGTGAAACCCGCTGTACCGAATATCATGCTCTCTCGAGGGGAGAGATTCTCGGGCATCTTGACCACCCATTCCGCCGGGACGCGTATATACTGTCCGAAACCGCCGGATGTATTCATTCCGAGGTCATAACTGGTCACGATCACTTCATCTCCGGATTGAAAATCCTTGCTGAGGCTTTGGACCACGGTCCCTGCGGCGTCAATTCCAGGGGTGTGCGGATATTTCTTTGTGACACCTCTGTTTCCTATGGCAGAAAGAACGTCTTTGTAATTTAGGGAAGAGTATTGAACGTTGACGAGCACATCTCCTTCCGGAAGGTCATCAAGATTTCTGTCCTTAATTTCCCTGATAAACTGATTGTTCTCTCCTTCTGTGACAACCATTGCCTTGAATATTTTTTGGCTCATGCAATTACCATCCTTTTTTAACCGTTTTGTATGCCGAACTTAGATCATAATACCTTTTTTTAAAAAATCAATTTTAAGAACATAAGCTGTAACTTTTTGACGTCATAAAAAAATTGTTGAATTGGCAGAGCCGGCCAGACTTGCTATCTTAAATCTGAAAGCGGACTTGAGGAGTTATGACGAGGATTTTTCCAATATAAAATCAAGGATATAATTTTGTTAAGTTGTGTGCAAGAAAATCCTAATTTAGTGCCCGAACGAAAACTATGATTTTTCGTTAAGATCAAGGAAGACGAAAATTTTAACCACAGGAATACTGGTAGTATTTCGAGGATTAAAATTTGAGTCTGACGCAGATATTGGCAAAAAAGACAGTTTTCGTTCAGGCACTATTTAGACGTCAGTTCCCGATATGCCTGCTGTATTTCTTTAAAGCGTTCTTCCGCCATTTTTTTGAACTCATCTCCTAAATGAAGCACTTTATCCGGATGGTATTTATTGGCAAGTTGCTTATAAGCTTTCTTAATTTCTTCCTGTGATGCATTTCTGGGGATATTTAATACCGTGTAAGGATCCTTTTGTGTATTGGCTTTTTTGAATCCGTAGTCCGTTCCAGGGGATTCTTTTTCGTTAGCCCCCTTATTTTGTTCGAAATATTGGCGGCGTTGTTGGTAATAGCTTTGGGCACCGGATTGTTTCTGGCGGACATTTTGCAAAAATCGCCACCCAAAGAACAGAAGAATCAGGTCATCGAGCAAACCCCGCCATCCTAAAAAAATTTCGGGGAGAAGGTCATAGGGGCTTAACACATAAATCAAGCCTAAAATTATCAGCAGAATTTTCATTCTAAGCACTTTTTAATTTGATCTATAACTTTTACTCTTTATACTAATCTTTCTACCAGTGTTTTCTATTTTTGTCCAATTGTTTTGGTGTTGCTCATGAGAAGTGCCACAAGGTAAGCCGCGGCAGCGCAAAGTATAATTATGGGAATTCCCAGACTGATTGCTATTTGGGCGGATATAATTGACGTCAGGACCGAAGCACATCCGTTGGCTGTCCAGGCATATGCCCGGTGGGCAGGACGGTTCAACAGGAATCGCATACCCAGTGGAAAGGGCAGGCCTACCAGAAAGCTTGGTAGGATTAGGAGCAGGGTTGCTAAGGTATATTGTAAAATTTTGGAAAGTTCAAGTATTCGATGGATCATCGGATCAAGGCCTAAGAATATAAAGATGAGGACGGCGATCAAAGCGATAAGGACATACCGGAGGCCCCCAGGACCTATTCGCTGGGAGCAACACCCCCCAAAGCCTGAGAAAACAAGGATTCCCGTGAGCACCACCGTTAAGCTGATAACCGGATCGCCGAAAATAAAAATGTATTTTTTGATAAAAAAGAGCTCCAAAAACATGAAACCGGCACCCACTGCCAAGAAATAGAGAAGGAGGGAGATATTCGGTTTTTTATCTTGTTTTTTAATTGTAAAAACAGGGATCATTAAAAGGAAAACTGCGATTACGAGCGCTTCGAGAAAGACCACACAAACAACAATTTCGCCCGACATAAACAGGGAATAAAATCTGCTTCCCGTAATTTTATAAAGCGCTTTCAATCTGTTCCATTTGAGGAATCTGCCGGGGAAAGGACGGCTGTCCGACTGAGGGGCAACGTCGAGGGGGTAGGTTTCAAAATACGCTTCTTCTGTTCCGGACCGGTAGGCTTCTGCGAGACGGCTAATTTCAAAAAAGTGATACGGCGCATCGAAAATATTGAAGCGGTTCACCATTTCCTTTGTAATACCCGGGATGTAGACAAGATCAAAGTTCATGTCTCTCGCGAAGTCTTTTAGTCCGGTCATATCATTAAAGGGCCTTACAGAGACAATGAGGGTGAAAGTGCTCCAGTTACGGAGAACAGCTATGTGCCGTTCGGGGTTTTCGAATTCAAGGGATCTCAGACTTTCGTATGCTCCGGCCCAGAGGCGAATCGAGTCTGCCGGAGGGAGCAAAAGTTTGCGTGCCATAATAAGGATGCCGTTTTCCGTGAGGTGATTGAGATACTCTGAGAATGATGCGGTGGTGAATAGATATCCCTGGGTCAGAGCGTCTGAACCGGGAAGAGACCCTCCCCAGTTTTCAATGTGTATGATATCATAATGTTTGTCAGATTGGGCCATAAACGCTCTTGGATTTTGGTTGACCACAGGGATGTTGTAGTGGTTCCGGACGATATGAGCGATTTTGGGTTTTTGTTCAACGACGGTAATGTTACAGGCGCCGGATGCCATGGCACAGGGGATGCCCGATCCGCCGCCGTCCTGGATCAAGAGAATATGTTCAGGGTTCGGGACCAGCATGTATCCGGCGTAAGGGAGGGTAAATTTGGAGAACCATTCATCTTTTTGAAGTTGCTGTTTGTAAATAAAAAAGGGGGTGTCTCCGTCTTTGTAAATTACCCATTGCTCGGGCAGTATGTCTTTAAATTTTAGGCTTAATCCAGGTGCAAAGCGGGTATAAGGGCTATGAACGCTGTCAAATCTGCCCCTCAGACCGGTAACGGTTTCAAAGATCCGTGTATCGGGGAACTGGAGGAACCGGCTCAGGTCTTTATATGGCGAAGGTTTTACTTTGGGTTCCAGGCCGTCTTCCACTGAGACGAGAAGGCCTGTCATGAGCACGATAAAAAGACAGGTGACCTGAAAAGCAAATCGTTTTCCACGGGAGATGTTTTTTGTTAACGCATGTTTTTTGTTCGTCGTTGGTTTTTCAAAAGGAACAATTATTAGGGGGATTAGGGCTGCGAGGATGATGGATCTCCCTTCGCCAAGGAAAGGAAGAAAAGGAAACGGGATGATTGCTCCGCATGCCGAACCTGCCATGCTCGCAAAGTAAACAAAGCCGCTTTTTTCGGGGATGAATGCATAAGCAAGAGAGATGACAAGGCCGGCAAAAAAGAACGGTAACGTCAGAAGAAGATAGGCCGTCAAAAGGTAGAATATCTGGACAGGTTCCAGGGGCAGCCTGAAGTAGTCGAGGGGAATTCGATTCAAAACCATAAAAGAACCGATGGCGGTAACGGTATAGAGAATGATGAAAATTTTGACCGGGCCGCTGGAGGAAAGCCTTTTTTCCCAGTCTTTTTTTTGCGTATCAATGATGTTTAAAAAAGTACCGGCGGCGGCGAATCCAAAGAGTGCGATACTGATGACCATAAACGATAAATGATTCCACTGACTGATGGAAAAGACCCGGGTAAGGAGTACTTCCAAGGCAAGAGACGAGAGTGATAGCAAAAAAACAGCCGCAAGTATCATGGAATATCGTTTGTAACCCTTGGATTTTGGTCAAGGGCATGACCTGTCATGGGAACGAAGAGAACGCCGGTGATTTGTTTGACCGTGTATTCGTCGTCATATTTTGTGACCAGGCTTAGATGCTGATAGCTGAAGGGATTTCCAAGGGGGAGAATGAGTCGCCCGCCGTCTTTGAGTTGCTTCAAAAGTGGCGGAGGGATATGGTCGATGGACGCAGTGATCATGATACAGTCAAAGGGAGCTGCTTCAGGCCAGCCGAAGTAGCCGTCGCCGTGGCGGGTTTTTATTTTTGAAAAACCGAGTGACCGGAGTAGGCTTTCTGCCTTTTTGTATAGTTTTTCTTTGATTTCTATGGTGTAGACTTCTTTGGCAACCTTGGCGAGAATTGCCGCCTGGTAGCCTGAACCGGTCCCGATTTCGAGAATACGTTCGTTTCCTATAAGCTTCAGTTTTTCGGTCATCAAAGCCACTATATATGGTTGGGATATGGTCTGGCCCTGGCCGATGGGAAGGGGGTGGTCCGCGTAAGCCTGGGAAAGGAGTTCTTTAGGTACGAAGCGGTGCCGGGGGACTTGGCTCATGGCATTCAGGACTTTTTTATCTGATACGCCCCTTAAACGGATTTGTAATGAAACCATTTTTCCCCTGGCCTTCTGGTATTTGGGAGAATCTACCAGTGGCTGGGCCATGAGCTGTGCCGGCAAGAAAGTAAGGATAAAAAAGGGAAGGAGTATTTTTTTCATAGCGGCATTTTTGATTTGCAGAAGCAATCTCTGTCAAAAAGGATGAAGAACTCTGTAGATTATGATGCCAAGAATTGCCGCTGCCAATACAATAGTAAAGACCATTTGGTCAGTATCAAATCTTTTCATTATAAATCCAGGCCAATCTGGATTATTCTTCTTTATCCAACCCAAATACGGTGTGAAGAACACGAACAGCAAGCTCGGTATACTTTTCTTCGATGACACAGGAAATTCTTATTTCCGAAGTGCTGATCATTATTATATTGATATTTTCCCTGGCCAGAGTGTGAAACATTATTGATGCGACTCCGGAGTTGTTTTTCATTCCAACACCCACAACAGATACCTTGGCAATGTTTTTATCGCCCAAAACGTCCACTGCGCCTATTTCATCCGCCACCTTCTGTTCGATTTTCATGGCGGCTTGAAAATCTTTTTTTGGGACTGTAAATGTGAGATCTGTTTGACCTTGGGCTCGTGTATTTTGAATGATCATATCCACAACAATATCCGCTTCGGCAATGGGTGAAAAAATTTTGGCTGCCACTCCGGGTTGGTCAGGAACCTTTTTAAGGGTGATGCGAGCTTGATCTTTATCGTGCGTAACTGCGGATACAATAAGACTTTCCATGCCGGCGTCTTCACTAACAACCATGGTTCCTTCCTCCTCAGTGAAAGATGATCTTACATGAACCGGGACATTATATTTTTTAGCAAATCCCACGGACCGGATCTGCAGGACTTTGGCACCAAGACTGGCCATGTTCAGCATCTCATCATAAGAAATTTTATCAATTTTTCTTGCTTTCTCGCAGATATTGGGATCGGCGGAGTAGATACCATCTACATCGGTATAGATTTCGCAGAGATCCGCCTTCAGAGCAGAGGCGATGGCCACGGCAGTTGTGTCTGACCCTCCCCGCCCGAGGGTTGTAATGTTCCCTTTGATATCACATCCCTGAAATCCGGCCACTACGACAATATTCCGTTTTTTGATAAGGTCTATAAAATACTCGGTACCGATTTCGATGATTCGTGCATCACCAAAGGTGCAATCTGTAACCACCTTGGCCTGGTATCCAAGCATGGACAGGGCAGGGTAGTTCATGTCTTTTAAGGTTATTGCCAGAAGAGCTGCCGTTGTCTGCTCGCCTGTGGACAGAAGAACGTCGAGTTCACGTTTGCTTGGTGATTCGCTAATCTGGCTTGCCATATCGATCAGGTCGTCCGTGACTCCAGCCATGGCCGACAGAATGACAACCACGTCGTTACCCTGGTCATAGGTCTTTGCAACCCGTTTTGCGACATTACGGATCCGTTCAAGATCAGCGACCGATGTGCCGCCAAATTTTTGTATAATTAAGCTCACTTTATAAGCCTCTACATTTAATGATAATCGCTGAATCAGATAATAATCAGATATTAATCTGATTAAAAGTTTTTTAGTGAATGAAACCTTACTAAAAAATATATATAGCTTAAAATTATTCTTCAGTAAAGAAATAAAGGCAACAGGTTGAACAAATGGCAATTTAAAATGTGTCCATCCATAAATGGTCTTTTTGCCCAATCTCTGCGGTATGTTCAAAAAATTAATTCGCCAAAGTTCGGTGGCGAATAAATCCTCGGAATATTAAACATATGCCTGCCTGTCCCGTAGGTCCCCGTGAAAATACCGGGACAGGGCCGGCAGATCGTACTGGGGTGGTTATTTTTCTCACATGCCTTGATCTTGAACAAAAATCCTCATTAATTAACAGACTCAGTTAATAAGAACAATTCGTCGCTAAATTATCCCATTGATTTTTTAAGTCATAATTTCATTCGGCTCGGGCTAACGCGTGCTAAAGTCCTTAAAACAGTCAGTCGGTTTCCAAGAGAAACACGCCGTCGCTACGCTGCACCGAAATCAAATGCGTTTACCCTTATCTTATAAATATAGATTGTTGACACGAAAGTTGCCTTCCTTTATTATTTCTTGTTTAATATACAATCCTTATTGGTTCAACGTAAGAGAATGAATACCTTTTCGGTTTATCAAAGTCAGCTATCCCGAAAATTTTCATGAAATATCCGGGCCTGGCTTAAAGTGAGATATTAGGAGGACCTGTTATGGCGAAATATGAGTTCTGGACACACGGTGTTAACGTTCAAATCGAATATCCTGACAGAATTGTGGGGATAACAGGAAACGAATATGCAGAACCCCGCCGGTCGGGCTGGGGAACTCTGGTTTATCAAAAGGAAAACACCACCAACTGGTTCCACTTTGCGATTCCAACTCCTGTTATTATCAATAATCAAGAAGCCACCTTAAGATTCATCCGGCTTCGGGCAGAAATCAATGAAACTGCCCGAATTGACAGGATCCACTTTCGCCATGACAACCGCATTATGCTATCCCGGGAAGTCAATATAACGAATTGTAGTGTGGACGAAACCATTCAAAGCCCAAAGACCATCATTCGGAGAAGCTTGGCACTATGTGTCCATATCAGTTTTTTGTTCGGTGATGCTAGGGGGATGGTTATTTTTAAAGGCGCAGGAGGTGCTTTTCGATCAGGTTAATATTTTATCCTAAAGTCGATTTTTAATTTCTTTTAACAGATTAACCGCGTTAGCTCCATGTGCAGACATGCAAATTTTTCGAGATTTGTCACCTGATATTTCAAATCTTATTGTTACGTGGTCAGGTAAAAGTTCCTGCCGGATTCTGTCTGCCCATTCAATAGCCACAACATGGTTATCGTCAAGTATGTCGTAGAGACCGATATCTTCAAAATCGACGGGATCTTCAAGGCGGTAAAGGTCAACATGGACAAGGGGGTGTCTGCCCGGATATTCATTTATCAAGGTGTAAGAAGGGCTGGTTATGTAATAATCATTCGGGACTTCAAGACCTCTGGCCAATCCCTGCACAAAAGAAGTTTTTCCGCTTCCGAGGTCGCCGGTCAAGGCAAGAACAGCTTCGGTCGTCAGCCATGCGCCTATCTTTTCCCCCAGTTTTTTTGTTTCTTTAACGGAGTGAGTCGTTATCTGATATTTACAGAGATTGGCCACGGTTCCTTTTTTACGCAAAGTAATAAATGAGTTTTATATAATCCCCCCAACTAAAAAAAAAGAAATTTCTATACTATCCGGTTGTGGTTGAAAACTACAGGTCTTTGATAAGTGCCAACATTTCTTTTACAGCCCGTTCCATGCCTACAAGCACCGCTCTTGAGACGATACTGTGTCCGATGCTGAATTCGTCTATTTCACTAAGACCTTTAAAAAACTTTATGGTATTATAACACAATCCATGGCCGGCATTGACACCTATTCTTAATTTATGGGCGAGTTTGGCGGCATCCACAATATCTGAAAATGCCTGGTTTCTTTGCTTATGTGTTTTTGCTTCGCAGAATGTTCCGGTGTGGATTTCTATCATGGTGGTATTTATCTGGTGGGCCAGTTTTATCTGATCTGGATCAGGATCAATGAAGATACTTACAGGAATCCCACTATTTTGCAAAGTGCCTACGGTTTCAGCAATTGCATTTTTATGCACAATTAGATCCAGTCCGCCTTCGGTAGTGAGCTCTTCACGCCGTTCCGGCACCAGGGTTACGAGATCGGGTTGGATTTCAAGGGCGATTCCAACCATTTCATCTGTTGAAGCCATTTCAAGGATAAGTTTGGTCTGAGCAACCTTTCGTAATATTCTGAGATCACGGTCATGGATGTGACGTCTATCTTCCCTCAGGTGAACCACAATGCCGTCTGCTCCTGCCAGTTCCACCATGACGGCTGCCGCAACAGGATCAGGGTAACTGACGTCTGCCCTTGTGTTTCTTAAGGTGGCGACATGGTCAACATTTACAGCTAATCCAGCCATCAATGAACCTCCATTTTAATCAGTTTAAGAATTTCATTGCTCTTTTTTTCCATCTCATATGCTTGTTTTTTATTTTTTTCATGATCATAACCCAGCAGGTGAAGGATGCCGTGCACTAAAAGCTGGGTGAAACGTTCTTCCATGCTTATGCTTGCCATTTTTCCCTCTCTTGCGGCGGTTTCAATGGAAATGACCACGTCGCCGAGAAGCTGCGGAGCTATATTATTAAATTGGCCTGTACGCATGGGAAATGCGATAACATTTGTAGGCCCGTGTCGATCCAGATATTTCTTATTAAGCTCCCCTATCTCGGGATCATCAACAATAACGATGGAAAGCTCTGCATCAGGACAGGCCAAGACGTTTAAGATGGCCCTGGCCTTTTGTTTTACTTTTTTCAGGGATATCTTGTATTTGTTTTGTCTGTTGTCTAACAGAACTTCCATTTTTTTCCTTTCCGTTGCCAAGGAGAGGTTTTTCGGGATATTCAATTCGGTGATGGTACATTCCTGATAATATGTTATGAAAGCTTTTTGCAATCTTATGCAAATCCTTCAATGTCAGCTCACAATCATCTAACTGACCATCCGAAAATGCCTTGTTTATCAGGTTTTGTACAAGCCCCTGGATTTTAGATGGTGTGGGATTAGCAAGTGTTCTTGATGCTGCTTCAACCATGTCAGCCAACATGACAAGACCGGCTTCCCGGGTCTGAGGCTTTGGGCCCGGATATCTGAAGTTGTCGATATTCACTGCGTCTTCACCTTTTAACTGCTTTGCTTTTTCATAAAAAAAGCTAATAAGGCTCGTTCCGTGGGATTGCCTGATCGTGTCGATGATGACCTGGCCGAGTTTGTTTTTCCGGGCGATTTCCACGCCGTCTTTAATGTGAGAGATCAGGATAAGACTCGACATGGATGGAGCAAGTTTGTCATGTCTATTAATGCCGTTGGTCTGGTTTTCGATAAAATAGAGTGGTTTTTTTATCTTGCCGATGTCGTGATAATAACCGCAAACTTTGGCAAGCAGGGAGTTAGCACCGATTTCGGAGGCCGCAGCTTCAACCATGGTACCGACAACCACAGAATGATGATATGTTCCCGGAGCTTCTATCATAAGTCTCCTGAGAATAGGTTGATCAAGGTTTGCAAGTTCAAGAAGTTTGATGTCGGTCGTATAGCCAAATGCTATTTCTACCATCGGTGTGATGCCGGCGGTGACGATTCCTGCTCCCACACCTCCCATAAACGCGAAGGCCCAGTCCCACAAAAGTTTGATAATGGAAGAATCTCCCAGGTAAGTGTTTATAATCGTTACAAGTATAACATTCAAGACTCCGAGTTTTAGACCGGCTTTGATAAATACTTTGCGTTCCCGGCAGTTCTGCATCCAGAATGCCGCCATTGAGCTGTTGATCAGGAAGTATAGAAAAATATCAAATCTGTTTTTAAAAATGAAGGCTGTGCCGATTGCAATGAGCATGGCCATGGGAATAGCCAGTTCAAGGCCCAAAAACAGGCAGATGGTCATGGCGCCTGCAGCAAGGGGAATACCATAAGAGCTTGATGATGCTGATATGGGGAAAGAGGTATAATGGGCCATAGATTCAGCCAAAGATGCTGATATTCTGGCAATGAAAAAAAAAGTTACGAGGACGCTGGCCATAAAGAGCAGATTTTTGTTGTTGCTAAGATCGGTTTCACTTTGACGATGTATATAAAGAATATAGGTGGTCATTAGAATGCACAGAATTATCAGTGCGGATCCAATGGAACTTGATAAAATCTGTTCTTGTTTTATCCCTTCCTCATAGGCTTTGAGTTTTAAAAGCTGGATTTTTGTAACTCTTTCTCCTTCGCGCAACAGCATTTCCCCGGCTTTTATCTTGTGAAATACCGGCTTAATTTCTTCATAGGCCTTTTTTTTCCGTTCCTCGGTTTCACTTCTGTTTAGGGTGATGTTGGGCTGAATAAGTCTTTGAACAAAATCTACAATCATATTTCGCAGGGTATAATCAATGTTTTGGAGAAGGGGTTGACCGATAATTTTGACCATGGTTTTGGCCTGATCAAGACCGTAAAATTGTTTTAATTGATGAACAACCAGTTCGTTTTTGGTCGTGATATTCCTTAAAATTATACCTTTATCGGTTTCTTTTAAGAGAAGCTCTTTGTTTGTGACCACACCGTTATCCAATATTTCTTTTAAAATGCTGTAAATAAGATTTGCAATATCCGGGAGAAAGGCTTCTTCTTCGAGGATTTTATAAGCGCCGTCACTCACAGAAATACCGATTTTTTCTTCAAAATTGACTTTCTTTTGCCATATAAGGTCATGGACGGACATTGCTCTCTTAACTGTACCGGTTGAAGCGGTTTTTGATGGTTTTCGTGCAATCTTATTTTGATTTTTTTCAGCCTTAAAAACCATTTGAATATCGTTAAAGGCTGTTTTTACATTCTGGTTGATTGTTGAGGGTAGAGTTACGTCATGGTCGTAAACGGTTAAAACCTTTTCCACAGCCTCCCTTCGGTTGGCTTTTGTAGCATCCTTGTCTTCTATTAAAAAATCTTTTGTGGCCTTGATATTACTTGCAGCGACATCACCTAATTTGTAAGAATGCTTTTTGATAATAAGGTTGGGATAAAGGAAAATGGTAAAAATTATTGTGACGCCGACGAGAATACTCCATCGAACCTGGTCGCTAGTTCCAAAAAACATTTTTACGGATATTTTGTCTTTTTCAATTTTCATTGCAACTTGTGATTATTTTTTCTGCTGGCATCCAGGTCTTCATATGCTTTGATAATTTTCTGGACCAATTCATGTCGTACCACATCTTTTTTTGAAAAAAAGATGAATTTTATTCCATCTATTCCCTGCAGGATATTTTTTGCTTCAATAAGCCCCGAAGGTTTCTCAACAGGAAGGTCGATCTGGGTTATGTCTCCCGTGATAACCGCTTTGGAGCTAAATCCTATCCGGGTCAGGAACATTTTCATCTGTTCAGAAGTTGTATTTTGGGCTTCATCTAAAATAATGAAAGAATCGTTTAGGGTTCTGCCTCGCATGAAAGCAAGAGGCGCCACTTCTATGACGCCCTGCTCTATTAGATTCGACACTTTTTCAAATCGCATCATATCATGAAGCGCGTCATAAAGAGGTCTTAAATACGGATCCACTTTTTCCGCAAGATCTCCGGGCAGAAATCCGAGCGCTTCCCCGGCTTCCACCGCAGGCCGGGTGAGAATTATACGGTTAGCCAGCCCTTTTGAAAGCGCTGCGACCGCCATGGCCATGGCAAGATAGGTTTTGCCTGTACCGGCGGGGCCGATACCGAAGACCATATCAGAGGTGCGGATGGCATCTATATATTCTTTTTGGGTAAGGCTTTTGGGAATTACACTACGCTTTTTTGAGGTAATGTAGACCGTATCTAGAAAAATATCTTTGAGTTTAATACGGTCATCTCCGCTTAGAATCCTGACTGCATAATCAATATCGTTTGGATAAATTGGATATTTATCTTTTAACAGGCCGTAAAGTTGTTTGAGTATATTTTTGGCAAGGCTTCTTGTAACGATATCCCCCTGAATAAAAACCGTATTACCTCTGGCATGGATAGACACGTCTATTGTGTCTGCAATTCTTTTAAGGTTGCTGTTATGTTCGCCGAAAAGTTGCCTTGCCAGATCTAAGTCTAAAAAGGTCAATCTGATCTGATTATTTTCGGTGATTTCATCCATATCTAAAAGTTGAGCCGATGCCATGTCTGGCGCATATTTTAAAACTTTCTCATACCATAGTTTTTTTAACTATTGCAAACTACAATTTAAGACACAAGAGAAAAAGAAAAATACCTTGACTCGAAATATATGCTTTGTTAATTTGCGTCCATGAAATTATAACAAGTTTTATCTTTTTGATTTTATTTATCTTTTTGTAATTTTTCAAGATATTCTGTTATATTTCAATACAATAGCATCATAAAGTGATATAAAGGTTGCTGTGAATTTTTTTGATATAATAGTTATAGTAATTTTAGGCTATTGCTTGATAAGAGGTATTTTCAGAGGGCTTATCAAGGAATTATCTTCCATAATTGGTGTGTTCGGCGGATTCTATGCTGCTTTTACCTATTACATGCTGCTTGCAAAGCCTTTATCAAAATGGATTGCCAACACCGGATACCTAAACATATTAAGCTTTTTGATCATTTTTTGTGGCGTTTTCATTATTATCAGCATCCTGGGTGTCATCATAAATTACCTGCTTAAAATAGCATTTTTGAGTTGGCTTGATCGTATCTTAGGATCTGTATTCGGTGCCATGAAAGGGATACTGATTGTCTCGGTTCTACTCATTGCACTTACCGCTTTTCTCCCCAAGGGTACACCTGTCATCAAAGATTCCCTGCTTTCTCCTTATGTGACGTTGGTCTCTGAGAAGATAGCCAAAGTTGTCTCCAAAGATATGAAACACGCTTTTTCGGCCAAGATATCGAAAATAAAAAGGGCGTGGAAGAAAAATAAATAGAATTTATTCAGCGGGGACGAGGCCACATGGAAATAAATTCCATAATCGATTTAATTGAGATATTAAGGGGTGAAAATGGATGCCCCTGGGACAGAAAGCAGACACCCGGGACCATAGCGGTTTATCTGTTAGAAGAGGTATACGAACTTGTTGATGCCATTGAATCAAAAGACCCTGACGGCGTCTGTGAAGAGCTTGGTGATGTATTGTTTCATGTCCTCTTTCTATCCGAACTTTTCCGGGGAATGGGCCATTTTGATATCAAGGATGTCATTGAATTAAATGTAGATAAGATGACTCGTCGCCATCCCCATGTTTTTGGTAACGAGAGAGTTGACAGTGTTGAAGAGGTGAGGGCGCGGTGGCATCAGATAAAGAAGGAAGAAAAAAGCCTTGCTAAAAAGGCTTCGATTCTAGATTCGGTACCGGCCGGGTTTCCGGCCCTGATGCGTGCTTACAGAGTTTCCGAGCGTGCGGCCAAAACAGGATTTGACTGGAATGATATTTCCGGTGTCATACAAAAAGTCGAAGAAGAATGGTCTGAATTGAAAACCGTGTTGAAAAGAAAGAATCGAGCCCCAAAAGATCAAGATCTTTTGGCCTTAGAATTTGGAGATGTCCTTTTCACACTCGTAAATGTTGCCCGGTTTGCACACATTCATCCAGAAACAGCATTAAGAAATTCGACAAAAAAATTTGAAAAGCGCTTTAAGTATATGGAAAAACTGATTACAGAGAGTCGAAGGAACATAGAATCGGTTCCTCAGGAGGAGAAGGACGAATTATGGGAGGAAGCCAAGGCAAATTTAAGGTAGAAGAAATCAAACAGCATAAGAGGCGTAATACATTCTGATGAATCTTGCGTGGCTTTCAAAGGCTATTTCCGGTAGTTCGGTATAATGAAAATAGACCGCATCATCCACATCATCGTCGGCCATCAGAGTGCCGGTATACTCTTTAATAAGATAGCCGACCATGAGGACCGTATGATACTGGGCACTGGGATTTGAGGACACACCGAGGAGCATTTCAATCCGGCCCAAAAGCCCTGTTTCTTCTTTAAGCTCTCTTAACGCCGCTTTTTCAGGGGATTCACCCAGCTCCATAAACCCACCCGGAAGACACCAGAACCCTTTTTTGGGCTCTACACTTCGTTTTACGAGAAGAACCCTGTCCCTGTTATCCACGACAACAAGACATGTGGCAGGTATGGGGTTTTCATAAATAGGTTCATCACAGTGCTCACAGAAAAGTCGGAGACTGCCTTCGCAAATCTTTTCTGTGAGCCGTGTGCCGCAATAATGACAAAACGTTTTTTTCCGCATCATTATGAGAAATTCGGGTTAATCGTCGAAATCTCCCTCCGGTTCCTTTTCAGATTCAATGGTGGCTGCCCGCTGGATAATTTTTTCCGGCGTCCATTCAGCAGGATCTTCGATTCTGGCGGCCTTGGGTCCCGGGTCATAGGTGCCGGCCTCAAGGATGTCCTCGATGGCAAATGATGCTGTATCCTGGGCGTTAAAAACGTTAACCAGCATGTTATGAACAAATTCCTCAACTCTTTTGACCATCCGGTTTCTGATGGCTTGGGGTTGTCCCAGAAGTTTATTTTCAAACGGTAGGTTGAGTTTCTTATAATTTCCTCCTTTTAGCTCATGTGCCTGTGCGTAAGCGACCATTTCTGCCCACATCTCTTGGGTCACGCCGTGGTCCTTAAGCTTGATAAAGTTGCCGCTGTCATCAAGGATGGCATTGCCATAGTCATTGACCTCCAGACCCCAGGAAATCATCTGAAGAGCCGTGGCAACATTGGCCTTGGTCGTTCTGGTGTTCGCTGCTATTTCTCTTAATCTGTCCGAGTTGTTTCCGGAGGTGCCGTGCTGGGCGCCGGAAATCTTATATTTTGCCAGCGCCTGGTGGATTTCAGCGGTTAAACCGACCTGTATCCCCTGACCGCTTGCCTCAATGCCGTGGGTTGTTCCGTTGTTTAAGGCGATCCAGTCCGGAAAGATATCATGGGCGTTCAGACCCTGTATCAGAAACAGGGCTTCTTTTACGGTTGAGAGCCCTTCTTTTCCTTTGATTTCACCAACTTCAGTTTCAAGGCCGGCCCATTCAGGAACAAAAGGATTCAATTTCAGATTGGCAAGCAGGTTCTGATCATCGGGGAGATGGGATGCGTCAATGGCAATGGAGGTCATTCCGGCCTCAAACAGCGTGGGTATCTCGATCTTGGCTCCATTTATATCCTGTTCTTTTTTGATCCCATAATGATCGGCGTGTATTGCCACCGGAATAGTAATACCCAGTTCGTTGCAGAGTGCATCGACCTGCCGGGAAATATTCCAGTAATTGACCGCACAATATGCACTGGCGCCGCCTTCGGACCTGGCGATCTCTATAATAATGGCGGCATTAGCCCTCTGAGCGGCCTGTAGAGCGCCTCGAATCACAAAGTTGTTTCGACCGTTGGCAGCAATGGCTATGGCATTTCCTTTGGCAAGCATGGCCCGGTCGATGAACTTTCCACTAACGATCAGGGCTCTAGAATTAGGAAAAAGCTTTTTCACGTCAGGTGGGCGGCCTATTTTGAGCGCTTCTTCAAAATCCTTTGATGTAACGGTTCTATTTCCAGACATGGTTTAACCTCCTTTTGATAAGCGTTCACGGTGAGTATAATGGACTTTTTATCAATTTATCATTCTTGGTTATCAAAATTTTTTGATCTGACATCATTTAATATTTCAAGGATTTCTTTTTTGTATGAAAGAGGCGCGCAAAGCTTTCCCCAGCCCATTTGAACTTGAAATAATCCGTCATAAGCGGTATCGTGAAATGAATGAACCAGGTGTGGTATATTTTGTTCGTTCAAGATTGATTCGATAAGCTGAGCCTCTATTATATTATCCAAGATCGCAATATCTGTAAATTTTTGCTCATGTATTTCGTTCATATCTGAATCCTGGCCCTGGTGATCCGAACCGGCTAATATCCATTCGATCTGACAAGTTTTTTATCTTACCAAAATTGCCCATCTAGTCAATTATAAAAATGTTTAATTGTTCGTTGGTTAAAATAATTTGTGTAATACATTACATATTTATAGTGTAGTTTATTACACAATTTTTTAAAAAGCCCCCCCTCAATATTCTTATAACTATTTGTAATTTATATATATTATCTAATGATTATAGTTGGGCATGGCTTTTGCTTATATGATAGCACATCAGTATCAGCGAATACGTACCGGAAACTACGCATATTATATAGACTGCTATCCCGAATTTCTCATGAAAAATTTCAACCATTTTTATTTCGGTATAGGAAGACGATTCTTAGGGCAGGGATTTTTTACAATAAAAAAAAGCGAATCAAGCTCGTGAAAAATCAGGGGAAATGTTTTCAAGTCAGTCGATACCACAGTAATACTATATATAGTTGTTTTTTGATGATTGACATACAACATATGGTTTGTTATGTTCTTAGATCAAAGAACAAATTTTTATATAAATATAATAAATTCGTGAAAATTCGAATTCAACGCGTTTAAGGTTTTAAGAGTCAGGTTTTGGTAGTTACAGTGTACGTTTTAACAGACACTTAAAACGTTTGTTTAAAGGTCGCTTATTTGATTTTTTTTAGAAGACCGTCAACGTATAAGGGTGCGCTAGGATAATGGTGAACGAGGACAAATTTTCTCGATCGATCGAAGAAGGCACAGAAGACGAATACCTCAAAAAAGAAAAAGAGCTTCGTAAAAAAGATCTGATCAACATACTAAATTATGTTAATTTCCAAGACGGTTCCATTCTAATAAATTTCAAACATGTCAAATATGGCCAGATTATTTCACAAAGAGCAAAACCGCTTCCTTGCCTTGGGGATAAGTTAGAGTGTGTTTGGGCAGAGCCCGACAAACTTCAACAAAAGTTAATCCCTTATAAATTCAAGGAGATTCTCGTTCCCTGTGATAAAAAACTTTTATTGTTAAAACCAGATGATATCAGCATAACAGAGAAAGGGATCCATCTCATCCTTCCGGAAACCTGTTATGAAGTCGATTCCCGGAAACAGAGAAGGCATTTATGTAAAGGTATAAAGGCTCAGTTGATTCAAAACAGTGTCCTTTTTAATGGTGACCTTATTGATTTCAACGCGGTTTCCTTCCATGTTGAAATAACGGCGGTACCTCCTCAGACATTCCAATGGATTGATTCAGAATCCCCGGTAAATTTGATCTTTTCCAACGAACATGAAACGCTGTATTCAGGAGAATGCAGGATAGTAAAGCAAAACTTTGGTCAAAAAAAGAGAGCGTATGTTATTGAACCGTTAAGCCGTGAGATTCGAAGGTTTAAACAAAAAGAATTCCGGAGTACACGACAGGAACTGGTCCCGTCACCCAATATTATTTTTAGGCACCCTTTTACAAAAAAAAATAACAATCTTAAAGTGTTTGATATTTCCGGGTCCGGTTTTTCGGTGGAAGAAGATACATATAATGCGATTCTTTTTCCGGGCCTGATCATACCTGAATTGGAAATAAACTTTGCAAACAGTTTTAATATCAAATGTAAAGCCCAGGTTGTTTATAAAAAAATTGTGGGTGAAGAAAAGAAAAACAATTGGGCGAAATGCGGTCTGGCCGTACTCGACATGGAATTGGAAGACCACGGTAGACTTTCAGAGTTGCTCCATCAGGCAAAAAATAGGAGTTCTTACATTTGTAACATTGTGGATCTGGATGATCTTTGGAACTTCTTTTTTAAATCAGGTTTTATTTATCCAAAAAAATATGCGTTTCTTCAAGCAAATAAGGATAAAATTAAAGAGACTTATAAAAAACTTTACACCGAGAAGCCAAAAATAGCCAAGCATTTTATTTATCAAGATAAAAGTCGTATTCTCGGCCATATGGCCATGGTTCGTTTTTATGAAAATTCATGGTTAATCCATCATCATGCTGCAGACCGATCAGTCTCACTCAGGGCCGGCCTGGTTGTGCTGGAACAGATTGGCCGGTTTATAAATGATTCCCATCGGCTGGGTTCAATCCAAATGAATTTTGTTTTCTGTTATTTCAGGCCTGAAAGTAAATTTCCTAACCGTGTATTTGGAGGTTTAACCGGAAACACAAAAGATCCAAAAGGTTGCTCACTGGATACCTTCGCCTATTTTCATTATCAGAAAATTTTTAATAGTGAACTGAAGTTGTCGGAGCCGTGGAAATTAATTGAAACCCAGCCTGAAGATCTTTTGGAGCTGAAAAACTTTTATGAGTATTCGTCAGGCGGTCTTATGTTGAATGCTCTGGAACTCGAACAGAGTTCGGGGAATCTTGATGAACTGTCAAAAGAATATCAAAAACTGGGTTTAAAAAGGGAAAGACACCTTGTTTCACTGAAAAAAGACGGCAGGCTCAAAGCAGTCGTTATGATAAATGTTTCAGATATCGGTCTAAACCTTGCCGATCTGACCAGTAATATTCAGGTTATGGTTGTTGATCCGGATGATTTTACCAAGGAAATTTTCCATTGTATGGTTTCTGAGCTCTCTACAAAATTTGAGCAGAATGAAATACCGGTACTTCTTTATCCTGTTGAATATGCTGAAAACCATTCCATACCTTATGAGAAACTATATAATCTTTGGGTATTGAATATGCAGTATACGGATTATTATTTCAAGCATCTTAAGGAGTTGCTCAAAGGGGATCATTAGATGTCTCGGAAATTCTATCCCGCTTTTTCCATATGGATCGTTTGTAAATGAACCTTTTACTCTTCACTTTCTTTTTCAACATGGAGCATGGCTTTTGCTCCTATTTCAATTTTTTTTGTTTCTCTTCTATTTTTTATTTTAACAATAGCGTAAGAAGCTGTAGTTCTCAGAACCTTGCCACAGATAAGCTCTTTATTTGAAGTTGAAAAAAAACATACTTTGGCGCCAAATATAAATCCGGCATCTTTACCTTCATCGATAAAAACCTGCCCTTTTGGTTCGTTAATTTTCGTAACTTGTGCCGCCCTGCTAATGTCTTTAAAAGAGGGGATTGCCAACACGATAATTGTCAGTGCAGCAAGGAACAATTTAATTTTTTTCATTACGCCCTCATCTCGGTTATGCGGATTTTAGTTTATTCCAGCATTCCAGTTAAAGCGAAGCCCTTAAATCCTTACCTTAAACCAACAGCTTTGCCGGTACGAACTTAATCATAATATATATATCACATCTTTTTAGGTTATACAATATACTAACCTTAATTCGAAAAGGAAGATTGATATGATCATTACTGTTAGTTTCAAGGCATTGAGTTATATTCAGGAACACGGACAAGATATCTTTCCCAAAACCCCGGTTATTTGTTATCATGGATATTGACTTAAATTTCTATTTTGCTTATGAAAAATTATTGAAGCTGCAATATTTTTTTTTAATTCTAAAGACAGGAGTTGCACATGGTTAGAACGGAAATATCTCTTTTTCTTAAAAATGTTCCCGGAGAGCTTGGGAGGCTGGCGTCGCTGTTTTCAAATGAAAATATCAATATTGACGCTCTTACAATACAGAACGCATCGAGCTATGTGAAGAAGCTTTTTGAGGCCAGGGGGAAATCATTAAAGCGGATCGCTTCTGTGGCCAGCTATAACTCAATGCGAAAAGACTCTGCCGAGTTTGCCCTGATCCGGCTGCTGGTTGACCAGACCGACAAAGCGGTTAATCTGCTGTCAAAAAATGATTTTATTTTTGATACCATGCCGTTCATAGCTCTAGAGCTTGAAAACAAACCGGGTTCACTGGCTGCCGTGGCAAATAAGTTCGGAGAGGAAGGGATTAACATTAATTATGTTTACGGAACGGTTTCGTCACCGGATGAAAAATGCCTTTTTGTATTTTGTCCCGAAGACATCGACCGAGCAGCTAAGATTTTCAAAACATAATAAAATCACTTCCTGTCTGCGCCTGCCTAAGAGTATATGCACGCAGACAGGTTTAACGCACAGGCAGGCGAGACTTTATCAAGCTCGGCCATTAAAACTCAACAGCGAGCTGTGTGGTAATCAGATCCTTTTCATCGTCATTCTCGAATTCTCCATGGAGATATTCGAGAGATAGGGATGTATTCTCAAACAGGCCATACGTGAGTGCCGCCCCATACTGATCTTCGGGAAGGAAATCACCGAGGTCGTCGCCGCCCTCATACTTGACCGCAACTTTAAGCCGTTCCGTTGCTGCATATGCCAGTTCCAAGTTCCATGTCTCGGGCTGAAATTCCTTTCCGCCGTCAAATGACAATTCTCCGGCTTCAAATTCATCAAGGGCTCCGAGATATTCACACTCAAGGAAGAATTTATCCATAAAAGATATGCTTAAAAAGGCGTTGAATCCACCCACATAGTCTTTAATTTGGCCAGGAGTTTCTCCCTCAAGGCCGTCGCTATCCGCAATATTGCTGATGTAAGATACCCCGCCGGTAATACCGAAATTCGATATTAATTCCTCGGGAACGGAAAATGAAGCAGCGGCAACATAGCTCTCTATGTGATTATCTTCTCCGGTTTCATCGATGTCCCCGTTAAAGGCACTTACGGAAACGTCCATCCATTCATTCACATATCCCACACTGAG
>Ga0307421_1000403_pt1 | contig 27965 bp, 17 predicted proteins | sample SalMarWE160270MG_FD_202163 | JGI IMG/M metagenome (GOLD analysis project Ga0307421, IMG submission 202163) | Salt marsh sediment microbial communities from the Plum Island Ecosystem LTER, Massachusetts, United States - WE1602-70 | ecosystem: Environmental > Aquatic > Marine > Intertidal zone >... | reverse complement strand
GTGTAATGTTTTTATTTCTTCCATTTCCCTGTCTTGGTCATCCAATTCGATAAAACTGGTTCCCCATAAACCGATTAATGAAATGTTTGATTTTGGAGATACATTTAAGTTTATGTTTGTCGTAAAATCCTGGTATTGAGGGACAATGCCAAAATCTATACCTATTTTGTCCATTACATCCAGAAAGGAATATCTATAGGCAGTCATGTGAGTGCCTGTATTCTTTTTTTTTGAGAACGGGCCTTCAGCACCTAATTCAAAACCGTTCCATCCGGTTTGAAAACGGAATTCATGTTTGTCGGGATTTGGTTTTTTCAATTTCAGGTCAAAAACGCCAGACATAGCATTGCCGTATTCTGCAGGAAAAGCGCCGGTAATAAAATCAGAATTGGTTATCATGTTGGTATTCAGCAAGGTAACCGTACTGCCTGTAAGTCCTATTCCTCCGAAGTGGTTCGGATTGGGTATTTCTATATCGTTGATCCTCCACAACAAGCCCGTTGGCGAATTACCTCTTATGATAATATCATTCCGGTCGTCCCTTTCAGGCATCACACCAGCATAATTTCTTACCATCCTTGCTGCATCACCAAGTGTTCCCGCGTACCGGTATGCATCTTCTGTTGAAAAACTTCTGCCGCTGGCGTAAACTAATTTATTAATGGGTTTTTCCTTTTGAAAAGGAGCTTTTACAATAACTCCGGATATTCGTGTTATGTTTGGTTCTAATATGATCAAAAGATTACTCTCATGACCGCTGTTAACAAACATGGATTTTTTTTGATTTTGATAACCTACATGGGAAAAAATTAAATTATGCCTTCCTGTTGAACATTTCAAAATGAATTTTCCCAGGCTGTCCGTGATTGATCCATGATTGGTTTCTTCTATAACTATGGTTGCTCCTGCTATAGGTTTATTTGTTTCGGAATCTCTTACAATGCCATTGATGTTTTGATATAAAACTTCTTTATTTTTATCTTGTCCTTTAATAATACTGGAAATATTCAGTAAGACTAAAATGAGTATTATTTTAATCATGAAATTGTTGTTTTTGCTTTTTCGTTAGGTTAGCAAAGTTAAAGTTTTATGATTGCATTTTTTTTGGCAATATAATTTTTTATGTTTTAATACTTTAAAACACAGCTGTCCAAAATAAATATTAATTGTATACGATTTAACTGTAAGTCAGTTTTATAGCAAATAAGTTGGATGGTGGCTTATTGAAAGCTTGTTGTTAATTCGAATATATATTAGTTAAGTTATTAGTAATTAAGTTGTTATTTCGTTTAATCAAAGTTGGTGGTAGTTGTTCGCCAGTTGTTTATCTTAAATGAGTTAAAGAACTTATTATAAAAGTGAGCTCTTTAACTCATTTAAAAATTAAACACGTTGTGAAAAACATTTTAAATCGCGGTATACTAAGGTATTCGAGGATTTAAAATTTTGGCAGCAACGCGGATATCGGACATTATGGACAGACACTATTTATTTTTCCTTATTGAAAGCCTGGTTTTCGAGTTTGGCCAGATCAGGCTTTTTACCGGCAATATCAAGGGATTCCTGATATAATGCCTTAAGGTCACCAAGATCGATTGTTGAACCTTCGCGAATGAAAACAGGTATTTTATACAGAGGCGCATCTGCTTCAATCCACTGCCCCCCCTTCATAGGTTTTTTCCGTATTCCATGCATCCTGCCATTTTTCACCTGCCGGCAGATAAAGGCGATGAGTGGTTTTTCCTTTTTTCCATATAGCCGACACCAGTATATCATTGCCATACAGGTATGTTTGCCAGTCGGCCCATGCTTCTTCCTGTTCCGGGAAATGCAGGAATAACGGACGGGCAACCGGCATACCTGTTTCATGGGCCTCTACAGCATGTGCATAACTATAATCCGCCAACCGCGTATGTATTTTTGCATATAAACGCCATATGGCGATCAGTTCTGCATCGTATGACGGATCTGAACGCGTGCTCCAGGGTGCCCGGTCTTCAGTGGGGCCAAATTTCATTCCGGAGCCGGACCGAAATAAGGGCTTTATTATATGAATATTAACTCTGATGTAATACAATTTTCAGTTCCTGGCGCATCATTTTAGGGGTAAAATGATAACTTTGATGACATTATATGTTTTATTTAAATCATTGATCATGAAAACAAGATTTCCGGTTTTCCTTACAAGCTTGTTACTGATTTCTTCTTTTTCCCTTGCCATCTTTTCCCAGGAACTGGCAAAGGTGGATCCTGAAAATGTGGGTATGTCTTCTGAAAGGCTGGTCCGTTTAACCCGGACTTTTCAGGAGTATGTGGACCATGACTGGTTACCAGGCGCTGTAGTGCTGGTGGCAAGGAAAGGCCATATCGCTTATTTCGAATCATTTGGAATGAGTAATATTGAGAACGGTATTCCTATGAAAGAAAATGCTGTTTTTAGGATAGCCTCACAAACAAAGGCTATTGTAAGTACCGGGATCATGATCCTTCAGGAAGAAGGAAAACTGCTGATCACCGATCCGGTAGGAAAATATATTCCGGGATTCCATAAAACCACAGTTGCCGTGCCGAAAGAAAGCGGTAAATATAAGATTGTAAAGGCCAACAGGCCTGTAACTATTCGTGATTTGCTTACGCACACTGCCGGGATCGGTTACGGGAATGGTGTAGCCGCTGATCTGTGGAAGGAAGCAGGAATCCAGGGCTGGTATTTTGCAGACCGTGATGAACCCATCCTGGAAACAGTGAAAAGGATGGCTGACCTGCCCTTTGACGCCCAGCCCGGCGAACGCTTTGTTTACGGTTACAGCACCGATATTCTTGGTGCATTGATTGAAGTAGTATCCGGGGAACCCCTGGACAAATTTCTTCAACAACGTATCCTTAATCCCCTGGAAATGAAAGATACCCATTTTTATCTCCCTGAAGATAAAAGGGGACGCCTGGCCGTTGTCTATTCTGCCACTGAGGATGGGTTGGAGCTAGCGCCGGATCCGGGCGGGATGATCGGACAGGGGGCCTATGTGGACGGACCCCGTACGAGTTTTTCCGGTGGGGCAGGTTACCTGAGCACTGCTGTGGATTATGCCAGGTTCCTGCAGATGATGCTGAATGGCGGTGAATACGAAGGCAAGCGCATACTATCGCGCAAAACAGTGGAACTGATGACAGTCAATCATTTGGCAGAAGGTCCCTTATCGGGGAGAGTAGGGACCGGCTTCGGACTCGGTTTTGAAGTCCTGTTGGACCCTGGCGCCAGGGGAAAACCCGGATCAGAAGGAGAATACGGATGGGGAGGAGCCTACCATTCCATCTACTGGGTTGACCCGGCAGAAGAACTGGTGGTTGTGTATTTTACACAGGTGATACCTGCCGGGGGACTGGATGACCATGATAAGCTGCGGGCCCTTGTATACCAGGCTTTGGATGACTAATGCATATCCCAAAAACCGGGTACAACCTAGCACAGCCATTGTTTTGTCACAGACAAACAGGTCTTGCCTGCCGGTAGTGTATGGTTATAATGTCATCCCGGATATTTTTTTTTATCATTCCATTTTAATACTGATCAAAGAAAAGGAATATGCCGGTAATTGATAATCGAAATTTTCGACAACCTCAATATTTTTTCTTTGGGGTTTGGCATTTCTGTCATCCGGTGATCCTGTCAGCACCGTCAGCCGGGCGTTTTGTCCGGCTATGCCGTATCCGCTTAAATCAATTGCTGCATTCACTTCAACAGGCAAAAGGTTGACAAGTTTTACTATCAGGTCATTGGTATTGTTATTCTTCACAAAAGATATACCTACGCGTTTTTTCACACTTCCACGATTGTTGGAAAGGCTTACCAGGCTTGGAATATATTCATCCCCTGAATTTTGTCCGTACATCTGTTGTACATAGTACCCAACTGTAGGTTTGACTTCGGTGTTGTTGAAATATATCAGATCCGGATTCCATTGTGTATATCCTTCTTTAGCCAGTAAAGGGGCATAAGAGGCCATGGCCACCACGTCGCCATTACGTTCCAGTGAGGTCATGTATAATGCTTCTGACAATGCTGTTTCGATATTATTATGCCGTCCGCGTACGTGTGCTGCATATTCTCCCAAATATACCTTTGATTTGGAACGATCATACCGATCGTAAAAGTCCTGGTTGTGAATAAACCATCCGGGGGGCTGATAGTAATGTTCATCAACCATTGGAAGAGCCAGTCTGGTAGCAATTTCCCAACCCTCATCATAGTCAGTACCCATATAAAACGGCCCTACGGTGCCGATCACTGTAATTTCAGGATGTTTTTCTTTCACAGCATTGTAGATCATTGTGAAGCGTTCTTCAAAAATATCCGTGATCAGGTCTTCGTTGCCAACACCAAGATATTTCAGACGGAAGGGTTCGGGGTGACCTGCTTCGGCACGCACCCTGCCCCATTTGGTGTTTTTATCACCATTGGCCCATTCGATCAGGTCAAGCACTTCCTGCACATAGTCGTCCATCATGCTCATTGGGATGCCCCCCTGCTGGCCATGGCCACCCGTCGAGGAATTCTGACACGGAACACCTGCAGGCACAACCGGTACCGGTTCGGCACCGATATCTTCACAGAACCGGAAATATTCATAATAGCCTAATCCTGCCGATTGGTGATAATTCCAAATATTGCGCTGGGGTTTCCGGGCTTCCAGCGGGCCTACCGTGTTTTTCCAGCGGTACATGTTTTCAAGCCCGTCACCATGTGCTACACACCCCCCGGGGAACCTCACAAATTTGGGGTGTATATCTGCAATGGACTGTGCCAGATCGGCACGCAAACCGTTTTCATGTCCCCTGAATGTTTTTTCAGGAAAAAGCGAGATCATATCAAGTGCTATTTTACCCCTGAACTGGGGGATCACTTCAATACTGGCATCTTCCACAGTCTCCAGGGCAGTAAATTCCGCTTTGAATTTTTTCCAGTCTTCACCTATTTTTCTGATTTCTGTTTCTCCAATTGCTTTGCCACCCTTATCAACCAAACGGATCAATATTTTTCCCGAAGAACCGTCCGGGGAACGGGCAAATACCGAAAAAATATATTTCTCGCCGCCTTTTACAGGTATCCCGCTAAAGCCTTCGTTGACAAGTGCTGCACCTGCCTGGTTTATGTCAAGCACTGCATAATGTTTATTGTTGTAATGGATGGGAAAGGCCGTATCTATGGTGAATGTGGCATTTTTTCCCTTCAAACTCCATGCTTTATAACTGTTCCAGGTGCTATCCCTGTATTTCCGGTCACTCAGGGCATATTCGAACCCCCTGTTTTGCACCAGTTCGGCATAAATGCCGCCATCTGCCGCGTAGTTAATATCCTCAAAGAAAATGCCCACCAGCAGATCACTTATTGTTTTTGCCTTTTCCGGGTAGAGAGTGATTTCGGCATCAACAGATTCCAGGTTTTTGAAACGCCGTGGATCCTCGTCCATGGTTTCCGCGCGTTCCGTGTTGTGATGCGCCATCCAGTCGTTCCACTTAATTAGTCCGTCAATGGTTTCCCACGAAACCCTGTGTACCGTTCCATCAATGGCTGTTCCTTCAATATTTACAGTACACCTGGCATTAAGCCTGTCATCATTTGCAGCCTTTTCAGTGGGAGTATAATTCTTAAAATCTGTGGTTGTCGTTTTAAAAACCTGTTTTTCATTATCTGCCTCACTGATCCATGTAATGATATATTTATTCTGTTCAGAACTGAAGCTTACTTCCGGGAGCAGGCAATTGCCGTTTTCCATTACCCTGGGATAAGATTGTCGCTGCCAGGTGTAAAGGTCTTCAGAAGCAGCATGTGCAAATGATTTGATATCCTTGCCCAGGTTCCATATACAGTGCCACAGGCCTTCCTTATTTTGAATCAAAAAAGGTGTGTAAAATTTTTTCTGTGATCCCCAGGTACCGAAATCACTGAGTAAAAAACGGAAATCCGGTCCTACAGGATGCCAGTTATCCCTGTCTATGCTCCATGCAAACTGCAGACCGCCCCTTTCCCAGGCAGGTTCAACGGTGTATGAAAAAATATAAGCAAAGTCAGGTTCATCAGCTTTTACCGTTTTGCCTGAAAAAATAAAAATTATCAGCGCAGGCAATAACAATCTTATGTTTATTTTCATCATAGAATTTTTAAATATTAGGGCAAAAAAATCAAAACATATAAACAGGTAAATTTAATCCTTAATTTCAGGGTATATGATTTGAATATCAGACATATTATTATTAGTGCAAGTTAACAAATAATAATAGTAAAAGGCTTATATGATTACACAATAATGACCGTTACAAAGAATCAGGTCCCCGTCATTTATTGCAAAAAACCGGAATCAGGGTCTGCTGAAAAATTTGTTTTGGCATTGAAAAAACCGGAATTACAAAATTTCTTTAAGCTCCAGTAATGAACTGATCTCATAAGTTACTTCTTCATTGTGTGGTATACGGCCGGGATTGAAATACACCTGCCTGATACCTGCATTACGTGCACCAAGCACATCAACATGAAGATCGTCGCCTATCATCAAACAATGTTTTTTCTTTGCATTCAATGAAGTAACTGCACGTTCAAATATTTCGCGGCGTGGTTTCTGATACCCTACCTCATCGGATGTGAAAACCTGTTTGAAATAATCAGTAAGTTCACAATTCCCCAGCTTGCAATATTGAACCTCACGAAAACCATTGGTAATGATAAAAAGATCATAACGGGTCACCAGGTAATCCAGTATATCACGGGTATGAGGTACCAGGCATTTCTTCCGCGGACTGATACTGATATATTCATCCCCTATAAGGGATGCAAGTTCATTATCATGTATGCCGAAATCTCCAAGGGTTTGAATAAAACGCTCATCACGGAGGCGCTCCTTGCTTATCTCTCCCCTTCGGTATCTGTCCCACAAGTTCTCATTATATATGACATAACGATTGAAAAACAACGACAAGTCAGGTATCTGATTATATAATGAATGCCGGTTAAAAATATCATGGAACGCTTCCCGGGCATTCTCATCAAAATCCCATAACGTCCGGTCAAGATCAAAAAATAAATACCTAAATGTATTCATAAGCAATAAGAATGCGTAAAAGTAATTATTTATGAATTTATTATCAGGGTACAGTATGTGAAAAATACTTTATATTTTTATGCCAAAAAATAAACACTGAAGTTTGGACAAGCCTCACACCCATACCCGGTATATGACGGCAGAGATCAACAAAGCTAAACACCGGCAGGCATAGAGGCGGGGGATATGCCCGCCAGAGGGTTCTTTGCCGCGGGCTTTGAGCTATTAACCGCGGACTTCAAATTTTTAATAACCATATTGTTGCATTATGAAAAAGAATTATACATCAGTAATCTTACTCTTTGCTATTATCCCTGTATTTTCTCAGAATATACAACTGCATTATGATATGGGCAAGGACAGGGGATATCTTACCTCAACAATTGAAATGTTCAAACCTGATAATTACGGGTCCACATTTTTCTTTATTGATATGGATTATAATGTTGATGATATAAAGGGGATCAGCATGGCTTACTGGGAAATTGCCCGTGACCTGGGATGGTGGGAGTTCCCTCTCACTTTTCATGTTGAATATAACGGCGGACTCGGACAAATTGCAACACCGGATGTCAATCAGGCCTATACTATCAATGATTGCTGGCTTACCGGGCTGGCATACTCATGGAACACTGAAAATTTTTCCAGGGGACTCACCCTGCAGGCACTGTACAAATATATCCGTGATAAGCACAATATGTCATTTCAGCTTACCGGCATCTGGTACATGCATTTTTTTAATAATAAATTATCATTTATGGGTTATGCTGATTTTTGGCGTGAGGAATATGATTTTGATTATGACGGAACAGCCGATAATGACTTTGTATTTCAGGCTGAACCCCAATTATGGTTCAACTTCAACGAACATTTTTCTGCCGGCAGTGAAGTTGAACTGGCATACAATTTTTTGCCGTTCAAAGGATTCCGGGTCTATCCTACAATCGGATTAAAATATAAGTTTTAAGGGAGAAGACAATATTTTAACTGTATGATAATAAAATATAAAAACCAGCATTATGTTTGAAAAATTTTTCCGGTTAAAAAAACACGGCACAAATATTAAGACCGAGGTTATTGCAGGTTTGACCACCTTTATGACTATGGCATACATTCTGGCTGTTAATCCCGAAATTCTGAGCAATGCCGGTATGGAAAAAAACGCTCTTTATACAGCTACGGCACTGGCAGCTGTAACGGGTACGCTGGTAATGGCTTTTTGGGCACGACTGCCTTATGCCCTGGCACCGGGTATGGGACTAAATGCATTTTTTGCCTATACTGTTGTACTGGGGTTGGGTTACCCTTGGCAGATGGCTATTACAGCCGTATTTATCGAAGGATTAATCTTTATTATCCTTACTGCTTTGAATATCCGCGAAGCGATAATTAATGCCATTCCCATGAATATCAAACACAGCATCTCAGCCGGTATCGGCTTGTTTATTGCTTTTATAGGATTACAAAATGCAGGGATCATTGTAAATAACCAGGCTACCCTGGTAACATTGGGAGATATGACCGGCACTGGTGCATTAATTGCTATGGCCGGACTTATTATCAGCGGTGTATTCCTTTTTTTCCGTGTCAGGGGAGCCCTGCTAATTGGTATTTTCGCGGCAACTCTGCTCGGTATACCCGCGGGCATCACACACCTTCCCGAAGGAGCACTGATCAGCCTTCCTCCATCACTGGAACCAATTGCTTTTAAATTTGATTTCTCCAGGTTATTTACTCTTGATATGCTGATCGTCATTTTTATATTTCTTTTTGTGGACATGTTCGATACGGTTGGCACTCTTGTAGGTGTATCGTCAAAAGCAGGGTTCCTGGATAAAAAAGGACGTATACCAAGAGCACGTGAAGCCCTGTTTGCAGATGCTATAGCAACTACAGCAGGAGCTATGATGGGTACAAGCACAACAACCACCTATGTTGAAAGTGCATCAGGAGTAGCTGAAGGCGGCAGGACAGGTATGACGGCTTTAACGGTGGCCCTGCTCTTTGCCGCTTCTTTATTCCTGTCCCCCTTGTTTATAATGATCCCGGCTGCTGCAACCGCCCCGGCATTGATACTGGTAGGACTATTTATGATGTCACCTGTGGCGAAGATCGATTTTAACGATATGACTGAAGCTATACCTGCTTTCTTTACCATTATAATGATGCCACTGGCATACAGTATTTCCGAAGGAATAGTTTTCGGAACCCTGAGTTATGTTATCCTGAAAACTTTATCAGGAAAATGGAAAGAAGTATCGTGGGTAATGTATATCCTGAGTATATTTTTTATTCTTAAGTTTCTTGTTTAGGTCTGTCCATAAAGTCCCATTTGCCGCGTTACGCTTGTCCGAAAATTGCTCATTTACGACTAGTAAACTTCGCATTTTCATACTGCGCAAGCCGTGATTTCGAACTGCCCGCATGGCAGTTCGACCTACTTTTTGGCTGCCACCCAAAAAGTAGGCAAAAAGGTCACCGTTCCATTAAAATAGCTTGATTTGCTACGGAAGATTTTCTCCCCGCGGAACCCAAACTCACTCCTCCTTCGTCGTCGCTCGGACAGGGTTCCTACAGGGCCTCCGCGACGAAAACCTTCCTTGAAATCGTACGCGATTTTTCTGAGACGGGTCCCGCTACTGCAAATCTATTTGCTAATTTTAATGAAAGTGGTCTTCGCGTAACACAGGCTTCCTTCTGTCATAGCACAGCATAACATATACAACGTAAGTCCTTACGGTAACATCCTTTCCAAATAAACCTACAACAGAACGGGGCCCCGCCTTCAGGATTTTCCGTTAAGAAAAATCAAGGTGATCACCGTTAAAAAAATCGAGCTGTCCGACGTGAGGAGTTCTCGATTTTTAGGTGAGCACCTTGATTTTTTAGGATAATCCTGTCAGCGGCGGCGTTTTTTGCTTACTTTTTTTCGCTGTTGCAAAAAAGTAAGTCGAACCGCATGGGGAGTGGTTCGAAACAATTGGCCCTTTGAAGGCATTTATAATAACTATAGTGTTTATAATAACAATGCTATTCTATATAAGAGCCAGACATATAGTTAGTTAAGTATTTTGCCAACTATATAGACGGACACCATTGAGGGTGCATTATAATGTCAAGGAAAAAAAATCCGTGATCTGAAGTGAATATCATGGATTATACCCCGAACTATTAAGTATCATTTGATAATCAGTCTCATTCATGAGTTCAGGCAGGGTAATGTTATTCTTCTCAGAATAAGCGTCGACAATTTGATAACCAACCCAAACTGCTGCACGGGCAGGCGATTCCGCTGAAAAATCTTTTGTAAAGGGGCCTTCTTCAATAAATTTGGAAATAACCAGTTTTTCGGTATTGAAAAGTAGCTTATTTTCAACAAGGTAGGTCCACATCTGCTCTTCATTATTCCTGCAAAACTCAAGCTGTTTTTCTTTAAAACCCCATATCATTGAATCCGGTTCAAAAGGCATCATGGATCTGACAAAATACATTATCTTTCCTTCATAGATCATATTATTTAACAGATTATTGACAGGATTTACAAATTCAAATTCGGTCATGCCCCAGGCACGCGTACAATCAGGAAGTATCATATCCCTGTGCATATTGCGCCTCCTGTAATTGGGTACAGGCGGACTCAGCAGTGAATAAAATTCCTCATCTGTACCCAGATACTTATCCAGCCCGATGCCGATAAGGCTGTCAGCCGTAACAACAGAATGATTGAACCCACCTATGTAACTGACGATCTCCGGAACCGGATTTTCAGGAAAATAGTAATTATAATAAGAAAATGCCGTTTCAAATTCTTCTGTCAACCGGTGTAGATCAGGATATATCTCACATGTCCGGTCATATACCTGATATATCGTGTAATCAGTTACAAAAGATTGCAGTAGATCAGGATATCCGGGACTCTTACTTGATCCGACCGAAATGATCATGTGATTGAATAAAGGAAAAAAATCCCTGTATTTCTGTTCCAGAAAATGTATGCCCTCCTCCAGGCTGTCGACAGGAATGGCAAAAAGATCCTGTTCAAAGCGTTTTATAGAAAGTTCAATATCAATATCAGAGATATCAACATCAAATTTGTTGCTTTTGCAGGATGTGAGTATTAAAACCGTTAGGAAAAGCAGTGAGATATTTATTATTCTCATCAGTTTAAATTTTTATTCCAATTCGTATTAAGTTATTTTAACCTGCATTATTAATACAGGTTAAAATATATTCCATATTGAGAGAACCTATTGCACTAACGAAGATAATAATCATTCATTATTAAACCACTAAGACCCGGGAAGTTTTATAATTCTGAAAGTCCGGCCATGTGCTCTTTACCTCAGTGATCTGAGAATCTGAATTATAAAAGTGCGCTAATCAGAACCGTATAACAAAATATTTTTAAGTTATATTGCCAATGATTTTTTAATAACAATTTGTCCGGATAAAAAAAAACATTACCTTTGCTCCTCTTTTAAAAATTAAATTTGTTCGGATAATGAAACGCACATTTCAGCCTTCAAACAGACGACGAAAAAACAAGCATGGTTTCAGGGAAAGAATGTCTGATCCTAATGGCCGAAAAGTTATTTCGAGAAGAAGAGCCAAAGGCAGAAAACGTTTATCGGTTTCTGACGAGATAGGGCATAAGTAAAACTGTTTCCATATATTTACAAAAGAATGGAAGGTGCTTCACCTTCCATTTTTTTTGTTGGCCCAACTTTTATTTAATAATCAACCTGCATTTTATTGACAGACCCTATAGCAAATTAGCCGGACTATAAATTCAGCTCCCGACGCTTTGCATCTGTCCCAAACCTGAGGGATGAATAATAAAAGCACGGATTTTACATGTAGTAAATATAATTTTATATTTGCTGCGTCGTTTATACTAATATTGTAAAGTTTTATTTATATTCATGCATATTGATTGTTAAATACCCATTTAACTTATAAGACCTTGATTAATAAACGATTTAAGAAAAACTCCCTTAAGGGGCATCCGCTAATCAAATACCTGGCAAGTAAAAAATTTCTCTTTAACCTTGGTATTGCTGCGGCAATCACAATTTTTGTATTAGTTCTCTTTTTCCTTATTTTAAGGGTATACACCCATCATGGCAAAGCTTTTTCGGTACCGGATCTAAAAGGAATGAGTATGGATGAAGTAGAATCAATAACCGGGAAAAAGAATCTCAGGTATGAAATCTTTGATTCGGTATATTCGGATGAGTATCCTCCCGGGGTGGTTGTTGATCAACATCCGGAGGCAGGATTTAAAGTTAAAAGCAACAGAAAGGTTTTCCTTACCACCAGTACTAAAACACCGGAAAAAACCCTGATGCCCAATCTTATTGGCCATACACTGCGCCAGGCACGGTCAGTAATGGAATCCCACGGCCTTGTTGCAGGCAAATTGGAATACGTGTTTGACATAGCTAAGAATGTTGTACTGGAACAAAAATTCAACGGTTCGCCTGTATCACGGGGAGATACCCTGATCAGGGGTTCCTCAATCGATCTTGTTCTGGGTAAGGGACTGGGGGATGATAAAACATTTATACCCGATCTTATCAACAATAAACTTGAAGACGCGAAAATTATTGCTTCCGACAGGTACCTGAGGCTGGGAGCCGTTGTTATGGACAATACCGTGGAAACAACAGAAGACAGCATAAATGCCAAAGTGTGGAAGCAGGTACCCGAAGCTACTGATGAGCCAACGATACCCCTTGGTTCCTCCATCGATATATGGTTAACAACCGATTCAACAAAGATCACAAATAACAACGACACAGTTGATTTTCCGGATTATCCTGATGAAGAATACTAAGCTATACATACTATTACTGCTTCCCCCCATTCTGATAAAGAGCCCGGCTTCAGGACAGGAATTGCGAGGATTGTCTAATAATCCGGTTATCAAATCTCAAAATGAAAAGTCAAAACCTGAACTGAAGACTACCTCTGCAACTAAAGTATTATTGTCTCTTCCTTTTTTCGATGACTTTTCATACGAGGGTATATACCCTGACCCGTCATTATGGTCAGATAAAGATGCCTTTATCAATAACAGCTACCCTGATATGCCTATATCCGTTGGCGTAGCAACACTTGATGCCATTGGCAAAAACGGGGATCCATATGCACAATCCCAACAGGTAACCAGATCAGATCACCTTACCTCTCATCCCATTGACCTGGGTCCGTTTGCCGGCCAGACCGACACTGTTTTTCTGAGCTTTTTTTACCAGGCAGGAGGAAAAGGAGAACTGCCTGAACGTAATGATACGCTTTTACTGGATTTTTATTCCGCTAAAGACTCCATTTGGCTCAGAGCATGGGATAAACCCGGGGATACACTGTTTCCTTTCCGGCAGGTCATCGTTCCTGTTAATGACACTCTGCTGCAGGAAGGATTCAGATTTCGCTTTGCCAACTACACCAGCATGTCTGTCAAAGATGTATTGGGAGGAGAAGGTGCATTAAGCAATGTGGATCACTGGCATATTGATTATGTACAGCTTGAACAGAAACCCCGTAACAGTCATGCTCAGCTGGATGATATCATGTTTGTCAAACCCCTGGAGTCTACTCTGATACTGTATGAAACCGTTCCATGGACACATACGACCAATGCCCAGTTTAATGGAAAAAAAGACCTTATTACCATCTATCTTAGGAATGCCTACGATTCAATAGTGAAAGTCACACGTTCATACCTTATTACCGATCTTAATAAAGGAACACAGGAAAGTCCTGCAGTCGGCGGAAACGAAGACTTCGGACCGAATTCTGTTTTTGACCGCAGTGATAGATTTAATGCAGGTATACTTTATTATCCTGCTGAATACGGGCAGTATGAAATTAAGGCAATGCTCAGTACAGATGATGAATTCAAACAAAACGACACGATCACCCGGATTGAACGCTATGAAGACTACTATGCATATGACGACGGAACACCCGAGTTCGGATTCGGTATTACAGGTGAATCATCAGCAGGTGCTAAGCTGGCTTATCGTTTTCATCTGTATAAGGAAGATACTTTACGGGCTATTGATATATATTTTAATAAAACACAGAATGATTATACTGCCAATCTTCCCTTCACTCTTTGTGTATGGAATAACAAAAACAATGAACCCGGTGAGCTGATCCACTGTACCGATTCAATCTATTTTCCGGAAACATCAGGCAATTTTCTTCATTTCAGGCGTTACCCTCTTGGTAATCTGATCCCGGTTAAAGATACGGTATATATAGGCCTTCAGCAAACACAAAATGAGTTTCTGAATATTGGCTATGATGCAAATAATTATAACAGGCACAACATCTTTGTCAACACAGAAGGCGTCTGGTTCAAGCCTTCGATGAGTATCAGGAACGGTTCATTGATGATAAGGCCCGTTTTTGGAAAAAAGATCACGCTTAATAACCCGGAGATATCCGGTCTTTCACCGAATCTTGTCAGTGTTTATCCTAATCCTGCTAATCATATCGTTTACCTGGAAATTTCCGATCCCTCAATGGAAACGAGGATTAATACAACCATTTATGACCTTGCAGGAAATATGGTTTACAATTCATCACTCTTTCATCAGTCTATTGATGTTTCCGGTCTTCAGCCCGGGGTATATATCATACGGTTTACCGGAAAAGCACAAAAGGGGATCACAAAAAAACTGATCATAATTCGTTAATGTAATTGCAATGAATGTATCCCCTGAAAATGAATATGAAGAACAACAAGACCTTTATGAACATTTCAGGTTTGAAGTGGATAAGGGACAGGGGATGTTAAGGATTGATAAGTTCCTCACCAACAGGCTTGAAAGCATTTCCCGGAATAAGATACAGCAGGCAGCATATGCAGGTAACATTTTGGTGAATGACATGCCGGTCAGATCAAATTACAAAGTTAAGCCCGAAGATATTATCTCAATAGTTCTTCCTCATCCGCCCAGGGAACCGGAGATTATTCCGGAAAATATTCCCCTGAATATTGTTTTTGAAGATGATCATATAATTGTGGTAGACAAAGAAGCGGGTATGGTGGTTCATCCCGGACATGGCAACTATACGGGCACCCTTGTAAATGCACTGACCTGGCATCTGCAGGATCTGCCTCTTTTTCAGAGCGGGGAAATACGGCCCGGCCTTGTTCATCGTATTGATAAGAATACATCGGGATTACTTGTTGTAGCAAAAACTGAAACAGCATTAAACCGGCTGGCAAAACAGTTTTTTGAACATACGACCCGGCGCAGATATATTGCATTGGTATGGGGTAATATGGAACAGGACGAAGGCACAATAACAGGCAACATCGGAAGAAATCCGAAAGACCGTATGTTAATGCATGTGTTTCCCGAAAGTGAAAGCGGTAAACCTGCCATTACCCGTTACAGGGTACTGGAGCGGCTGGGTTATGTCAACCTTGTCGAATGCAGGCTGGAAACGGGCCGTACACATCAGATCCGTGTTCATATGGAATACATCAATCATCCGATCTTCAACGATGAACGCTATGGAGGTGACAAGATCATGAGAGGAACAACATTTACAAAATACAAACAGTTTATCCGGAATTGTTTTGCAGTTATACCCAGACATGCATTGCATGCCAGAACACTTGGCTTTAAACACCCGGAGAACGAAAAGGATATGGAATTTGAATCGCCCCTGCCGCGGGATATGCAACAGGTGATTGAAAAATGGCGAACTTATACGGCTGACCGTGATACTTAAAGAAAGTGCGGATATTAGACTTTGTGCTCTCATTTAACATAAAAAATTATCATTTTTAATTCCATGCAAGGCATCTGTTCAGTTAAAAAATCCTTTACCCTGTTTAATATAATATTTTTATTCCCCTTTGCAGGATTACTGTGCCAGAACAATATGATCAAAGGCCGTGTGATAGATGCCGAAACAAATGCTGCCCTGCCATTTGTGAATATTGTTTATAATCACTCCGGGGAAGGGCTCGTAACCGGAATGAACGGAAATTTTCAGATCGGGAATGATGCTGACCCCAGGTTTCTTGAATTCAGCTATGTGGGATACGAAAGTCATAAAATTGAACTTTCCGGGATGCCGGCAAAAGACCTGCTCGTTGCATTACAACCCAAAGCATACTCAATTGATGAAATAAGGGTTTTTCCGGGAATCAATCCGGCACACCGTATTATTGAACTGGTCACACAAAATAAAAAAAACAATAACCCCGAAAACCTGGAATCATTTTCTTATATGGCATATGATAAGATGACTTTTACTTTTAATCAGGACAGTTCGACAGAAGGGGATCCGGTCTCAGACAGAAAAGTACCCCGTGAAAAAAAGGATTTATCCGGCAATGAAAAAAGGAAATTTCTTAACCGGCAACATCTGTTTTTAATGGAAACTGTCAGCTCACGAAAATACAAAAAACCAGGGTTAAGTAAGGAAGAGATCATTGCATCACGGATCTCGGGATTTAAACAACCGTCATTTGTACTATTAGCCACACAGTTTCAATCCTTTTCCTTCTATGACGATCAGATCATTATCGGAAATAAAAAATACCTGAATCCGGTAAGCAGGGGAAGCACTTCAAAATATTCCTTCATACTTGAAGACACCCTTTTCACCAACCGCGATGATACCGTTTTTATCATTTCCTACCGGCCGCTCAGGAACCGGAATTTCGACGGCCTGAAAGGCATATTGTACATAAACTCATATAACTATGCCATTCAAAATGTGCTTGCCCAGGCAGCTACTCCTGAAGATGATCCTTTCACAATAAAAATACAGCAGCAATATGATCTTCAGTTAAACAAATACTGGTTCCCGGTACAGCTCAATACAACAATCATATTCCATAATCTAGTGGAGGAAACCGAATCACAAAAGATGAGGATCATGGGAACCGGTAAATCATTCCTGTTTAATATAAACATCAACCCGGATTTTTCAAAAAGTGAATTTGACAATATATCTGTTGAGATACATCCTGATGCACATGAGCAAACCGTAGAAACCTGGGATAAATACCGAATTGACAGCCTTACACTGAAAGATCTTGAGACATACAGGATTGTTGACAGCATAGGTGAAAGTAACAATTTTGATTTTTTATTCAAACAGATTGAAACAATAGCAACGGGCTATTTGCCTGTGAGATTTTTTAATATTAACCTGCGCGGGCTTATCGACTTCAATAGCTATGAGGGACTGAGAATGGGATTCGGGGGCCATACAAATAAGAATCTTTCCGCGATCGTTTCGGTGGGTGGACATGCCGCGTATGGTTTCCGTGATAAAGAATGGAAATATGGGACCAATGTAGCTCTGAACATCAGCAATAAACACGAAACCCGGCTGAGGTTCAGCTACCTGGATGATCTTACAGAATCCGGGGGCTACAGTTTTTATCAGAAACCATCCCTCCTGAACACTGAAAACTACAGGAAATTCATGATTGAGAATATGGACCGGATAACTAAGAAAGAGATCGAACTGGAATCAAGGATATTTGGTTTTATGAAATTCAGTCTGTACCTGAACCAAAATATATTAACAGCAACGAATGATTATACTTATCGCCTCTATGATAACAATCCTGCCTTAAATATAAGCAGGTTTTACATTACCGAAGCCGGATTCAAATTTCGCTACGCGTATCGTGAAAATCTTACGCGCACTCCTGAAGACAATATATTCAGCCTGGGGACCAGGTTTCCCGTTTTATATGGAAACATAATAAAAGGGATGGATTTTCTAAACGGCAACTTCGACTATCTGAAACTCGAAGCCCGGATCTCAAAAATCATATCTTACAAAACAGCCGGGGAAACCAGCCTGGATCTTTCAGGTGGCATTGCCAACGGCGAACTCCCTTATCCTGTGTTATATAACGGTTATGGCAGCTACAGGCCCTTTACTGTTGAAGCCAAAAACACATTTGCCACCATGCGCATGAACGAGTTTCTTGCCGACAGGTTTGTTTCGCTGTTTATCAGGCACAACTTCGGAAATCCATTTTTCAGAAACCGCTACTTCAATCCTGAATTTATTATTGTAAACAATACCGGGTTCGGTGACCTTAAAAAACGCTTCGTGCACAACGATATCCGGTTCAATATACCTGATAAAGGATACTATGAATGCGGAATACTAGTCAATAATTTATTAAAACAAAGATTTGTCGGGTATGGAATAGGGATATATTACCGGTACGGGCCCTACACATTCTCACAAATAAGTGATAACTTTGCCTGCAGATTCACAATAAGTTATAATCTATAGCCGGAAAAAAATGGATCACCGTTCAGGATTTGTTAATATTTTGGGGAATCCCAATGTAGGGAAGTCTACCCTGATGAATGCCCTTGTGGGGGAACGCTTGTCAATAATAACATCAAAAGCACAAACAACACGCCACCGGATAATGGGGATAGTAAACGGGGATAACTTCCAGATCATCTATTCCGATACACCCGGGATCATAAAACCGAATTACAAACTTCAGGAGTCCATGATGAAATTTGTCAAAACAGCTTTTATTGATGCGGATATCATAATGTATGTCACCGATGTTGTTGAAAAATATGATAAGAATGACGACTATATTGAACGCCTGAAAAACACAGATATTCCGGTTTTATTGGTTATCAATAAAGTGGATCTTATTCAGCAGCCCGGGCTCGAAAAGCTGGTCGGTACATGGCAATCGATCCTGCCCGGAGCTGTCATCATTCCAACATCAGCCAAACTGAAATTCAATACTGAGGTATTGTTTGATAAAATCCTGGAATTTTTACCTCCGGGGCCTGAATATTACCCGAAAGATACTCTGACGGATAAGTCGGAACGTTTTTTCGTTGCCGAGATAATCCGTGAAAAGATCTTTATGCATTACAGGAAAGAGATCCCTTATTCTGTTGAAATAGAAGTAGAATCATTCAAAGAGGAAGAAAACATCACCAGGATAAGAGCAATAATTTACGTGTTGCGGGACACGCAAAAAGGAATAATTATAGGGCACCAGGGAAAAATGTTAAAAAAAACCGGTACGGCAGCCCGCCTGGATATTGAAAAATTTTTGGACAAAAAAGTATACCTGGAATTGTTTGTCAAAGTAAACAAAGACTGGAGAGACAAAAGTAAACAGCTGAAAAATTTCGGCTATTAGGTCGGTGGGATTATGACTGAAATACAGCACAGATAAAAGCATGTATGTCTTTCATGCCGGGAGTTACGGCAGAAAGCGCTGTGATGACCGGTCTGAAAGATAAAAATACCATTGTAATTTATTGATAAAAGGATATGGGGAATATTGTTGCTATTGTGGGCAGGCCAAATGTAGGCAAATCCACCCTCTTCAACCGGCTTACCGAAAGCCGTGACGCCATAGTGCACGAGATCAGCGGGGTAACCCGCGACAGGCACTATGGGAAAGCTCTCTGGAACGGAAAGGAATTTTCGGTAATTGATACAGGAGGATATGTAAGCAATTCGGATGATACATTTGAAGAAGAGATCAGAAAACAAGCCATGATCGCTATAGAAGAAGCAGATATGGTTTTGTTCATGGTTGACGTAATTAGTGGTATAACTGATCTTGATGAATCTGTAGCTAAGGTTCTCAGAAAAACCAACAAGAAAGTCATTCTGGCAGTCAATAAAGTAGATAATACTGAACGTTCATATGAAGCCAATGTCTTTTACAGATTGGGTTTAGGAGAGATATACAGCATATCATCAATAAACGGTTCGGGAACGGGTGACCTGCTGGATGCTTTGGTGGATAAACTCTCAGGAAAGTCAGAAGAAGACGAAGAAGATCTTCCCCGCTTTGCAATTGTTGGCCGGCCAAATGTTGGCAAGTCCTCTCTGATAAACACCCTGATTGGGGAAAACAGAAACATCGTGACTCCTGTCTCGGGCACAACAAGAGATTCCATTCATTCGCGTTACAGGAAGTATAACTATGATTTTCTTCTTGTAGATACGGCAGGAATACGAAAAAAAGGTAAGGTAACTGAAAATCTTGAGTTTTACAGTGTAATGAGAGCCATAAGAGCAGTTGAGCAGGCAGATGTATGCCTTCTGCTTATTGACGCCACAAGGGGAATAGAGGCACAGGATGTAAATATTTTCAGCCTGTCTGCAAAAAATAATAAGGGTATCGTTCTGCTGGTAAACAAGTGGGATCTGCTCGAAAAAAACACCAATACAACGCGTGAATACACGAAAAACATCATGAGTCGCATTGCACCATTCGGGGACGTTCCCGTACTTTTCATATCAGCGATAACAAAACAACGGGTGCACAAAGTGCTCGAAACTGCTATTGAAGTCTATGAAAACCGTAAAAGGAGGATCACTACCTCAAAACTCAACCAGGTAATGCTTGAAGCTATCGAACAATCTCCTCCACCTTCTGTGAAAGGGAAGTATATAAAAATCAAATACGTCACTCAGCTTCCAACCGTGTATCCCTCTTTTGTCTTTTTCTGCAATCTTCCCCAATACGTTAAAGAACCCTATAAGCGCTACCTGGAAAACCGGCTGCGTGAAAATTTCAATTTTCATGGTGTACCTGTCCGTATTTATATGAGAAAAAAGTAACTTAGCCTTTATTAGTAATACAGCTTAGCATGAGTACTGTTTTTAACGCAACATTTTACAGGTAATAACACAAATAATATGAGAAGTATAGTATATATATTGTTTGTTTTATTTGCGATTATCTCCTGTGAGAAGATCGAAAAAATAAGTGAAGTGCCGGAAATCGATTTTAAAAGTTTCACTACCAAAGAAGGAATTGATACCCTGCTGGGCAACCATGTTATTCTTGGTACACTTGAATTCGGATTCATTGATGGCGATGCCGACCTGGGTGTTTATGAAGAAGTGGCGACCGATACTTCAAATCCCGATTCAATAAGATTTAACCTGTTCCTTACCCTGTATGAAAAAATTGACGGCAATTACAAAAAAGTAGAACCTGATCCTGATTTTCCACAGGACAACTATACCATAATGTATAATGAAAAGATGGACAGGGTAGGCCAGAATAAAACCGTTAAAGGGATTATTGAACTTGATATTACTTATTTATTTGAACCTCCCTACGACACACTGAAATATGATTTCTATATAAGGGATCGCGCCCTTAATAAAAGTAACGTGGAATCAACCACTGACTTTATTATCGAGTTTAAAGAATAAGCTTTATTTCCGCAGGTTCACCATTCAAGGTTCACCACTCGCGCACAATATCACTCACTCTCCTGGTAATCAGTTGTCAACACCTGAAATTCCGTACGCCGGTTAAGGAAATGGGCAAGCTCACGCTGATCCTCGTCTTCCAGGCTGTTGATAAATGATTCAGTCAGTACCTGTCCTTCGGGAAGGAAGGGATAAGCTTCATGGTCTTTATCATCAACCGTTTTGGGTTGTGATTCACCGTAACCTTTGGCTATCATCCTGTCAGCAGCAATTCCGTTTTCAACCAGGTAACTGACAACCGATTGTGCCCTTCGTAATGAAAGATCCATGTTATAGTCATCACTTGCCCTGGAGTCCGTATGTGAGGCAAGCTCAATTGTCACATTCGGATTATCATTGAGTGTTTCAACAAGCTTGTCCAATGCAACCATTGATTCAGGACGCAATTCGGCTTTGTCAAGCTCAAAGAAAATATTTTCTATCTGTATGGGTTCTTTGATAGAGGCAAGGAATATTTCTGTTTTAAACTCCGTACTTTTTTCCACACCCTTGGTCGTCTCCCTTTCTTTACCCTGCAGATATCCCTCTTTTGAGGCAATAAAAACATAATCCGTTCCGGGCTTTAACAAAAACCTGAATCCGCCATCGTCTTCTGTTTTTGATTCAAGCGTGGTACCATCACTGCCAATTGATTTGACCGTGGCATTTTCCAAAGGTTCCTCCGTCTTTTCATCCTTCACCACACCAACAATACTGAATTTCAAAGGCGGTAACATGAAAGAAAAAATATCATCATCCCGACCGCTTCTTGTTGAACTTAAAAAACCAGCCTCACGTTCAGCTTCGAAAACAATGCCGAAGTCATCGGCTGATGAATTAACGGGATATCTCATATTCTCAATATTCCATTGGCCGTCTTCATCCTGAGTAGCCTTAAAAATATCAAGGCCTCCCATACCAATATGGCCATCAGAAGAAAAATACAAAGTACCGTCGGGATGAACATAGGGGAATAATTCATCACCCGGAGTATTGATCCCCGGCCCCATATTCCGGGGTTCTCCCCATTCATCTGATGGGGTCGAACGTGTTACGCGCCAGATATCCTTACTGGGTGTTCCTGTACCGTCATCAACACTGCCGACAATGTCGGAAACAAAATAAAGTGTCAGCTCATCAGGCGATATGGCCGGATGGGCAGCAACAAGACTGTCTGCAACCACAGAAAGTGCCTCTGCCTTGCCCCAGCTATCATTCCTTCGTTTAGTAACCATTATCTGACAGCCTGCAGCTTCGTTCTTACTATAGTCACAGCGTGAAAAATACATGGTATTGTAATCAGTCGTGAGACTTGGTGTGCCTTCTTCAAATTCCGTATTAATATTTTCATCGAGGGGCAGAGGAGTACTCCATTTCCCTTTGCGATCCATGGAAGATTCAAAAATATCGGCAAAATCTTCTCCCGTACCTCCATGTTCCATCTTACCGTTTGTTTCACTTCGTGATGAAGTAAAATATACCAGCCTGTAATCATCACGGGCATAGGCTGGGCTGTAATCGTTGTTACGCGAATTGAAAAATCTCATCTCTTCCACTGAATAACCATTCGGGTATTCAATCCATTCCATGGCCATATCACATGAAACTATACCATTCGATCCCCGCGGATCACCGGGAACAAGCTCTTTGTATTTCTCATACTGCAATTTGGCCTCTTCATATTCCTCGTTCATCTTCAGTGCATCCGCGTAATACAGGTAAACAACAGGATTTTCATAATCCCTGAGTATCACCTTCCTGTACCACATGGCCGACTGGCGGGGATTATTAGTCAGACGATAACACTCCGCGATAGCAAATGCAATATCCAGTTTTTCCTGCCTGTCGGTAACTTTCTGATAAGCATCTTTAAACAGGTCAATTGCTTTGTAATATTCACCGGCATTAAAGGTTTCATAAGCTTTCTCACTTCTTTTACTCTGGGCTTGCGCTGTAAAAAGAAATATAAAGCTTATTGCCAGTGTCAGTGATATTTTAATATGCTTCATATAAAGTATTTTATTCAACCTGTAAAAATACATTAAAACTGTAAATATAGTGAATTGAATTATTAACCCGAAAAAACAGCTTCAGCTTTATATGCCTTACATATACCTCAAACCTTATGAATTAATAATACCGGCTAAATTAATAACCCTTAATCAAAGAAAATATTATAAAAAAGACCGGAATTCCGTTCTTTTAAGCTGTTAACTATCTGCCAGGCTATTTTATAGAATAATATTGTTTTAATATGCATTCCCGCAGGCCAGTGTTTCGAACTGCCCGCAAGGCAGTTCGACTAACTTTTTGTCTTCCACACAAAAAGTTAGCAAAAAAGTCACCGGTCCATAAAAATCACTTGATTTACTACGAAAGGTTTTCTCCCCGCGGAACCCAAACTCACTCCTCCTTCGTCGTCGCTCGGACAGGGTTCCTCCAGGGCCCCGCAACGAAAACCTTCCTTGAAATCTACGCGATTTTTCTGAGACGGATCCCGCTACTGCAAAACTTTATGCTAATTATATAGAAGGTGGGCTTAGCGGAACATCGGCTCCATCTGTCTGGTGTAGGGTAAAGAAACATCCGGATTAGAATTCGCTGAGTTCCCTTTGGTCGGTTACAAATCCGGATGAGCTGTGTGTCATAGCAGAGCTTATCATAAATAACGTAAGTTTCTTACGGTAGTATCCTTTCCAAATAAACCAACAACAGAAAGGGACCCCGCCTTCAGGATTTTTCGTTAAAAAAAATCAAGGTGATCACCGTTAAAAAAATCGAGCTGTCCGACGTTAGGAGTTCTCGATTTTTAGGTGAGCACCTTGATTTTTTAGGAAAATCCTGTCAGCGGCGGCATTTCTTTGTTTACTTTCTTTTTGCTGGAGAAAAGAAAGTAAATCGAACCGCTTGGGGAGCGGTTCGAAACAATCAGCCCTATGAAGGCATATATAATAACAATAGTGTTTATAATAACAATGCTAATCTATATAAGAACCATCTGCTAACTTTTCAACAACTGAAGAAAAATTACCCTCGTAAGAACTATCTTGTAAACAATAATTCGCGATATTTTGGTAAAGGCCAGATCTCATCATCAACGATCAATTCCAGCTTATCAATCTGATATCTAATTTCATCAAGATATGGAAAAACAACTTCTGCATATTGTCCGGCCTTTTCCCGCACTACCTCTATCTTATTGGCCACTTTACGGGCCTCTACCATATCATTTACTTTCTTCTTGATGACCGATACCCTTTCGGATATTTCCCTGATCAATTCCATTCGCCCGACAGACAGCTCCTTAAATTCTTCCTCTCCGAACAAGTCTTTAAGTCCATTCACGTTTTCAATGATCATGGTTTGATACTTCAAAGCCGTGGGAACTATGTGGTTTATCGCCAGATCACCCAGCACTCTTGCTTCAATCTGAATTTTTTTCGTGTAGTTTTCATACCGTACTTCTGTACGTGCTTCCAGTTCTTTTTCCGTAAAGATCTTTTGTGATTTGAAAAGCGCTCTTACACTCTTTGAGAGATATGCATCAAGTGCTTCAGGAATATTATGAACCTCGGAAAGGCCGCGTTTCTTCGCTTCTTCCTTCCACGCATCCCCGTAATTATTACCCTCGAACCTTATGGGTTTCGAATCGATAATATACTTCCTCAACACCTGAAAAACAGCCTCATCCTTCTTCACTCCCTTATTGATCAGCGTATCCGTATCTTTCGTAAACTGTATCAGCTGCTCGGCAACAGCAGTATTCAAAGCCACCATTGCAGCGGCACAGTTGCTTGAACTTCCAACAGCCCTGAATTCAAAACGATTTCCCGTGAAAGCAAACGGGGAGGTCCTGTTTCTGTCAGTATTATCCAGCAGGATTTCAGGTATTTTACCAATATCAAGTTTTAATTCAGTTTTTTCATCGGGTGTCATTTTCCGGCTGGATACCCGTTTTTCGAGTTCATCCAGCATTTGCGTGAGCCGGCTTCCGATAAACACGGATATTATGGAAGGGGGCGCTTCGTTAGCACCCAGGCGATGGGCATTTCCTGCCGTGGAAATGCTGGCACGCAGCAGATCCCTGTGTTTATTTACTGCTTTTATAGTGTTAATAAGAAAAGTCAGGAACTGAAGATTGGTTTTGGGCTTACTCCCGGGTGATAAAAGGTTTACCCCGGTATCGGTCATCAGTGACCAGTTATTATGCTTTCCCGAACCATTTATCCCTGCAAAAGGTTTTTCATGCAAGAGTATCCTTAAACCATGACGGCGGGCTATCTTTCTCATAACATCCATTACCAGCAGGTTATGGTCAACCGCCAGGTTACACTCTTCAAAGATCGGAGCTACTTCAAACTGATTAGGTGCAACTTCATTGTGCCGTGTTTTTAATGGTATGCCAAGCTTATATGCTTCAAACTCGAATTCCTGCATGTAGTTGGATACACGCTCGGGTATGGAACCAAAATAATGATCATCAAGCTGCTGATCCTTTGCCGAAGCATGCCCCATTAAAGTACGGTCAGTCAGGGTAAGGTCTGGGCGCGCATTATATAATTCCTCCTCAACCAAAAAATACTCCTGCTCCCACCCCAGTGTGGATAATACTTTCGTTACATTCTTGTCGAATAACTGGCATACCTCAACAGCAGCCTTATCAACTGCCTGCAATGCTTTTAACAAAGGTGTTTTGTGGTCAAGCGCTTCTCCCGTATAGGATACAAAGATTGTGGGGATGCTTAATGTATTACCAACAATAAATGCAGGTGATGAAGGATCCCATGCCGTATACCCCCTGGCCTCAAAAGTATTACGCAAACCGCCGCTTGGAAAACTCGACGCATCAGGTTCACGCTGTGCCAGGTACTCGCCCGAAAAACTTTCAACCATACTGCCAAGATCATTTTTTTCAATAAAAGCATCGTGTTTTTCAGCTGTACCGTCAGTAAGCGGATGGAACCAATGGGTATAATGGGTTGCGCCCCTTTCCATTGCCCAGGCCTTCATGCCTACTGCCACCTTATCAGCCAGTTTCCGGTCAATTTTTGTGCCTTTTTCAATACATTCCATCACACTCTCATATGCTTCCTTAGCAAGATATTCCTGCATCCTCGACTTATCGAAAACATTAATTCCATAAAAGTCAGATATCTTCTTCCCGGGAAAACTGAAGTCTCTGAGTGGTTTTTTACTAACTTCTTCAAGTGCCTTAAATCTGATAGTTGCCATTTTTGTAATGTTTAAGATTATTCATATGGTTACCGGGACAAATATATGGTTATTTTTTTGTTTACCCTTTATTTTTTAATATTATTTACATATATAGCATTATTTTTTTTGTTTTACCCCCTTTTTTATGGGGGTAAGGCCGTTTTTTTATTGTTTTTTGTGAAATAGTAAATATTATATAGAATGAATTTGCCAAAAAAATAATACCCCCGTGTTTGTGAAACATGTGTTGACGGAAAAAAATAAAAGAGGAATGCCGGAAAAACAGGATTTATACTATTTATTGTCTGTCTATAAAGTGGGCAAAATGCTTAACTGGTCAAGTGTTTGTTCAGAATATTCGGGATCAAGGCTCGCAAAAATTTTAAACCGCGGTATACTAAAGTATTCGAGGATTTAAAATTTAAGCAACAACGCAGATATCGGACATTATGGACAGACACTATTTGTTGCTATTATTGACTTTAAGCCTTTGTTTAAAAGCAACACCAAGATGATCATACCAGTCTTTGCCAAATCTCCTGACAAGGGCATCCCTGGTAAATTCAAAAACGGTTATATTTAAATCCTTCCCAAGTTTACGCGCCGGGTCACAAATTTGCCACCTGTCGTAATTCACACTGATAAAATCCCTGTATTTTTTAATACGGACAGGATATAAATGGCAGGAAACCGGCTTTTGAAAAGAAATCACCCCATCATTAAACGCTTTTTCGATACCACAACGGGCAATACCATTTTCAAATACAGCATAAGCGCATTCCTTACCTTCAACAAGAGGGGTGACCGGTTCATTTTCCCGGTCAATGATGTGTGTTCCCTGCTGTTCAATAGCCTTCACACCTTCTTTTCGTAAATATACTCTTATAGCAGGATAAATATCCTCAAGGACTTTTATTTCACTTTCTTCCAGCGGGGCACCCGAATCACCCTGGACACAACATGCTCCTTTACATTTATCAAGATCACAGGCGAATTTCTCATCAATTAACTCAGAACTTATCAATGTATCTTTGATCCTTATCATACCTTTTTAAAAAAATTATAGCGATAACCAATTATTCGCTTATCCAAATACCTGTTACCAAATGCCCTTTCTCCTCCCGCTCTCTCACTTCAAATACCGTGCATCCAATTCATTAAACTCATCCACAGGATAATAACGGTCCTTATCTTTTAAACGGTAATGCAACACGGCTTCCGCTTCTTTATACTTCTCCGTAACATTCAGCGGCAACTGCTTCTCAATACCCCGTGTCTTATTATCACTATCCACTGACCTGGCAGACAGGATCAGGGTATCTCCCTTTTGAAATTCCCTGTTTTCCGCATTGCTGTTCACCCCTGTTCTCAGATCAAGCGGCCGGTTATTCA
>Ga0307421_1000400_pt1 | contig 28120 bp, 29 predicted proteins | sample SalMarWE160270MG_FD_202163 | JGI IMG/M metagenome (GOLD analysis project Ga0307421, IMG submission 202163) | Salt marsh sediment microbial communities from the Plum Island Ecosystem LTER, Massachusetts, United States - WE1602-70 | ecosystem: Environmental > Aquatic > Marine > Intertidal zone >... | reverse complement strand
ATCGGAATCGGAGGTATCTCAAGCGGCAGGGATGCGATTGAATTCATAATAGCAGGAGCCAAAGCTGTCCAGGTGGGAACAGCGAATTTTACAGCTCCTGACTCTACTCTGAAAATAATTGATGAGATAACAGCCTTCTGTAAGGAAAAAAAGATCAAGCGGCTTCAAGATCTTTCAGGAACCGTGGATTTCAATCCCTAAATATAAAGGATATTTTATGGAACCAAAAAAAGAACACGCTGAAAAAATAATAGTGGCCCTGGATGTCCGTACAAAAGACAGGGCTTTAGACCTTGTAAAACAGTTGAAAAATGTCCGGACTTTTAAAATAGGATTGGAACTTTTTGTTTCAGAAGGGCCTTCCCTCATCCGAGAGCTTCACAGACTCGGGAAAAATATTTTTCTGGATCTGAAACTGCACGACATCCCCAATACGGTTGCAGGAGCTGTCCGGTCAGGATTCAGACACAGAGTCCGTATGATGACGCTTCATGCTTTCGGGGGAATGAAGATGATGAAAAGAGCTGCGGCAGAAGCCAAAAACCTTTCGGAGGAAACAGGAGAGCCAAAGCCTCTTCTTCTTGCCGTAACTGTGCTCACAAGCCTGAAAGGTGATGACCTCAGGCAGTTAGGAATAAAAACCAAACTCAACGACCAGGTCCTCAAACTAGCCTACCTGGCTAAAAAAGCGGGAATGGATGGACTCGTCTGCTCTCCAAAGGAAACAAAGATGGTGAAGAAAGAAGTCGGAAAAGACTTCCTCATTGTCAATCCCGGTATCCGGCCCTTATGGGCTTCAAGCGACGATCAAAAAAGAGTAACGACTCCCGCACAGGCGGTTAAAAACGGTGCGGACCTTCTCGTCATAGGACGTCCTTTAACCCAGGCTTCTGACCCTGAAGAAGCCTTCTTGAGAATATACCGGGAATTAGATAGCCCCTAATCCTCCGCTTACTGCAAAAACAGCTCCCAGAACCAACCCTATTATGGCATAGATAACAATGGATACGATTATGGTCACTATGAAATAGCCCACTACTTTTTCTTTAGGAGTCTCCATTATGGAAGAAGAGAAGCCAAGGTAGAAAATATAAACACCGTACAGTGAAGCTAAAAGAACAAGAACCGATAACTGAGGAATAATATAAAGAATTCCAGCAACCCAGGCAGGCGTCATGCTGAAGACCGCAAGGTTCATAGCTTTTTCCTGGTTCTGTTTGGATCCAAATGAAGGAGCCAGAGCATTGATGACGATCCCCAAAAGATAAACGGAAGCGGCTGTCAATACATAATAAAAAATACCGTGAAGCAGTGCTCTCCCAATGCCAGCCCTCACCCATCCAACAAAAGGCACACTATAGCCTATAAGTCCACGGCCTATTATCTGGGCAATGGCCGGTACAGCCACAAGAATCAAAACATACTTCATGAATAAATCAGATATACTTGAAGGCTGTTGCTTGATTTTTTCCCATTCCTCCTTGGGTTTGAGTATTATTCCCTGAATTCGTGGAATTAATTCCATACTTATTCTCCTTGTCTCATTATGGATTTGTTAAAATATATAATTTTCACCCCTGCGTGTCAATAAGCTTTATCGGGTTTTTTCTGACAGCTCTTTTTGTTTGTTCCGTTTCAATCCCGGACAGGTTGACAGTCTTTGTTCTTTCTGGTAATTTAGCTCTGTTCTATGTATAGCGATTAAATAAGAAGGCGGGCGTAGTTCAGTGGTAGAACGTCTGCTTGCCAAGCAGAAGGTCGTGGGTTCAAATCCCATCGTCCGCTCCAGAAATATTCCCGGAACAAATCTTACAGAAAAAAGGGAAAACGGAAGCGGAGTGGCGCGGTACCCAAGTGGCTTAAGGGAGGGGTTTGCAAAACCTCGATTCGTCGGTTCGAATCCGACCCGCGCCTCCATGACTCATCTTGCCACACTAAAGATACAAAAATAGAATGAATAAGGAATTCCTGTTGGAAGAGTATGATTTTTTTCTACTTATCGGGCCGCACCATCACATTGTCACCGATTCTCAACGCATCCCTGCAAGTTAAGACTTTTATGGTGGATGTCTCTTCTTGCACGTCGATCACGACACTGTTCCCGAAAATCTGTATAGGGGCATCTTCTTCAATTATTCTATATAAAATAAGCTGCTGTCCGAAAGTAATACCGGCTTGCCGGCCGATATTGATAAGAGCCCAGTGACCGGTTCCGATCTGATTAAAATCAGTATCCAGGAAGAGGACCTCACCTTTTACACCCTCTGTCTCAAACGGAGGAATATCATAGCCGAGATCTTTTCCTATCATCCCTTCCCCCGGCTGGAAAGGTATCAAAGAATAGCCTTCCATTATCCAGCTGCAGGCCTCCTCAATGCGTCCTGTTGATTTATTGTCATCCAGCTCCTGTATCCGAACCTTGCCTCTTCTGAATGCAACGGGGCCGACTCCGGGTATGTCTTTTCTGATTTCTATCACCATAAAAATCTGACCCTCATTCAATCCCTGCATTCTGCCCATATTCAAATACACAACATCTTCGTCGCTGAACATATCCCTCTCATAGGCTCTCTCCGCACCTATGATCTTAAGGTCCGGTATTTCCCCGTCAAGAACATAAAAAGAACAGTACAAATCAGATTCTGTTACCAACTGGTATTCTTCTTCATATATTTTTGCCTTTTTTATTCCCTCCTGCTGAAACCCATACGCAATGATTCCGACGGAAATTAAGATTAAAACCATACGTAATGCTAATTTCCCACCAGTTTTCTGATTTTTATTCACTTTAGCACCTCTTGCTACAATTGTTTCATGAGTTATTTTTACTTATTATATTTTGTCGTTACACCAGTGTCAAATGTTAAAATTATTTGAATATTGAAACTCCCAAGGAAAAAATTCGCTACTTTGTTATTAGACATAATAAAAGGATTCTTATAGAATGAAAAAGGCAAATGAAAACAATAAAAAACATTATCATTCTTTTCGGAGGCCGCTCTGCAGAACATAAAGTCTCAATCAATTCAGCATCAGCTGTATATGACCATTTAAACAAAAGAAAATTCAAGCCCATATGTATCTATATCAACAAAAACGGAATGTGGAAGGTCGTTGAATCCCCAAAATACTCTAATAAAAAACGAGAAAAAGGGCCTTTTTCTTCTTTCCTGCCATGGAACGCAAAAAACCATGCGGAGATGCCGGAATCCTCGGTCTATTTTCCAGTGCTTCACGGACCCTATGGGGAGGATGGGACCATACAAGGACTCCTGGAACTTGCAGATGTCCCCTATGTAGGCGCCACGGTCATGTCGTCCGCAATCGGTATGGATAAAGCCATGGCAAAATCCATATTTAAAGCCAAAGGTCTTCCTCTTGCCGGATATGATGTTTTTTATGAAAACAACTGGGGACAAGATCAAAAAAAAGTCATGGAAAAAATTAAAAAAAAATTCAGCACTCCTTTTTTCATAAAACCTTCAAACCTGGGTTCGAGTATCGGAATAACCAAGGTCCAAAGCCTCTCTCAGCTTTCAGAAGCCATTCATCTTGCCTTCAGCTACGACAGTAAGATACTCATCGAAGAAGCCATAGAGGGAAGGGAATTTGAATGCAGTGTTTTAGGCAATGAAAATCCTGTCAGCTCTCTTCCCGGAGAAATCATCCCTTCCAGGACTTTTTATGATTACCAGGATAAATACATAGAAGGGAAAACAGGTTTCGGAATCCCAGCCGACATACCGGCATCCATAGCCAAAGAGATCCAGAGGATTTCTCTAACTGCTTTCAAATCCATTGAATGCTCAGGAATGGCACGCGTTGACTTTTTCCTTCAACAAAAAAGCCGGAAAATATATTTAAACGAAATAAACACCATTCCCGGATTTACTGAAATCAGCATGTACCCAAAACTATGGGAAGCAAGCGGTATGACATTCACACAACTTCTTGAAAAACTCATAACCCTTGCCGTTCAAAAGCACGCAAGCAAAAAAAGAAAAAAAGAAATATGAGAATATTGGGGATTGATTACGGAGATAAAAACATTGGCCTTGCTGTGAGCGATGAGATGCTCATAACAGCTCAAGCCCTACAAAGCTATAAAGTCAAAAATAAAGATGAAGATATCCAGTTTTTTAAAAATCTCGCTTCAAAATATAAAATCAATCAAATTGTCATAGGCCTTCCTTTGAGGATGGACGGTTCAGAAGGAAGCAGAGTAAGAAAAACAAAACACTTTGCTTCCTGGTTGAAAAAATCACTCAATATACCTGTTGTTTACTGGGACGAACGCCTTACCACAAAACAGGCCCTGCGAATTATGCAAGAAAACAGATTGAGCAACAAGAAGAAAAAAGAGCTTGTGGACCAGATCTCTGCGGTTTTGATCCTTTCAACTTATCTGAACAGCTTATGAAATCGATCACAATAAAAAAAACAATAATAACAGCTCTGATGATGGCTGTGGTTCTTTTTCTTTTCTGTTTTAGCTGGTTTTTATGGGAATACAATCACCCCAGAAACCGGCTCTCCCCCGGCACTGTATTTGAAATTGAGAGAGGCAGCAGTGCCTCGTTGATTGCACGGAAACTCAAAAAAGAAAATATCATCGAAAAGAAATGGCCTTTTCTGGCCGCATACAGATTATTTTATCCTAAAGAAAAACTCATTGCAGGAGAATACGAATTCAACCCTCCTCTCTCTGTGAAAGAGGTTCTTAAAAAAATAATACAGGGAGATATCATACTTCACCCGGTGACGATCCCTGAGGGATTGACCATAACCGAAACAGCTGACCTTTTATCTCAGAAATATTCTTTCAACAAGGAAAAGATACTCCGTCATACACAAAACCCACAGCTGTTGTCTTCTCTTGATGCTCAAGCTCAGGACCTTGAAGGATATCTGCTCCCGGAAACGTATCATATTCCAAAAAACACATCAGAAGCTGAGCTGATTGAAATAATGGTCAACCAATTCAGAAAAACTTTCGAGCCTCTCTGGAAAGAAAGAGCCGAAGAAATGGGAATGGAAATAAGAGATATTGTAACCTTGGCTTCTTTGATTGAAGAAGAAACATCGGTTCCTGAAGAAAAACCTTTAGTCTCCTCAGTATTTCACAACCGTTTGAAGTTAGGCATGAAGCTGGACTGTGACCCAACCATCATATATGCCCTTAAGAATAAAAATGAGTATCAGGGAAGGCTCAGAAACAAGGACTTAAAACTGAACTCGCCTTATAATACCTATTTACATAACGGACTTCCCCCGGGACCTATATCAAATCCAGGGAAGGAATCCCTTAAAGCAGCCCTCTTTCCTTTAAAAACCAACTACCTCTACTTCGTATCAAAAAATGACGGAACGCACAAATTCAGCTCCACTTTTAAAGAACACCAGAGAGCTGTCATTGAATTTCAAATAAAAAGATAAACAAGCAACAGGCGGACTTGCAAATTTTCTATGGAAATGCTTTTCCGATTCTGATATATTATTGTTTTTTATGCAATAAATGATATAATTTGTATTTCAATTATTAGAGAGAGAATTCTTATTCTCAAGGAGGAACGATGAAAGTGAAAAAATTTATTACTCCGGTCTTAATGATACTCATCATGATCGCTGTAGTCTTCATACCAGAATTGAATGCCCAGGAAGAAAAAGCTCAACCAAAACCCATTCCGGACGAAGTAAAAAACGTATTGATGCAGGGCATGGAATCCAGAGAAGCAAGGATGGATATTCCCTTTTCCATCACAGACTATTATTATCTTCCCGCAAGCCAAAATCTCTTTTTCATTCTGCTCTTCAATGCTAAGAATGCTGACCTGGGCTACACACCGCTTGCTCCTATTCAAACAGAGGAAAAACAAGAACAGCAGGCCTTTGTTGAGAAAAGTCCGGAAGTGCTCCAGAGCCGGTTTGATGTTTTTCTTCTGTTCAATCAGATAGACGGAGAATACACCAAGGAAGTGTTTATCCCCGCAGGTTTCCAGGTGAATCAAAACGCATATGACCCGGAAAAAGAAGAAATGTATTCAACAGGATATATTCTTCCTCCTGGAAAGTATCTGCTTGCAATGGCCATTGCTCAAAACAATTATCAAAAAATCGGGACCCAGTATTTTGAATTTGAGCTAAAAGACCCTGTCAATCTTGGAGATACACTTGAAGTCGCGCCCGTTTTTTTCATTGATGACACTCAAAAAATGGAGCAAGCCGAAAACCGGACCTATGTGCATAAGGGCTTTTTCACCTATTCAATTCTCAAATTTAAGCCCGTCCTCAACAACACGTTCAATCCCGGAGATTCCAGTGAAATCTTCTTCTATGTGATGGGAGGCTCCCCCAATCCCAATACTCAAAGATATGACTACACCGTTAATTATCAGGTTCTCAAAGAAGGCCAGGAAGAGCCTTTGATCCGTTTTGCCGAAGGGACCTATGATTCCCCTATCATCCCTCAGCCTTTGAAATTCGAAAGAACCATCCTCATCCAGAAGAAAAAAGGGGATGAGGTCATTGAAGAAAAGCAGGAGACGAGAGATCTAGAACCAGGGCAGTATATCCTCAGACTGGATATCAAAGACAATGTTTCGGGGAAAACAGTTACTAAAGATGTGGTAATAAACATCATATAGACAGAATCCCACTAAATTCCTTTCTTCATTAAATCGATACCACCTTTCTATACAGAGCAGACCCTTCATCGCGGACGTCTCTTGACATTATCAGCTTCCAGACTTATATTTAGATTTAGTTCTGGAGGGAGTTATGGAAATAAAAATGAGAATAAAAGGACTGGTCATAGATCCTATATCAAGGATGCCCATCGTTGTCCTCGAGGACCCTAAAATGGAGAGGATGCTCCCCATATGGATAGGTGTTTTCGAGGCAAATGCCATATCCCTGCAAATAGAAAAAATTGAAACCCCCCGGCCTATGACCCATGACCTTATAAAAAACATTCTCTCTAACCTTGACACAAAATTGGAAAAAATCGTAATAAACGATATTAGAGACAGCACTTTCTATGCGACCATATACTGCAACCACAACAACAAATCAATAACCATTGACTCCCGCCCCTCGGATGCCATTGCCATTTCCCTCCGGACAAACACTCCTATTTATGTAAATGACCAAGTTATTGAAAAAGCCCAGAGCTTGAAATTTGACGAAAAGCTGGAAGATTCCGAAAAACTGAGAAAATGGCTTGAAAATCTGAAACCCGAAGATTTCGGAAAATATAAGATGTGATTGCAGTTCCCGAATACTGTAAAACCGTTTTAACCTGGTCAGGTCCTTAGATTAAAAATAAGATAAAGCCCGATCAAACCAAAAACGAGATTGGGCCCCCAGGCACCGATAAACGGACTCAAATAACCGGCATAACCAAGACTTTTAAAGATACCTATCGCACCCCAGTATACAATGGCAATGACGAAACTCAGGCCTATCCCCACCAATGTCCCTCTCTTTCCCATGGTGAACGCAAAAGGGATCCCAAGCAAAACCACGACCAAACATGCGAGAGGAAAAGATATCTTATAGTGCAGATCTACTCTGAATCTGGTTGTCTCGAAATGGCTTTCCTTTAATTCTCCTATATATTCCCTAAGCTCCCCGAAATGCATCTGATCTGCCTTTTTAACGCCCTTAACAAAATGGCTTTTCTCTTCATCCAGGGTAAGCCCCAGGCTTTCCTTCTTATCAAAAGAAACAGGCCTGTTCTGTTCAAACCGTCTCTCCCATAAGTCGTTCAAAATGAGTTTGTTTCCGCTTAACTCCGCCTTCTCAGCATAGATTCTTCTCTTCAGTACCCATGATGTCCTATCAATGTCCAATATGGTCATGTTTCTGAAAAAAGCCTTGTCCTGATCAAAATATCTGTAATAATACAGCTTGTCCCCCTTTTTCCCTGCGATCCACCGCCTGTCCAGACGGTTATAATTAGGGGGGGATATATCATTGATCTTACTCCATGTGGCATCCGCTTTCTTGCTTGAGAAAGGAATGATATTTTCCTGTATGTAAAACGAAAAAAAACTGATTACGACGGATAACACCAGCACAGGGACTATGATCCGGTACACACTCATGCCTGAAGTCTTCATGGCTGTTATCTCGTTAAATTTGGTCAATATCCCGAGACATAAGAGCGCTGAAGAAAGAACGGCCACGGGAAGTATATAATGGATGAATTCAGGTATTTTAAACCATATAAACTCATAAAAAAGATTCAGGGACTTCTCGTGTTCATAGACATTATCTATGCTCTCAAAAAAAGTAATAATAATAAAAACACAGAGCAGGCTCATGAATACAAGTAAAAAAATGGATGTGTATTTCCTGATGATATACCGATCGATAATGTTAGGAAAACGGATATATATCCGCGGCACAAGAGAAGAGGCCCTGCTTCTTTTTCTCTTTACTTCTGTCCTTCTTTTTTTTGAAAAAATAGTGTAAACAGAGCTTAAAAAACGGTTTTCTCTTCGTGAATAGGTAAAGGCATAAACACTCAAAACAGTCAATAGAATATTTGGCCCCCACATGCCTAACCAGGGACTCAGACTGCCGTTAACGGCCATGTTTTCTCCAGCGGTAATCAAAATATAATAGACCACGATAATGACAATACTCAGGGTAAATCCGCTTGTTCGCCCCCCTTTTCTTGTGCTGACTCCCAAAGAAATACCCAGAAACGCAAATATAATACATGCAAAAGGAAGCGCAAACTTTTTGTGCGCCTCTACCAGATATTTTGTCAGACTTCTTTGTTTCTGTTTAAATATGAGTGAATTTTTATCTGAATCGACTGAGTGCTTCAAATCACTCTTAACCCTTTTTATATCATTAAGCAGTTCTTTTATATCTTTCTCTCTTGCCTTTTTTTCTGCTGAAATTTCTGCAAAAATGCTTTTTACATCCAGTTCCTCCTCCAGCTTTTTAAATGAGGTCATGCTGTAGTTTTCCGGAGAGGAAACATTATAAGAATGAATTATTCCGTTTTGCAGCTCAAGAGTCGCCCTCTTTTTTTCTGGAAATACATTCAACCTCCCCTTCTCAGCAAATATGATCCTGGGTTCCTGGGGGGGACGGGAAAAATGAACAAATATGTTCTCCCATAAATCCCCTTCCGTAATATCCTGGACAAAGAGGGTCGTTTGAGGGATCCTATCATAAAACTCCCTGGGATTCATTTTAAACTGGGCTTCAACTCTCACAGACTTGGAAAGGGTTTTTATCCATTTATAATTAGCTTGCGGAGCTAAATAAAGTGTGAACAAAGAAGTGACAAGCCAGCCGCAAAACGAGAATATCAAAACCGGCCTCAAAATCTGACCCTGGCCTATTCCAAGAGTCCGGAAAGCTGTTATCTCTGCATCTGAAGAAAGGCGGCTCAAGCCGGCAAGAATCCCCATTAAAACTGACATGGGAATGGTAAAGGCAAGCATAGCAGGTATTAGGTAAAGAAGAAGAGATAAGACCGTACTAAAGGGAACCCCTCTTGCTATAAACATCTCGGAAAGAAGTAAAATCTGATTCATCAGCAACACAAATGTGTAAGCAGTGAGTCCAATAACAAAAGGAGGAGTTATTTCTTTTAGAATATATCTGTCAAACAGTTTCAGCACATGCTTTTTATACCACAATCCTGCTTATGTAGCCAATAGGGAAGTCAAGTGTTTCAAAAAAAAAGCCCCTCTCCGATAACGGAAAGGGGCTTGATGTGACGTACCAACTACGACCTATTAATACATCCCTCCTCCTGGAGGCATGGGAGGCTGGCCGGAACCTTCGTTTTCTTCAGGAATTTCAGATATGAGTCCTTCGGTTGTAAGCAGTACTCCGGCTATACTTGATGCGTTTTGAAGAGCGCTCCGCACCACCTTAGTGGGATCAAGGACGCCGCTCTTAACCAGGTCTTCATATTTTTCGGTCAAGGCATTAAAGCCCATATCTTTTTCTTTTTCTCTGACCTTTTCAACCACAATGGAACCTTCAAAACCAGCATTATGGGCAATCTGGCGCAGGGGCTCTTCTATAGCACGCCTGACAATATCCACACCGATCTTAGAATCATCCTTTAATTTAACAGAATCAAGAGACTTCTGAGCTCTGAGAAGAGCAACTCCGCCTCCGGGAACAATCCCTTCCTCTACGGCAGCTTTAGTGGCATGCATGGCATCTTCGACGCGAGCCTTTTTCTCCTTAAGCTCTGTCTCAGTAGCCGCTCCCACCTTGATCAAAGCAACTCCTCCTACCATCTTAGCCAGTCTCTCCTGAAGTTTTTCTTTATCATAATCGGAAGTTGTCTCTTCGATTTGAGTCCTGATCTGCCTCACACGTGCTTTCACATCTTCGGATTTTCCTTTTCCTTCCACAATGGTGGTGTTGTCTTTATCAATGACTATTTTATTGGCTTCACCCAGCCAATCCACGGATACATTTTCAAGCTTAACACCGATATCTTCTGTTATAACCTGGCCTCCTGTAAGAATGGCGATATCTTCTAGCATGGCTTTGCGTCTATCACCAAAACCAGGGGCTTTAACCGCTGCGCATTGGAAGGTTCCCTTCAATTTATTAACAACAAGTGTGGCCAGGGCCTCTCCTTCGACATCCTCGGATATAACAAGCAGAGGTCTGTTCATCTTGGCAATATTTTCCAAGAGCGGAAGCAGTTCCCTTAGATTACTGATTTTTTTCTCATGAAGAAGAATAACCGGATTCTCGAGAATGCATTCCATCCTGTCAGGATCAGTGACGAAATATGGCGAGAGATATCCGCGGTCAAACTGCATCCCTTCAACGATCTCCATAGTGGTTTCAAGTCCTTTGGCTTCTTCAACAGTTATGACTCCATCTTTTCCGACTTTATCCATGGCTTCGGCAATGATCTTTCCAATGGACTCATCGTTGTTCGCAGATATGGCACCGACCTGAGCGATCATCTCGCCACTCACATTGCGGCTCAGTTTCTTCATGTCATCCACGACCACCTCAACTGCCATGTCGATTCCTTTTTTGATAAGACTTGGATTCGCGCCGGCTGTGACATATTTCAATCCTTCGGAATAGATGGCCTGAGCCAAAATAGTAGCTGTTGTTGTTCCGTCCCCTGCAACATCAGATGTTTTTGAAGCCACCTCCTTAACAAGCTGAGCACCCATATTTTCTAAAGGATCTTCAAGATCGATCTCTTTCGCAACGGTAACTCCGTCTTTCGTGCTTATTGGTGACCCGAATTTCTTCTCCAACACAATGTTTCTTCCCCTTGGACCGAGGGTTTGCTTCACAGCGTTACTCAAAGCATTTACACCCTTTAAAAGGGCCTGTCTTGCTTCCGGGCCTAATGTTATTTTTTTTGCCATTTGAATTTTCTCCTTTCCAAACTATTTGACTTTAGCCAAAATTTCTTCTTCGCGAACAATCAGGTACTCCACATCATCAATATTAATCTCGGTTCCGCTGAATTTTCCTACCAGTACTTTATCCCCCTTTTTAACTTCAAGAGGAACGACTTTTTCTCCTTCGACTCTACCTTTACCAACTTCTATAACCTCTGCTTCAAGTGGTTTTTCTTTGGCTGTATCCGGGATAATGATCCCGCCTTTTTTTGTCTCTTTTTCCTCAAGACGCCTTAAAAGAACTCTGTCGTATAAAGGACTAACCTTCATTTAGACCTCCTTTTTTGGTTTTTTAGCAATCTTTTATAGCGGCTGCTAATATAACTAAAAAGTATCAATATGTCAACAGAAAAAGGGATTTTTTTAGCAGTCCTTGCGGCAGACTGCTAATATCATGAGAATCCTTTTATTGCCTGTATTATTCACGGGTTTTATGAATAATGCAGGTTTATTCTATTTTCAGAGCTTTGCACAAATTATACAGAGTATTACGGTGGACTCCAAGGGCTTCCGCTGTTTTAGTCTTATTGCCGTTGTATTTTTTCTTTGCTGTTTCTATATAAATTTTCTCAAACTCTTTCAGTGCTTCCTTTATGGGAATCTCATTATCGATCAGCTCTTCGATCAGTATTTCCATCTTATAGTGAAGAGAAAGATTCTTAAATTCTTTTTGCATCTTCCTCTCCTTCATTTTTATTTATGATCTCGTTATAAGCTTTATTAAATTTTTCTTTAAGCTCTAAAGGAATGAGGTCAATGGCCGCCTGAGTGATTTTAAGGCAGTAAGGAGCCAACTCTGACCTCTCTAAAGCTTTGTTTTGGACAGGAAAAACCATCAATGCAAAAATGATGATACCGCAAATCAAAACACCTTTAATAAGTCCGAGCCCTCCGCCCAGCAAATGATTAAGGAATTTTAAAGAGCCTTTCATCGCTTTTGAAAACAGCCGTCCCAGCACCCATCCCAGAATAAGGGTCACAATAAATATGAGCATAAATCCTAAAAAATGAGCTATGACTTCATTGGAGAACAGAGGTTTCAATATCTGCGAGACATATGGATAATAAGCCAGTGCAAGGATGACTCCCACTATTACAGCTAATATCCCGATTAATTGTCTCACCAGACCCTTAATTGTCCCCAGGATGACTGTAACAATCAGGATTAGAAGCAGTATCACATCCAGCCAATTGAAAACCATAAATTCCTCCTGTCCCTCAATCCCTCATCCATACAATGTCTCCCAAACGGGATATGAGGTTTTATAATTTATCTTTTTCAGTTAACTTAAAATAGATTTCCCTATACCTTTCAGCCGTCTGCTTAATAATAGAATCAGGAAGTTGAGGAGGGGGAGAATTTTTATCCCAGTCTGTACTCTCAAGATAGTCTCTGACAAACTGCTTATCAAGGCTAGGCTGAGATCCTCCGGGGGAATAACTCTCCACAGGCCAAAATCTTGACGAATCCGGAGTAAAAATCTCATCTATCAAAATCAGCTCTCCCTCCTTTAAACCAAATTCAAACTTTGTGTCAGCTATGAGTATTCCTTTTGATAACGCATGGAGAGAGGCTTTTTGATAAAGCGCAATACTGACATCCTTTATTTTTTGTGCCTTCTCCGTACCTATTTTTTTCTGCATCTGTTTAAATGAAATGTTTTCATCATGCCCCTGGTCCGATTTTGTAGACGGAGTGAAAACCACATCATCAAGTCTGTCTGATTCTTTTAGTCCTGATGGAAGCTTTATCCCGCTTATTTTCCCATCCCTCTGGTAATCCTTCCATGCTGAGCCAGAAATATAACCCCTGACTATGCATTCCATGGGTATCACTTCAGCTTTTTCAACCAACATAGACCGCTTATCCAAAATGTGTCTGTACTTTCTCAGAGACCCGGGAAACTCATCAAAATCACTGGAAATCATATGATTCGGACAGACCAAAGAGGTAAACTCAAACCAAAATTTAGAAAGCTGGGTCAGTACTTTGCCTTTATCAGGGATAACGGAAGGAAGCACATAATCGAAAGCGGATATCCTGTCTGATGCCACAAAAAGCAGCTTATCCTCAATCTTATAAATATCCCTGACCTTTCCTTTCTTAAAGAGTTTTAAATCAGGTATGTCTATATCAGAATATTGTTTGCTCATTTCAACCTCATGACATCATTTTATTCAAAGCGGTCAGAATGATAGGCCTATAAAGCTCAGCATCCTGGCATTGTTCTTTCCATCTCGTCTATAAGAAAGAAACATTTTATCGCCATAGGTGCACTTATCGACATTCAGTATCTTATCTTTCCCTAAACCAATTTCTTGCAATTGTAACTGGTTCGTCTTCCTTAAATCAAGAAAATATTTTTTTTCACGATCAGGATGGTTCTTGAAAATATCCAGAGGGATATTCATTTCTTTAAAAAAAAGATACACGTCTTCCCCTACTTCATAGCATTTTTGACAAATACACGGCCCCATAGCTGCAAATAATGAAGAGGGCTGGCAGGAGTATTTTTCTTTCATCGTTATTAAAGCCTTTTGTAAAATTCTCAATCCCGATCCCCTCCATCCGCAGTGAACAGCCCCTATTACTTTATGATGAGTGTCTGCGAGCAAAACAGGAAGACAGTCAGCCGTCTTAATGACAAGAAGAATATCGGTGATGTCTGTGACCATGCCATCCCCTTTGAGCTCCTCGCGTACTTTCCCGTCCATACAATGTATGATATCCGAGTGTTTTTGATCAAGATAAAACTTCCTGAATTTTTTATAACGAGGGCTTTTGTCTAAAGATTCTTTTGTGAGATATCTTGTGCCGAATCCATGGACAAGAAACGGAAGTTTCTTTAGCTGTGGGACCTGGATTGTCTTTTCTGATTTGTTCAACCACATCATCTCTTCCATTCAGGCAGGTTCCTCCAAAATCCAGCTTGGGCCTGTACTCCTCTCAACAGTGCCTGGCTTTTATTCGGCTTAAAACAACTGAGGCTTATTCTATGACAGCTTCAGACTCAAAGATGAAATTTTTGTATTTCTCGATAACATCATAAATGATGTCCTCTTTCTCTATATCAAGAATATGGTTCGGACTTATTTCTTTTTTGAAATCTATTTCCTTTTCTTCCGCTTCGCTGTTTTTTGATTTCCTTCCCCTCAACTTCAGCTTTAGTTTGAGATCCAGAGATCCTTTGGGAAGATATATGGTATATTTGAAATGGCTTATTCTTGACTTGCCAAAATTTATCTGAAAGGCAATGGACCTTCCCACAACCTTTATGATCTTTGTTTTAAGGCCGTAATGAATAAGCTCATCCCCTAAAGTCTCAAATGCCGTTTCTACAACAAATTCACAAAACTGGTTAAAATCTTTCAATGCTTCCAGTTTGCTTTCTTTCAGGATTCTTAATTCTTCAAAAAAATTTGCTAATTCGACTTTCCAATCTCCTGCCATGACTCTCCTCAACAATCAATTTCATCCTGAATTTTCCAGGTTTCGGTTATTTTAACATAATAAATTTCAGGAGAATATACAAGACAAAATTATCCCAGGTTATTTCACAATCAGTATTCTGATATCCATCACATTGGTCCCTGTGGGGCCGGTCACGAGTAACCCACCTGTTTTTTTAAAAAAATGATAAGAGTCGTTATTGGCAAGAAAACGGTCGGATTCCAAACAGAACTCATTCGCTCTGTTCAGAGTATCACTGGTTGCCCAGGCTCCCGCTGCATCCGTAGGGCCATCAATTCCGTCGGTTCCCAGGCTTAAGATGATCCAATCTCCCTCTTTTATTCCAAGCCTGACGGCTTCATTAAGAAAAGCAAGGACAAACTCCTGATTCCGTCCTCCTTTTCCCCGGCCTCTCACTGTAACCGTTAATTCCCCTCCGGAAAGCAGGCATACGGGCCTGGAGTATTTATGGGCCTTTTCTTTCATGCTCAACAATAAAGGCATATAGTCTTTCGCCCTTTCTCTTGCCTCACCCTGTTCTGATGAAGATAGAATCAAAACCTCAAATCCCATCTCCGAAGCTCTCTTAGCCGCTGCTCTCAAGGCTGTTTCATTATCACCTATGACAAAATTATGTGTTCTCCTCAGAACCGGATCGCCTTTTTTTACACTCTCAGCCTCGTGCCCTTGAATTCCTCTTTCCAACACTCTTCGTACAGATTCAGGGGAAGTCCTCCATAAACCGTACTTATTTAAGATATCCCTGGCCGTTTTGTATGTCGAAGAATCCCAATAAGTGGGCCCGGAAGCAATGGTCTCCAATTCATTCCCTATAACATCCGATATCATGATGCTTATGACCGAAGCGGGAAAGGCGGCTTTTGCCAGCCGGCCTCCCTTTATAAGGGAGATATGCTTCCGCACCGCATTGAGCTCCCTGATATCCGCTCCTGCCAAAAGCAGGCCTTTTACAGCATTCCTTTTCTCTTCCAGACTCACTTCATGCGGGGGGAGACATATATGCGAAGAGCCTCCTCCTGAAATCAGGGCGATCAAAAGGTCATCCTTTTTCATTTTTCCAGCCAGAGACAGGATCTTTTTTGCCGCCCGGATGCTGTTTGAATCAGGATAAGGATGGGAAGCTATCATGCAGACCAGAGGAGGCAGGCTCTTTTTTTCGCATTCCTGACTCAAGAAAACACCCTCCTTGACTCTTCCTCCAAAAATCTCAAGCACTGTTTCGGCCATCTGAGGAGCTGATTTCCCTAACGCAACCGCGTAAATATTCCTGAACTGTGACAGATCAAACTTTTTTCCGGAGATAAAAAGCTGGCTCTTTTTAACAGAAACCGAATCCCTCACCAGTTTCTCAGGAGATACCGCACTCAATGCAGCCGAGTATATCTGCTTGGCGCTTTTTAACAGATCCAAAGTGACCTTCCTTTCCCGGATAATCCAGCTTTTATTATTATCCTGGATGATGAACGAGTCAAGTATTGGGGACGCTCCATTAGGTACCACCCTATATTACAGAATCTGTTGAATATTAAAAAATATTCCAGATTGTCTCCCTCTGATTTAATACACCACCGCAATCCTGCAGACGTAAGTCCCTATATAGAGTGGGTTCTGATGAGGCAGGATAAGGGAAGACTGCATTCTGGTAGTAAGCCACGTACATAAATGCGGGATTTTATAGGGTGGTACCTAATGGGACGTCCCCATATTACATTACAGATTCACTCTGTATCTTTATGATGCTTGATAACCCTTCCCTCTACAATATAGATCACATCTTCACATATATTTGTGGCCAAATCGGCTATGCGCTCAAAATTATTGGAAATCTGAATAAGTTTAATGGACCGCTCTATTGTCGAAGGATCCGAAAACATATAAGTAATCAGTTCCCTGAATATTTGATTGTTCAGGCTGTCTATCTTGCTGTCCCTTTCACACACACTTTTTGCTAAACCAGGGTCTTCTTTAACAAAGGAATCAATACTGTCTTTGAGCATGTGTATGGTTATATCAGCTGTTTTCGGAATATCTATAAGAGGTTTTACCATGGGATTTTTTATGAGGAAAAGGCCTCTTTCGGCAATATTAACCGCATGGTCAGCCATTCTTTCCAAATCATTGTTCATCTTTAATATCATCAGTATGATACGGAGATCTTTTGCTGTCGGCTGAAATTTTGCCATGACAACTGTGCCCTGCTCTTCAATATTTATCTCCTCTTCATTGGCTCTGGGTTCTAGTTTTTCTATGACCTCCGTAAGCAGAGATCTCTTTTTTTCCATCAATCCCTGGATACTTTGCTTTATCATCTGTTCCACCAAAGCCGCATACTCCACAATTCTCTTTTTTAAAGAAACCAGTTCTGTTTCCAGCATTGTCTCCTCCTGTCATCACTTCTATAAAATATAAAAAGTTCTATCCGAACTTTCCCGTCAAATAATCCTCGGTCATCTTATTTTTGGGTACGGTAAACAGTTCATCGGTGGGCGCGTATTCAATCAACTCCCCCAGATAAAGAAAAACCGTGTATTGAGAAATCCTGGCAGCCTGCTGCATGTTATGTGTGACGATCACAATGGTGTAATCTTTTCTGAGCTCTTCTATGAGCTCTTCAATTTTTTTTGTTGAAATAGGGTCAAGGCTTGCGGCAGGCTCATCAAAAAGTATCACCTCCGGCTCTACGGCCAGGCATCGTGCGATACAGAGCCTCTGCTGCTGACCCCCGGAAAGACCCAGGGCATTTTCATGAAGCCTGTCTTTCACTTCATTCCATATAGCGGCATCCTTAAGGGACTTGACCACTCTCTCTTCAATAGCATTTTTATCTTTCATCCCATTGACCTTGAGCCCGTAGCTGATATTATCGAAAATACTTTTGGGAAAAGGGTTTGGTTTCTGGAAAACCATACCCACCCGTCTTCTTATATCCACTATATCCACTTTCGGCCTGTAGATATCCTCACCATCCAAACAGATCTTCCCTTCAAACCGCATCCGTGGAATCAGGTCGTTCATACGGTTGAACAAACGAATGAACGTGGACTTTCCGCAGCCCGAAGGACCGATAATGGCTGTGACCAGGTTCTCATAGATATCCATGCTTATGTTTTTCAAAGCACAGGACTTTCCGTAGAAAAAATTTATGTTCTCAACCTTGATTTTTACTTTATTGCTCATATGCTTTCCTGTGTTTTTGGCGTATTATAATCGCTGCTGCTGAAATCGCAAGGACCAACGCAAGAAGTATCAATGCGCATCCATAAGCAATCTGTGTCTGCTCCTGAGGATGCGTTCCTTCGGTCATGAGAGCGTATATATGGTAAGGCAAAGCCATGACCTCAGAAAAAATGGACTTGGGAAATCCTCTGTTATAAAAAGTGGCGGCTGTAAAAAGTATGGGAGCTGTCTCCCCTGCCACACGGCCGATACTTAAAATAACTCCTGTCAGTATCCCCGGAAGAGCTGCGGGAAGCACCGTGCTCCTTATGGTCTGCCAGTGAGTCGCACCCAGAGCCAGTGAGGCTTCCCTGTATGACTGAGGCACAGCTAACAGCGCCTCCTGGGAGGCCGAGATGATCTGAGGAAGCACCAGTATACCTAAAGTGAGGCATCCGGCCAGTATCGAGACGCCAAATCCGAAAAGTTTAACAAATATGGCCAATCCGAAAAGCCCGAAAACAACGGACGGCACTCCGGCCAGATTGTTTATGCTCATACGTATAATGTTAATGACAAAACTCTTGGGAGAATACTCTGTCAAATAGACCGCACAAGCCACACCCAGGGGAAGAGAAAAAAGGATGGCTCCCATTGTCAGATAAAAGGTTCCCACTATGGCAGGAGCAACGCCTCCAGCCGTCATAGCCTCACGCGGCACCTGGGTGATAAAATCCCAGGACACTATTTTGAAACCTCTGATGGTGATAAAGTAAATAATGGAACCCAGAAAAAAGATAGCTGTGCTTATGCAGAGAAACAAAAGCCCGAATCCCATGTTTTGACCGAGCTGTTTTTTCATCTTCCCAACCCCAGTTTTTTACGGAACCTTCGGCTTACAAGTTCTGCGATCACATTGAAAATAAGGGTAATAAAAAACAAAATGAGCCCTATGGCAAAAAGGGAATGATAGTGCGTGCTCCCCATGACCGCTTCCCCCATTTCCGCCGCAATGGTCGACGTCATAGGCCTTACGGGCTGAAATAAGGTATGGGGAATCACCGCGGCTCCTCCCGTAACCATTAAAACAGTCATGGTCTCTCCAACAGCCCGGCTCATTCCAAGTATAATAGATGTCGAGATCCCTGAAGCAGACGCAGGGAAAACCACTCTGGTCAAGGTCTGCCATCTGTTAGCCCCCACTGCCAGAGAAGCCTCCCGGAAACTGCGGGGGACAAAACTGAGCGCATCTTCGGATATGCTGCATACAGTGGGAGTGGCCATGATACCGAGCATAAGACTTCCCGTAAAAGCGGTCAGACCTACCGGAAGATTTAAAAGCCTTTGGATAAAGGGCGCGATCACCACTATTCCAAAAAAACCATAGACTATGGACGGAATCCCGGCCAAGATCTCGATGATGGGTTTGAGCACTGCTTTCAGTCTTTTCCCGGCCAGCTCGTTTATGAACAGCGCACTGCCCACTCCAACAGGAACACAGAACAGCACAGCTCCGGCTGTCACCCAAAGAGATCCCAGAATCAGAGGCAAAATACCGAAATCGGGCGGCTCATAGGTCGGATACCAGCTCTTCCCCAATACAAAGTCGAAAAAACCCACTTCCTTGAACACAGGAAGTCCTTCAATAAACAAAGTTAAGGTGATCCCGACGAGAAAAAGAAGAGAGGCAAAGGCCAGAAGAGTGAACAAGACCTTGTAGATTCTTTCTCTTATCCGGTGCATTTCATCCCCTGGTCTTTGCCGCAGACATATTATCCGTTATATAAGGGGTACGTATCCAGCTTTTTCTACTAGTTCCTGTCCCTTTTCACTCAGAACAAAATCAATGAATGCTTTCACGACTCCTGCAGGAGCCCCATTGGTATACATAAACAGCTTTCTGGCAAGGTTATAAGATCCGTTAACAACATTTTCTTTCGTTGGTTCCACTCCGTCAACATCAACTCCCTTGACTGAAGAAGACAGATATCCGAGACCCACGTAACCGATAGCACCGGGTGTCCTGGAGACTGCCTGGGCAACTGCCTGGTTAGAAGCCTGCAGCAGAGCATCGGCTCTCACTTTTTCTTTATCCAAAGCCAGTTCATTGAATGTCTCAAAAGTACCGCTGGCACTGTCGCGGGATATAACCGTGATCTTCATGTTTTTTCCACCCACTTCATTCCAATTTGATATCTCACCGGTATAGATTTTTTTTATCTGTTCAATAGAAAGACCGTCGACCGGATTGGAGGGATGAACGATCACGGCGATACCGTCCAAAGCCACTACATTTTCATAAGCCTGGACACCGTTTTCTTTGGCTTTTACCAATTCCTTATCCTTGATGGGCCGTGATGCATCCGCGATATCACAGGTGCCGTCGATCAGAGACGCGATTCCCACTCCAGAACCTCCGCCTTGCACGGAAATGTTCACGTCCGAATGCATATCCATAAAGGCCTCAGCACAGGACTGCGCAATGGGAAGAACCGTTGTCGATCCCTTAATTGTCAAACTCTTGGCAGCAAATGTGGGGACACTGATCATCAATCCCACACACAACACGGCTGCCAGGACCGTAATAGCTATCTTGCTTTTAAACATGTGAAATTCTCCTTTTATTTTTATTTATTCCATCCTGTTATTTAAATTTCCAGAAGAAAGTAAGGTTGATATAAGCATCATCCCCCGGAGTCTCACCTTCGTCCGGCTCGTCGTAGAACACATACTTGACATTGGGAATGATCCAGATGCTCTTGGCAATCTCGTAGCTGATACCGCCGATAATGAGGTTAGACGGCGCTGCAGTGGAAAAAGGGATGTAGGAAATGGTCGATGCTATAGGTTCACCCAGCATCTTGTCATAGCGGGCAATAAAATCCAATTTCTTTGATGCTGAAATAACAGCGAATCCGGAAAGCATAGTCCAGTCTTTTTCCGTATCCTCATGGTCATAGTGGCGGTTGGCATAGAGAAGCCCGATCCGTCCCCAGTCCCCCTGGTACGAAGCAAATCCCTGATAGACATAGTAATTCTTCTTGTCCGTCGTGGTTTCATAATCGCCATAAGCTTCCAGAATCAGTCCTTCGACAGGTTTAAAAGCGAGCGAGCCGTAGAATCTTTTCCCTTTGTTGGTTTCTGATTTGTTGGAGGATCCGTTTGCAAATAGGAGATAATAGGACACTATTCCGTTCTTATCCAGGTCTCCCTGGAGTCCAATACCAAAATCCCTGGAAGGAGCGAATTTCATTAGGTCCAGAGGAGTTTTTTCCAAATGCCTGTAGCCCCATACATCTTCCACATTGCTTCCGAAAGTAGGAGTGCTGACAATACCAAACACCAAATTCTGCCCGCCGCCTATATCGGCATTCAGCCAGGCGTCTTTGACAACCGGGTTCAACGTGCCCTTTTCATCGAAATCTCCGGAACTGGCCATTTCCAATCTGAGTCTCATCTTGATCTTTTCCGTGAGCTTGTTGTCGTAGGTGAAGTAGATCCTGCGGAACCACAATCCGTTTCTCCCTTCATAGTCTTCATTATTATGAGACGCCACATAATAATAGTCACCGAACATGTACCCTTTGAAGCTTCCCTGGGCATAGGAAAAACCGGAAAGCAGACTCAACGCGAGCACAACACACACCAATAAACTGAGCTTTTTCATAAAAACCTCCGTTAAAATTAATTTAAAAAAGCTATTGGGATTATGCTGGGTCATTGTTAAAAAGGAATAAACGTTTGGTTAATTTTACGTTAAATTTCACTCAATCCACACAACCACTTGACCCTAAGAAAATCAGGTGTGGCTGAAGCGACATTGAAGATTTAGCCTTCGAATGAGGCTTTTCGAGGGAATCCGGCGAAGCCGGGCTCCGAGTATGTCTGACCCACGGACGGGGGGAGTTACGCAGGAGCCGAGAAAAACGAAGAAGAATGGCGTTAAAAATCTGAAGGGAGCACAAACCATACCTGATTTTCATCTCTTTACCTGGATGCCTGATTTATGATACATAATAGAGAATTATGAAAAGCTGAAATTAGAGGAGTTCAGAATGGAAAGCCAGGATAAATTTGACAGAGGAAATTGGGGATCTAAAGCCGCCTTTGTCTTTGCCGCCTCCGGTTCAGCTATTGGGCTGGGAAGCATATGGCGCTTCCCTATTATGGTGGGACTAAACGGAGGGGCCATATTTGTGCTGTGTTACCTTTTATCCGTCTTTTTCATTGGATTCACCGTGCTCCTTGCAGAGCTGGCCATCGGCCGCCATTCTCAAAAAAATCTTGTTGGAGCCATGAAACTCATAAAACCCGGGACTCCCTGGAAAGGTGTGGGTTATATGGGCATCATTACAGGTGTCTTTATTCTATCCTACTACTCTGTGGTCGCAGGATGGGCTGTCGGATATCTATACAAAACCATAACAGGTGCTTTCAGAGGAGAGGTCACCTGGAAGGCATCCGATTCCCTATTCAGAAGTTTTGCGGCCGACCCTCCGGCCGTGGTCATCTGCCTGTTCGTCATCATTGTCATCACCACCTTTGTTATATCCAAGGGCGTTAAAGGCGGTATTGAAAAATGGTCAAAGATTCTCATGCCTGTGCTTTTCATCCTCATCATCATACTTTCCATACGGGCTGTCACTCTCCCCGGATCAGGAACCGGACTTGCTTTTTACTTAAAACCTGACTTTTCCGCATTCAACCTCAATGTGCTTTTTTATGCTATAGGACAGGCGTTCTTTTCTTTAAGTTTGGGAATGGGGACCATGACCGTATACGGAAGCTACATAACAAAAAAAGAAAATCTCGTCTCATCAGCAGGATGGGTGTGTTTTTCCACAACGCTTGTGGCGCTTCTTGCAGGAATCATAATCTTTCCCACCCTCTTTCATTCCCTGCATTTGACCCCGGAACAGTTCAAACAGGAATTTGAGGTGAGCACCGGGCTTATGTTCCAGGCTTTTCCCGTTATCATTTCGAAAATGCCCGGAGGATATATATTCGGAATCCTTTTTTTCATACTCCTTCTCATTGCTGCTCTCACGTCCACTATATCCATGCTGGAAGTACCCACCTCCTATCTGGTGGATGAAAAAAATTGGAAAAGAAAAAATGCCGCTGTTTTTATTGGAGCCATAGCCTTTGTACTGGGCATCCCTTCAGCTCTTTCAAATGGAGGCGTCCGTTTCCTGACAAAAGCCAATTTCATGGTCATAATGGACCTGGTGTTCGGCAACATCATGCTCGCCGTGGGAGGCGTTCTGATATGCCTCTTCTTAGCCTATTCCTGGAAGGTTAGAAATTCTCTCAAAGAAATACGCATCGGAAGCAAAAGCTTTAAGTTGAAGGCCTTGTGGACCTTTAACATCAAATATCTGGCACCGGCGGCTGTTATTCTTATCATTGTTTTTATTGTTATGAAAAACATTTTATGATAGAAAAAACCTATTCTCACAATCCTTAATAGAGGAGGCCTTTGTTTGGATAACACACCTCGAAGGAAATTAAATCCACTGACATTCTCCCTGAAACTTTTAGTGAGCGCAGCCATACTCTCACTGATTTTGATTTTCAAGACTTCTATAAAAGATGTTCTCAATACACTAATAAATGTAAACATATGGTGGCTTGTTGTCTCTTTCTCTCTTCACGGATTAGGTTTGTTGATAAGCGCCATCAGATGGCAGATCCTTGTAAAAGCTCAGGGAGACAGCGTTCCCCTTTCCTTTCTGGTTAAATCTTATCTGGTGGGAAATTTCTTTAACACCATTCTCCCTTCCCGTATCGGCGGCGACGTGGTTCGTATATGGGATGGCTCCAGATATTCAAAGACTTTGCTGAAATCTTCTGCCATCATCCTTGTTGAGCGGCTCACAGGAATCATCGTTCTCTTTCTCTTTGCCTTTGCTGCAGCCCTCTTTCGTCTGGACATGGCACAAAAAGTCCCGGTTATCTGGGTCTCATTGGTCATCGGTTTCTCCGGATTGATAGCCGTCCTTTTGTTCTTCACTCCTTTTATAGAAAAAATAATCAACAAAATCCCCTCAAAAGGCCTTTTAAAAAAAATCATCCAAAAGACAATCGAATTCCGCAGCACTATCATTTTTTACAAAACGAAAAAAACAGCCTTATTCAAAGCATTTTTATGGGCGTTCCTGCTTCAGGCCAATGTGATCCTTCATTTTTTTCTCATCGGAAAAGCCCTGCACCTGAACATAAAAATCATAGACTATCTTGTTTTTATCCCTATAGTCTTGTTGATTCAGTTGATCCCCATAACTATAAACGGACTTGGGCTCAGAGAAGGAGCTTATATAGAGATATTTAAATTCTACGGCATTGCTCCTGAGTCGGCTTTCTCCTTCGCTCTCATAGACGTCGCCTTTATGCTTATCTTAGGAGTCATTGGTGCTATAATATATGTAACCAGAAAATAAATTTATAACGCAGGCAGATGAAAAAAGGAGTCAAAAGCACATCCTTCCTCCTTGCTTTTCTTCTCTTTTTTTGGCTGTTGAGAGCTGTTCCTGCCAGAGCCCAGGATATATCAGAATACGAAAAACGTCTTGCCGAGATCACCACGCAAATAGAAAGCATTAAGAAAAAAATCAAGGACGAAGAAAGAAGAAAATCATCCATGCTTTCCCAGTTGAGTCAAATCGGATTCCAAAAAAAATTACTTAGGAACGAAATCATCCTGAACCAGACAAAACTAAGAAAATCGAATCAGGAACTTTCGGCTTTAGAGAAAAAAATTCCCTCCATTCAAAAAAAACTGGAAACAGAAAAACTGGCTATTGAGAAAATACTGGAAACTCTGTATAAGCTCGGGAAAATTGACTATTTTGAACTCATGCTCAAAGTTAAAAATGCCGCTGACTTTCTCATTGAAAACAAACATCTCACCCTTATAGCAAAGCATCAAGAAAAAAAAATATCCGAGTATCTTGATACTCTGGATGAATTAAACGAATCTCTTGCCGAAGCAGAAAAAAAGAAAAAAGATATAAAGGCTCTGGTCCTCAGCTCAGAGCAAAAAAACCGAGAACTCATCGCACAGGAAAAGAACTACAGATCACTTATAAACAAAATAAACAGCAGCAAAGAATCCTATCAAAAGACCATAAATGAACTTCAAGAGAGATCTGAACAACTGCAGAATCTTATGGAGAAAATACTTAAAAATCCGAGTTCCTTCCCAGTTAACCTTTCCCCCATGTACGAAAAAAGAGGATCCTTGCCGTGGCCCATACAAGGAAAAGTCATATCATCATTCGGAATCAAAAGGCATCCGAAATTCAACACCATAACAAAAAACAACGGGATAGAGATATCCCCTGGGAAAAATTCTGTAGTCAAATGTATACATCCGGGCATAGTCGTGTATACAGATTATTTCCAAGGATACGGCAATCTTATCATCATAGACCACGGGATGTCTTATTATTCTCTTTACGGTCATTGCTCGAATTTCGTCGTTGCTAAAGGCGATGCAGTGAACTCAGGCCAGCCCATCGCCATAGCGGGAGATACCAGCTCTCTATCCGGAAAAAGCCTGTATTTTGAGGTTCGCTATAAGACCAAACCTCTAGACCCCTTGAAATGGTTGAAATAAAGATGTTAAAATCAGATAGCAACGAGGATGCGAGACTATGAGTTTTACAAAAAATAGAATATTCCTTTTTACGCTATTAGGTGCTGTCAGCTTGTTTTTTATTCTGGAAGGGAATCTTTTAAAAAATCCGAACACACTGCTGGAATCAGATAACAGTTTTATTATCCTGGCAAGAGCCATAAATCTCATCAGAAGTGAGTATGTTGAGGAGCCACCCCCCGGCAAAACAATGGAAGGAGCTTTTAAAGGATTGGTCAATTCCCTTGACGTCCGTTCCAGCTATCTGGATAAGAAGAGCGAGGAAAAATTCAGACGCCTCAATGGAACTACGGCGCATGAAACCGGCCTGGTGCTGTACAAAACCTATAACTCTTTTCCCGTGGTCATAGGGATCAAAGAAAACTCCCCGGCTGAAAAACAGGGAATAGAACTGGGAGAGACCGTTGGGACGATCAACGGGATATCCACTTTAGAAATGAGTATGATAGAGGCTAATCTGTCACAAAAAAGCGAAAAATCCGACAGAATTACCATAAAAATCCTTAAAAGAACAGAGGATGAAGAAATCACACTCAAGAGAGAAAGAGTGAACCCAACTCTCTATTCCTTTGATCCTGATAAAGGACCTGGAGGGATCCTGAAGATCCACGCTCTGTTCCCGCCTGCAGTCAAAGAGATAAAAAAGAAAGTGATCCCTCAAATTTCAACCAACAACTCCCCTTTAATCATTGATCTGAGATGCTGTCATGAAGGAACCCTCGGAGAAGCATGGGGCCTTATAAACATTTTCATGCAAAAAAAGAACATCGGATACATGGAAACAAACGGAAACAAAAAAGAAGTTATCCACTGTCTGGAAACCGCACTGCTTCCAGACACTCCCATTCTTCTATGGACAAACCAGTCCACTATAGGAGCTTCTGAAGCAGCGGCCTCTGTTTTACAGAAATACAGAGATGCCACAGTAATCGGAGTAAAGACACCGGGCCTTATGTCGGATGAAAGACTCATCTCCTTAAGCGATGGAACGGGGATTCTCCTAACTACGGGAATCTTTCATCCTTTTTCAAAACCTGAATCATGGAACCAAGGAGTCAATCCTGACATAACACTGAAAAGAGCTGACTTAAATTTAAAAGCCTATCTTGAAGCTTCCCTTAAGTCACTTTCAAAAACATAAAACTCAATTGAATAGAGACAATCATAAAATCCAGACTCTCTACCTGGTATTGATTGGTTTGGCCCTGGTCTCGTTTTTGGGCCTTGATTATATAGACTCAAGAAAAGGAAACACGTCGGTTTTTTTTTCCGCTTTACCCCGGAAGGAAAAAATCCCTGAGAACAAAAAAAATCTGATCCGTATTGTCGAACAAGCACTCCTGGCCACTCAGATCCCGCAAAAAAACATAAACAAATATACGGATGAATATGGAATATGCCATATAATGATCGGCCTCGATAAGGAAAAATACGGTCTTTTTGAAAAAACCCTTGAAGAAAAATTCCGCAAAATAAATGCCTCCATCGAAAAAAAAAGCGAGCAGCAAAAAGAGGATAAAAAGTATCTTCTATGGGAGGTGGATAAAGAAGGAGAAACTCCTCTCTCCCTCCTTTTTTCCATTAAACCCGAAAAAGAGAAAGAAAAGCCTGAAAAAATACAGATACCCCAAAACCAGGCTGCTCTCATCATAGATGACATGGGCTATTCCATGGAAAATATAGAAGATATCTGTTTAATGAGAAAAGACCTGACCATCGCCATCCTTCCATTCAGCCCCCTTGCTGAAGAGACGGCTGAGTTTGCCAGAAAAAACGGCATTGAAATCATCCTTCATCTGCCTCTTGAATCAATGAACAATACATATGATAACGAACACACGGAAGGGCTCATAAATTCCAGGATGAGCCAGGAGGAAATCATAGATATTTTGGATTCAAATCTGAAACAAATCCCTTTCATCTCGGGTGTCAACACCCATATGGGGTCTAAAGTGACCAAAGACAAAATGCTTATGGGGATTATTCTTGAAAACATAAAAGAGAGAGACCTTTATTTCGTAGACAGCCGAACCACGGCCGATTCAGTAGCCTATGAAGTGGCCCAAAAAATGAATATCCCTTCTGCCTACCGGCATATTTTTCTTGATAGTGAAATCGAACCGGAATATATAAAGAATCAGCTCATCAAACTTTTCAAAACAGCTGAAAAAAATGGAAAAGCCTTGGGTATATGTCATCCCTTCCCGGAGACCATGAAAGTTTTAAAGGAAAACATACATAAGGCAGAAAAGTATAACGTAAGTCTTGTGTTTGCATCTAAAATAGTCCATTGAACAGATTATGGTTGTTGATCTGGATTAAGTATTTGCTAAATGACAAAGCTTTATCTATATTTAATGATAAGGAGGAAAAAATGAAAAAAAGAAGCACGTTAACCACCGTCATTTCCCTCTT
>Ga0307421_1000396_pt1 | contig 28339 bp, 18 predicted proteins | sample SalMarWE160270MG_FD_202163 | JGI IMG/M metagenome (GOLD analysis project Ga0307421, IMG submission 202163) | Salt marsh sediment microbial communities from the Plum Island Ecosystem LTER, Massachusetts, United States - WE1602-70 | ecosystem: Environmental > Aquatic > Marine > Intertidal zone >... | reverse complement strand
TAAGGGCACGGATAGAAGGATGGTTTAAAAGACCTTTGATTATGGAAAAGAAAAAAATAAAAAAGGAGGTTGATTAAAAAAGACTTGCATCACATCATCATAGAAGGAATTTCTTTTTTCTGTTGATTGTGATTTTCCCTCCGTTTCATCAAATTTCCGCCCTCTAAGAGACTTCACCATTAATAATACACACAAGAAACATGTCCGGTCAACAAGTAACCCACAAAAAAGAGAGAAAGAGAGCTGAGCCTGAGGAGGCGGGTGAATGAGACAATTCGCATGGTTCCCCCGCAGTCAGGACATCTGATCATGTGAAGGTAAAATAATGATTTCCACTTACAGTTGCTCCTTTATTTCCGAATATACGGATTGGATGAGGCTTTCTTCCCTGCCTTCTATGATGATCCTCATGACAGGCTCCGTATTAGAGGGCCTGACGTGCAGCCAGAAATCAGGGTATTCGATCCTCAATCCATCTTCCGTATTTATCTCGCCTTTATTGAATTTTGACTTCACCAGGTTTATGATCCTTTTTCTGTCACTGAAGCCGGCTGTGACCTTTTCCTTTATCATCTTGTACTGAGGAAGTTCTTGTTTGAGCTGGGAGACTTTTTTTGACGAACGGGCCAGGTATTCCAGGATCAAAGCCATGCCTGTGAAGCTGTCCCTGCACGCATGAGTATCAGTGACTATAATGCCTCCGTTTCCTTCGCCTCCTATTTTTGAGCCTGTTTCCAGCATTTTTTTTGAAACATTGATCTCTCCGACTTTTGTTCTTAAGAGCTTGACCCCGGCTTTTCTGGATATATCCTCAATCACCCGGGATGTGGAGAGGTTTATCACAACCGGTGATTTCTGCCTGAAGGATAAATAATAACGCACGGCTAAGGCCAGGGTGTATTCTTCGCCGATAGGCTGACCCTTCTCATCCACCACGGCCAGCCTATCAGCGTCTGCGTCCTGGGCAAACCCGATATCAGCTCCGTGTTTTTTCACGGATGCGCACAGATTCCCTATGTTTTGAGGCAGGGGTTCCGGTTTTCTCGGGAATCCATCGGATAATTTGCAGTTGATACACAGGACTTCCGCACCCAGTTTTTCGAGGAAATTTTTTACATAAGGGGAAGCGGCCCCTCCGCAGGGATCAACTATGACTTTGAGCTTTTTCCTTCTGATCGCATCTGTATCGATGAATTGAAGGATCCTCTTCTCATGGACTCTGAACGGATGCGGCTCTTTTTTGATGACGCCTGATTTATGGACTCTTTTGAACTTTCCCTGATAATAATAGTCAAGGAGTTCTTCCGCTTCATAGGGATTGAGGAAAAAGCCTCCTTTTTTTACGAATTTAAGAGCATTCCATTCCACAGGATTGTGTGATGCGGTTATGGATATCCCTCCATTCAATTTTTTTGATTTTACATAAAACTGGAGGGAAGGGATGGGAAGTATTCCCATATCAATTGGGGTCGAACCGCAGGAAAGCATGCCGGAGAAAACAGCGTATTTGAGCATTTCTCCGGAAGGACGGGTATCTCTTGCCACCCCTATTTCTCCTTCTCCTATGAAACTGGAGAAAGCTTCTGAGAACTTCAGGATCAGCTGGGGAGTGAGGCTCTGTCCCACTATTCCCCTTATTCCGGAGATGCTTATTTTTAAGTCAGATACCCTCAAGTTTCAATCCTTTCCTTTATTTCTTCTTCAATGCCAGTGACGGATTCACTGTCCCGGCCTTCGATCATTATTCTCAAAATGAATTCGGTTGAAGAAGGTCTTATGATAAACCAGGCCTTTTTCCTATCGATCCTGAGCCCGTCCGTAACATCCGGATTTTCTCTGGAGTACTTTTCTTCAAGCATGTCCATGACCCTGTAGATTTTCTCCGGGGATACCTGTATTTTTATTTTTTTTCTTATCAGTTCCGGAAAAGGTGACACGATCTCAGAAAGGCCTTTCCTTTCTCTGGCCATAAGGTCAAGAACCAGGGTCAGGGCTAACAGAGAGTCGTATCCAGGTGAAAATGGAAGAAAGAGAAAGCTTCCGCTTCCTTCACCTCCGGCTTTTGCACCTTCCGCACGCATGGTGTGAGATACGGCAGACTGCCCCACTTTTGTCTTTATTATCCGTATATCAGATGAATCTCCCACCCAGTCTATGAGGGAGGAAGTAGCTACCGTAGACACAGCGGTTTTTATCCTGTCTTTGAGTGAGAGAAGGCAGAGGGGGAGTGTCATCTCTTCACTCAGCCCGACTCCTTTTTCCGACACAAAGGAAAGCCGGCTTCCGTCAGAGTTGACCAAAAAACCGATATCTGAGCCAGTGGCCTTGACCACAGCTTCGGCTTGAGATGAATTTGCTGCAGAAGGCTCTGGAGAGTGGAAAAACGGTTTATCGATTTCATCATTTATGGAGATCATGTTCAGCCCGAAAAACTCGCCATACGGTTTAATAAAAGGAGAAACAGCTCCATTACACGGGTCTGCCGTGCATGTAAATCCAGCCTTTTTTATTTCTTTGAGGCTGACGATCTGTGACAGGGCTTCAAGGTATTGATCAAACGGAAAGGAGCTTTCTTGAACTGTGCCGAGTTTGTTCCACGGCGCTTTTTGAAAGGATCCTGCTTCATACACATTAAAGACCTCGGGTCCTTCGGATGCCTCAAGATAATACCCTTCCCGGTTTAATAGAAGGATGGCATTCCAGGGAGAGGGATTATGGCCTGCAGATACGGATATCCCTCCGGAGAAACGGGTTCTTCTTAGGTGAAACTGAAGAAAAGGAGTGGGGATTCTTCCATAGTCCACACAATCCAGTCCGGAGGCAACAACAGAAGAAATCGCGGACATGGCGAGCATGCGGCTTGATTCTCTGCCGTCCCTGGAGAGAGCCATACTCCCTTTTTCCAGATAGGATGAAAAAGCGGATGCGAATTCGGAAGCGATTTCAACATTGAGCGCTTCCGGAACCTTTCCCCTTATTCCGGAAACAGATATCCTCAGGCGGTCTTCCAATTTTTAACTCCTATAGCCTTTTTCCCTTTTTATAAACAGCTTCGACCTCAAAGGATTTGTTGAGAAGGATAAAATCCGCATCCTTCCCTTGTTTGATTTCAGGTGCTGGAAGGCCGAGGAATTTCAAGGCGTTTGTGCAGGTAAGAGGTATGATTTCTTCAGGCTTGATACGGAATTTAAAAAGAGCGGCAGCTTGTTCGGGAACAGATGTGGCTCCGCCGGCAAGAACATCATTTTTAATTGTGATTCTGTGGCCAGTAGAGTCTGTTTTTATATGCGGGAATGAACGAGAGCCGGAAAAAGCCTGTGGGATCATGTCCGAGGTCAGGCAGAAAGAGGGGCCTTTTACTTTTAAAAGAAGGCGGAAAAAGTCCATGGAATTATGGATCCCATCAGCTATGAATTCAAGCTGCAGGCCGTCAAGGAGAAGGCCTGCGCCAGTGAGGCCGATCTCTCTGTGATGGAGCGTGCTCAGGGCATTGGGGTAGTGTGTCATATGCCTGAGGCCGAGGTCATAGAGTTTTAAAAAGTCCCTGTACGTTGCCTGGCTGTGTCCTGCCGAGGGTATTTTGCCGGCATTGAGTGCTTTGGTGACAAAGATGTCTGAATGTGTCATTTCAGGGGCGAATGTGTGTATTTTGTAGCTATCGATACTCAATAATTCCTCAATATTCTGGATGGTAGCAGGGAGTATGTATTTTTCGTCCTGTGCTCCTTTTTTAGCCGGACTGATAAAAGGGCCTTCCACTCTTAAAAAAGGAATAATACTGTTCGGGTTTTCTGCTTTGTATTTTTTGAATGAGGCGGATATTTTCTTCAGTCTGTCCACAGATGAACAGCTTATCGTGGGCACTGCACAGAAAACACCTGAGCATTTGAGTTTCTTCTCAAGAGGGTCGAAGTCGCTTTTTTCAAAGTCTTTCCCCCAACCTCCATGTATATGAGGCTCTGTATACGGAGGGATGATATAGGCGGCTTTATAAGGCCTGGTTTTCAGATTATTGACTATTTTTCCTTCATTTATTTGAAATTCTGATTCTGTAAAACGCCCGTCTCTCCAGATCTTTCCTTTAAAACTCTGGATGTCTTTCTTCTTTCCGCCAGAAGCTTCCATGAATGAACTCGCATTGGTTATTTTCTTATAAACAGATTTTTAATTCAAATTTTTATTCCCATTTTCACCAGAAATTTAATAAAATACGGAGAGACATGTCTCATCACAAACCATTTGATTATAAAAACAGTGAAGAGCTTTTAAAGGCTTCAGAGGATTTAGGATACAGACTTCCCTTTAGTGAGAACATATCCAGCCTTTTTAAGAAGATCTCCATCAGCAGCACTCCGGTACCGAACCGCCTTGCTGTTCAGCCCATGGAAGGATTTGATGCGTATCAGAACGGAGCTCCTAGCAAGTGGACGGAGAGACGTTACCTTCGCTATGCAGAGGGGGGAAGCGGGCTTATTTGGTTTGAAGCAACCGCGGTCACGGATGATTCAAAATCAAATCCGCGTCAGCTCTGTATCAGCAATGAGAACATTGATTCTTTTAAAACGCTTGTTGAAAAGGTCCATTCAGCCGCGGCAGAGAAATTCGGCACATCACACCGTGTTTATTGTGTGCTTCAGCTCACTCATTCAGGAAGATACAGCAGGCCTAAAGAAGGGTATAAGCCTAAAGTTGTGAATTTCAATCCGTTTTTAGACAAAGATTCTCAGAATCTTGAAGTCATAAGTGATAGAGAACTTGATTCGCTGCAGGATGACTTTCTGGAAGCAGCGCGTCTGGCCTTTCATGCGGGTTTTGATGCGGTAGACATAAAGAGCTGCCATGGATATTTGTTGAACGAATTGCTGGGGGCTTATATGCGGCAAAACAGCCGCTATGGTGGGGGATTTGAGAACAGAACCCGGTTTCTGACGGAAGTGGTTCATAAAATCAAATCCAATATAGAGGGACTGGATGTCTCATCGCGCATAAACGCGTTTGACGGGATCCCTTTTCCTTATGGATTCGGATTTACCAGAGAATCGAGCCTTGATATAGATCTTACTGAGATAAAGGTCCTCATACGAAGGCTCCTGATCCTGGGCTGCACTTTGCTTAACATCACAGCGGGTCATCCTTATTATAAACCTCATATCACCAGGCCCTTTGACAGACGGGCGCCCGGAACCCCCATACCGGAGGAGGATCCTCTGGAGGGAGTGATAAGGTTAATAAGAACCGTTTCAAACCTGCAGCAAGAATTTCCCGATGTGCCGTTTGTAGGGTCAGGATATTCATGGCTCCGCCAGTTTTTCCCCTTCGTAGGATCAGCGGTTATCAAAGAGAAAAAGGCTTCTTTTATAGGACTAGGAAGGAGTTCCTTTGCTTATCCGGATGCCCCATGCGACCTTATGCAAAAAGGCAAATTGGATAAGAAGAAGGTCTGTATCACCTGTTCGCGGTGTACAGAACTGATGCACCATCTGGCGAAAACAGGATGTGTCCTGCAAGACAGATCCATATACGGGGAGGAATATAAAAATATGAGAAGGTCCCTTAACCGTTCGGAGTCAGAAGGATGATAAAAAAAAGCACGATCAAAGTGAGGGGGATGAGCGTTCCCTGCTATTCTTTAAATACCCTTGTCATAGGGAGCGGTATTGCGGGTCTCAATGCAGCGCTCTGCCTTTATGAACATGGCTTGAGAGACATAGCTGTGGTCACAGATGGCCTGGGAAGGGGGACGTCCAATAATGCGGGCTCTGATAAGCAGACCTATTACAAAATGTCGCTTTCAGGAAGCAAACTGGATTCCCCTGAGAAGATGGCTCATGACCTTTTTAAAGGACGCTGCATGCACGGAGATATGGCTTTATGCGAAGCTGTAAACTCCGTAAGATGTTTTATGAACCTGGTGCGTTTGGGAGTGCCCTTTCCTCATGATACCTATGGTTCCTATGTGGGGTATAAAACAGATAACGACCCTCTGGGGAGAGCTACTTCGGCCGGCCCACTCACATCGCATTTGATCTGCCGCCGAATGATTGAGGAGATAAAACAAAAAGGCATTAAGATCATGGATAAGCATGAGGTCATTGCTCTTCTGGATGCGGAGGAAGACGGCCAAAAGCAGGTAAAGGGCGCTGTGGCGTTAGACAGGGATCAGCTCGATTCCGGATCCATGGGATTTGTGGTGTTTAATGCGGTAAATATTATTCTGGGAACCGGGGGACCGGCCGGTATGTATAAGGCTTCAGTCTATCCTGAAAGCCAGCAGGGATCCACCGGGCTTGCCTTTGAAGCAGGAGCAGCCGGAAACAATCTCACTGAGTCGCAGTTTGGTCTGGCATCCGTGAAGTTCAGATGGAATCTCTCCGGTACGTACCAGCAGGTCATTCCCAGGTATATATCAACGGATGAAAACGGCAGAGATGAAAAAGAGTTTCTCAATCCTTTTTTCCCGGATATGGGCACCCTGTCCACCGCCATATTCTTGAAAGGATACGAGTGGCCTTTTGATGTGGAAAAAATCCGAAATTACGGGTCATCACTGATAGATGTCCTTGTTTACAGAGAAACCGTAAAAAAAGCAAGGCGTGTTTTCCTGGACTATATGCAGAATCCGAAAGGTGAAGGAAAGATGTCCGGGTTTGATTTCTCCCTGTTGGATAAACAAGCCTATACTTATATTGAAAAATCCGGCGCTTTGTTCGGCACACCTGTCCAGAGACTCAAAAAAGCGAACCTGCCTGCCTTCCGGATCTTTAAGGAGCACGGGATCGATCTGGAAAAAGAGAGATTGGAGATTGCCGTATGCGCCCAGCACAACAATGGAGGATTGAAAGCCAACATCTGGTGGGAGTCGAATGTCAAACACCTCTTTCCCGTCGGAGAGGCCTGCGGCACGCACGGGGTCCGTCGTCCGGGCGGGTCCTCCATAAACGCATGTCAGGTGGGAGGACTGCGCGCAGCTGTGTTCATCTCAAAAAGATATGCCCATGACCCTCCGGATTCGGAAGATTTTTTGAAAGGTTCGCAGGATAAAATATCCGAAACCATTGCGTTTGCCCGGAGCCTTTTATCAAAACCCGGTTCCAATGATTTTTCTCTGAGTAAAGCCACAGGAGAGATAAAAAAGAGAATGTCATCTCACGGAGCGGTCGTGAGGGAAAAAGAGGTTGTTTTTAGGGAAAAACAAAAGGCCTGGAAGCTTTACGATCGGGTGAAAAAGGAGATGACGATAAGGTCCAAAAAAGAACTTCCTGAAGCGTTTAAGTGTCTGGATCTATGCCTTACGCACGCTGTATATCTGGAAGCTGTGTATGAGTACCTGGAAAAAGGCGGTAAAAGCAGGGGGTCCTCTATGGTGCTGGACCCTCAAGGACAAAAGCCCTGCGAGGCCTTAAGAGACGATTGGAGATATACCTGTGAGAAAGCCGGTTCTTATACGGAAAGCAGGATCCTTGAAGTGAGTCTGGATAAAGACCTTTCCGTAAAGAAAAGATGGGTCAGTATCCGGCCGGTTCCCACAAAAGAGGCATGGTTTGAAAATGTTTGGAGGGACTTCAGGAATGATAAGATAATAAAAGAGGAGATATAAAGTGGATAAAAGAAAAGTGGCCTTGATCACAGGAGCGTCCAGGGGAATAGGGCGGGGGATTGCTCTGGAAATGGCGAAAAATGGATTCAATATTGCGGGAAACGCCACGCGTCTATCCTCTCCTGATAAAAAATCAGGACTTCTGGAAGTGAAGAAAAAAGGGGAAGAGCTCAAAGCAGAATTTCTCGCTGTTAAAGGAGATATTTCTGATTTAAGCTTTCACGAGAAACTCATTGACGATGTCATGCAGAGATTCGGGGTCATAGATGTGCTCGTAAATAATTCTGGAGTAGCGCCTTTGGAAAGAAAAGATATTCTCGAGACAACGCCTGAGAGTTTTGACAGGGTGCTGTCCATCAATATCCGTGGAGCTTTTTTTCTCACTCAAAAAGTGGCCAGGCTTATGATCGAACTCAAACAAAAGCACCCGGATTACAAGCCCTGTATCGTGTTTATCTCTTCTGTTTCCGCTGTATTGTCCTCTCCATCGAGAGCCGAATACTGTGTCTCCAAAGCCGCACTGAGCCAGGCCGCTCATATCTATGCCCACCGGTTAGCGGATTACGGGATCAACGTTTATGAGATACGCCCGGGTATCATTGCAACGGATATGACAAAACCCGTTCAAAAGAAATACGATCGACTGATCAGTGAAGGATTTGTCCCCCAGAAAAGATGGGGCACAACCGAAGATGTCGGGAAAGCCGTTGCTGCGCTTGCCAGGGGGGAGTTTTCTTATTCCACGGGCGCTGTCATCGAGGTCAGCGGAGGCATGAACATAAGAATGTTTTGATTTCAAAAGGGGCGGAGTATAAAAATGAACAAATCGGAAAAAATATTTAACTTACTGAAAAAAAGAAGGTTAGTGGCTTTATTGAATCCGAAAAGTACAAGCGAATGCGTCAGAGCCTATGAGATTTTAAAAAGAGAAGGGATCGTGCTTGAGATCGCTCTGCGGTCGCCGTATGCAGAAAAGGGGATAAAAGAGATTATGGACCGCTATCCGGATGCTCTTCTCCTTGCCGGAACCGTCATGACGAAAAAGCAGGCGGAAAAAGTGATCGGCCTCGGTGCTGCCGGTGTTGTATCCGCTGATTATATTCCCGGTGTGGTCGATGCCTGCATAAAAAAAGATATCCTGTGTGTTCCCGGAGGGCTTTCGGATATCGGAAAACAGCTGGTCCAGAAGGCAGAAGGGTACGGCTGTTCTATGGATGCGCTTAGAAAGAAGTACCCCTATCAATGGGTTTATAAGCTGTTTCCCGCTTTTTCCGGTGACAGGGACCATATGGCTCTCAAAAAGGCCTGGGAAGGCCCGTACAGAGATATCACTGTTTTCTATACCGGCGGAATAAAGCTGGAAAACCTTGAACAGGCCAATGCTTCAGATCCGGAAGGGATCTTCTGTGCTTCAGCATTGACCAAAAATATGAGAGACCTTGATTTAATGAAAAAGGATAGTGCCCTGTGGAAGGATAGATTAAGCCCGAGAAGAGCCGCACGGGAAAAGAAGCCGGTTTCAAAGAAAGGCCCTGTCATAAAGGTTGTGACATTCGGAGAGATCATGCTGAGGCTTTCCTCGGACAAGGGATTCCGCCTTGAGAATGCAAACACACTGAATGTCCATTTTGGCGGGGCAGAGGCCAATGTGGCTGTTTGCCTGGCGAGGTTCGGTATGGAATCCTTTTTTGTTTCAGCTGTTCCGAAAAATGACATCGGAGACGCCGCGGTCAGTACCATAAAAAGGTTCGGAGTGAACACCCGGTTCATTAAGAGAAGCGGAGACCGTCTGGGCATTTATTATCTGGAACACGGCTCCGGCCCCAGGCCTTCCAAGGTCGTCTATGACAGGAAAGGCTCTTCTGTTTCTCAAATATCTCCGGATGCGTTTGACTGGGGAGAGGTTTTACAGGACGCTCAGTGGTTCCACTGGACAGGGATCACGCCTGCCCTGGGAGATTCCGTTGAAAAATGTCTTCGCAAAGGTCTTAAAACTGCCAAAAACTTAGGGATCAAAGTGAGCGCAGATCTCAATTACAGAAAAAAACTCTGGGATGAGCCCAAAGCTCAAGCGGTTATGACAGAACTTATGGAATATGCGGATATCATGATAGGCAACGAGGAAGATTCGACCTGCGTTTTTGGTATCAAACCTGAAAAAAGTGATGTTTCCAAAGCAAAGCTTGATACAGAGGGATACAAACATATGATGGAGACGCTTTGCAAGCGTTTTGATCTGGAGAAAGCAGCCATAACCTTAAGAGAAAGCCTGTCCGCAACGGAAAACAACTGGTCCGCCTGTCTTTTCAATGGAAAAGAATTTATCGTGGGTCCCAAATATAAGGTATGGATAACAGACAGGGTGGGGACCGGAGATGCTTTTGCGGCCGGTTTGATCTTCAGCCTGCTTAAAGGAGAAAACGACAAAAAAGCCCTTGAATTCGGGATCGCTTCCGCGGTTCTCAAACACACGGTGTATGGGGATTTTAATATCGTCTCCGTTGAAGAAGTAGAGAGGCTCGCCCGGGGCGAAACACACGGCCGCGTCCGGCGTTAAAAAGGATTGTTTTTTACCCTGTACATGAATTTCCGGTCTATGAACGGTTCCAAGTTTTTGTATTTTTGCATGAGCCTGATTCTTTTTTTCATCAGATCCGGGAAATTATTCCCGTAAATAAAGGGAGTCTCTTCGTTCTTTGATACGATCATCCAGTCTATGGGGGCTTTATCCCAGATTTCAATGAGACGGCGGCTGTTTTCGATCTCCCTTTCTATCATATCTTCAAGCAATTTTTTTGCTCTTGTTTTTTTTGACGGCTCCTCACTTTCCAGGTATTCATAAACACCATAGATCCACACAGCCGTACTGCGCAGCGTCTCGTACAGGCATTTCAGGGCTCTGGCCCTCCAGTACTGGTCCAGAAAAGACCTATCCGATGCTTTGTATCTACCCAAGAGGATTATCGCTTTATCCAGGGGAGGGAATACGTTTTGATCGATCCTTTTGAAACATCTCCCTGCATATTCTTTTGAGATAAGGTCAAACAACACATCTTTGGAGAGGTCTACTTTATTCGGGTTGTGAATTGAGGTGCACATATGGTCTTCATAATAAGCCCTCTCTTTTTCCGGAATGCCCGAGATATCAGGAACCAGCGGCCGCACGAACAGACGCTGCCACACGACCCCGTAATGGGAATAGATGGACAGAGGCGGAAAGCTTCTTACGGATCTGTCAATGAGCCTCCAGGCTTTAACAAGAGAGGATGCGTGCGCTGTGCTGCTGTGTTTTTCAGCGATTTCAAAGACGGCTTCTTCAATATCCATATCCGAATTGAACTGGAATTTTCTGAATATTTCCCGGTTGATTGAGAAGGGAACACTGTCCGGGGGGCTTATGCCTCCTATATGGGAGAGGGTTTTTATCTGCAGGCAGTGGGCTGAACAAAGCTTTTCATAGGCCAGCCAGGGGAAGGGGATACCGAGCAATGGTTCATGGTTGGTATGGGAGCCAAAAGAATGAAAGAAAAAAGCACGGCTTTTTCTTGAATAAAGGTCTTCCGCACTTTTTTTTTCCTTTTTGTCCAGTCTGTTTTGAAGCGCGGAGCCGGATACTTTTATATCAGAGTAGACCGGATGCCTGTAAAGGCTTTCCCATCCGGAGGTCAATAAGGAATTGACTTCCACATCCACTCCGTTTTTTATTTCAGGCCACAGATGCTTTCGTTCGCCGTAAAAAGACTCGAGCCGGGTGATGATCCTGAATTTCGGATTGATCTTTTTCCCGGCCTCCAGGAGAGTGGTAAAAAAACCGGAAATATTTTCTGCGGCAGCTCTGGCAATATCCTCATCATCCTTCCATTCCCTTATGAGATAAGCGCCGCCGTTGCGGCCCACATAAAGGGATTTGGTGTATTCAAAACCGGCCCCGCTGTCATTTGTCCATATGGTCATGAATTCCAGTTCCGGGACCTCCTTCATGATTTTTGTCAGCATTTCCGCATAGTGTTTTTTGACCGCAGGATGGACAACAGAAAGATTGTATCTCGGCTTAAAGCTCCGGAAAGGATGGTCCACACGGGCCCCTCTTAAAGTCGGGTATTTTTTAAAAATTGCTTCAGGAACGGATCTTGGTTCAAAGCAGAGCAGTCCGGGAACCAGTCCGTATTTAAGAGCGGTCTCAGCATGGCTTTTTAAAAGCCTCATATTGTTTTCCAGGTATTTTTCCGGATAGATCCCCTTGTTCAGGCTGCTGGATGCGAACTGGTCAAGAGCGGGGCAGTAGGTATAGAATTCCGGATAAAATTCCCCGGGGACACCCTTTTCTAGAGGCCTGTCACAGGCAAGGGCATTGACTTCCACATGTGAGAATCCGATCCGGGCGTATTCCTTCAGATGATTTTCTTTATCAAAATGACGCATCATTCGTGCGTATTGAGTGAGAAAAAGGTCAAAAGTGGATTTTTCAACAGGGAAGCTGATTGTTTTTATCCAGGGAGTAAAGGAAGAGATGTCCTGGTCTTGGAAGTTTTCAAATATATATTTATAGGCCATGTACAGGAAATGAGGTTTTGATGAGAGAAGCCACGAACAGCCGCACGGGTCTGCATGGAAGAGGACCCATTCGTTCTTTGCGGGGATGCGGCCCTGGGGGAGGAAAGAAAGGTCATCAGGGGCATCATTCAGTATGGAGATATAGAAAGTGCCCTTTTTCTTTGGCATATCCTTTGTAGAAATGGATTTTATCTTTGTGTCCGGAGACATGTTCTTAGATAGCTCACGGGCAATGGTCCTTTTGACCGGATAGGACTTTTTATCCAAAAAGATGAGGTTTGTTTGCTTAAAGAGGCTCTTTAGTTTTATTTTTTCCTCCTTTTAAGGTTATTGAGATTTCATCCCATACTTTAAAGGCATGGATTATGTTTTCGGGTTTTGCTTCGAGCCCGAACTCGCATTGGGCAATGATGCCGCCGTCCTGAAAAAGGTTTTCCCATACATAGTGGACGGCTTTTTCTATGTCTTCTTGAGAGCCGTTCATCAGGACTTCCTGCCGGTCCAGTTCTCCCCAGAAGGTTATTTTCCCGCGGAACTTTCTTCCCAGTTCGGGAATATCCATACAGAAAAGCTGGGAATTCAGGGCATGAACCCCCGCATCGATCAGGTCTTGAATGATGTCTGTTATGTATCCGTCCGAATGCATGAACACGTATTTCCCATGGGCTTCAGCAATTTCCGCATACTCTTTATAAAGAGGGAGGAATATGTCCTTGAATATTTCAGGGTTTGTGATAAGCCCGTGCTGGGTTCCCCAGTCGTCCATTAAGGATATTCCGTCAATATCTGTTTGAGCCCATGTTTCGACTTCTTTTAAATAATGCGAATGGATTTTATCAATCAAAACAAACAGCTCATCCGGTTTTTCCATCAGGTCCACAAGCGCCTTTTCCATGGTCCTTATGAACTGAAGCCGTTCAAAAGGTCTGGTGAAGGTCCCTGCCAGCACGAAAACATCCGTATCTCTGCAGAAAGCATTGATTTTTTCTTTATCCAGATCAAGGACTGACTCGGGAGGTTCGAAATTGTCCAGGTCTTCCCAGCTGTCGATCAAAGGCTCTCTGGCAATACCTATGATGCCTTCCTGGGGATTTGAAAATTTACAGCCCCATTCATCAATATAGACTCCCTGTGCATACCGGTCTCCCTGTATTTCAAGAGGTTTTTTATAGAGGGCCGGGGCAGGCACGATGTCGTCAGGATAGTGTTTGTGAAGATATTTTACTGTTTCAGGAAATTTTTTTTCCGCCCACGGAAGTGTCCAGATCTGCCGCGGTATTCTATCGGGTTTTCCAAATTCCAAGGTATCTTTGACTGTGCGGCGGCTTGTTTTTTTCATTGTTCTTTTTTTGTGTTTGGGGAACAGCCTCCGGGAAAAAAGGTGTATGTTTGCATATCCATCTGCCTTCCTTTTACAGCCCATTTTATTCCTTTTTCCGATGGAAGACATGAATTCAAATAGCAGTTGTAGAGCGCTTCTCCGAGCTCTTTGACCCAGAGTCTTTCCCCCGTGTTGCTGTGCTCAATAATTGAAGAGGGAAAAGAGGGTGCTTTTGGGACAGAGTCCTGAATCCCGTTTACGGCAAGCGTGTGGGAAAAGGCGGCTTTAGGTCCGCATGCCGCAGACTTGAGATCCTTGATGACTTTAATGGCATCATAGACCTTTTTAAACTGGTCCTCTGATTCCGGGTTTCCGTAGTCTGAAATGATTTGTCCTTTCGGATCTTTACATACGATGCTTTTTGAGTCTTCCCCGTAAGTTACGGTCGCCTGTTCGAATTCGAGTTTGAACATGGGGCCCAGGCTGTTCCGGACCGAGTGAGAGGCATAAAAGAGAAGCTCTGTTCCCTCGTTGACAAGCATACGGGAAGCGACCGTATCAAAATTTTGTATGTCATAGGCTTTGTATGTTTCGGCTTCAACAGAGCCGGGCAGGGCAGCGGAATCTTTTTCCTTTCCGAGAAGATACAAAAGGTTGTGAAGGAAGTGAGCCATGGCATTATTTGCCGGGCTGTCCAGGACCCATTTTCCCATCTTGTCTTTAAGCTTTCCGGCCCAGTCATTCCTTGAGTAATATTCAAACCCTCTGGGCCAGAGACAGAGTGTTTTCATTCTCACGGGTTTTCCGAATAGCCCTCTTTGGATGTCCTTTTTAAGGGCTTGTATGGGAGAGGAAAAGGACCACTGATAACCCACCAGTACATGAAGGCCTGTTTTGTTTTTTGTTGTTATAAGCTCTCGGGCGTCCTGTATTGTGGTGGCAACAGGTTTGTCACAGAGAACATGGCTTCCCTGTTCAAGGGCCAGCATGCTCTGGGGGACATGATAATGAAGGGGAGAAGAGATGATGATCAGGTCAGCCCGGATGCGGTTCTCAAAAGTTTCTTCCAGTGTTGAGAAGATAGGGATGCTCTGTTTTAAAAACCACGGCGTGTGGGACGAGTTTTCAGGAAAGGGTTCCACAGCAGCTTTAAGGTCAATAAGTCCCCGGTAGTATTCTTTGATCAATACATTGGTGTAATAATGCCCGTACCCTCCGGTTCCGACCATTATCACAGAAACAGATTTGTTTTGATTATGTGTGTTCATTTTTTTTCTCTAAAAGGTCTGTGAAAAACATCTCTTTTGTATCAAGATCGACGCTAAGGGTTTTTATTTCAAAAGGCTTGAAAATTATTTCAGTACTCCTTTTTATGACTGGAACAGAAACTCTGACTTTTTTCCCGATCCCTATGGGCTCGAAAAGCCTCAGGATCATCCGGTTTTCTTCCTTGGCCCTTTTCAGGGCTTTCATTTGGATGGTCTCATCCTCGATGAGGACGCTCTGTTTGGGGATGCGGCCCTTTCCCGACGGAAAGCAGCACAGAGCCGGAGGTGATTCGTTTTTCTCTGTGGATTCACGGCTTATTAAGGACAGGCGTTCTTTGGCGGTTCCGGCTTCGAACCAGAAGCGAAAGATTCTTTCTCCCTGGTCGATTCTGTCTTCAAAACGGTCCTGAGGCACCAGCGGCTTGTCGTTTACCGGATGTGCGGCATATGCAGGGGAACGAAGAAGAGACGGTCGCAGTTCTCCTTTAATAAAGTCAAATCCGTGGGTTTCCCGGTTTATCAGAGTGGTCATATGTTTCCTGTCTTCTGAGAGCACCCCCGTCCATTTCTGAGTGACCTGTTCTTTTTCAGAACGAGGGTATTCTTCAAGCCCGTAGGGGACCTGTCCCAAACAGGTGCCTTGGGTAAAAACAGTGGGAACAGAAAGCTTTACCATTTTATCTTTCTCACTCCAGAACAGTTTGATTTCGATTTCCAGAGTCTTTCCTTTTTTGGGAAATTTATACCGCACACAGGCCCGGGAATCATTGTATTTGAAAAGAGCTTCCACTATTGTTCTTATAGGGCCTTCTTCGATGATGCGCAGGGGAGGGAGAAGATCTTTCCCTGTCCCTGAGAAGACAGCGCTTTGCTTTTGGTCCATGAGGGCAAACTGACCTATCTCATTATGGAAGCTTTCGACTTTCATTCCCCAGGGGTCAGGATAATCTTTCATTATTTTTAAGGAAAAGGAATCTTTTTTTAGGAAATCGACTCCGGACCATTGAAATCTGTCCACAAGCCCTGTTTGAGCATTGATCACCAGTTCTGCTTTTCCGGATGTAAGCTTCAAGTCGTCTTTGATTTTCCTTGTGCGGTTTTTCAAAGGTTTCCCGGTTTTTAAAGTGGCATTAAATCTGTTAATGGCCGTGGGCTTTAAGGAAGCTCTAAAAACAACTCTTTTTCTGTGGTCATTGGATATATTGCTGCTTTCTTTTTCGAGCTGGCAGGGGATTTTCGTGCCGTTTTCATCTTTTATTTCAGGGACCCAGAATTTTTCCGGATCATCGTTCGGCTCGTCAGGCTGAAACTCGCAGCAGATGATGTCATTAAATGGATAAGGATGGGGGTTGTAAATCATGAGAGGGAATTCGTTTTTCCCTGCTTTTTTTTGACCGGATAAAAGGCAGAAAAAAGCTTTGTTTTTAAGCCGGGACAGGATTTCCAATCCGTGGCCCATTCGATGCAGGGCATACTCCTCGACTTCGGAGATACAGGAGCCGGGAAGAATATCGTGAAATTCACAAAAAAGCAGGTCTTCCAGTGCATCATCCAGCTCTTTTTTCGGATAATCCATCAAGCCGTTTACAAAAGCATGTGAAACCATTTTTTCAGTCATATAGTATGTGTTTTCCAGTTTTCTGTGCGTTTGTTTGATCCGGCTCATGGTGGTGTAGCAGCCCACAGCCCACGGATTGAGGTCTTTTTCAAAGCAGGGGAGGTTGTGGTTTTTTATCTTTTTGAAATATTCTTCGGGTATGGAATGTCTGATATCCGTGTCATTGACCTCGTTCTTCAGGTCTTTTATGTGTGTGAGATCTTTTCTGGAAGGTCCCCCTCCGTGATTTCCCACTCCCCACAGAAGAAGGCCTGTTTTTTTGGTCTTATTCTCCTTGAGCCATTTGAGTATTCTTTTTCCGGTTTTGCCCAGGGGGGAGTTGTAGTGGTAGGGACTCCTGTGAGCCGTGATTTGAGAGCCGTCATATCCGACCCAGATAAAGTCATCACCGGGAATGCGGAGCCTTTCAGAATCCGGCCTGCAGAAAAGATAGGAATCATAGCCTGATTTTTTAAGGATCTGCACCAGTCCTCTTGTGTGCCCGAAAGGATCGACATTCACAGCGGTTGTGGGTTCCACATTGAATTTTTCCCTGAAATACTTTTTGCCGATAAGTATCTGCCTGACCAGTGATTCACCGCAGGGCATGTTGCAGTCAGGCTGGAGATACCATCCTCCCATGACATGCCATTTTTTCTTTTTGATGAGTGTTTTTATTTTATGGAAGAGCTCTTCATCATACTCCTCTATCCATTTATAGAGCAGGGCTTCGTTATGGTTGAAAATGAAATCAGGGAACTCTTCACAGAGTTCAGCAGCCGTACGAAAGGTTGCGAGAGTCTGGGCAGCCCCTTCCTCCCATTCCCAGAGCCAGACAGGGTCAAGATGGGCATTGCATACAAGATATAGGCTTTTGTCTTTTTTCATCTTCACAGCAAGAACATATAATACAATAAAAGGATAACAATTTCTTTAATTTATGGGGGACGCTCCATAAGGTGCCACCCTATATTACGGAATCCGTAAGTCCGTAGATAGAGTGGAGCCTGACGGAGTCGGACAAGCGATGCTTGGATAGTAAGCAACATATGTAGGTGAGGGATTCCAGACTAGGGTGGCACCTAATGGGACGTCCCTATATCACATATCAACGCCTGATTTCAATTTGAGCGGGACGTTCATTCATGGGTAATTCAGCTTGCCAGGGATAGTCCCAACTGGATGTTTTGGACAGGGGCACCTTTTGGCCGTTACATACAATAGAGTAGGTCATGCTGGGAAGACCCCCCAACCTTAAGCGGGTGATATGTCGGTCTTTGGTGCGATTTTCCAGGGCAAAGCTGATACATTGGAGTTGTTTGTCCAGCACAATTGCTTGTTCAGGCATGAAGCCATCACGCTCCAGCTCTATTTTTAAACGAACCGCACTGGCCCCAGGCAGGCGTTTCTCCGGCAGAACAACCGTCAAACGCTGACTCAAACCATCGCGGGGAATTACTGCCAGGGTTTCCGCATTTTTCCGGAGAGTCCCCCCATAGGCAATCCAATCGAAGATGGGATCATGCGTGACAACCGTGGCCGCCATGCGCAAGGCCCCGCCAAAACCCAGATCGATTTCGCCATCGTAATGCCACGGACCGCGCGGCACTTCAACCCCACCGGGGTAGCTCGATCCCATCCAGGCGCGACCGACCTTGGCTGACATGAACTGCCATCCGGCGGCCCCATCGTTTTCCTTACCGCCAAACCAATAACCATAGTTGGTTTCCGGTCGACCTGTGTTCATCAAGCACCAAGAACTCAAATAAGAGGCGTAGCCCAGTTGCAGCCAGTTAAAGGGATCATCGGCAAAGTTAATACCATAATCCAGAATCCCCCAGCCGCCCATTGCCGCCATATAACTAACCCCCCGATCGGCCCCAAGTTGGAAGTAATGGCTCTCCAGCCAGCCTCGTACACAGAGCCCTGCGGCCAATTGACGCTCCATAAAGGCCCGCGAATCCTCGCGGCGGACCTGGGGATGCGAATACCATTTTTCCTTTTTAACGTCCCACCACAGGTGCCGGTCCGGTTTCATATCATGCGTCGCACCATATTTGGCAAATGCGTAGCTGGACTCAAATGCCGTCCTGTCAAAGGGATATTCCGAACGGAAGGGATAGTCGTCGTCATATACAAAATACTTTACCTTTTTTTCCCATTCCAAACGCAGCCAGTCTGCCTGATGAGCGAAGCCTTCTGCCTCCAAGGCTTCAATCAATTCCAGCACGATCAGTTCATTGTAAAGACCCCATTTATAGGTTTCATAGTAAGAAGGATAGATTTCATAAGGGTATTGATAAAAGGCCTTGGCTGTTTGATAGGCGCGTTCCAAGTAGTCGGCTGCATCCAAATACGTAGTCAGTGCCGGATAGTTTTTGGCAATCTCGTACATGTGGAAGTAGAGCATCACCATGTGGGGATAATCATAAGAACGCCAAATATGTTCCTTACTCAAATCACGCAGTGCGGTGCTGCTGTTGGCCAGTGACTCTGCATAGGCACGACGCCGCTGCGGATCGCGGTTGATGTACCAATTCGGAGTGCCGTAGACGCCGTAGGGATAGGGCTGTTCCTGAGCAGTACGCTGCAGTTTACCCCAGACAAAATGTTCCAGATAGTATTCCAATCCCTCGATTTCCTTTGGATTGGGATAGCTGACATTCTTGCTGGCCACAAAGGGGGCTTTACACAGGCCGGGATCGTCGCAGGTCAGGACGTAGACCATACGATCCAGAAAAATATCGGGATCGTCAATGGTACGCACCACTTTGTGCTTCATGTCGTAAGGCCCGAAGACACCATCCCACCATTTATCGGGGTCTCGTATCTGCTGACGATTTATAATGAATGAGGCCCGCTTCTTGATCAGAGTCTCCAAAGGCTCGGTAATAAAGTATTCTAAATATGTCCTGCGATCGCCGTCATGCTCGATCGTGATTTGGTTTTCTCCCAGACGCCTAAAGGTCACTTGGTAGACATAGGTGTCCGGCTGTTTCTCTCCGAGCCGTTCAATGTGGGTTTGATCAGGGAATTCAGCCCTGACAGTATTAATGTCGGCTTGTGTGTGTAAGGAGAAACGGGCTGTCAAGTCCTCCGGAAGGGTCATGCCGGGAACCGCCCTGATATCGAACAGCCCCTCTCTGTACAAAACCTCACGCAGTTGGTCATAGGAAGCAGCAAACTGAAAACGGAAACCATAATGAACGTGGCTCTGTTCAGATCCCACAGGACCTAATGCGCGAAAGGTGTGTTCTTGCCGCCACGTCCCACGGGTTTCATTGCCCCCGCTCAAGCCGGAATGCACATAATAGCTGCCGCTGCCCTGTCCGCTTCCGAAATATTCAAGATGCGTTCCCGGTTTTACAGTCACTATCAAGAACGGGGAGGCCCCTGAGGCACGAACATAATAGATAAACGAACCATGCCCGGAAATAAATGGGTGGGACAGGAATCCCTTCTCAAAGATCTGTTGCTGGGTTCTGCCCCACGGTCCCACCGCTGGGATCGCAATAGCCAGATCACCGATAGTGACCTCTTGGTTAGTGGTTGTTGTCAGATCGATATCCCAGTCAAAGCCTACTGCATTCGTAGCAAAGCGCTGCACCAAGCGCAGAGGGCAGCCGACATCGGTCGTGATGTAGCGCACATGTCCTTCATCTGCCGTAGCTTCCAACCGAGATTGATCCACGTCTAATTCCTGCCACGGCCCCTCTTCCACCCGATACCGCACGATTAAGGACAGGGGGCGTTGAGGTGATGTCACCTGTGCGTTATAGGGATCCTTAGGGCTGGCGATTCCCAAAATCCCTCGCTCGTCATAGGTAAAGCGAATCCGATCGGTCTGTATAGTGTCCGCACTGGCTGTCACAACACAAGCATAGGCCGTTAGCAAGCAACATAGGAAATTCGTTATTCTGTTGATGATGATTTTCTCTCCATTTCATCAAATTTTCGCCCTTTAAGCGACTTTATTGAATATAATACACACCAAAAATACCTCCGGTCAACAAGTAACCCATAAAAAAGAGAGAATATCAGAAAGTGAGGATTGGTGAGGCTCATAAGAAATAGAGGTATCCCTTGTCCCTGAAGTAGGACGTTAGAGTTTCACATGTATTCGGATTGTTCCTCAGTTGCAATAGAGAGCTGAGCTTGAGGAGGCGGTGGACGTTCAGCCTTAAAGGTCAGTTTAAGATGTTTGATGATCTCCAGTCAATAAGAAGATCATCCACGAAACCTTCAGTTAACTGGAGTTAAATAGGTAAACTGGTAGGATGGTATTGTCTTTTATTGTATTTTTAAGGAGGCACGGATGATCTTTGGAAAAGGATCGGTTTGGATAAAATAAAAATTCTCCTGAGAATCAATGAAATTGAGCTCTCTTTCTTCTGGTAATTCGATTCTTTCAAGAAACTGTCCCTCAGTATTGAAAAATTCTATAAATTTATTTGTATCATATTTCTTCTTGTTTTTCTTCTCTACCAGCCGCAGACAGTTGATGAGGTATTTTTGGCCCACCTTATAGCATGGTCCGGAACAATCTGAAGGCCCCACCGATACTCTTGTACTACCGCTAATATTCATAATCTTAATATTGGGAGGCTTGAGCTTTGTATTCCTTTTTATCTTGGTTAATAGATTTCCTTCAAGGTCATATTCTCTTAATTCATACTGATCTGGAAGAGAAAGGTATATCTTATCATCTATCAATTGAATGCCTATTCCGCCTATTGACAAACCACCACCGATAGAAAGTTCAGGACCATATCCGTACTCATCGGGAAATTTTTTTAAAAATTCACCATCACTGGTGTAGTATTCCGCAGCCGCTCCCGGTCTTCCTCTTACAAAAATGCTCACCAGGATCCGCCCATCAGGAAGGAAATAGAAATCATGATAAGATTTATCAATCCTTATGGACCTCAGATATTCTCCTTGTTTGCTGAAAAAATGAACACGTTGCCCATCTCCAACCGCAAGTTCTCTTTCCGGAGAAAAAGTAATATTTAAGGGATATTGAAATTCCCCGGGTCCCTGTCCTTTTCGTCCGGTTTCCCATACAAATTTTCCGTTCTTATTGAATTTAAGGATTCTGTGATTTCCGGCATCCATAACATATAGATTCAGATCAGAATCCACAGCCAAATCTCTGAGTTTATAGAACATAAGATAATCTTCGCCGTCTTCTTTGCCTAGGCTCAATGTTTCTTTAAATGAAATATCCTTTCCCTCATCTCCTTCCCACAATCCTGCACCCTTATTTTCAACAACCTTCACATCCCCTTGGGTATAAATCTCCCCTTCCCATTTGTCTTGGGCACAGTGAAAAGAAAGCATCAATACTATGATCAATAAAACGCATTCGATTTTCTTTATAAAATTATTCATCCAAAGTTCTCCCTTTCTGCTTTGGTTTAATAATAGTGTAATACCTTCATTACAGTCAAAAATAAATCTAGAGGATATAAAAATCCTCATAAAATTGGACAATTCCAAGATGGCATAAGAAAGGCTAAATTGACTAATCAAGCTCAGTCATTTCCCAGGCAGGCCTTATATTCCTCTCCAATAATATCCAAACTAAACTTCAAACCGACTTCGCAAGCCTCCAGACAAATTTCAAAGGCAGTCTCTTCTAATCCCAGACAAAGAGCTATACAGGCCTCATATTCATTCTGTGCTTCATCCACCTTCTGGATCATATCTTGAGTACAATCCTTGTAATTTTCACTTTGTCTGCCTGAAGCAGCTACCGATTGACTAGCGGTACTCCCACCAGCTCCTGTAACTCCACTGGGATTAAATGAAAGTCCACTGGAACTGATTTGGAGAAGTGCTCCGGGAGAAGGAATAGGAGGAAATGGCTCCAGAACCTCTGCCTTTTCTTTTAATTGAACTATCATTTGATTTAGAATCTGGGCCCAGGAACTCTGGACCATATAAAGATAATCCTTTTCCCAGCCCTCTAAATCTTCAATATTATTTTCCAACATAGACTCCAGATTTTGAAAATAGATAGTCAGAGACATCAATTTTTTACCGAGAGATGTTTGCCACACACTTTCATTGAATTGTGCATCCGGGCATAAAGATGCAATGAGGCTTTCCATATCATTCCGATAATTTCTCTCCCAGTTCCAATCAGTCACTTTCCATTCGCGGCAGCTCATTTTATCTGACTGATCAGGATCAAATCGAAAAAATTTAACAGTTATGGATTCCTCCCCATACTGAGAAGAGATGAGAGGGATCCTATTTTCAGATACCTCAGTGATACAGCGCTTCGCATCAAATGAAACCTCAAATCTGCCCGGAACATACAATTCTATCAACATTGCTGAAAAACTCCGAGGAATCAGGCGTATAAAATATCCATCAGGATGATAAGACCAGCGACTTCGGGGGATTTCTCGACTACCTTTTTCCATAGGCGGATCCCCTTCCTGTACAGCCACACTGACCAGATCAGCGTAATTGGCTCTTGCATTGTTGATCATGTCCCTGACTTGGGCCTCTGCTTCCAAAATTTCTCCTATTAATGGAGGAAGCCGATCAATCAATCTCTCCCACAAGCGTTCCGCCAACTCTCTAAAAACTCCTTGGTTTGCCTGCAAAATTTCCTCTGAAGTCAATAACTTTCTGGCTACCTCAAATAATTCGCCTGATTGATAATCAATCCGGCTTCTGGAAGCAATAGCCCATATCAAGGTTTGGATCTCTTCCTGTGAGATCTCCGGATAGTTTAATGAACGGTCCAGAATATTTCTGATCAAATCAGATCTCTCTCCTTTAAGTGGAGCGTACAAGTAACCGATTTCGTTATTGGGGGCATATCTCCCGGGATTGAGACAATAGCTTTGGGCTTCAAAAAGATAATATCCCGGTTCTTCCAATATGTAACTTCCATCAGGCGTTTTAGGGAGAAGAATCAACGGTTGTGCTCGTTTGGGCTCAAAGGTATCTAAAAAGGGCACTCCCCACTGTGCATCTGATATGGAAGTTGTGATAACGTTTTGTTCCAATTGAAGATTCATTGAATTTATTGGTATGAAAAAAAGACCTGATAATATAATCACACGTAATCCTAGAAAATGATTGTTGTTCATTTCAAGCCCTCCTTTCTTATATAGATTTCCATTTTTAGCTAATGATCTTCCCTCCATTTCATCAAATTCCCATCCTCTAAGCGACTTCACCATTAATAATACAAACAAAAAATACATCCGGTCAACAAGAAACCCACAGAAAAAGAGAACAACAGACAATCAGCGGAATAGAGGCTCGGAAAGAATACAGCAGGTGCGAACTTTCTGAGACTTCTCCTCGTAATAATATAAAAGGAGAGTTCTATGTTTAAAAATTATATTAAAATTGCTTTTCGTCACTTTCTCAAGCACAAAGGATTTTCTTTTATAAATATTTTTGGTTTAGCCATCGGGATCGCTTGTTGTTTGATCATTGTCCTTTTTGTCCTGGATGAAATAAGCTTTGACCGGTATCACGAAAAAGCAGACCGGATCTATCGAGTCGGAATCGATGGCTATGTTAACAACAATTCCTTCCAGGGAGTTATCAGTTGCGCACCGATGGCGCAGACTCTTGTGAGCGAATATCCTGAAGTTATAGCAGCAACCCGCATGAGGAATTTCGGCTACCCTGTGTTCCGTTATGGGGATAAGGTCTTCAGCGAGGAAAGAGTTTTTTGGGTGGATCCAGACTTTTTTGATATTTTCTCTGTCTCCTTTATAAAGGGAGATATCAACACAGCTCTGGAAGAACCCAACACCATCGTCCTTACACGTTCCATGGCTCTGAAATATTTTGGGGATGAAGATCCCATCGGAAAGTCCCTTAACGCTGATAGAAGAAGAGATTATTTGATAACAGGGGTTGTGGAAGACACGCCCAGAAATTCCCATTTTCATTATGATTTTCTGGCCTCTCTTTCGACCTATGAGGACAGTCGGAGTCCCATATGGGTCAGCAATAATTACCACACTTATCTGCTTTTGCAGAAGGATGCCTCTCCTCAAGCTTTTGAGGCCAAACTGGTCGAACTTGTCAAAAAGCATGTCGGCCCTCAGATTCAGGCCGCTGCTGGTATATCCTTAGAGCAATTTTTTGAATCAGGAGGAAAATGGGGCTATTTCATCCAACCCCTCACAGACATCCATCTGCGCTCCCACTATGATTTCGAGATAGAGCCGAACGGAGATATCGCATATGTCTACATATTTTCCATCATCGCTATAGGAATTCTCCTTGTAGCCTGCATCAATTTCGTGAATCTGGCCACAGCCCGTTCCGTAAATCGGGCAAGAGAAGTGGCGATACGAAAAACGGTCGGTTCCCTACGCCCCCAATTGATCAGGCAATTTTTAGCAGAGACGATAATTCTGAGTTTTGCAGCCGTCCTGATCGCATTGATTTTCATCCAATTCGTGCTCCCAATATTCAATAACATCACAGGAAAGGAATTGGCTGTGCCCTATTTTGAGAATGTTCTCACCATACCTGCACTGCTGGGGGTGGTCCTGTTCATCGGAATTCTTGCCGGCCTCTATCCTGCACTTTTCTTGTCCGCTTTCGATCCAGCTGTTGTGCTGAAGTCCGAAACATTTGGAAAAACGCGAAAATCCGGCTTTCGGAACGCACTCGTTGTTTTTCAATTCACAGTCTCGATCGTTCTTATTGTAGGGACTTTTATCGTTAACCGTCAGCTAAAATACATCCAAAATAAAAATTTAGGATTCAACAAAGATCAGATCGTAGTCGTTAAAAAGACCGATGATCTCGGAAATCAGATCCAGACTTTCCGGCAGGAATTACTGAAGAATCCCCGTATCCTCAATGCATCGAACACTCAGAGACTCATTGGGGAAAGCTTTGGAAACTCTGCTTTTAAGATGGCCGGTGAGACTGGAGAAGAGACCCATCTTCTGTGGACTTTTTTCTCCGACTCTCATTTTGTGGACACATATGAGATAGAAATGGCGGCTGGCCGTTATTTTGAAGAGGGGAGACAAGCTGACCAGCAAGCTGTGGTCATTAACGAAACAGCTGTAAAAGAGCTCGGTTTGGATGATCCTGTAGGCAAGCAAATCATTGCCTTAGGAAATACTGAGGCACAAGGACAGGCTTTTACGATCATCGGGGTGATGAAAGATTTCCACTTTCAAAGTCTCCATTTTAAAATACAATCTCTCATAGCCGCTCCCTATGGTCCGGATAATGGTGGCCGGTATGTTTCGGTTCGGATAAATTCAGAAGGTATTCAGGAAACCCTGGCTTCTCTGGAAAGTACGTGGCAAAGATTTGCAGGCGATCAAGCTTTTGAATACGAATTTTTTGATGATCATTTTGCTGAAATCTACAATGCCGAGGAGAGAACAGGTCATATCTTTTCCGTGTTTTCCCTTCTGGCTGTAATCATTGCAAGTCTGGGATTATTCGGTTTAGCCGCTTTTACTTCTGAACAGCGAACCAAAGAGATCGGTATCCGCAAAGTGCTGGGGGCGACAGAATTTGGAATCATCTTCCTTTTATCCAGACAATTCACTAAATGGGTAATTTTGAGCAATCTCATTGCCTGGCCCATAGCCTATTATTTCATGATCCAGTGGATTCAAAGGTTTGCATTCCGGCCGCCGATATCGCTCTGGTCTTTTTTGTTTGCCTCGGTCATTGTTCTCATCATAGCCTTATTCACAGTGAGTTACCAGACGATCAAAGCAGCCCGATCCAGTCCTGTGAAATTGCTGAGATATGAATAAAAATCAGGAACATGCCAGTGGAATTCATCACAGAAGAGGATCCGATACTGGCAATGCTGGAATGATAGGAAATTTTTTTTCTGTTGATGATGATTTTCATTCCTCTTTATAAAATTCCCATCCTCTAAGCGACATCATCATTAATAATACATACGAAAAACACGTCCGGTCAACAAAAAATCTACAAGAATGTGGTAACAAAGCAAAAGTGTCCCCATCAAGTGCAATGCTAAAATGTCTCCTTAAGAAAGGAGAGATTATCAAATTCCCGTGGGAAAAGGTATCTTGTCAAGGAAAATTCGAGCTTGGATTGTGTTCTGAGATCAAGGTTGATTATATGGGTTATTGATTTTTCGTTGTAAAAACCGAGATTGAATACAACCGAAAACGTTAATAATTATTTTATATCCAATATTGTTTTCTTTTTCTTTAAATTTCTTTTAACGCAAATATTGACAAAAAATCATTGCTCATTATAATGAGTATATGCTCAATAATATGAGCAGAGTCATGAATAAAAATTTCATAATTTCTACAAATCACCAGAAAGTACTGAGTTTATTCACCAAATTTTCTGATCTTGAATTTTACGAACGAGAAGTATCTCGAAAGATAGGAATAAGTGCGGGTTCTTCAAACAAGGTCTTAAATGATCTTTTTTCTAATGGATTTCTAATCAGAAGACGAGAAGGGAAGATGTACTTCTATCAAATAGATAACAATCACCCTGAGTTTAAATATTTTAAGATACTCAACAATATTGATTTATTAGTATCTTTAGTTCAAAAATTAAAAAAGATAACCAAAAGGATAATTCTTTACGGAAGCTGTAGCAATGGGAGTGATACATCAAAGAGCGACATTGATTTATTTATAATATCAGAGAAAAGAAGGGAAGTGCTCCAAATCATAAATAGTTATTCGCTTAGAAAACCTTTTGAAAACATAAAAATACAACCTGTGATTCAAAACTCCTTAGATCTTTTAGAAAGCAAAAAGAGCGATAAGGAATTTTTGTCTTTAGTGAGACAGGGGATCATTTTATGGGAACATCCAATCGATGAATCAAGACTTTAAATATTGTTTAGAACAGGGGAGAATAATTCCTTTTACTAAAGGAAAATCTTTAGTTGATAAAGAACTTCGTACCGCTCAAGAAGATTTAAATGATGCCCAATTTGGTTTAACTAACAATAGGTATAAATGGTCCACTATCCAAGGCTACTACTCTATGTTTCATTCAGCCAGAGCGTTATTGTTTTCTAAAGAATTCAGGGAAAAAAGTCATTACTGTTTATATGCGGCCCTTAAAGAATTATTCGTGAAGACTGATGAATTAGATGATGAATATGTAGAAAATTTTCGGAATGCGATGATTTTGAGAGAAGATGCTGATTATAGAACAAAATTCTCCAAATCAGGAGCTAATGCAGTTTTAAAAAAAGCGAATGAGTTTTTAAACGAGGCAAAAAAGATCCTAGGTAAACAGGTATAGCCCTCCTTGTTTTTCTGTCCATTCTTCTGTAACAAGAAAATAAAGACAGGGATAGAAGTTTATCTGATACTACCTTCCTTCAATCTAATAATCTTAGTAAGCTTTAGATTCTTAATGGATCTATGAGAGATAATGATACAGATTTTATCTTTAAATCTACGCTCAATGAGTTCTTCGATCCGTTCAATGGATTGAACGTCTTGCTGGGATGTGGCCTCGTCAAAAATAACCACATCTGAATCTTTCAATATAGCCCGGGCAATTGCAATTTTTTGTTTCTCTCCTCCTGATATCGTTCTTCCTGTTTCTCCAACGATGACGTCCATCTTTTCATCCAGCTTATTGATAAAATCAGAGGAGCCTGAAAGCTTCGCAGCCTTTTCGACTTCTTCTGCAGATGCCTCGGGTTTGCTGTAAAGGATGTTGTTCCTTATGGTGTCATTGAATAGAAACACATTCTGTGAGACAAAGCTTATTTTATCCCTTAGAGAGGAAAGAGATATATTATTAATATCCTGACTGTTAATGTATAATTTTCAGCTTTTAACCTTATACAAGCCAAGGATCAGCTTGACCATGGTGCTTTTTCCGGATCCATTAGGACCGGTGATCAATACCTTATCATTCTTATTTATGGTTAAGTTGATGTTCTCCAGCGCCTTTTTCTTTCCATAGGAGAAAGTGACATTTTTAAATTCAATCCTATTTATTCCCTGTATATTTATTTTTCT
>Ga0307421_1000390_pt1 | contig 28530 bp, 29 predicted proteins | sample SalMarWE160270MG_FD_202163 | JGI IMG/M metagenome (GOLD analysis project Ga0307421, IMG submission 202163) | Salt marsh sediment microbial communities from the Plum Island Ecosystem LTER, Massachusetts, United States - WE1602-70 | ecosystem: Environmental > Aquatic > Marine > Intertidal zone >... | reverse complement strand
TAATTTAGAAACTTTAGAAAAAGCCATTAAACAGCCTTTTGGCATGATTTTAATAAGTGGGCCAACTGGTTCTGGCAAATCAACTACCCTTTACAGCATCCTAAAGAATCTAGATCGCGATGAAGTTAATATTATCAGCCTTGAGGACCCTGTGGAGTATCATATTGGCAGTGTTAATCAGTCCCAAATTAGGCCGGAAATAGATTATACTTTTGCTTCTGGCCTGCGTCATATCCTTAGACAGGATCCGGATATAATTATGGTTGGTGAAATCAGAGACGAAGAAACGGCCAAACTGTCTATTCATGCGGCTTTGACCGGACATATTTTTCTTTCTACATTGCATACCAATAACGCTATTGGCGTAATTCCTCGCTTGTCAGATATGGGCATTAGTCCCTTTCTTCTCCCTTCTTCTTTGAATTTAGCAATTGCCCAGCGATTAGTCAGGCGGCTTTGCCCTCATTGCAAAAAGGAAGTCGCGGCTTCACCACAGATAACCGAAGTAATTGAAAAAGAATTGGCTGATTTAAATCCAATACACAGGAAAGCATTCCCTTGGGAAAAACCGTATAAGATTTATAAATCAACCGGTTGCAAGCTTTGCGCTGGCAAAGGTACAAAAGGAAGAGTTGCTCTTTTTGAAATGCTGACTATGACGCCACATCTGGGAAAAATTATTAATGAAGGCCCAAGCGAGGCGAAAATAGGCGAAGAAGCCCAGAGACAGGGAATGATAACTATGAAGCAGGATGGGATTAACAAGGTCTTGCAAGGAGCTATTTCTTTTGAAGAAATGCTTAGGGTAGTTGAAAATTAATAATAAATAAAGAATGATGGCAATTAAGAACAAAGGGTTCACTCTTATTGAACTTTTAGTAGTAGTAGCAATAATCGGGCTTTTAGTTTCGATGGTTACTATTAGTGTGGCAAAGATTAAATCCAAAAGACAAGATGTCCATCGCGTGAGCGATATTAAATCTATTCAGGAAGCATTAGCCATGTACAACAATGATTATCAAGCTTATCCTGTCTACGATGGATATGTTACTGGCGATGATGATATGTCAAACGCTGTAGTTAATAATAGGGCGATACAAAAAGTGCCGACTGATCCGATAAATATAGAAGATTACAGATATTATTATCAATCTGTTGATGGATCTGATTATTTAATAGAGTATTATTTAGAAACAAATTCAATTGGAGGCAAATTACAGGGATTAAATACAGCCATCCCATAAAACAACATAATTATTTATGAAAAAAATTCTTATTATAGAAGACGATTCATTTCTTAGTGAAATGTATTTAGCTAAATTTAACCAAAGCGATTTTCAGGCAGAAGTTGCTACTGATGGCAAAGAAGGGCTAAATAAGGTTAAATCATTTAATCCTGATTTAATTCTTTTAGATATTGTTTTGCCTAAAATGGATGGTTTTGAGGTTCTGAAAGAGCTTAAAAAAGATTCAGAATTGAAGAACATTCCTGTTGTGCTTTTGACTAATCTAGGTCAAAAAAATGAAGTTGAAAAAGGATTATCATTAGGCGCGGATGAATATATTATTAAAGCCCATTTTACGCCAAGCGCTGTTGTAAATAGGGTAAAAGAAATTATAAATAGAGATACGAAAAACAATGGATAATGGACAGTATCAAAAAGAACTTGAAGAAATTTTAGAATTGGCTATAAAAAAAGACGCCACTGATGTTCATTTATCAACAGGAAGGCCGCCTACTTTTCGAATTAATGGACAATTAGTTCCTTTGAATGAAAAGCCGATTTTGACTGATGAAGAAACTCAAGGATTAGCTTTTACTCTTCTTTCTGAAGAAAAAAAAGAAAAATTTCTTAGTCAGAGAGATATTGATTTATCTTTTGCTTTTCAGAAGAAAGCTCGTTTCCGTATTAATATCTATAGACAATTAGGCAAAATTAGCATTGCTTTGCGTTTAATTCCAAGCAAGGTTAGAAGCATAGAAGAATTAAATTTGCCTGATGCTTTCCATTATATTGCCAAAGCTTCTCAAGGATTCTTTTTGGTGGTTGGGCCTTCTGGCCAGGGGAAATCTACTGCTTTGGCGGCTTTAATGAATGAAATAAATCATACTCGTTGGGACCATATTATTACCATTGAAGATCCTATAGAATATTTATTTAAAGAAGATAAGTGCATTATTGACCAAAGAGAAGTTGGCGAGGATGTTCAGGATTTTCACCGAGGATTGCGCGAAGCATTTCGACAGGATCCGGATGTAATTATGATTGGTGAAATGCGAGACCCAGAAACAATCAGCAGCGCTGTAACCGCGGCAGAAACTGGCCATCTTGTCTTAACTACATTACATACCAATACAGCTTCTCAAACAATTGACCGAATTATTGACAACTTTCCGCCCCATCAGCAAAATCAGATTAGAATGCAGTTATCATTAACTATATTAGGGATTCTTTCCCGTCGTTTAATCCCTAGTTTAAAAGAAGGAGTGATTAATGCGGTTGAATTAATGATTGCAAATTCAGCTATTAGAAATTTAATCCGTGAAGGTAAAACACACCAAATAAATATGATTATTGAAACAGGGTCAGAAGAAGGAATGATTTCTTTAAATCGTTCTTTAGTTGATTTGGTTAATCGGGGAATGATTTCTTTAGAGAACGCTGAATTGCATTCAACTAACCTTTCAGAATTAAAAATGCTGTTAAAAAAATAAATTAACTTATGAGATTTAATTATTTAGTTCGAACTCAAAAAGGAGAATTACAGAGAGGGAAAATTAAAGCAACTAATCGGGAAACAGCTATAAAAACTCTGCAAAAAAATGACTTGATAATCATAAAGCTTCAGTCAGATCAAAAGATTTCTTTTTTGGCAAATGATATGGTGATTTTTAAACATGTTAAGCGAAAAGAAATTTTTGTTTTCTTTCGACAGATATCTATTTTAGTTGAAGCAAATATTCCTTTGGTTCAGGCTTTAAAATCTTTGGGACAGCAGGTAAAAAGCCCTTATTTTGAAGAAATTATTTTTGAAATAGCTAATAATGTTAATGGGGGGATGTCTCTTTCTCAAGCTATGGCCAAATATCCTAAAATATTTTCTAATTTTTCTATAAATCTAATTAAATCAGGTGAAGTAAGCGGTCGACTTCGAGAATCTCTGAATTATTTAGCTGAATATTTGGAAAAAGAATATTATCTTGTTTCTAAAATAAGAGGGGCAATGGCTTACCCAGCTTTTATTTTAAGCGTTTTTCTAATAGTGGGCGTTTTGATTATGATCATGGTTATTCCTAATTTAACCTCTATTTTAATTGAAAGCAGCCAGGAATTGCCTTGGACAACTAAATTAATTATTGCTGTGAGCGGATTTATTAGAATTTATTGGTGGGGAATCCTGTTATTTTTAATCGTCGGTTTTTTCTCTTTTTCTAAATACAAAAAGACAGAAAAAGGAAAAGATTATTGGGACAGATTTAAGTTAAAAATGCCTGTATTTGGCAAAATTCTGCAAAAAACATATTTAGCGCGCCTGTCTAATAATTTAAGCGCTTTAACAAAAGGCGGAGTTTCAATTATCCAGAGTTTAAGTATTGCTGGAAAAGTGGTTAACAATACTGTTTTTCAGAGGATTCTTTTTGAAGCAGAGAAAAAAGTCAAAACTGGTAAAAATATTAGTTCTGTTCTTGAAAAATATGACGAATTTCCTCCTTTATTTTGCCAAATGGTTAAAACAGGAGAAAAAACAGGCAAGCTGGATGTTCTTTTGGGAAAATTAAGCAATTTTTACAATAAAGAAGTAGATAATGTGATTGATAATTTAAGCCAGTTAATTGAACCTGTTTTAATTGTTGTTTTGGGTATTGGCATTGGTATTTTAGTTATGGCTGTTTTTATGCCTATCTATAATTTAACGGGTAGTTTTTAATCACATTGGCAAAGGTCGAAGATAAAAATGTGAATTATTATAAAACTATAAAATGCGAAAGGGGGTGAAAAAAATGTTAAAGATTTTTAGCGCAAGAAAAGGTGAAAAAGGTTTTACTTTAATAGAACTTTTGGTTGTAATCGCTATTATTGGGATTCTAGCAACTATTGTTTTGGTTTCTTTGAATACTGCAAGAGAGAAATCGCGCGATGTCCGCAGGATTAGCGATTTAAGGCAGGTTGCTTTGGCTCTAGAAATGTATTATGACGATGAAAGCGGCTATCCTTCTGATACAGTTGCCAGCGATGATGACTGGGCTGTATTAGACACGGAATTAGAAGCAGCACCAGTTTATATGACGTCTGTGCCAGTAGATCCAAGCAGCAATACTTATTATTATCATCCGAATGGAACAACAGCTAATGGCGCGACAAATTATATTTTAGGAGCAACTTTAGAAAATACAAGCCATAGCGCTTTTGATGATGATGTTGACGGCACTGTTAATGGATTAAATTGTGTTGATCCGGTCTATTGTATCCAGCCTTAATTGTTTATTAAGCAACCTGATAATCGGAAAGCTTAGCAGATTCATATTTTACTGCTAAGCTTAGGATTGTCAGGTTGTTTCTTATTTATGATATATGTTTTAATTTTTATCTTTGGCCTTTGCATTGGCAGTTTTCTCAATGTTGTTATTTGCCGATTAAAAACCAAAGAATCAATTTTTATTGGCCGTTCTTATTGTCCTAAATGCAGGGCTGTTTTAAAATGGTATGATTTAATTCCTGTCTTAAGTTTTTTAATGCAAAAAGGCAAATGCCGTTATTGCAACAAAAAGATTTCCTGGCAATACCCAATTATAGAAATAACCACTGCGTGTTTATTTCTATTAATTTTTAAACAATTTCTAATTTTTAATTTTATAAACTTAATTTACTTCTGGTTTATTGTCTCGATTTTAATAATTATTTTTGTTTATGATTTAAAGCACTATATTATCCCGGATAAAATAGTCTATCCAGCTATTGCTATTTCTTTGCTCTATTCATTATTCATTATTCATAATCCACTATTCAATTATTTATTATCAGCTTTTATTGCTTCTGGCTTTTTCTTATTTTTGGTTTTTATTACCAAAGGCAAGGGCATGGGTCTGGGAGATGTAAAATTAGCTTTTTTAATGGGTTTAATCCTTGGCTGGCCTAATATTTTGTTAGCCTTATTCTTATCTTTTTTTTCTGGAGCTATTGTTGGTATAGGGTTGATTGCGCTTCATAAAAAAGGCCTTAAATCGCAAATTCCATTTGGTCCTTTTTTATCAGCCAATACAGTTTTTGCTTTACTTTATGGCAGTCAATTAATAGATTATTTGACAATGTTTTTAAATAGAATATAATTAAATAAGAAAGGAGGATTAAAATTATGAGCAAAAAAATATTTATTTCAATCGGCCTGATAATTTTAATTTTAATAATAGCAGCTGCTAATTATTATTATTTTATTTACCAAAAGCCAGTAGAGAATAAAAGTTCAGAAGAACAAACTGGCCAAGGAGAAGAACAAACTGGTGAAGAAGAAGTATTAGATAATCAAGAATTAGCCAATCTTATTATTGATGGTATTTTACAAAAAGTAGAAGATGATTTTATGTATATTCGAGTTGAAGACAAAGAAGAGATAGTTAAATTAACTGGAGAAACGACTTTTTCAGAAATGACCTTTTCAACTGAGATGGAACTTATTGAAGAAAAAGATATCAGTTTGTCTGACATTGAAGAAGGAAATAGCATCTCCATCATTGTCCCTTACAACGAAGACAATGGCGAAGAAAAAACAGCTTTAGCAATTAGACTTATAATTGTGAGTGATTAAATATAGCTAAAATTTATGGCTAAAACAAAAGTTAGAAAAAAATCTAGTACTGTTACAAGTGTTGTTATTGATGGTATTTTTCAGAAATCAAAGAATAATTTTATTTATATTCAATCTGACATTAAGAAAAAATCTCCAATAGCAATTAAATTAACCAAAGAGACAATTTATTCAGAAATACTTCTTTCGCTAAAACCAAAAACAAAATTAATTAAAGAAAAGAAGATTAAATTGTCAGATTATAAAGAAGGAGATCGTGTTTCAATAATTCTTCAAAAGGCTGGTTCTCGAAATAAAATAGCTTTAACAGTTAGACGCGTAGTTATAAAAAATGGATAAGAATGAAATAAAATTTATTTTAGATCTTAAAGATTATCCCCTAGAAGCAATTTACGGGGCTGCTTATGTTTTTATTAATAAAGCTTATTTATTTTTAGATAATAAATCTTCTAAAAAAATAGAAATATCTTTAAAAGGAAAGAATAAATTAACCAAAAAGCAATTAGAAAATTTAAAAGGGGAATTTCTAAATGAGCTCTTGAATTATACTTTAAGAGTTAATTTAAACAAGCATAATAAAAAAATAAGAGAATATATTGTTAATCAAGCATTATTCTCGGCTTTTAACGAAGAAGAAATTACTCAAGAAGATAAATTAGGATATGAAGACGATCCCTTAGGCATTGCTGTTCCCTGGGAAGAAAAATACAAGAAAGAAATAAAAAAGACAAAGTAATGCTTATTAGTTTTAATAAAAAATTATATAAGATTAAGGCAATAAAATTAGCCATAAAAGAATATCAAAACTTGGCTAATTTTAGTTTGAAGCAAAAAGGAAATTATATTCAAGTAGAATTAAAAAATATTGACAAAGATGTCAAAAAAATAATTAAGGATGAATTTTGCAATTATGTCCTCTTTAAATCTAAAGAAAATTAAATACAATCAGCTTGGTTTTTTTAGATTCAAAAAATTTAAGAATAAATATCTTCTGACTAATGATATTGGCAATTATATTTTTTTAAGAGAAAAAGAATTTGAGAATTTTTTGACCAATAATTTAGAAAAAGACAAAGAGCCTTACTTATCTTTAAAAGAAAAGAATTTTTTGAAAAACGAGTTAGATTTGACTGAAATGATAGAAGGATATCGTTCTAAAAAAGCCTTTTTGTTTGATGGTCCCAGTTTGCATATTGTTGTTGTTACCCTAAGATGTAATCATAAATGCATATATTGCCATGCCAGCGCTCAAGATATGGATAGAAAAGATTTAGATATGAATCAAAAGACAGCTAGTCAAGTAGTTGATAAAATTTTCCAGACACCCAGTCATTTTCTAGCTATTGAGTTTCAAGGAGGCGAGCCTTTAGTTAATTGGCCAATAGTTAAATTTATAATTGAAAAAGCTCAGAAAAAGAATAAAAAAGCTAAGAAAGATTTACAAATACGCTTGGTATCCAATTTTGATTTTATGACTGAAGAGAAATTTAAGTATTTACTTGATAAAAAAGTGAGTTTGTGCGTTTCATTAGACGGACCAGAGGAATTACATAATAAAAACAGGCCAATCAGGGATTCAAAGAATAGATATAGTAATTATAAAAATATTGTTAAGTGGGTTAAAAAGTTTAACAAACTTTATCCTCAATTAAAAAAGAAGGGATATATTTATAGAATAGCTGGTCGAGTAACTATTAGCCGTTTTTCTTTATCTAAATCTAAAGAAATCGTTGACGAATATATTAAATTAGGTTTTGACAGTTTCTATTTGCACCACCTTAATCCTTTTGGCTTTTCTAAAGAGAGTCAGAAAAAAATTGGCTATACTGCGAAAGAATATATAAATTTTTACAAAAAAGCCCTTAATTATGTTATTCAACTGAATCTTAAAGGGAAAAAATTTAAAGAAAGAATGGCTCTTACTTTTTTAACCAAAATTTTAACTGATTTTGACCCTAATCATCTGGATTACCGGTCACCTTGCGGAGCTGGTATCGGTCAATTGGCTTATAACTACAATGGCAATGTTTATACTTGTGACGAAGGCAGGATGTTAAGTATGATGGGCGATGAAAGTTTTCGCTTGGGCAATGTTGGAAAAAACAGCTATCAAGAAATAGTTGCCAATCCAATTGTTAGAACTCTTTGTACCGCTTCTTGTTTAGAGGGAATACCCGAATGCAGTGATTGTGTTTATAAACCCTATTGTGGAGTTTGCCCTATTTATAATTATTTTGTCCAAGGCAATATCTTTGGCCAAATGCCTAATAATCAAAGATGCCAGATAAATAAGGCAATTCTGGACTTTTTGTTTGAAAAACTGCAAAATCCCAAAACAAAAGCGATTTTAGAAACCTGGCCTAAGAGATAGCTTTAGGTTATCCACAAATAAAAGTTAAGTTATTCTTTAAAGTTTGTTATAATATAAGACAATGGGAAAAAATAAAATACCTCAAATTAAAAAAGACATTAAAGCTTTCTTAACCAGTGAGGAAGGAAGAATTAATAAAAAAAGCGTGGCTAAAATTGCCATGGGTATTTTAGCTTTAGGTATTGGGCTAGCCGGAGTAATGAAGCCAGATCCATCCTCAGCTGCCTGCTCTCACGCTTCTCACGGTTCCCATAGTTCACACAGCTCCCACAGTTCTCATGGCTCACACGGTTCACACGGTTCCCACGGTTCCCACGGTTCCCACGGTTCTCATGGCTCTCATGGTTCCCATGGTTCCCATGGTTCCCATGGTTCCCATAGTTCTCATGGTTCCCATAGTTCTCATGGTTCTCATGGTTCTCACGGTTCCCATGGTTCCCATGGTTCCCATAGTTCTCATGGTTCCCATAGTTCTCATGGTTCCCATAGTTCTCATGGCTCTCATGGCTCTCATGGTTCTCATGGTTCCCATGGTTCCCATAGTTCTCACGGTTCTCACGGTTCACACAGCTCTTATTAAATTTGTAGTATGAATTTAAATAAAAAAATACTATTTTCAACAGTTATAATAGTTATTTTTATGATTGCCATAATCATAGGGGCATTTTTTTATTGGCCAGAAGAACAAATCCCATCAGATACTTCCCAAGAAACAGAAAAAACAAAATGCTTAGAAAATGTGGCTAAAATGACTGATGAAGAATTAATGAATCAAATCAAAGATTTAGAATATGTTAAAAAGGCGGCTTCTACATCTGAAGAAATACATAAATTCAATCTTATTATTGAACAAAGCACTAAATATTTAAATTGTAAAGTAATGTGTGCAGATGAACAATTATACAATGCAACAAAAGAATTCATTAATGGGTTATTGATTGAAGATAGACATAAAGAAAGGCTTCTAAAAAAAATACTATATGATCAGGAGGATAATGATATTGATCGTAATAAACGACAAAATTTTTCATTTTTAATAATTTCTGAAAGTTTAGATAATATTTGTTCCGCAGAATTTGTTCAAGAATGTAATGATTCTTTGAGTTCTATTTCAACCAGTGGTAATCCATGGTTAGGCTCGTCTGACAAAGATAAACCATGGATTGAACACTGCGATAGGCTTTGTGAAATTATAGAAAAATCTACTAATGACCAATCTTATTTTAAAGATGTTGTTTTAAATATGGAACTTGAATCAAAGTATCCAGAAGAGAAAGTCTTAATACCAAAAGAATTATCAAATTTGAAACGCTGGGCTGGTAGGTGGAGAGTATCAGTGGCATATCGTATAGGAAGCCAAGAATTTGCTTTGCAAATATGTAATGATTTTAAAAAAGAGGAAGAACAGGGCTGTAGAGATTTAGTAAATTTAATGTCAAATTTTTGGGAAGAATATAAAGGCTGTCAAAAATATAAAGAAAATTTAATAAGCCTAATTTGTAAATCCCATTAATTCTTATATTAAATGAAACGAAATTTGATTTTAATATCCCTTGATACAGTAAGAGCGGACGTTGCCTATGGCAATAAGTTTAAATCAATTAATAATTTAAGAAATGATAGTATATCTTTTTTAAATGCCATATCATCTTCGCCTTTAACTCCGGTAAGCCATGCTACAGTATTAACCGGTCTTCAGCCTTATAACCATGGAATTAGGCATTTGTTTAAAGAAAAGCTTAATAGTAAAGTTAGAACCTTAGCCCAAATTTTAAAAAAAGAAGGCTATAAAACAGGAGCGATTGTTTCATGCCCTGGCATGAATAGATGGTATAGATTTTGCAAGGGATTTGATCATTATGATGATGAAATACCTAAATTAAATGATGGCTCTGATCCTCTTAAAACAGTAGATGTCAAAAAAAGAGGGACTGCTTTAAAAAGAGCGGAGGTTGTTTTTAGAAGAGCTCAAAAATGGCTGGATAATAATAAAAATCAACCATTTTTTCTTTTTTTACATTTTTTTGATGCGCATTGGCCCTACAAAGCTCCAAAAAAATTTGGAGGAGATAATTTTTATGAAGAAGAAATAGCTTATTCAGCTTATTATCTAGGATTATTTATTAAAAATCTTAAAAACGAAGATTTATATGACGACTCTACAATTATTTGTTTTTCTGATCATGGAGAAGATTTAAATGGAATATATAGCAACGATAAAGGTGGAAAAAAATTAGCTCATCCTGAAGAATTCGGACACGGTTGTTTGCTTTATGAACAAACGCAGAAAGTCGTTTTAACCATAAAAAGCAAAGGATTGTCTAAAGATAAGAATATTAATCAACAAGTTAGGTTAGTTGATGTTACTCCAACTATCCTAGATTTATTGAAAATTAATTATAACCCTAATAAATTTGATGGTGTATCTTTATTGCCGGTTATTAAGAGTAATAAAAACCTTAATTTATTGGCTTATTCGGAAACTTTTTATCCAGAAGAACAGATTGAGTCAACCGGCGGCAAATTCGCTTATGCCAAAAATAAAATATCATTTAGAATTGATAATAAATATAAAATTATTCTACATTTAGGAAGTAACAAAATAGAGTTTTATAATTTAGTTAAAGATCCGAATGAATTAAATGATTTATTTTCTTAATTATTTTATATCAATAAGGCAATTTAAGAAATTTTAGGCTTGATTTTTTTGAAGATTTAACTTATCTTTAAATTTAAAGGTTAAATGATGTTCTTTAAAAATTATTAAAAGGGGGGATTCGTTATGAATAAAGAAGGAATGATTTGGAAGATTATATTTTTGGTTGTTTTTTTCTTGTGTTTTTTAGAGACAGATGGTGCCTGTGCTGGCAAATTAACTAAAGTAAGAATTGGTTGGCAAATTCCTTGGGCGACGCAGGGTCAAATTGTACAAATTTTGAAACATACTGATATTCTTAGAGAAAATGATTTAATCGCTAGTTTCATCGGGAGAACTTATGGCCCTGTTTTAAATGAAATTGCTTTATCAGGCGGTCTTGATGTTGTTCTAACCGCTGACCAACCAGCATCTGCTTTATTCTCAAAGAAAAAAGGCTGGAGAGGTATTGGCAGGTTAATGTATAATCGTACCTTAACTTATGTTCCATTAAATTCACCAGTTAAAAAAATTGAAGATTTAAAGGGAAAAACTATTGGCATACCCATTGGCGCAGCAGCTGAAAGAATCACTGTTGAGGCACTTATTCGAGCCGGGATTAATCCTAAAAAAGATCTTAAAATCATTAACCTTGGGATTAGGGAACAAGGCCCATTAGTTATTAAAGGGAGAAATTCGACTAGCTGGGGCAGTGTTGATGCCTTAAGCGGTTTTGATCCTACGCCAGCTATTTTTGAATCGAAAGGATTAATCAAGGTACTGGATGTAGGTAAAGTTTGTTCTTTAGTCTTAATGAATCAAAAATTTATCAATCATAATCCTAATATAGCTAATCATTTTATGCAGTCAATATATGACGCTTATGATTATTATAGACAGAATAGAAAACAGGCTAATGAATGGTTTATTAAAGAGGCCAAATTAAAAGACGCTAATTATAGAGCTTGTGACATAGCAGCTTCTATTGAACCTAATGTTTGGGCTAAATCAAGAAAAGAAATAAGGGTTTCTTTTACTAAGGATGATTTTCAGATAATGCAAAAAGGAGCTAATTTTATAGCCCACAGATTAAGAAGAAAAATTAATATGAGAGATTATGTCAGTAATGAATATGTCAAAGATCTTAAATAAATCAGCATCAAATTAATTTCTTAGGGCGATCTTTATTCGTCCTAAGATAATATTAAAGGAGGATAAAATGCAAAACTTGTTAGGAATATTGGTAAATTGTATGTTTAGCATAGAGAGAGTTTTAATGGGGGTGATTATGGCAATAATAGCAGGAATTTTTATTGGTTTGATAAGGAGTATATTACCATATAAGATTAAGAGTAATAAAATAATAAAATTTTTGTTTGAAGCGCCTAAATTTCCCCCACCCATTGCCTGGATTCCTTTTGTTATATTAATTTTTGGCATTGGAGAATTGTCTGCGTGGATAATTGTATTTATAGGTGCTTTCTCACCTGTTTTTACAAACACATATGAGGGGGCAGAATCTGTGCCTTTAGTGATTAAAAATACTGCTTGTTCAATGGAAATTCAAGGGTATAAATATCTTTGGCTGATCATTCTTCCAGCTTCATTGCCTCAAATTTTTACTGGGATCCGCATAGGGTTAAGTGTAGGATGGATGGCTGTAATTGCTGCAGAAATGATAAGCGGTCAAACAGGTCTTGGATATTCTATTCAACTGAATCGTTTAAATTTACAATACGACCTAATGACTCTTGATATGATTCTTATAGGATTAATTGGTTTTTTGCTTTTTGAAGGATTGATATATCTAGAAAGAATAATTTTGCCTTGGAGCGAAAGAACTATTATCTAAATAAAGGGGGTGGAAATAATGATTGAATTTTGTAATCTTAGTCATCGTTATGATGAAAAAGGTGGTTATGTGATTAAGGATATTTCATTTATAGTTGAGAAAGGAAGTTTTGTCGGATTAACTGGTCCATCAGGTAGTGGCAAAAGCACTTTAGCCAGTATTGCCGCTGGCCATATTCTGCCAAGTTCAGGTAAAGTAATAGTTGATGGTAAAAATTTAACCGGTCGACCGAGTAAAGAAATATTTCTTGTTCATCAATCAACTGATTTGTTCCCTTGGCAGACAGTAGAGAAACAAATTCTTTTCGCATTGGGAAAAAAAGATTTTCAAAAAGTAGATAATTTGATCAAATTAGTGAGACTTTCTGGATATGAAAATTATTACCCTAATCAACTTTCAGGCGGAATGCAAAAACGGTTGTCATTAGCTAGGGCTTTAGCTGTTAATCCGAAATTATTAATTCTTGATGAGTCATTTAATTCACTCGATTCTAAATTAAAAATAGAACTTTTTCAAGAATTAAAAAAAATTTGGGGAATCATTATGACTACAATTCTCTTGATTACTCATGATTCTGAAGATTTAGAATATTTGGTTCAAAAGGAAATAAAATTAACTTCTCAGAAACCTAGTCAAATTTTAGAATTAAAAAAGAGATAAGAGCGTTAAATTAATAGATTTAACGCTCTTTTATTTTTTTGAGATTCATATCTTAGAATATATTATTTGTTGATTATATGGTAATTTTGTTTTAAAATTAGAATGCAATCAACATTAATATCTTAAAATGAAAATTAATATACCATATGGCGAAGAAACAATTAATATCAAGGTTCCTGATAAAAATATATTAGGAGTTGTTTATCCAAACAAGGTTAATTCAGGAGATGAAATTCAGATATTGGCGGATGCAATTTATAATCCTATAAATTCCAAAACATTTGAAGAATTTATCTTTAATGCCAAAGATTTATTGTTGATAGTAAATGACGGCAAAAGGCTAAATCCTACTATAAAGATTTTAGATATTATTTACGATAAAATTAAAAATAAAAATATTAAATTTATAATTGCTACTGGTGCTCATCATTTTCCGACAGAGGAAGAATTTAATCTTATTTTCGGTAATTATTATAAAAAAATTAAGAATCAGGTTTTTGTCCACGATTCAAAAAGAATAGAAGATATGGTTTATATAGGAAATTCTAGAAATGGAACCGAGATATGGTTAAATAAGATGATTAAGGCAGATAGTCTTATATCAATAGGGGCAATCGAGCCACATTATTTTGCTGGTTACACTGGCGGGAGAAAATCATTTCTTCCAGGCATTGCTGGCTATAAAACAATAGAACAAAATCATAAATATGCTTTATCAAGTAAAGCGCAAACTCTTAATTTAGAAGACAATCTAGTTCATGCAGATATGGATGATGTTCTAGATATTATTAAAGATAAAAAAATATTTTCTATTCAAACGGTTTTTAATAAAGAAAAAAAAATTCATGCTGCTGCTGCTGGACACATAAAAGATTCTTTTTATGCACTTTTAAATAAAGTAAAAGAAATATTTTGCGTAAAAATAGAAAACAAAGCGGATATAGTTGTTTCAATTGCTACTTATCCAATGGATATTGATTTATATCAATCTCAGAAGGTTTTAGAAAATGGGAAAATGATATTAAAAGAAAATGGTATTTTATTAATGGTTTCGAAATGTAAGAATGGTATTGGCGATAATGCTTTTTTTAATTTGCTTTCCCAATCCAATTTTCCCGAAGAAGCAATTAAAAAGATAAATAAAAAATATAAATTGGGTTATCATAAGGCTGCCAGAATAGCACAAATATCTCTTCGGTCTAAAATATGGAGCGTGACTGATCTTAAAGAGGTAGATCTAAAGAGAATTTTTATAAATCCGTTTCATTCAATTGAAGAGGCCATTAATAAAGCGATAGAAGAAAAAGGGCATAGAGCAAAGATATTATTCTTAATGGATGGTGGTAGAATAGTGCCAATAATAAAATAAAACAATAATATTTTAATGAAAAATAAGAATAAAAATAAGAATCAATATAGCCATAGATTTGAACAAATAATCCAGCAATTTAATGATAATAAATTTTCTTATCCCCGGAGAAAATCTGTTCAGGCATTATTTAAAAACCAAGTACAAATAAGGCCGAAAAAAATAGCTATTGAATTTGGAGAGAAAAAAATTACCTATAAAAAATTAGATGAGAAATCAGATATTCTTGGCGGTTTTATAGATTATTTTTCCACTAAAGCAAGACAGCAAAAGATTTATTTTTTTATAGACAGAAATATTGATTTGGTAATTTCTATGTTAGCTACTTTAAAATCTGGCAATATTTTTGTCCCTATTAATCCAAAAGATCCTAAAGAAAGAGTAAGATTAGTATTCAAGAAAGTAAATCCAGATTGGATTATTACACAAGATAAATATTTAAATTTTCTTCTTCATGCTATAGAAAACATCAGTCGAGTTAATATTTTATTAATAGATAAAGAAGAAAAAAATTGTATTAAGAAAGATAATTTTCGAATTTTATCTTTTGGCTGTCTCCCCAAAAAATTATTATTTTCTTTAAGACCTGCTAATCCGCAAAAAAAATCATATGCCTACATATATTATACTTCAGGTAGTTCTGGCCAACCTAAAGCTGTCTTAGGTTTAGCTGAAAGTCTAACTCATTTTATGGAATGGGAGATTAAAGAATTTAATCTTAGCCAGAAAGATAGGTTTAGCCAATTTACGAGAGTGTCATTTAATGCTATCCTCCGAGACATATTTGTCCCTTTATCTTGTGGAGCAACTTTATGTATTCCCGAAGACGAAACTATAATTTTTGACCCAGTTGCTTTAGTTAAATGGATTGAAGATAATCGAATTTCTTTAATACATTGCGTACCTTCTTTATTTAAAGCTATTGCCAGTAAAGCAAAGCAATCCCGTCAATTAAAGAATTTAAAATATATTTTAATGGCCGGAGAACAAATTAAGAATGATAAGTCTTTATCTAATTTTTTGAATCTTTTTAAATCTAGAATTAACTTAGTAAATTTATATGGACAGACAGAAACAACATTAATAAAATTTTACCACAGAATATCGCTTTCTGATCTTAAAAGAGATGTTATTCCAATAGGCAAGCCGATGGAAGGCGCTAAAGCGATTATATTAGATAATAAAAAAGCCCAGTCTCCGGGAATCAAGGGTGAGATAGTTATTAAAACGCCATTCAGGACAGCTGGTTATTTTAATGATTCAAATCTAACTAAAAAAGTTTTTATTAAAAATCCTCTTAAAAATGATCCTCAGGATATTATTTATCAAATTACTATCCGATGGTAATTTTGAATATATAGGCAGAATAGACAATTTAATAAAAATAAGAGGCATTCGAGTAGCGCCAGAAGAAATAGAAAAATTTTTATCTAAATATAGAAAAATAAACGAATGCCTGGTGATTAAAGAAAGCAATAAAAAAGAAGAATATCTCACAGCTTATTATACTTCAAATACTGTAATTAAACCTTCTGATTTGTATGCATATTTAATTAATTATTTGCCAAAATCTATAATTCCAAGTTATTTTGTTCGTTTAAATGAGATGCCTTTAACCTCTAATGGTAAAATAGATAGAAAGGCATTAATATCAGGCAGATATATTTTTAATAATAAAGTATCAATAAATGAAGTGCCAAAGACAGATTTAGAAATAATTTTGCTTAAAATCTGGCAAGAAATATTAGGTATCAAGAGAATTTCTTTGGAAGATAATTTTTTCAGTCTGGGAGGACACTCTTTAAAGATAATCAATGTTATAAATAGAATAAAGCAAGAATTAAATATAGATATCAGTGTTAAAGATTTTTTTAGATTCTCTACTATTTCTAGTTTAGCAAAATTTATCGAAAATAATCACTTTAAAAATAATCTCCGGTTAGAAAATCAAATATTAATAAAAGAAAACAATAAATTAATAAAAGGCGGTATTCCATTTACAAATATAAAAGATTATCTCTTAGAAAATAAAATAAATAGCAGTAGACAATTAGAAATTATTAAAAATCAAAATATTCATCCAGAGATTTTGAAAGAAACATTATTAGAATTACCTAAGCTTTACCCTAAATTAGATTTGACCATATTATTCAGAAAGAAAAATACTGCTATTCCTGTTAGTAAAAATGAGTTTAAAATAGCAATTATAGATGCAGGAAAAGGTCATTCTGAAATAAAATTTATTAGGGATAAATTATCTATAGATGGTAAATTATTTACAAATATTTTAAAAAATTTTCAGGATTTATATAATTTAAAATTGATCGGCAAAGATTATAAAAAAATTAATTCATCCTTAAATAAGGCCTCATTTTATGTACCTCAGTATAGTTATCCATTTTATTTTGATTGCTGGCCAGCTACGATTTTAGCAAAAATTCAATGGGAAACTGATAGTTTTTTTTATAAAAGTTTGTTGCCGGCTTTAAATTTTGCTTCCTTGCCAAACTATTATATTTTGGATGATAAAATTAAATGGACTAGACCACGTAATTCACAATTTTTAGGCTATCGAGATGCCATATCTGCTTTAGGTATTAATTATAAAATTTTAGAATTAAAAAATCAAAAAGAGGCATTTAATTATTATAATAAAATGAATCAAGATAATAAGCCTCTTTTATTATTTGGCTCAACTTATAATTTATTTTTTACTGAAAATTATAAGAATAAAGAATTCATTGCCGCTGAATTAACAAGAAGAAACCCTTTATTATCTAATATTTCTCTATTTACTGGTTCTTTAGAATCAGATCCGATAATACATGCTGTAAATTTAAACTATTTTGGCAAAATTCCAATAAATGATTTTTGGGAATATTGGGAAGGGCTCGGTTCTAAAAAGGAGTTCAAAAAATTTATAAAATATGGAAAATCAAATAATTTTTCATCTTTTAGAACATTAGATATTCAAAATATCGAAAAAATTAAACCTTTTAAAGTTGAAATGCTTTATCAGGCATTATCCTTTAATGTTAGAGAATTTTATAAAAATAAAATAGTAAAAGGGAATAAATCAATTGGCTTCAAAAAAATATATTTTGGTCGGCAAGTATTAGAAATATTTAAAAAAGATATTATTAGTAGTTTTAAAAAGAAAAATAAATCAACTCCTGACGTTGTTATCCTTGATTTAATAAAAAGATTAGATAGATCATATTTCTTTTTAAGGGATTTAATTCAAGATATTTGTAGAACCGATAAATATTTTATTGTAGATTTAAAAAAAATAAACCAATTAATAAAAAAATGGCAATTGATTGATAATATTTTGTCAACCGAGGCATCAAAAAAAAGATTAGATTATAGATTTAAAATATCTAGATTGCCTAATCCTTCTTTTTATAAATTTAGATTTTTATCCAATAGCTACAGTAAAGATGTTATTTATATTTTTGATAAAATTTTAGACTTACAAGAAGAAATATATAAATCTATTTATAATAAATTAAAAAAACGTAAATATGACAAAAATATTTGCATATAAACTTATAGATAATCTTTCTAATAAAAAATGGAATAGTTTTATGGGTGTTTTGTCTTTGGATGAGAGAAAAAAAATTATAAGCTTTAAACAAAGATTAAATGCTGAAATTTCATTAGTCAGCAGATATCTATCAAGAAAAATAATTTCATTATTTGTTAATGTTGAGTCAAATAATTTGATTTTTGGGGCAAATAAATATGGCAGGCCTTTATTAAAATACCCCTTGGTTAAAAATCTTGATTTTAATATTTCTCATTCTGGTAATTGGATAGTTTTAGCGATTAGTAAAGATAATAGGGTTGGTATAGATATTGAAAAGATTAGTCCTATTAATATTTCAATTTTTGAAAATTATTTTACAAAACAAGATTTTAAATATTTGAATGGGCGAAAGGATCACCTGTTAGAAAATTTTTATAAAATTTGGACACTTAAGGAATCTTTTATTAAATTAAACGGCAAAGGCTTATCTTATCCCCTTAGGAACTTTTATTTTGAGTTTAATAATGGGTCAAAAATTAGTATGAAAATAAAAAATAAAAAGATAAATCGTTATTTTAAAATGTATCACATTGATCCTGGCTATCAGTTATCTTTATGTTTGGCTAAAAATGAACTCCCTGATAATATAAATATTATAAATATTTAACATATGAATTCCGATATTAAAAATATTATTATTATTTCTATTGATAACTTAAGAAGCGATTGCATAAAAATTAATCCTAATAAGAAGTTATTAGAAAAATATAAATTAACTGTGGAGCTTAAAACCCCGATAATGGATTGGTTTATAAATAATGGTGTATTTTTCAATCAATGTATTACAGTTGCTCCTTATACAACGGTAGCTCATGCTTCTATCTTAACTGGGCAATGGCCTATTAAACATCGTATTATAGGCAATAATAGGAATAAATTAGCTAGCCCGACTATTTTTAAGATTTTAAAAAAAAGAGGTTTTATGACTCTTTTTCAGACTGATTTCCCTTACATTTTAGGCCCCAATTTTGGTTTTACAAATGGTATTGATAAATTTACGACAAAAGAAGAAGAAAGTTTAGAATGGTTGAAAAAAAACAGCAATAGGCCTTTAGCTTGTTTTTTTCATTTTGCTAACGTTCATGAGCCCTATGGTTTTTTTAATCTTTTTTGGGGCGGTGATGATTATAAAAAAAAAGTAACTAATTTGCTCAATAAATATAATATTAAGCCAGATAACATGACAAGGGAAAGCATTGATTATTCTATTAGAGATTTTAATTTTGAAGAAAAGTTATTAATGCAAAATTACAGAAAAATTATTAATAGAATGCATGGATTAGGTCTTTATAATCAGATTATGGATTTGTATATAGAAGGTATAAATTATTTTGAAAAAAAAAGATTCAATTCATTTTTAAAAAAAATTAAAGAAATTAGTTTATTAAATGATTCATTAATTGTAATATTAGGTGATCACGGGGAAATATGGGATAAATATAACAAAGGACATGGGAATGCGAAAATTAGTTATATAAATAGTTTAGCAGATGATGTAATTAAAGTACCCTTAATATTTTTTGGGCCAAATTTGCCTAAGAATTTAATTATAGATTCACAAGTTAGGACAATTGATATTGTACCGACAATTTTGTCAATCTTAGGATATAAAAGAGAAAAAGCTAATCTTGATGGCTATGATTTATCTTTATTTAAAAATTTGCCACAGGAATTAACAGCTTATAGCCAATATTGGCATGCTGCTATAAAATCAATACCTATTTTTTTAAATAAAGATAAAAGCGGTAAAGAAATATTATCTAAATCTGATTTTTATAGTTATCTTGCTTTGGCCTCTATTAGAAAGAAAAAATGGAAGCTTATTCAAAGTTATTCAAAAGATAAAAAAATATTAAAAACTAAATTATTCAATATAGATGATTACAAAATAGAACTTTTCAATAAAAATAATATAAAAAAAGCATTAAATGAAAAGCTTACTAAATATAATGATATGGTTTACAAATATATTGGAGAAGGAGAAATAATATCAGATATTGAGCATAATGAGATAGCGGATCAACTTAAATCTTTAGGCTATAATATTTGAATATTTTTATTAACTAAAAATATGGACATGGAAAATAAGTTTTTAGTACCTATAGGAGTGGATAATGAAAATTATTTTGTAATTCTTGAAAAATATAAAAAATATATAGGTGGAGTCTATATAGGATGGCCTGGCGCTCCTTCTGGAAGGGTTGATGGTTCCCCATCCAGAAAATTTTTTGATAAAGTTTTTGCTTGGTCTAAAAAGAATAATAAAATATTTTCTATTTTATTTAATATGCAAGCTCATGATTTTGAGAAAGGATTTCATTATAACAGAATTAATCTTTCTAAATATAAAAGCAGATTTACTCAATTAACATTTTCTTCTATTTTTTTATATCGGGAAAAAGTTTTTACTGGTTTTGAAAAAGTGATTAGCGTTAATTTTAAAATTAACATGGAGCAGCAATTATATGCTCTATACAAAGAATTAAAGAGTTTGAAAGCTTTTGTTCTAGATAGAGATATGAATAGAAATAAAAATTTAGTTAATCAGTTTTATAAATTTTCTATGAATTTAGGTCTAGACCTTGATATTATGGTTAATGAAGGCTGTATTCCTTTTTGCCCTCTTAAAATAGATCACAATGTTTTTATAACCTTATCTCGATTTTCCAATCAAGGCAAATATTTGAGAAAATCGAGAATTTGTCTTGATATTTTTAATAATGATTTTTCTAATATTTTAAAATCACCCTTTTTAACCCGAGAAATGCTTAAGAACTATAAATGTAGATTTTTTAAAATCGTTGGCAGGAAAAAACCAGTATCCTATATTGATAATATATTAAATTATTATATTAATGGAGAACCTGTTGATATAGGAATTGCTTTTACAAATATGAGTTTAGAAACAGGTATAACGACAGATATGCTGCCATCTTCTTTCCATAAAAAGGCACTATATTGTAAAAATGAATGTTATAAATGCAATTTTTGTTCTGATGTTTATAAAAATATTTTAAATAAATACAAAGTTAAAAAATTAAAACAAAAATGAAAATATTATCTCCTATTGATAAAATAGAAGAGGCATTGCCCTTAATTAAGGCAGGAGCAGATGAATTTTATTGCGGAATTTTAATTGGCAATAAAAATTTTAGCACTATGAGATCATCTAGTTTAAAAAAAAGTAACTTATCTGGTTTTGGCACATTAAGAAAATTAGTTAAACTGGTTAAAAAAAAGGAAAAGAAAATTTTCTTAGCATTAAACGATTCATTTATAAATCCTAGACAGTCAGAGGTAATTGAACGTAATTTGGATAAAATTAAAGAGAGCGGTATAGACGGAATTATTATTGGGAATATTGATTTAATGAATAGATTAAAAAAAAGTGGCTTAGAAATAATTGCCAGCTCTTTATTGGAGACAAAAAACGAAGAAACAGTTAGATTTTTAAATGAAAAATTTAAAGTTAAAAGGATTATTCTCGACAGACAAATAACTTTAGATGATATAAAAAATATTACTTCCAGATTTCCTAAGATGGAATTTGAATCTTTTATTATAGAAGGAGGTTGCAGGAGTTTAATTAGTGCTTGCCGAAGACATTTAGTCACTAGAAAAGAATATTTGGATAAAAAGTTATCTTGGTTTCCTCATTTATGTTGGTTTGATTTTTCAATAGAAAATAAAAAAATTCCATTTTTTAGCTCAAAAGATAAGAAAGTTATCGCTGGCCGATTAACCATGCCTTATAAATGTTGCGGTGCTTGCGCGCTTTTCCAATTTCAAAAATACGGCATTACTTCAGTCAAAATAGTAGGCAGGGGATTTTCGACTGTGAGGAAGGTTAAAAATATAAAATTTATTAGAGATGCTTTGAATATCCTAGAAAGAAGTTATAGGGAGGAAGATTTCTATAGAAAAACAGAGAAATTATTTGAGAAAACCTTTCATAAAAAATGCCAGAGACAATATTGCTATTATCCCCACTTTTTTAATGGATAAAGCATGAATAACATGGAAAAAGCAATAATTATTAACCGGATAGAAGATTTTAAATACTGGAATAGAAAATATAGCCGGATATATCTTGGTAATGAATTTTGTCCCAGATTATTGCCCCGGGGAAAAGAATTAGATGATATTATAAAGATCATCAAAAAAGAAAAGCTGAAGCTTACTTTACTAACAGGACAAGTAGATAGTCAAGGATTAAGATTAATGAAAAAAATGTTTTTATATTTAACTAAAGGAAGGATTTTAGATGAAATAGCAATCAATGATTATGGCATGTTTGGTTATACTTTGAGAAAATTTCCTGCTATTAAGATAATTTTGGGCAGGATGTTGTCAAGGTCGATTATTTTAGACGAAAACAGTTATTTTTATAAAACAGGCCTAAGGCGGGTTGAATATGATAATTTATCTGAAATTCAAAAAATAAAATCAGGTAATATTTCTTATTATTATCCTTATTCCTTTTTTTATAACAGCAGATATTGCCCAGTAGCTGATTTGGGTCATAATAAATTAAAAAATCACGGGATTATAGAATGCTTTAAGGAATGCCTCAGAATTGGCGAGCTTAAAGTTAATAGTTCAATACTTGCTCAACCAACTATTCTAAAAGGTAATGCTCAATTTATAAAAAATAAAACTGATTTTCGATCTTTAATCAACTTTAAAATTAATAGATTAATTTTCCAACCCCATGTGCCAGTTTGATAAAAATAGTTTTATTTTTCTATCAATCTTGACATATATTTTTTTAAGTTATACTTTGTAATTAAGATGAAGTAGGATTAGAAATCGATAAAGTTCCTTAAAAATTTAAAAAAAGGAGTTAAGCTATGAAAAAATCTAATTGGATAAATTTGTTAGGACCTGGTTTAGTAATGGCTGCTGCTGGAGTTGGGGCAGGTGATATTATCGCTTCTAGTATGGCTGGAGCAAAATTTGGTTTTACTTTACTTTGGGCAGTAATTTTCGGAACACTGTTAAAATATGTGCTTAATGAAGGATTGGTAAGATGGCAAACAGCAACTGGTACAACTATGATAGAATCTTGGCATACTCAAATCAGCAAATGGTTATCATATTGCTTTTTGGGTTATCTTATTTTTTGGTCAGTTTTTGTCGGTGGTGGCTTGTTGACTTCTATGGGGATACTTACTCAGGTAATTTTTAAAAGCTTAAGCATAATGCAAGCAGGGATAATTTGTGCAATAGTAGTTTTAGGACTAGTTTTTACAAAGAGCTATAAGATATTTGAGAATGTCATGAAGGTTTTTGTTATAGTAATGTTTGTTGGATTTGTTTATGGCGCTTTTAGAATATTGCCCGAAATGAAGGTTTTGCTCCCGAATTTTTTTATTCCAATTATTCCATCTGGTTCAATGTTGTATATTTTAGGATTAATGGGAGGGATCGGCGCTTCTTTAACTATTATGTGTTATGGTTATTGGGCTAGAGAAAAAGGATTAGATAAACCGGAAAATTTTAATATAACTAAACTTGATTTGGGAATTGGTTATACAATGACAGCTATTTTCAACTTGAGCGTTTTAATCATAGCAGCAGTAACCTGCCGCATGGTAGTCGTTAAAGGGATATCTGGTATATTGATTTTGGCGGAAAATTTAAGTAAAGCAACTGGGCCAATTGGTTATTGGATATTTATTATAGGATTTTGGGGAGCCATTTTTAGTTCATTAATTTCTTTTTTTCAAGCCATTCCTTATTTGTTCTGTGATGTTATTGCTACTATAAAAGGGTGTAACGTGAGAAAAAGAAAAGAATTTGTCAATATGGCTAATCCTTGGTTTTGGAGTTATTCACTTTTTTTAGCTTTTGTTTCAGTGTTTATGCTACAGTTTAAAAGACCGATCTTGTTTATAATGTCATTCTCTATCTTAGGTGGAATATTTATGGTATTTTTATCAATAGTTCTTCTTTATCTAAACAATAAAGGAGAAATATTAGGCAAATTGAAAAACGGAATAGTTATAAATATCTTATTATGTTTAAACCTTTTGCTTTTTTTTATCCTGCTTATTGATAAAATTAGAAAATTTTTATGAAATAAACAAATTTAACCCTCATATTAAATAATATGAGGGTTATTTTTATTATTATAAAAAAATGCTATTATATTTATATCCAATTAGAATAAATATGGCCAATATTTTATTAACTAATACTTGTAATCAAAAATGTCCATATTGTTTTGCAAGAAATGAATTTAAGAAAGAAAAGGCAGAAATATCTTTTAAGGATTTTCAATTTGTTTTAGATTTTTTAAAAGATAGTAATGAAAAAGTAATTCGGTTAATGGGAGGTGAACCAACTTTGCATTCTCAATTTAAAAAAGTTGTTGATTATGTTATTTCTCAAGATTTAAAGGTTCATATTTTTACCAATGGCTTATTCTCTAATAAAATAGCTAATTTTTTAGCCGAAAAAAAGCAAAGTATAAAATATAGTTTTAATATAAATCCAGAAAATTTCTATTCTAAAAAAAAATGGGATTTAATTAATGCTAATTTGAAATTAATAACTCCATTTAAAAATAGTTTAATTGGTAGTGTAATTTGGCAAAAAAGCTTTAATATCGATTACTTAATAGATTTAGCTAATAAATATCCAATTAAAGTAATTATATTGCGGATAGCTAATCCTATTGTTGGGGCAAAAAATAAATATGTTTCCTTCAATCAATATAAGATTTTAGCTAAAAATATAATTCAGCAGATAAAAAAAAGTAATGAAAATAAGATTAGAATAGGTTTTGGTTGTGGTTTTTCTAAAAAAATGTTTAGTACAAAACAACTTCAGATTCTAAAAAATTATAATATAGTTAATCTTAATTGGGGATGCGATGGGAACAGTGGCCGTTTTGATATAGGCACAGATTTGTCTGTTTTCCGTTGTTTCCCTTTGTCTAATTGGCAAAGAAGAAAACTTACTGATTTTAGAAATTCTAAAGAAATAGAAAGTTATCTTACTCAACTTATGCAGAAATATCAATCTCATAATTCAGATATTGATTTTATCCATCAAGGACCTTGTTTTTCTTATTTACTATCGCAAGATGAAGAATATGAATAAAGAAATAAAATCAAGATTTTTTAATTTAAATCAATTTTAAAATTCGTATATATATTGAACCAACTATTAGAAATATTAAATTAAAGAAGTCAGCTATTGGAATCAAATTTTAATTTTGCGCTACATTAAAATAGAAACTGATTTAAAATTAAGAATTTAGGATGGGGTGATAGTGTTAAAATTTAACCTTAAAGTTTTTAGAAATTTATTATGAGCAAAGAAAAAAAACGTAATATTATTTTATACTCTATTAATTCTCAATGTAATGATAATTGTATTTTTTGTATAAAAAGTGAATTTAGGAAAAAACCACATTATATTTTGACATTAAAAGAAATTCAAGAAAATTATTTATTTTTAAAAAATAAATATCAGATTAAACATATAGTATTAAGCGGTGGAGAACCTACTTTACACAATGATTTCTTTAAAATAATTGATTTTTTTAACAAAGAAAAAATAGGCGTTAATGTCGTAACTAATCTATTAAAAATTAATGAAAATGCTTTTTTTAAAAATTTTCGGAAATATTTCCCTTGTAATGGTGATAATATGATTATTGCTTCTATTAATGACCTTCCTTTTTATTCGAACAATGCAAAGCTTAGAATAAAAGGTTTTAATAAAATTCTTAAGTCCAAATTAAAATTTATTCTGACAATATTAATTTATAAGGATAATATTAAAAATTTAGCAGAATTAGCTGAATTATTAGGAAATAACATAAAAAAATATTATAAAAGCAAAAGGGAAATTGAAATAGAGCTACGTTCATTGTATTTTTCCGAGACCCCAAAGTCTATATTAAAAAAAGTTTTGCCAGATAATAATTATATAAAACCAGCGATTAATAATTTTTTAGATTATTGGCAAAGGTTAGGATTGAATGTAAATATATTAATATGGCGTTTTCCGCTTTGCTATGTTAATAATTTTGACAGAGTGAATATAGGAGCGCTTATGGCAAGAAAAAATAGTATATATTTTTTAGTTGACAAGAATCAACAATTAGAGAATATTAAAAAAACAGAAATTATTGAAGACGATATGATGTGTCCCGAATGCATCTTAAATAATATATGCGCAGCTAAGAATTATTTAATTTACAGGAAAAAATATAATTTACCATTATTAAAACCTTTTAAAAAATCTTTAAACTAAAAATATGCAAATTTTAGGCATTGATACAGTTTTAAATTCATCATCAGCTGCAGTATTAGGAAACAAAAATAGAGTATTATCTAATATTGTTAAAACGAAAAAGGAAAAATCATTTTCTAATCTATTAAGCTTGTCTGATTTCCATATTGATAATCTGGGAAGTGTTATTAATGAAGCTCTTAAAAAAGCCAATACAAATATAAAACATATTTCATTGCTTGCAGTGAGCAATGCTTCTAGTATGCGTTCTAGTGTAACAGTTGGCGTAATAACTGGCAATATAATTGCTCAGATGTTTAATATCCCTATTATTGGAGTAGACCATATAAAAGCCCATATTTTTTCCAATTGGGTTGAAAGAAATCCAAATAATTTTAATTTTCCTATTTTGGTTTTGAGTTCATCAGGTGCTAATTCGTGCTTTGCCTTAATAGAAGATGCATTAAAAGTAAAAATGATCTCTCAGGTTGAGATTGGAGCTAAAAATAAAAAAAATAATGTAAATTTTTTAGGGATAGGAAGCCTTTTTAGCTATTTGGCTAATAATTTATATTTAAGTCAAAATATAGGATGTGGATCACTCATAACAAAATATAGTAAAAATGGTAATTCTGATCAATTTATTCTTAAGTCACCCAAAAATAGAAAAACAGCTGATTTAAATTTTTCTTGGTTAAAGGACGAAATTACAAAATTACTAAAAAAAGAATTTTATAAAAATGAAAGGGGAAAGATTATTTATTCAAAGAAATTTATTTCTGATATTTGTGCAAGTTTTGAAAAAAGTATTTCAAAAATCTTATTTAAAGATATTGTATTTCTTGCTAAAAAATATAAAGCTAAAGAAATTCATCTTGTTGGAGGAATTTCACAGAATATTAATTTACAAAAATATTTGAATAATTTCATAGGAGAGTTAAAACTAAAATTTAGGTATCCTATTAAACCTGAATATTCAAACGATAATGCTGCTATGGTTGCTAGCAGAGGTCATTATCAATATATCCAAAATCCAAAGAAGTATTTGAAGCAAAGAAAAATTAATGTTATTTCTGATTTAAAGCTAGAAAAAATTGCAATAGATAATATTTTTAACTTTAATAAATGATATTTGTAATATGAGCAAAAATAAAAAGATATTATTCTATACTTCAAACTCTGTAAGTTTGGGACACTTGAGGAGGACTACTTTAATAGCTCAGTCAATAAAAGAATTGGCTCCTAAAACAGAATTTCTGTTTGTTACCTTGTCTAAAAACCCTCATTTTTTAAAGGATTTTGATGCCTCTTGTATAAAACTACAATACCCAACTGATAATTTATTAGAACCTAAAGAATATAAGAAATTTAAAAAGACAATATTGAAAAACAAAGAAAAGTTGATAAAGGCAGTCATAAATTTTAAACCCAATATAATCGTAGTTGATGTTTTTTTATTTGGGTTTTCTTTCCCTTATGGAATTCTATTTTCTGAATTTGATAATATAAAAAAGATTTTAATTTTAAGAATTGGAGATGGCAAAAAATTTTATAGGATTTTGAAAGAAAAAAGAGATACAATAGATAAATTTGATAAGTTAATTATGCCTCATTCTTTAGAAGAGCTTAAAAATGTTTTTTCTGTTAGTGATTATAATAATTTAATAAAAGATAAAAGGTTTAAAATTGTCGGTTCTGTTGTAAAAAAAGTTAATCAAGATAACTTACGAAATTGTCGTAGCAAATACAATATTACTGATAATTGTTTTTTAATAACTCTAACTTTAGGCGGTGGCGGAGAATTAATAAAAGCAAGATGTGAATCACCATTAGAATTGGTTAAAAATTTTTTAGAAATATTTAGAAGATTGAAAAAAGTAATACCAAACATAAAAGTTGTTATTTGTATTGGTCCTTTTTTTAAATATGAGAGAAAAATTAAATCAAAGAATAAAGAGATTAAAATAGTTAAGTTCGAGAACAATTTATTAGAATTGATTAA